>MDTG01263505.1_pt1 | contig 26469 bp, 18 predicted proteins | sample 811421 | NCBI WGS metagenome assembly MDTG01 (sample SAMN05326645, study PRJNA326480) | marine metagenome | isolation source: seawater | place: Pacific Ocean: South East | collected 2011
CATCACGTTGGCGGGGCTGAAGAAGTGCATGCCCACCACGTCCTCGGGACGCTTGGTGAAGGAGGCGATGCGGTTCACGTCGAGGGTGGAGGTGTTGGTGGCGAGGATGGCGCCGGGCTTGCAGACCCGGTCCAGCTCGCTGAACACGGCTTTTTTGACGTCCATGTTCTCGAACACCGCTTCGATCACCAGGTCCACGTCGCCGAGGTCGTCGTAGCTGAGCGTGGGCTGGATCAGCGCCATGCGCTGCTCCACCTGCTCCTGGGTGATGCGGCCTTTCTTGGCGGTGTTCTCGTAGTTCTTGCGGATCACGGCGATGCCGCGTTCCAGGGCGTCTTCCTTCACCTCGAGAATCTTCACCGGGATGCCGGCGTTGGCGAAGTTCATGGCGATGCCGCCGCCCATGGTGCCGGCGCCGATGATGGCGGCGCTTTTCACGTCACGCTTGGCGGTGTCCTTGGGCAGGCCCGGCACCTTGGCCACTTCGCGCTCGGCGAAGAAGACGTGGCGCTGGGCGCGGGACTCGGGGCTCACCAGCAGCTCGGCGAACAGCTCGCGCTCGCGCTTCATGCCTTCGTCGAAGGGCAGCTCCACGGCGGCCTGGACCGCTTTGATGCAGTGGAACGGCGCTTTGAAGCCGCGCTGTTTGCGGGCGATGGACTTCTCGTAGTTGGTGAACAGATCCGCGTCTTCTTTCTTCACGTCGAGGTCGCGGATCTTGCGCAGCGGGGCGTTTTCGGCCACCAGCTTGCGGGCGTAGGCGAGCGCGCCTTCGAGCAGATCACCGCCGACCACTTCGTCGACGATGCCGACCTTGAAGGCGTCCTTGGCTTTCACCGGGTTGCCGCCGACGATCATGTCCAGGGCGGCCTTGGCGCCGATCAGACGGGGCAGACGCTGGGTGCCGCCGGCGCCGGGCAGCAGGCCCAGCTTCACTTCCGGCAGGCCGACCTTGGCGGATTCCAGGGCGACGCGGTAGTCGCAGCCCAGCGCCACTTCCAGGCCGCCGCCCAGGGCGGTGCCGTGGATGGCGGCGATCACCAGCTTGTCGCTGCTTTCGTATTCGCTGATCACGTCCGGCAGGGCGGGCCCGGCGGGCGGCTTGCCGAATTCGCGGATGTCGGCGCCGGCGGGGAAGGTGCGGCCTTCGCCGATCACCACCAGGGCTTTGGCCTGGTCGTCTTCCAGGCCCTGGCGCAGGCAGTTGACCAGCCCTTCGCGTACACCCTGACCCAGGGCGTTGACCGGCGGATAGTCGACGCCGATAACACCGATGTCGCCTTCAAGACGGTAGCTCACTACCTCGCTCATGATTCCTCCTTCAGCGGGGGACCCGCGGTGCGGCGGCCGGAGGGGCCGCGACGGCGCCGCGCATCCCGTGGAAACGGTTCTCTCCCGGACGCTTCAGTATAAGAAAATCCGGGCCATTATCAATTATTTCGGAATTAGGTTTTATCTAGCGGACCAACTCTGTTGGCTACGCCCACAACGCCCGCTCGCACAGCCTTTCTTTAACCGAAAAGGGCACCTCACAGGGTGCCCTTTCTCGGCGTTGCATCACAGTGTGAGGCGCGGCGTTTACTCGGTGATTTCGGACAACTTGCGCAGTACCACTTCGCCGTCGACGACTTCGGCGATCTGCGGGTCGGCGCCCAGGTTGCCGGCTTCGTCGATGCCGTCCACGTCGTACGGGTTGTGCTCCACGGACACTTTATCCATGGCGGACGCGATGGCCGCGCGGATCGCCTTGGCGTCGTCCACGGTGCCGGCTTCCTGCATCGCCTGGGCGATCAGGTACATGGCGAAGTAGTTGTACGCGGTTTCGGAGGTGGCCACGCCGTTGTGGTCTTCCTGCCACTTCTTGAGGAATAGCTTGGCGCCTTCGTTCTCGTACTTGTCCAGGGGTACCACGCCCACGGAGCCTTCCAGGGACTTGATGCCGCCGGATACCTTGGCCACTTCGTCCATCTTGGCCTGGTCCATCAGGATGAAGCCGCCCTTGAAGCCCAGTTCGCGGGCCTGACGCACCACCAGGCCGGTGGGCTCGGAGGCACCGCCGACGAACATGACGTCGGGATCTTCGGACAGCACCTTGCTGACGCCGGTGTAGAAGTCCGCGGACTTGTTGTAGTCCATCGGGTTCATGGCCGCGACTTCGCCGCCCAGCTCACGCCATACCGGCACGAACTCCTTGGTCCAATACTTGGCGTAGTCGTGGGTGGCGTTGGCGACACCCAGTTTGTTGCCGAAGCGGTCCATGGTGATGCGCGAGAACGGCTCGATGTAGTCGGTGAAGTTGGGCGGAATCTTCACGGTCAGCTTGTTGCCCTTGGAGGTCACCGCCGGCACGGAGGTGTAGGACATCACCAGGAAGCCGTCACGCTCGTTGAACGCCTGCAGGGCGAAGGTGCCGCCGGAGTGCGGGGTGAAGATCACCGGCGCGTTGTACTGCTGCACCAGACGCTTGCCGTTCACGGCCGCCTGGCTGGGCGAGTACTTGTCGTCCAGGGCCTGGATGTTGATGGTGTGTTTCTCACCGTCGACGGTGATGCCACCGGCGGCGTTGATTTCCTCGGCGGCCATGCGCAGGCCTTCCAGGGTGTTCTCACCGTACAGGGCGGCACCGCCGCTGAGCGGGCCGGTGAAGCCGATGTTCACTTCGTCGGCATGGGCCGCGCCACCGATGGCGAGGGCTACGGCGCTGGCGGCGGCCAGGCGACGGAAGGATTTCAATACTTTCATGCTCTTTCTCTCCCTTTCTTTATTGTTTGGGATGTGGTCGGAAATTAAGTGTGTTGCACGGCGCCCTCAGGCGCCGATGTAAGCTTTGCGTACTTCTTCGTTACCCAGCATGGCGTCGCGGTCGCCTTCCATCACCAGACGGCCGTTCTCCATCACGTAGGCTCGGGTCGCGATTTTCAGTGCCGCGAACGCGTTCTGCTCCGCCAGCAGCACCGAGGTGCCTTCCTTGTTGATGGTCTGCACGGCTTCGAACACCTGCTTGACCACCAGCGGCGCCAGACCCAGCGACGGCTCATCCAGCAGCAGCAGCTTGGGACGGCCCATCAGGGCGCGGCCGATCGCCACCATCTGCTGCTGACCGCCACTCAGGGAACCGGCGGGCTGATCCTTTTTCTCGTCTAAAATGGGGAACATTGCAAGGACATGCTCAAGGGTTTTTTTCATACCCGCCTTATCGCGGCGGTGTACGTAGCCCCCCAGCCAGAGATTTTTCAGCACTGACATTTCGGGAAACAGCTTGCGGCCTTCCGGGCACTGCACCACGCCGGCCTGCACCAGCGCGGAGGGTTTGCGGCCGGTCACGTCCTCGCCGTTCAGGCTGATCTTGCCGGCGGACGCCTTGAGCAAACCGCTGATGGTGTTGAACAGGGTGCTCTTGCCGGCGCCGTTGGCGCCCAGCAGCACCACCAGCTCGCCCTGCTCCACGCTCATGGAAACGCCGTCCAGGGCCTTGAAGCTGTCGTACTTGGCGTCCACGTTCTCAAGCTTCAACATCTTCTTCACTCCCCAGATAAGCTTCGATGACCACCGGATTGGTCTTGATCTGTTCCGGCGTGCCTTCGGCGATCTTCTCGCCGTGGTCCAACACCATGATCTTGTCGGCCAGGCTCATGATCATGTCCATTTTGTGCTCGATCAGGCACACGGTGATGCCGTGGTCGACCATTTTGCGAATCAGCGCCGCCAGGTTTTCGGTCTCTTCCGGGTTGATGCCGCCGGCGGGCTCGTCGAGCAGCACCAGTTCCGGATCGGTGGCCATGGCCAGCGCGAACGCCACCCGCTTGCGCTCTTCCTGGGTGGTGTCGGCGATGTAGCGGTGGCCGATGTGGCTGAGACCGACGAAGTCCAGCACCTCGGCGGCTTTCGCCCGGCACTTCTTCTCTTCGTCGCGCAGCCGCTTGGAGTTGATGATCACGTCCCAGAGCCGCGATTGGGTACGCAGCCGGTGACCGACGATCAGGTTATCCAGCACCGTGGACTGCTCGAACAGCTTGGTGGTCTGGAAGGTCCGCGCGATACCGAGACGGGCAATGCGGTCCGGCGCCATGCCGGTGACGTCCATGCCGTTGAACTCGATGCTGCCGGAGGTGGGCGGCATGGCGCCGGCCACCAGGTTGAAGAAGGTGGTCTTGCCGGCGCCGTTGGGGCCGATGATCGCGTTGATCTGGCCGGCGGCGAATTCCACGCTCACGTCGTTGACCGCGGCCAGGCCGCCGAAGCGCTTGGTGAGATTATTGATCTTAAGCATTGTCGCTGGCCTCCTTGGACGAAGTGGCGCTGTCGCCGACACGGGTCTGGCCTTCTTTGGCCGGCGCTTTGCTCGCCAGACGGCGGCCGCGCCAGGTCAGGAAGGTGCCGACCACGCCCTTGGGCATAAAGATCACCAGCAATACCAGCATCGGACCGAAGACGATCATCCGATACTCCTCGAAGGACTGCACCGCCTGGGTCAGCCAGGTGATCGCCATGGTGCCCACCAGCGGGCCCATCAGGGTGCCGATACCGCCCACCAGCAGGTAGGTGATGATGTCGAAGGTGTGCACCACCTCGGCTTCCGCCGGGCCGATAAAGCGCACCACACCGGCGTACAGGCCACCGGCGAGGCCGGCGTAGACGGTGGAGAGCACGAACGCCAGGACCTTGTTGCGCATCAGGTTGATGCCCAGGGACTGGGCCAGGTCGTCACTGATACGAATCGCCAGGAAGGTGCGGCCCACCAGGGAGCTGGAAATCCGGCTCACCAGCACGATCGCCAGCACCAGGAAGAACAGCACCAGGTAGTAGAACGGAATGGTGCGGGTGAAATCGATCAGCCCGAAGCCTTCCGGCGGCGCGATGTTGATGATGCCCAGGGAACCGTGGGTGAGCGCTTCCCACTTATCCAGCAGCAGGTAGATGATGAAGCCCACGCACAGGGTAAAGATGGCGAAGTAGTGTTCCTTGAGACGCAGGGACACGATGCCCACCAGGAAACCGAACACCGCCGAGAACACGCCGGAGGCGACAAAGGCGGGCCAGAACGCCCAGCCGTGATCCACGGTGAGGATCGCCACCACATAGGCGCCGATGGCGAAGAAGCCGCCGTGGGCCAGGTTCAACTGGCCGCAGAAGCCGGTGATGATGTTCAGGCCGTACACGGCGATGGCCCAGATAAAGGCCAGAGCCATCACGTAGATCTGGTATTCGCTGCCCGCGATCAGCGGGAAAATCAGGGCGAACGCCAACAGCACCACTTTCATGGCCGGGCTGGCGAAGAAGTTGGCAATGCGATCCATTAGCGCACCCCCTTGGTGAACAGGCCGGTGGGCTTGATGGAGAGAATCACCACCAGCAGAACAAAGGCAATCAGATCCTTATAGGTGCTGGAGACGTAGTAGCCGCCCAGCGCTTCGGCGAAGCCGATGATCAGACCGCCGACGATAGCGCCGGGGATGCTGCCCATGCCGCCGAGAATAATGATCACGAAGGCCTTCATGATCACCAGGTGGCCCATGGCCGGGTACACCAGGTTGATCGGCGCGAACAGGCTGGCGCCCACCGCCGCCAGGAAACCGGCGATGGCGAAGGTCATCATGGCCACGCGGTTGGCGTCGATGCCGACCAGGAAGGCGCCTTCCCGGTTCTGCGCCATGGCGATGATGGTGGAGCCGGTCATGGTCTTCTTCAGGTACAGGTGCAGCGCGCCCATGATCGAGAAGGCGCCGACAATGATCAGCAGCCGCTGGGCCGGCAGCACCAGGCCGCCGAACTCGAGGATGCCGGTGTAGGGGGTCGGCATGCGGCGGAAATCGGAACCCCAGTGCATCTGCACCACCGCTTCCAGGAACAACAGGATGCCGATGGCGGCGATCTTGTCGTGGATCGGCGGCGCGTGCCGCAGCGGGGGGAAGACCAGGCGTTCACAGAGCACCGACAGCACGGCCACGAAAAGGCCGGCGCCGAGCATGGCGATCCAGTAGTTGAGCCCCAGATCCACCATGATGTAGTAACTGATGTAGGCGCCCACCATGTAGAGAGCACCGTGGGCAAAGTTGGGAACGTGCAAAATGCCGTACACCAGGGTCAGACCCAGGGCCACGAGGCCGTAGATGCTGCCCAGGGTGAGGCCATTAAGCGCTTGCTGAAGAAACGCGTCCAAGGCTGAGCCTCCTGTTCGTTTTATTTAAGAAACAACCTCCCAGCGAGCGGCGAGGTCCCATCCGCGTCGGTCGAACTGCGGGAAGTTGTTTCAGGTTTTTTGGATTTCTTGGAATTGTCAGGCTTCTTTTTTCTGGTCAGCCCATTCCTCTTCCTGCATCGCACGCCACATCACCTTGCCGGTGGGCGAGCGCGGCAGCTCATCGCGGAACTCGACGATCTGAGGCACCTTGTAGGCGGCCATCTGTTCCTTGCACCAGGCGATGATCTCGTCTTCGCTGACCTTGCCCTTGTGGTCGGCGGCCAGCACCACACAGGCTTTCACGGTTTCGCCGCGGCGCTCGTGGGGTGCGGAGATGACACAGCTTTCCTGGATCGCGGGATGCCGGTACATAAGACTTTCGACCTCGGCGGGCCAAACTTTAAAACCGGACGCATTGATCATGCGTTTCACCCGGTCGACGATGAAGAAGTAGCCCTCTTCGTCGTAGTAGCCCATGTCGCCGGTGCGGAAGAAACGTTCGCCGTCGATTTCGATGAAGGCTTTCTGGGTTTCCAGCGGGCGGTTCCAGTAACCCTGGAAGATCTGCGGCCCGCGGGAGATGATCTCGCCCACTTCGCCGACGCCCATTTCCTTGCCGGTGTCCACGTCGATCACCCGTGAATCCACGTCAAAGACCGGAATGCCCAGACACTGCTTTTTGGGTTTTTCGGAGGGGTTGATATGGGTAGCGGCGATGGTTTCGGACAGGCCGTACCCTTCGATGTAACGCAGGCCGGTAAGCTTGAACAGCTTATCGGACACCGCTTCGGGCATGGCCGCCCCGCCGCCGCCGATGTTCTCGAGGCTGGAGAGGTCGAAGCTTTCCACGTCCGGGTCGGAAAGCAGATCGATGGCCATGGTGACGATGTTGGTCCAGCTGGTGACCCGGTAGCGCTCGATCAGCTTGGCCGCGGTGCGGCGATCCCAGCGGGTCATCAGCACGATGCAGGAGCCCACGAAAATGGGGCCGTTCATGGCGCCCTGCATGCCGGTGACGTGGAAATACGGCAGCGTCGACAGGGTCACGCCCTCGCGGCCGCCGCCGGAGCGCCAGGCGGCGCCGTGCACGCAGGTGGCCATCACCGAGCGATGGGTGTGCATGCAGCCCTTGGGCGCGCCGGTGGTGCCGGAGCTGTAGGGGAACACGGCCAGATCGTCCGGGCCCACCAGCAGTTCACCGGGCTGGTGACCGGCGCCCAGGGCGTCGCCCCAGGCGATGGTGCCGGCGGTGTTCAGCGGCTGCGCCGGGGCGGCCACCTCGGCGGGCAGGTCGAGGTCGGTCTGCGGGTGAATGTAGTCGCTGTAGGCGGCAACGATCACATGGCGCAGACGCTCATGGCCGATCAGCGGCTCGATGTGCGGGAACACTTCCTGGCTGCAGATGCACACGGAGGCCTGGGTGTCCTGCAGGTAGTGCTCGAGCTCGGCGCTGCGGTTCATCGGGTTGATCGGCACGACAATGGCGTTGGCGCGCAGAATGGCGTAGTAACCGATGATGAACTGCGGTGCGTTCTGCATGAACAGCATCACCCGGTCGCCTTTTTCCACGCCCAGGTGCTGCAGTTCGCCGGCCAGGGCGTCCACCTGCTGCTTGAGTTCCCGGTAGGTGATGGGCGCATCGTAGTAGATGATCGCGTTCTCATCCGGGTAGCGCAGAGCGGAAATTTCGAGGTTGCTGTAAAGGCTGGTTTCCGGAAGCTTGAGCTGGTGAGGCAGCCCCTCCGGCCAGACGGCAAAATGCCGATCAAACATGCCTGTGCTCTCCCTTGAATTGTTGTAAGGCCCGCGAATACGCGGACAGTACTGGCCCCTGACCCGGGCTTTTGTTAACGCGGATACAGAACCAGTACCGAAGTTGACCAAGCGGTCAATCTGACATGGCGCCCCTGGGGCGTCAATACTATTTTGGAATATGGTTTCGCATTCCGGGGGTCTCTGGAATCCTGCCGGGTGGCTTCGCCACCCTTTCGCGGGCGGGGCCCGCTCCTACAAGGTGCCTCGACCTTACGCTATCCGGGCAAAGGCCGGTCGCCTTGCTGGAAGCATTCATCCGCCAGCACGTCGTCGCAGCGGGTCGGCTGCAGGGGCATCACCGAGATGTGCCCATCGCGCAGGGCGACCACGTCGGATTGCGGGTGGTCGATGCTGGACGGACGGCGCTCGAAGGACAGCCAGTGGTAGGCCAGCCCGCGGCCGTCGGTGCCGTGCACCAGGCGCGGCCCGGCGATGCCGCCGCCGATCTGCCGGGTGAAGCGGCTGCCGCGCAGCTCCGCCACCGGCAGGTCGGGGAAGTTGATGTTCCAGCAGGCGCGCTGGTAGCCGTCGCGGTCGGCGCCGGCTTCCCACAGCTCGCGGATCAGACCGGCGGCGTAGTGGGTGGTGGGCGCGTAATCGATGGCGGCGCGGTCGACGAACGCCTGGCTCAGGGCGATGCCCGGCAGGCCCAGGTGGGCGGCGGCGAGCACCGCGCCGACGGTGCCCGAGTACATCACCGAATCGCTCAGGTTGGCGCCACAGTTGACGCCGGAGAGCACCAGATCCGGCGCTTCCTCCTCGAACCATTCCGCCATGGCGAACATCACGCAGTCCGCCGGCGTGCCGGACACCGCGAAGCGACGCTCGCCGTGGTGGTAGACCCGCAGCGGCGTGTGCAGGGAGATGCCCTGCCCCACCCCGCTCTGGTCGTGCTCCGGCGCCACCACCCAGACTTCCTCGGCGAGCTGCGCGGCGATGTCCTCGGCGACCTTCAGGCCCGGCGCGTCGATGCCGTCATCATTGGTCAACAAAATCCTGCCAAACGGCTTCATATAAACCCCAAAAAAAGTTAATAGTTAACAGTTAATAGTGAATAGCGGGGCGGCTCCGTCGCTGTAGCCGTGCCACGGAGCCGCCCAACTATTAACTGTTCACTGTTACCTGTTCACTGTTACCTGTTCACTGTTACCTGTTCACTGTTCACTGTTCACTGTTCACTGTTCACTGTCATTTATGTGTGCGTGCGATCTGCCAGCCGCGCTCGGCGATCAGGCCGGCCCGCTTGCCCACTTCCAGGGCGTTGCGGTTGCTGGCGTTGCCTTGCAGGGCGCGGGCGTAAACGCCTTGCAGAATAGCGGCGGAACGGAACAAGGCAAAGGCCAGGAACACCGGCCAGTCGTTAATGCCGTCGCGGCCGGCGCCTTCGCAGTAGCGCTGCAGCAGGCTCTGCTCGTCGGGGATGCCGCGGGCGCGCAGGTCCAGGCCGTCGAGGCCGCGCACGCCGTTGACGCCGTGGGGCATGTGGTACGGCAGGCAGCAGTAGGCCAGGTCGGCGAGCGGGTGGCCGATGGTGGCCAGTTCCCAGTCGAGCACCGCCACCACGTCGGGGGTGCGGTTATCCACCAGCAGGTTGCCGAGGCGGAAGTCGCCGTGGGCGATGGCGGCGCTGTCGTCCTGGGGAATATTGTCCGCCAGCCACGCCATCAGGTTGTCCATGGCCGGCATTTCATCGGTCTTGGAGGCTTCGTACTGGGCGCTCCAGCGCTTCACCTGGCGCTCCACGTAGCCCTTGGGCTTGCCGAAATCGCCCAGGCCGGCGGCCTGGTAGTCGACGCTGTGCAGCTTGGCCAGGGTGTCGATCTTGTCGTTGTAGAGGTCGGCGCGCTGATCCTTGGGCAGGGCTTCCAGCTGCGGCTGGGTGAACACCCGGCCGGGCACGAAATCCATCACGTAGAAGCTGGTGCCGATCACGTCATCGTCTTCGCACAGCAGGTGCATGGCCGGCACCGGCACCTCGCTGTGTTCGCCGAGCGCCTTCATGACGCGGTATTCCCGGTCCACCTGGTGGGCGGACGGCAGCACCTTGCCCGGCGGCTTCTTGCGCAGCACGTACTCGCGGTCGCCGCTCTGCAGCAAGTAGGTGGGGTTGGACTGCCCGCCCTGGAACTGGCGCACCTTGAGCGCGCCGTCGAGCAGATTGTGCTGTTCCAGGTACTCGGCGAGACGCGCCTCATCCAGGCGGTGCGCCTCAAGCACAGGGACGATTTCCGGTTGACCTTCCATAACTCTTCCTCGAATCAAGTTCGCGGCGCCGCTGTGGGAACGAGCCTGCTCGCGAAAGGGTGGCGAAGCCACCCGGCAGGATTCCAGAGACCTTGTTGGTAATCCGCTTTATAAAGCCTCTGGTATCCTGCCGGCCGGCGTTACCGGCCTTTCGCGGGCAGGGCCCGCTCCCACAAGAGCTGTTCCATAATGCCGGTCGCTAACAAATGGTTTCGCCGCCGTCGGCGACGATGGTCTGCCCGGTGACGTAGGCGCTGGCCGGGCTGGCCAGGAACAGCGCCACGCCGGCGATGTCCACCGGCTCGCCGATGCGCCGCACCGGGGTGCGCTCCTCGGCGCGCTGGCGGCGCACCGGGTCCTCGGTGAGCGCCTTGGCGAAGTCGGTACGCACCAGGCCGGGGGCGATGCTGTTGACGCGGATGTTGCGCGGGCCCCACTCCACCGCCAGGTTGCGCGCCAGGGCCGCTTCGGCGGCCTTGGAAACGCCGTAGGTGCCGATGGTGGCGTTGCCGCGCAGGCCGGCGATGCTGGAAATAATAATCACGTTGCCGCCGCCGTTCTTGTCCATTTCCGGCAGTACCCGGTTGCACAGCCAGAAGGTGCCCTTGGCGTTGGTGTCCATGATCTTGTCCCAGGCCTCGTCGGTGAGCTCGGAGGTGGGACCGTAGACCGGGTTGGTGGCGGCGTTGCAGACCAGAATATCAATGCGGCCGAAGGCGGCCAGGGTCTCATCCACCAGGTTCATCAGGTCGTCTTTCTTGCCCACGTTGCAAGGCACGGCGATGGCCTCGCCGCCGGCGGCCTTGATCGCCTCGCAGACCTGGTGGCAGGGCTCCGGCTTGCGGCTGGAGATCACCACCTTGGCGCCCGCGGCGGCCATTTCCTCGGCGATGGCCTTGCCGATGCCCTTGGTGGAGCCGGTGATCAGGGCGACCTTGCCTTTCAGATCGAAGAGCTTGCTCATTGTTGTTCTCCCGGAATCGTTCTTAGCGGTAACGGCCCAGTTCCAGCTTGGCGATGGAGTCCAGATGCACTTCGTCGGGGCCGTCGGCCAGCCGCAGGGTGCGCAGGTTGGCCCAGGCGCTGGCCAGGAAGGTGTCCTGGCAGACGCCCAGGGCGCCGTGCACCTGAATGGCGCGGTCGACCACGTTGGCGGCCATTTCCGGGGCGATCACTTTGATCATGGCGATTTCCTGGCGGGCCACCTTATTACCGACGGTGTCCATCATGTGCGCCGCTTTCAGGGTCATCAGCCGGGCCTGCTCGATCTCCAGACGCGAGCGGGCGATGTTCTTGCGGATCGAATCGAACTGGGACAGCTTGCGGCCGAAGGCCTCGCGCTCTTCCACCCGCTTGCACATGGCTTCCAGGGCGCGCTCGGCGACGCCGATGGAACGCATGCAGTGGTGGATACGGCCCGGGCCCAGGCGGCCCTGGGCGATTTCGAAGCCGCGGCCTTCGCCGAGAATCAGGTTGCTGGCCGGCACCCGCACGTCGGTGAAGGTGATTTCCGCGTGGCCCTTGGGGGCGTGGTCGTAGCCGAACACGTGCAGGGCGCGCTCGATCTTCACGCCGGGGGTGTCCAGCGGTACCAGAATCTGTGACTGCTGCTGGTGGCGCGGCGCGTCCGGGTCGCTCTTGCCCATCACGATGGCGATCTTGCACTCGCTGGACATGGCGCCGGAGGACCACCATTTGCGGCCGTTGATCACGTAGTCGTCGCCGTCACGCTTGATCTCGGTGCAGATGTTGGTGGCGTCGGACGAGGCCACCGCCGGTTCGGTCATCGAGAAGCAGGAGCGAATTTCGCCGTTGAGCAGCGGCTTGAGCCACTGTTCCTGCTGTTCCGGGGTGCCGTAGCGGGCCAGCACTTCCATATTGCCGGTGTCCGGCGCCGCGCAGTTGAAGATTTGCGGGGCGATGGCGCTGCGGCCCATCACTTCACACAGGTGGGCGTAGTCGTAGTTGCTGAGGCCGGCGCCGTGCTCGCTTTCCGGCAGGAACAGGTTCCAGAGCCCTTCGGCTTTGGCCTTGTTCTTCAGTTCCTTGATGATCGGCGGCGGGGTCCAGCGGTCGTCGCTGTTGCCGTGCTGTTCGGCGTAGACGGCCTCGGCGGGGTACACGTGGGCGTCCATGAAGGCGACGAGCTGGTCATACAGGGCCTGGGCCCGGTCGGAAAGGGGCAACATCGGGGGGCTCTCCTCGAGGTTATCTCGTGTTTATTCTGGCATTCGAATCGGCCCCGAAATGTGGCATGACCGGATGGTCGCGTCAAATTTTTCGGAACGATGTTCCGAAATTACTGACCGGACAGGGAGGGGCATTCGCGCAGGCTGCCGAGGTAGCAGTCAACGAAGTGTTCGGCCTCGGCTTCCAGATCGAAGGAGTCGGGGATCAGCAGCCAGGTGTAGAGCATACCGGTCATCTGCACGTGCAACATGGTGATGGCACGCTCGATGTTGAGGGTGTCGGGCAGCTGGCCCTGGGCGATGGCGTTATTGAGGGTGCGGCGGATCTTGTCCGAGCCGTCCAGGTAGGTTTCCTGCTGGCGGGCCATGAGCGGGTCGGTCTGGGCGGTGAACTCGCATTTGTGGAAGATAATTTCAAACACGCGTTTCCGGCACGGATCTCGCACGGTATCGTGGAGCACGTAAACCAGCAGCTCGCGGAGCTTGCCCAGCGGGTCGGTCTCGTCCGGGCTTTCCGCCTGTTGGGAGAGGGACTCCATGGGCAGACGGTGCCGTTCGGTCATGGCGACGAAGATGTCGTGCTTGTTCTTGAAGTGCCAGTAGATCGCACCACGGGTGACGCCCGCCTCCTCGGCGATGTCACTCAGGGAAGAGCGGGACACCCCTTTCTTGTGAAACACGCGCTCGGCGGCATCGATGATCTGCTCGCGGGTTTCGAGGGCTTCCGCCTTGGTGCGCCTGGCCATCGGCTGCTCCTGGGTCGTTCGTGGCTAAGGATTCATCCTTTATTCACTATACATACGTTTTTGAATGTATGTATACTCCCAAGCTGTTTTTCCATCCGCTTTTAATAGAAAAACCGAGGTTCCCATGCGCACAGCTCCGGTTGCTTTACCGATTGCCCTATTTCTCAGTCTCGCCCTCGCGGCCTGCGGCGGCGACGACCAGGCGGGCGGCGACCGGCCGCCGCCGGAAGCCGGCTTTATCACCGTTGAACCGGAGCCGTTCACCATCACCAGCGAGTTGCCCGGCCGCACCACCCCGCACCAGGTGGCCGAGGTGCGCCCGCAGGTCAACGGCATCATCGAAGAGCGGCTGTTCGAGGAAGGCCAGCTGGTGGAAAAAGGCGAGCCGCTCTACCGCATCGACGACAGCCTCTACCAGGCGGATGTGGAGAGCGCCCGGGCCGAGCTGGCGCGCGCCCAGGCGACCCTGAAGTCCACCCGGCTGCGCGCCCAGCGGTTCGAGAAGCTGCTGGATATGAAAGCGGTGAGCCAGCAGGAGTATGACGAGGCGGAAGCGGCACTGGGCGAAAACGAGGCCCAGGTGGCGGCGGCCCGGGCGGCGCTGAGCAGCGCCCGCACCAACCTGGACTACACCACCCTGGAAGCACCGATCAGCGGCCGCATCGGCCGTTCCACGGTGACCGCCGGGGCGCTGGTGACCGCCAACCAGGCGCAATCCCTGGCGACCATTCGTCAGCTGGACCCGATCTACGTGGACCTGACCCAGTCCGCCCGCGAGCTGCGCCGCCTGCGCCAGGCGCTGGAAAACGGCGAGCTGGAAAAAGTCGGCGAGGACAAAGCGCGGGTCACCCTGCTGATGGAAGACGGCAGCGAGTATCAGGAAGAAGGCGTGCTGCAGTTCTCCGAATACGCGGTGGAAGAAAGCACCGGCTCGGTGACCCTGCGGGCCCTGTTCCCCAACCCGGACGGCGACCTGCTGCCGGGCATGTTCGTGCGCGCCAAGCTGCCCGAGGGCGAGCGCAGCGAAGCGATTCTGGTGCCGCAGAAAGGCATCGCCCGGGACTCCACCGGCCAGGCCACCGCCATGGTGATCAACGACAACGATCAGGTGGAGCGCCGCAACGTGACCACCGAGCGCGCGGTGGGCAACCGCTGGCTGATCGCCGAAGGGCTGAGCGGCGGCGACCGATTGGTGGTGGAGGGTCTGCAGAAGATCCAGCCGGGCATGACCGTAAAACCGGTGAAAGTGGACGAGGAAGACGCCGAAGCCGGCCCGCAAATGGAGAAAGGCGAAACCCCGCCGGAGCAGAAGCAGAAAGAGCAGCAGGAAGGGCTCGACGGCGAAAACCCGGCGTCCAGCGGCACCCAGTCGGGTGGCGGCGACAACCAGTAATCGGGGATTATCATGGCACGCTTTTTTATCGACAGACCGATTTTCGCCTGGGTGATCGCCATCGTGATGATGCTCGCCGGGGTGCTTTCGATCTACAACCTGCCGGTGGAGCAGTACCCCACCGTGGCGCCGCCGGAGGTGACCATCGAGGCCACCTACCCGGGAGCGTCGGCGAAGGTGGTGGAAGACTCGGTTACCCAGGTGATCGAGCAGCAGATGAACGGCATCGACAACCTGCTGTACATCACCTCCACCAGTGATTCGGCGGGCAACGCCCAGATCGCGATCACCTTCGCGCCGGGCACCAACCCGGACATCGCCCAGGTGCAGGTGCAGAACAAGCTGCAGCTGGCCACGCCGCTGCTGCCGCAGGAAGTGCAGCAACAGGGTGTGCAGGTGACCAAGTCCTCGGACTCCTTCCTGATGGTGATGGCGTTCAACTCCAAGGACGGCTCCATGAGCCGTTCGGACCTGGCCGACTTCGTCGCCGCCAATGTGCAGGACCCGATGAGCCGGGTGCAGGGCGTGGGCCAGATCCAGCTGTTCGGCTCGCAGTACGCGATGCGCATCTGGCTGAACCCGGACGACCTGAACCAGTACAACCTGACCCCGGCGGATGTGATCGCCGCGGTGGAAGCGCAGAACAACCAGGTGGCCGGCGGCCAGCTGGGCGGCGCCCCGGCGGTGGAAGGCCAGCAGCTGAACGCCTCGATCATCGCGCAGACGCGGCTGGAAGACCCGGACGAGTTCAAGCAGATTCTGCTGCGCGTCAACGACGACGGCTCGCGGGTGCTGCTGGGTGACGTGGCCCGGGTCGAGCTGGGTTCGGAAAACTATCAGGTGCAGGGCCGCTTCAACGGCTCGCCGGCGGCGGGCCTGGGTATCAACCTGGCGACCGGCGCCAACGCCCTGGACACCGCCGAGGCGGTGCGCGCCAAGCTGGAAGAGCTGCGCCCGCTGTTCCCGGACAACATCGAGGTCTCCTACCCCTACGACACCACCCCGTTCGTGGAAATCTCGATCATGGAGGTGGTGAAAACCCTGTTTGAAGGCATCGCCCTGGTGTTCCTGGTGATGTTCCTGTTCCTGCAGAATTTCCGCGCCACGCTGATTCCCACCATCGCCGTGCCGGTGGTGTTGCTGGGCACCTTCGCGATTCTGCTGGCGTTCGGCTTCACGGTGAACACCCTGACCATGTTCGGCATGGTGCTGGCGATCGGCCTGTTGGTGGACGACGCCATCGTGGTGGTGGAGAACGTGGAACGGGTGATGGTGGAGGACGGCCTCTCGCCACGGGAAGCGACGCGCAAATCCATGGGCCAGATCACCGGCGCGCTGGTGGGCATCGCCCTGGTGCTGTCGGCGGTGTTTATTCCCATGGCGTTCTTCCCCGGCTCCACCGGCGCCATTTACCGCCAGTTCTCGATCACCATTGTCTCGGCCATGGTGCTGTCGGTGCTGGTGGCGTTGATTCTGACGCCGGCGCTGTGCGCCACCATGCTCAAGCCGATCCACGCCGATCACCAGAAAACCAAGGGCTTCTTCGGCTGGTTCAACCGTAACTTCGACCGCGCCAGCCGCGGCTACCAGGGCAAGGTGGAGAAGATTCTCGGCCGCCGCGGCCGCTACCTGCTGATCTACGTGGCGATTGTCGGCGTGCTGGCGTTCGCCTTCATGCGCCTGCCCTCGGCGTTCCTGCCCGAGGAAGACCAGGGCATCATGCTGACCCAGGTGCAGCTGCCGGTGGGCTCCACCCAGGGGCAGACCATCGAAGTGCTGAAGAAGATGGAGAACTACTTCCTCGAAGAGGAACAGGGCGCGGTGGAGTCGATCTTCACCGTGGCCGGCTTCAGCTTCGCCGGCCGGGGCCAGAACTCGGGCATCGCCTTCGTGCGCCTGAAGGACTGGTCGGAACGGGACCTCTCCGAGGACGGCGTGCAGCATGTGGTGCAGCGCGCCATGGGCTACTTCTCGACGATTCGCGAGGCGGTGATCTTCGCCCTTAACCCGCCGTCGATTCCGGCGCTGGGCACCTCCGACGGCTTCAACTTCCAGCTGCAGGATCAGTCCGGGCTGGGCCACGAGGCGCTGTCCGAGGCCCGCGACCAGCTGCTGGCGGCCGCCAATCAGCACCCGGCGTTGACCGGCGTGCGCCACAACGGCCTGGCGGATACGCCCCAGTACAAGCTCAACGTGGACCGCGCGGAAGCGCAGGCGATGGGCATCTCGCTGTCGCAGATCAACAACACCCTGGCGGTGGCCTGGGGCTCCAGCTACGTCAACGACTTCGTCGACCGGGGCCGGGTGAAACGGGTCTATGTGCAGGGCGACGCGCCCTTCCGCATGCTGCCCGAGGACATCGGCGACTGGTACGTGCGCAACGACACCGGCGAAATGGTGCCGTTCTCGGCCTTCGCCAGTGGCGAGTGGATTTACGGCTCGCCGCAGCTGGAGCGCTACAACGGCCTCTCGTCGATGAACATCCAGGGCAACGCGGCGGCCGGCTACAGTACCGGTGACGCCATGGCGGCGATGGAATCGCTGGCGGCGGACCTGCCGGCGGGCATCGGCTACGAATGGACCGGGCTGTCGTTCCAGGAGCGCCAGTCCGGCAACCAGGCACCGCTGCTGTACGCGCTGTCGCTGCTGGTGGTGTTCCTGAGCCTGGCGGCGCTCTATGAAAGCTGGTCGATTCCGTTCGCGGTGATGCTGGTGGTGCCGCTGGGCATTATCGGCGCGGTACTCGGCGCCACCCTGCGCGGGCTGGAAAACGACGTGTTCTTCCAGGTGGGGCTGCTGACCACCATCGGCCTGTCGGCGAAGAACGCGATTCTGATCGCGGAATTCGCCAAGGATCTGGAGGACCAGGGCCGCGCCCTGCTGGACGCCACCCTGGAAGCGACCCGCATGCGGCTGCGTCCGATTCTGATGACGTCGCTGGCGTTCGGCCTCGGTGTGACGCCGTTGATGCTGAGCAGCGGCGCCGGCTCCGGCGCGCGTAACGCCATCGGTACCGGCGTGTTCGGCGGCATCACCGCCGCCACGGTGCTGGCGATCTTCTTTATCCCGCTGTTCTACGTGGTGGTGCGCAAATTGTCCGGCGTGCCGCTGACCGGCAAGAAAGAGGTGCGAGAATGAACCGCAAAGCCCTGACCGCGCTGTTCGCCACCCTGGCCGTGGGCGGCTGCACCCTGGCGCCGGACTACCAGCAGCCGGAGTCGCCGGTGCCGGCCACCGCCGGCGACAATCAGCGGATCGCCGAGGAACTGGTGCTGCCGGGCTGGGAAGCCCTGTTCCAGGACCCGCAGCTGCAGCAGCTGATCCGCACCGCGCTGAGCAACAACCGGGACCTGCGCCTGGCGCTGCTGGACGTGGCCGAGGCGCGCGCCCAATACCGCATCGAGGGCGCGGCGCTGTACCCGGAGCTGTCCGTGGACGGCGAAGGCAGCCGCCAGCGCCTACCCGCCGACCTGAGCCAGACCGGCGACAGCGAGATCCAGACCCAGTACAGCGTGGGCCTGGGCGTGGCCGCCTACGAGGTGGACCTGTTCGGCCGCCTGCGCAGCCTCAAGCAGTCCGCGCTGCAGCAGTCCCTGGCCACCGAGGAGGCGCGCCGCAGCGCCCATATCACCCTGGTGTCCGAGGTGGCGAACGCCTACCTGACGCTGCAGGCGGACCGCCGCAATCTGCGCATCAGCCGGGAAACCGTGGAAGCCCAGCAGGAATCCGTGGACCTGGTGAAAGGCCGCTTTGATATGGGCCTGGGCTCGGAACTGGAAGTGCGCCAGGCGGAAGTGGCGCTGGAAACCGCGCGCGCCAACCAGGCCCGCTTCAAGCGGCTGGTGGCCCAGGACCGCAACGCCCTGGCGGTGCTGGTGGGCGCCCCGCTGCCGCCGCTGCCGGACAGCCCGGCGGAGGACCTGGACACGGAACTGGCGGCGCTGCCGGAAATCCCCGCCGGGGTGCCCTCGGCGGTGCTGCGCCAGCGGCCGGATATCCAGCAGGCGGAGTACAGCCTGAAGGCGGCCAACGCCAATATCGGCGCGGCGCGGGCGGCGTTCTTTCCGCGCATCGCCCTGACCGGCTCCGCCGGCACCGCCAGCAGCGAGCTGTCCGGCCTGTTCGAGAGCGGCTCGGAGAGCTGGTCGTTCTCGCCGAGCATCTCCCTGCCGATCTTCAGCGGCGGCCGTAACCGGGCCAACCTGGACGTGGCGGAAGTGCGCCGCGACCAGAACGTGGCGCGCTACGAGCAGACCATCCAGACCGCGTTCCAGGAAGTCTCCGACGCGCTGCAGGCGCGCGGCAGCTTCACCGAGCAGGAGCAGGCCCAGAACGCGCTGGTGACCGCCACCCGCCGCAGCCTGGCCCTGGCCGAGGCCCGCTATGAACAGGGCGCCGACGACTACCTGGCGGTGCTGGACGCGCGCCGCGAGCTGCTGAGCGCGGAGCAGGAGCTGGTTTCCGTGCGCCTGCAGAAGCTGGCCAACCGCATCACCCTGTACCGGGCCCTGGGCGGCGGCGTGTTCCCCGACCGCGCCATCCAGCTGTCGACCAGAACCCCTTAAAAAATAAAAACAATAATCGAACAGCGTATCTTTAGCCCCACCGGCAAGCTTCTTGCTTGCCTGTTGGGGACGAGCCTTGTGGGAGCGGGCCCCGCCCGCGAAAGGCCGGCAAAGCCGGCCTTTCGCTTGCAAGGCAAGCTCCCACAAGGCCATTTAGCACTCTCCCCTGCCACCACCGCGCTGGGTTAGGAACGGACATGCACCCTTCATTTATTTTGCGCCTTTGTCTGATCGCTTTGGGATTGACCCTTTACCTACCGGCCCATGCCGACCCTACCGTGGGCGTCCGCGCCGGCGGCGGCGAGGGGCTGCGCCTGTACAGCCTGTTCGGGCGCTGGCAGGCGCCGTGGCTGCAGGAGCATGCGGTGGCGCCGTTTTTCTCCGACCGGGTGCAGGCGTACTGGGACCTGAGCGTGGAGCGCTGGGAGGGCGAGGACACCGCCGGCCAGGCCAACAGCAGCGAGGTGTACATCGTCGGCCCGGTGTTGCGCGTTAACTGGCCCAGCCGGCGCCTGTTCCTGCTGGTGGGCGTGCAGCCTTCCTATATGACCCACAGCGTGATCGACGATGACGACATGGGCGGCAACATCCAATTCACCAGCCATCTGGAGCTGGCCTGGACGCCGCTGCAACGTCTGACCCTGGGCCTGCGCGGCCAGCACACCTCCAATTCACGCCTTTATAAGCCCAACCCGGGTATGAACCTGGCGTCGGTGACCCTGGCCTATAACTTCTAGATCCAACACACTGGCGTTTCCGCCCCTACGCCGTACAAGGAGTTCGCCCATGGGCCATCCGGATCGCCCGTCATTGCGCCTGACCGCCCTTCTGCTTTCTGTTTTCCCGGCGCTGGCGACGGCCCAGGAACCGCCGGCCGACGACGGCAACCGGCTGGACACGGTGACCGTGAGCGGCACGCGCCTGGAGCGCGACCTGGCCGATCTGCCCGGCGCCGCCACGGTGGTGGACGCCCGGCAAACCCAGCAGGGCCAGCCCGGCCTGCAACTGGACGAAAGCCTGGCGCGGGTGCCGGGCCTCTATCTGCAGAACCGCTACAACTTCGCCCAGGGTCTGCGCCTGTCCAGCCGGGGCTTCGGCGCGCGGGCGCCGTTCGGGGTGCGCGGCCTGCGCCTCAACGTGGACGGCTTTCCGGAAACCCTGCCCGACGGCCAGTCCCAGGTGGACGCCATCGACCTGGACGCCCTGGAATCCATCACCGTACTGCGCGGGCCGGCGTCGGTGCTGTACGGCAACGCCAGCGGCGGCGTGGTGGACATGACCACCCGCAGCGGCGCCGACCTGGTCTACCCGCAGCGCTTCAGCGTGTCCGGCGGCAGCGACGGCTTCCGCAAGACCAACCTGCAGCTGGGCGGCGCGGACGGCGGCAACCATCACTACCTGAGCCTCACCGGCGTGCGCTATCAGGGCCAGCGCGAGCAGAGCGAGATGGAGAAGTATCTGCTCACTTCGCGGGTGGGCCGCGCGCTCTCCGAGCACCGCGACATCGAGTTCTTTTTCACCGCCATGGACACCCCGACGGCTCAGGACCCGGGCGGCCTGACCCGCGCCCAGGTGGAACAGGACCGGGACCAGGCGACGCGCTTTGCCAACCTGCTGGACGCCGGCCAGGAAGTCAGCCAGCAGCGCCTCGGCGTGCTCTACCGGGACCGCAGCCTGGGCGGCGAGCTGCGTGCCCGCGCGTTCGTCACGCAGCGCGATTTCACCCAGCAACTGCCGTTCCCCGGCAGCAGCCTGATCGACTATGAGCGGCTGTTCTACGGCGTGCGCCTGGAGTACGTGGACCGGGTGCGGGCGTTCGGCCTGGCGCACCGCTTCCTGGTGGGCGTGGACGCGGACCAGCAGCGCGACGACCGGGGGCGCCGTTCGGTGAACGCGGACGGCCAGGTCACCGGCCTGACCGCCGACGAGGACCAGACCGCCACCGCCGGCGGCGTGTTCGTGCAGACCGACACCGACCTCAGTGACACCCTGACCCTGTCCCTGGGCGCCCGCGCCGACCGGGTGCGCCTGGACATCGACGACGACCTGCTCGCCGACGGCAACAACAGCGGAGATCAGGACTTCACCGAAAGCAGCTACAGCGCCGGCCTGAACTGGCGCTACCAGCCCCGCCACGGCGTCTACGCCACGGTCAGCAACGCCTTCGAAACGCCCACCTTCACCGAGCTCGCCAACCCCTCCGGCGCCGGCGGCTTCAACCCGGATCTGGAGCCGCAGAAAGCACTGAACCGGGAAATCGGCGGGCGCGGCCAGCTGGGCGATCGGCTGTTCTACGAGCTGGCGCTGTTCCGCGTGGAGGTGCGCGACGAAATCACCCCCTACGAGCTGGGCGGGCGCACCTTCTACGACAACGCCGCGCGCACCCGCCGCGACGGCGTCGAGCTGATGCTGGAGCACCTCACCACCGACACCCTGACGCTGACCCTGGCCTACACCTACTCCGACTACCAGTTCCAGCGGTTCTACGACGACCAGCAGGACCAGGACGTGAGCGGCAACCGGCTGCCCGGCCTGCCCCGCCACCACCTGTTCGCGGAAGCCGCCTGGCGCGGCCTGGACGGCCTGTTCCTGATCGCCAACGCCCAGTACAGCAGCGACGTGTTCGCCGAGAACACCAACGAAACGGAAGTGGACGACTACGTGGTGGCCGGCCTGCGCGGCGGCAAGGCGTGGCGGCTGAACAGCGGCGAGCTGACCCTGCACGCCGGGGTCAACAATCTGTTCGACGAAGAGTACTTCAGCAACTTGCGCATCAACGCCAACAGCGACCGGCCCGACCCGGCTGACCGCGGCTACTTCGAGCCCGCCCCCGGCCGCCACTTCTACGCCGGCGCCTCCTACGCCTGGTAAGTCTTGGTGATGCAGCCAAAAAAAACCGCCCCAGGGGATGGGGCGGGGAAAGGGGTCAAGGCAAACACAAGCCTTAGCGGGTCGGCTCTCCCGAGCCGGTTCAGAAAAAGCCGAGCGGATTGATGTCGTAGCTGACCAGCAGGTTTTTGGTCTGCTGATAGTGATCCAGAATCATCTTGTGGGTCTCGCGGCCGATGCCGGATTTCTTGTAGCCGCCGAAGGCGGCGTGGGCCGGGTAGGCGTGGTAGCAGTTGGTCCAGACGCGGCCGGCCTGGATGCCGCGGCCCATGCGGAAGGCCACGTTCATGTCGCGGCTCCAGACGCCGGCGCCCAGGCCGAACTCGGTGTCGTTGGCGATGGCCAGGGCTTCCGCTTCGTCCTTGAAGGTGGTGACGGCGACCACCGGGCCGAAGATTTCTTCCTGGAACACGCGCATTTTGTTGTCGCCCTTGAGCAGCGTGGGCTGGATGTAATAGCCCTCGCCGTGGTCGCCTTCCAGGGTTTCCTTGTCGCCGCCGGTGAGGAACTGGGCGCCTTCGCTGCGGGCCACTTCCATGTAGGACATGATCTTGTCGAACTGCTCCTGGGAGGCCTGGGCACCCACCTGCACGTCGGTGTCCAGGGGGTTGCCGCGTTTAATGGTTTTGGTGCGCTCGAGCACCATGGCCATGAACTCGTCGTACATGTCCTCCTGGATCAGCGCCCGGGACGGGCAGGTGCAGACTTCGCCCTGGTTGAAGAACGCCAGCACCAGGCCTTCCACCGCTTTGCTGATGAATTCCGGCTCCGCCTTCATGATGTCGGAGAAGTAGATGTTGGGGGATTTGCCGCCCAGCTCCACGGTGGAGGGAATGATGTTTTCCGCCGCGCATTTGAGGATGTGCGAGCCCACCGGGGTGGAGCCGGTGAAGGCGATCTTGGCGATGCGCTTGCTGGAGGCCAGGGCCTGGCCGGCTTCCTCGCCGTAGCCGTTGACGATGTTGAGCACGCCCTCGGGGAGCAGGTCGCCGATGATTTCCATCAGCTTGAGGATCGACGCCGGGGTCTGCTCGGCGGGCTTGAGCACCACGCAGTTGCCGGCGGCCAGCGCCGGCGCCAGCTTCCAGGTGGCCATCAGGATCGGGAAGTTCCAGGGGATGATCTGCCCCACCACGCCCAGCGGCTCGTGGAAGTGATAGGCCACGGTGTTGGCGTCGATGTCCGCGGCGGTGCCTTCCTGGGCGCGGATGCAGCCGGCGAAGTAGCGGAAGTGGTCCACCGCCAGGGGGATGTCGGCGTTGAGGGTTTCGCGCACCGCTTTGCCGTTGTCCCAGGTTTCCGCCACCGCCAGGGCTTCCAGGTTCTGCTCGATGCGGTCGGCGATCTTGAGCAGCAGGTTGCCGCGCTCGGCGGCGGAGGTTTTGCCCCAGGCGGGCGCCGCGCGGTGGGCGGCGTCCAGCGCCAGGTCGATGTCCTCGGCGGAGGAGCGGGGAATCTGGCAGAACACCCGGCCGTTCACCGGGCTGACGTTGTCGAAGTACTGGCCTTTGACGGGCGCGACCCACTGGCCGCCGATGTAGTTTTCGTAGCGTTCGTTGAAGGCGACCACCGCGCCTTCGCTGCCGGGATTGTGATAGATCATGTCGGGACACCTCGTGGCGTGTATTTCCTCGAGGTTAGCGCCGATGCCGGGTGGGCCGAATGCTACTTCGGTACTAGAAAGCCCCTTATTTAGTCGCGGGGCCGGTGGTCGACGGCGCCCGCGTGAGGGTGTGCTGCAGGGCCAGTTTGAGCTTCATGGGTTTGACCGGTTTGTAGATCAGGGTGTGGCCGTCGCGGGCGCAGCGCTGTTTCAGGTAGGGGCCGCGGTCGGCGGTGAGCATGATCACCGGCAGCGCCTCGGCGCCGGCCCGGCGGCGGTCCCGGTTGAGGGCGTCGGCGACGGTCATGCCGTTGTCGCCGCCCGGGTCCAGGTGGTAGTCCATCAGCAGCACGTCGGCCGGGTCGCGGCGCGGGTCCAGGTGCTCGGCCAGCGCCGGCACCGATTCCGCCGCCGCCACCCGGCAGCCCCATTGTTCCAGCAGGGTGCGCATGCCGGAACAGATGGCGCGGTCGTTATCCACCACCCAGACGCGGCGCCCGGCCAGGGTGCGTCCGGCGTCGGCGGCCGGCTCCATGGCGCGGGCCTCGGCGGCGCTGAGGCGCGCCAGCGGCAGCTGCAGGGCGAAGCGCGAGCCACGGTTTTCCCGCGAGCGCACGGTCAGGGGGTGATCGAGGATGCGGCTGATTTTTTCGACGATGGACAGGCCCAGGCCGAGGCCCCGTTCGTGGTATTTGACCGCCCGGGCGCCGCGTTTGAATTCCTGGAAAATATCGCCGATCTGATCGTCGCCGATGCCGATGCCGGTGTCCGCCACCACCACTTCCACCCGCTCGCCGCGCCGGCGGCAGCCGAGCAGGATCGAGCCGCGATCGGTGTAGCGCACCGCGTTGGAGAGCAGGTTGCGCATCACCCGGCTGAGCAGTTGCGGGTCGGAGCGCACCACCGCGGAGCTGGGCACGTAGCGCAGGCGCAAGCCCTTGGCGGCGGCCATCTGCCGGTACTCCTCGGCGAGCACGTCGAGCAGCCGGCGCAGCGGGAACACGCCCGGCTCGGCGCTGACCACGCCGGCGTCCAGCTTGGAGGCGTCGGCCAGGGTGGTGATCAGCGATTCCAGGTCGAGCAGCGCGGTGTCGATATGGCTGAGCATGAACTGGGTGTTGTGGTCGGGCTGGTCCTGCAGGGCGCTGGTGAACAGGCGCGCGGCGTTGAGCGGCTGCATCAGGTCGTGGCTGACGGCGGCCACGAACTTGGTCTTGGAGATGTTGGCGCGCTCGGCTTTTTCGGTGGCTTCGCGCAGCCGCGATTCCACCCGCCGGCGCTCTTCGATTTCGTCCAGCAGTTGCTGGTTCGCTTCGCGCAGGGCCTGGGTGCGCTCGCGCACCTGCTCGGCCAGCACCACCGAGTGCTGGAAGGCGGCGTAGGGCGCGGTGGGCGCCATGTTGCTCTCTTCCACCCGTTCGATCAGGGCGTCGCAAATACGCCGCAGGCGGGCGTTTTCCGCCATCAGACGCGCTTCGTGGAGGTCCCAGGGTGACGCCGGCTCATTGTCGGGCGCGTTGTCTTCGGCCAATCGCCACCCCCGTCATGGTCTGGTTGATGTGCATGCCGTTGAACTGCTCGCCGTAGGTGTTGAAGCCCACCACGCTGTGCCGGCGCAGCAGCGCCGAGGCCTGGTCGACGGTGCCGTCCGCTTCGATCTCCTGACGGCGCAGGCAGCAGTCGCAGCCCAGGGTCACCCAGGCCGGGCCCAGGCGCTCTTCGATGTCGCTGAGGGTCTGGTCCAGCTCGTCGAGAATCGAGCCGGTGTGCATGGCGGTGAGCACGATGCCGTTTTCCACCGCGCAATAGAACGACAGGCTGAGGTCGTCGTTGACGCGCTGAATGGAGCGGGCGTAGTAGTCGTTGTTGATGCGCACGGCCAGCGGGTAGCGGGCGAACACCACGTCGTCCAGCTCCGCCACCGGCACGCCGACCAGGCGGGCGTAGGCTTCCGCCGCCGGTTCCGCGTTGAGTTCCTGGACCACGCGCCGTTCGGCGTCGGCGGCGGTGACCACCAGCTTCACCGTGGCCGGGCGCAGGTGGTGGAAGCTGAACACTTCGAAATCCAGCGCGCTGTTGATCATCAGCACCATGGCGGCGTTGCTGTGGAAGGCGCCGTCGCTGTAGACGTAGGTGCCGGACAGCCGGTAGTCGTCGCCGGCGGAGCCGCCCAGGCTGGTGATGCTGCCGAGCGCCGAATTGAGGGTGGCGAGCACCAGCTCTTCGTTCACCGAGAGGCCGTCCAGCAGGGTGAGCACGAAGGTGTTGTCGGCGTCGACCCGCGCCACGGACGCGGCGCGGCACTCGCACAGCAGGCTGTCGGTGAGCTGCTGGGCGTCGGCCAGGCTGAAGCCGTCGAGCCGCTCGATCAGGCGCGCACCCACCGAGAAGAAACGGCGGTCGAAGCCGATGGCGACGATGGTGCCGCTGTCGTAGCCGCGGCTGGTGATCTCGCCGGCGGAGGTGCAGCCGCACAGGGGCAGATCGCCGAAGGCTTCGGCGAGGGCGCCGGCCAGGCGGTCGAGCCGGTAGTCGATGGAGCAGAAGAACAGCACGCAACCGAGATGATCGTGCCGCAGCTTTGCGGCCAGCTCACCGGCGGCGAGGCGCTCGTCGCGGGCGTCGCTGAACGCGGTGACCACGGCGCTGGGCGGAATCGCGTTCATCGCTCCCTCGCTTGCGGGGCACGCAGATAGGCGGCGAAGTCGATGTCGCCGGCGGACAGGATCGCCTGCACCCGGTTGTTGGCGCCGAGCTTGCGCAGGATCGCGGACACATGGGCCTTCACGGTGCTTTCGGCGATATTGAGCTGGTAGGCGATCACCTTGTTGGAATCGCCGCGCG
>MDTG01336645.1_pt1 | contig 26466 bp, 20 predicted proteins | sample 811421 | NCBI WGS metagenome assembly MDTG01 (sample SAMN05326645, study PRJNA326480) | marine metagenome | isolation source: seawater | place: Pacific Ocean: South East | collected 2011
ATTAAATCGACGAATTGAAAATCAATAAACATTATATTTGCACGCCAAGGAGAAATGGCAGAGTGGTCGAATGCGGCAGTCTTGAAAACTGTTGAGGGTAATACCTCCGGGGGTTCGAATCCCTCTTTCTCCGCTAATTAATCTACTAGCCTCTACAACACGTAGGGGTTTTTTTATTTATTAAAATCCACAAGTTTAAACCCAATCTTTTGACCAATTATTAGCTGAGATAAACTATTTAATGATTTTTTGTCAAGCTGAAGAATTCTTGGATATCCTCCAGAAGTTTGACAGTCTCTGTGAAGAATTATTATATTTCCTGATGGCGTCAACTGAATTGTACCGGGTAAAACAGGAGATGAAATTATTGATCCCACCCCAGGTTCAATTTTATCTTCAATATGATATGCCATTCTGTTATTGATTCCAATAATAAAATTATTTTTAAAAATCTTATTCAATGATTCTTCACTTAGAAATGAATATTCAGGACCTTTAAAAACATGCATTAAATTATTTTTACTAAACTTAAAATTATGATTCTGAAATGATTTATTAACTTGATTGTCTAAAACTAAAATTTCATCACCTTTTTTTAATACCTCATTACTTGTTATATCTTTTGAAAAAGATTTGCTTCCAAAAATATTTTCTGATTTAATACCTCCTTGGACTGATAAATACCCCCTTGCTCCATTTTTTGTATTACCTATTTCTAAGGTATCTCCTAATTTAACCCTTAATTGACAATACATTTCAACCTTTTTGCCATTTATCATTGGATTGAAATCACCACCTGTAATAGATATACAATAGCTATCATTAAATACTATTACTGGTCCCTTTAGTGTGAACTCTATTAAAGCCTCATCTTTATGATTTCCAACAATTATATTTGCATCATTTGCGCTTTTCTGGTCCATAAAACCTGCATATGAAACACCTAGATCTCTGAAACCATATCTACCAGAATCTTGCACAGTAGAAAAAAGTCCAGGTGAAATAACTTTTATCATTAGACCTGTTTTGGTTTTGTTTTGTTTTTTTTGACCATAGACTCAAATTGTTCATTTGATATCTCAATAAATTGAATTTTATCTCCTGGACTTGCAAAAGAGGGACGATTTGATTTTAAATTAAAAAAATTTAAAGGAGATCTTCCAATAATATGCCATCCCCCAGGACTATCTTTGGGATATATACATGTTTGATTTAATGCAACGCCTATAGATCCCTTTTTTATATTCAAAGAAGGATTGAGCTTTCTCTCACAACTTAAATTTTCATTTATAAATCCCAAATACATAAAACCAGGCATAAAACCCATTGACAGGACATTATATGTTCTTGATTTGTGCATTTTTATTATTTCTGATATTTGCAGTTGCTTTTCTTTTGCAAGGTTTTCAAGATCGACTCCAAATTTTAAGTCATAACAAACTGGTATTTGCCAAATTTTTTTCTGATTTATGTAATCGTTTTCAATGTTATCAATTTTTTTTAACTCTCTAATCAGATCATCAGATGATATTATACTTCTATCAAAGATTATTAGTAATGAGTTAATAGATTGAACAATTTCAAAAATAAATTTATTTAGGTTTGACTCTATGTTTTTTTTTGAAGATGATATTTCTTGAATTAATTTAGCGTCAATTTGATTTTTATATGAAATCAAAATTGAGTTTTCGTTGTATGCGAAGTATTTTTTTTTACTATTTTCCACCAAATTCCTTTTTTATTTTTTTTAATATTTCAACAGAATTATTAGTATCAGAGTGGATACATATAGTGTCATACTTTATTTTTTTATAATTTCCATTAATAGTTTTTATTGATTGAGTTTTTATCATAGTATTTATATGATCAATAACATTTCCTGGATCTGTAATTAATGCATTTTCATTATTTCTAGATACTAGACTTAGATCATCGTTATAATTTCTGTCTCCAAATACCTCATAGAAAATATTAAATCCTCTTTTTAAAGCCACACTTTCAATTTTTGATTTATATGGAATAAATAAGTAGTATTTATTTTTGTATTCATCTATAATATCCAAATAAAGTTCAGAAAGTTGATTATCTATTATCATTTCATTATAAAGTGCTCCATGAGCTTTAATATGATGTAAGTTTTGGCCATATGAATCAGCAATTAACTCTAAAGATCGAATTTGTGAAAGTATACTATTTGATAATTCAGATCTTGATATTTTCATTTTTTTTCGTCCAAAATTTATTTTATCAGGATAAGATGGATGAGCACCTATTTTTATTTTATTCCTAATTGATATTTCAACACATTCAATCATAGTTCTATTATCTCCAGCATGACCACCACATGCAATGTTGCAAGAATCTATCAATGGCATAATTATATGTTCATTATTAAGACCCTCCCCTAAATCACAATTTATATTAATCATTATATAAGAGATATTAGGCCTTTTGATCCTATAATTAGAGATAATATAACAATGATAAATCCAAAAATATTTTGAAATTTATAATTGTATTTATTACTTATTATGCTTTTATTATTGACCAACCATAAAAGTATAATTGAAATAATAGGCAGTAAGAGACTATTTGAAAATTGTGCAAACTTTATTATTTCAATTGGATTTATTTTTACCATAGAAACAATTGTACCTACGAACAGGATTGTTATCCATATAGCTCTAAATTTTGAACTTTTTAATGAATCATCCCAACCAAAGCAACTTTTAGCTACATATGCTGCAGCTAAAGGCGCTGTTATAGATGAGGTAATACCAGATGCAAATAAACCAATCCCTAAAAAATAGATTGCAAATTTTCCATACAAAGGCTCTAATCCTCTAGCTAAGTCAATAACCCCTTTTACATCTTTATTATATATTGATGCAGCAGTAATTATAATAGATAGCGAGACCAAACCTCCAATTAGAATTGAAAAAAAACTTTCAAATCTTGCGACTTTTAATTTGTCCTGAGAGTTCCACTTTTCAGAAACTAATGATGAATGAAAAAATAAGTTGTATGGTACAACTGTGGTACCAATTAAACCCAAAATTATAATTACATTTCCTGAATTAATTACGGGTGATATCATTCCATCCAGAAGACTTCTGATGTCCGGTTTTGTCATAATTGCTGTAATGAAAAAAGATATACTCATAAGTATGACCAAAAAAACAAGAAACCTCTCCAATATTTTGTAATCACCTAGATATAAAATTATGAACGCAATTAGTCCAATAAAAATTGGAATATAATTAATAGATTGTGAGTTTAAAATTGCAGATATACCAAGTGAGGCTCCAGTAATATTCCCTGCCTCATATGCAGTATTACCTATTATAATAGAACAAATAATCAGAATTAATATTAATCTATTAAGAAATTTAGACTTTATATTTTTTCTAATAACCTCTGCAAGATTCATTCTAGTTATCAACCCTATTCTTAAAGACATCTCTTGTAAAACAATAGTGGAGAATATTGATAAAATAATAGCCCATATCAAAGAATATCCAAAAGATGCACCAGCTATAGTACACAAAGTAACAGTACCTGGTCCTATAAATGCGGCAGCAATTAAAACACCTGGCCCTATTTCTTTAATCCACTTCATTAAGGGATTCTTATCTTATCTCCAAAAAGTATTGCATTTAAAAAAAGTCTATTGGTACCATACCACGCGCCTCTAAAATTAGGGTTATCAGAGAACATTACTGCTCTTCCTTGACCTACTTTGGATATTAATAATGAAACCGTAGATTTAAGTTTATCATAATTTTTATTAGTAATGAATCCGTCAATCAATGGGTCTTGAGTATATCTGACAACAGATGAATATTGATTTTTTGATGGTTTTATCCAGACAGTATTATTTTTATACACAGGAACGTTAGAATCTTCTAATCCAAACCCTAATGGGTGTGATAAATCAACTTTACCTTCAAGAATTATTCCACCAATTTGTTCTTTTCCTCTATTATCTTGAGCATCAACATATGGTAGAAAATTATTTTCAACAATATCATTATCTGAATTTAGCAGTTCTTCATTTACAATTTGATTTTCAATTAAAAACTTAGATCCAGAGCCTATAGAGATAATAGTATTTCCTCTACTAACCCAATCCTTTATTCTCTGAATTTGATTTTTATTAAAATTATAATTACCCGATACGATAACCATTGAAGTGTATTTATCCAATGAGACTCTATCAAAATTCCTAATAGGAATTTTAGAAATAGGCATACCAACTCTTTGATCCAAAAGATGCCATACTTCACCTGCCTCGTATGACCTTACGCCAGTACCAACAAGAATCATTGGCTTTTGTTTTTTGATTGGAGAAACATATCTACTCCCAAGGTCAATTCCTCCTGAACTTAATCCAGAAGAAACTGAATAAATATTTATGTCAAAATTTTCTTGAATACCATTAAGCTTTTCAAATAATTTATCAGCTTCAATATCTTGGATACTCACAGCTACAACTAGAGAGCCATAGTCAAATGATTTTATTCCACTTGTAGTATTAATTTTAAATGGTTTAAAAGCAGTAGATACTTTAATATTGTTATTAAGCAATGTGTTTATTACAGCAGGAATATTATAGTCTGTCGAGTTAATTAAATATGCATAATTTGATTTTTCAAATTTATTTGTTGTAAAAAGTTCATCTAAGTTATCAAAACTATTGCCATTTAAGTTTTTGGTGGAAGGGCTATAATTAATATCATAAAAATTTGCTATTGACCATGATGAAGCATCATAGAAGACACTGTCTCTAAATTCTTTATTTGTCTCAAAAATTGATCTTACAGTTCTGTAGTTTTTTTGTTTAGTAGGTACAAAAAAGTTGTTTTTATCTCTTTGCACTTTTATATCATGTATTATTAATTTATCAAGAAATGCTTTAGTCTTATTTCTATCTTTTCCCATCTTAAAAGAATAACCTTTTATTCTTTTTTTATCTGCATCGGTTAATGCAGAAGAAAAAAATCTTTGCTGATACTCCTTTAATTCATCTTTCATTTCAACTGAAGCTTTAATCGTATTCATTCCAGATACATATTGGTTCCTAATAGTAAAAGGGAAAGTTAGCTTACCATATTGTGTTTCTTGAACATGGCCTCTTGAGCTTGCTTGTTCAAACAACATTCCAATACCACCAAGTAAATCTGCATAAGAGGAGTGATAACCTGGATACGTTTTATCATATGCCTCTTTAGAAAAATATAATGAACCTATTTCATCAAGTCCTTTAGCAAAGTATTGACCAAATAGTGTCTCAAAATATTCATAATTTTCTTGAGGAATTACTGGATCTTTTGCTGCATGAGTCTTCCAGGGGACAAAGAAGTATGTACTATTTGTTCCCATTTCGTGAAAATCCATTGTGACATTTGGGAGCCAATTATGATGAAAGTTTATTTTGCCTCTTGTTTCGGGATGAATACCTAGTAATACATCCCTATTTAAATCAAACCAATAATGGTTAGTTCTTCCTCCAGGCCAGTATTCATTGTGTTCAGCGTCTTGAGGATCGTCAACTAAAGGTGATGCCTTATAACTATTTACCCACTGAGTATGTCTATCTCTTCCATCTGGATTTATAGTAGGGTCAATCAATACTACAGAATTCTCTAAATAATTTTTAATTATATCTGATTTAGAGCTAATCAATGTATATGCAGTTAACATTGCTGCTTCCGAACTAGAGGGTTCATTACCATGAACATTGTATCCAAGATTAACAATAACAGGGAAATTTTTAGGCTTATTTAATCCACTATAATCTTTATCGTGAGGATCAATGTATGAAATATGTTCTTTTCTAATTGACTCTATGTTTTTAATTTTGTCAGCTGTGCTAACAATTAAATAGATTAATTTTCTTCCCTCATAAGAAGTTGCATATGTAAAAATATTAGCCTTATCAGATACATTTGATAAATAAGTCATATAAGAAACAATTAGATCGTGTCTAGTATGCATTTCTCCAATTGGATATCCTAAAAATTCCTCTGGTGATTTGATTTCTTCATCAAATGGAGCATATTTTTCAAAATAGTAGTCCTGAGAAAATATTGAGCTTACAAACAGTAGCTGAATTATAATAAATTTTTTCATAATTTTTATTTTATTAATTTTTTACGCCTGGTAACATGCTTGGTCTTAGCTCTTGCCAATTAAAATTTTTGGATTTATTGTTAAGTGGATATATTTGATTGAGATTGTCTCCATCATACATTCTGCCGTTTTTCATTACCATTTCAATTGAGTTAGTATTTCGAATTTCGTTAAGTGGATCTTTATTTAAAATTACTAAATCTGCTAATTTTCCTTTTTCAATTGATCCTAGTTCTTTATCTAATCCAATTGCATAAGCGCCTTGAATTGTAGCTACCTTCAACATATCATGATTTGATATTCCACCTGAAGCCATACTCCACAATTCCCAGTGGTAACCTACTCCTTCAAATTGGCCATGAGATCCAACTCCTGCGATACCCCCCTCTTCTACAAGATCTTTTACAAACTCACTAAACTCGACAAAAGCATATTCATCTTCATGAAACCATCCTGCCTTAATTCGTCTCTTAGAATCAAGTTCGTCTTTAGGAGTAAAGAATTTTACTTTTTTATCATTATGAATATCCTCAGTTGCAAAATAATAATTTTCTGCCCATGGGCCTCCATATGTTACAAGAAGCGTTGGAGTATATGCCTTTTTTGTAAAAGCAGTTAAACCAATAATATCTTTAAATACAGGATAAATTGGATGATTATGTTCTTGACCAGGATACCCATCGATTGTCTCTGTAAGATTTAATCGTAAATTTAAGCTTCCTTCGGTAGTAGGCATTATCTCCTGTTCTTTTGCAGCCATAAGTATCCACTGACGTTGCTGCCTATTTCCAGCTACGTACATTTTGATTGTTTTAGTATTATAATATTTAGAGTATTGTCTCATTACATCTCTAGCATCATCTAAGCTTTTTACATTATATCCCCAATATCCGAGTCCGGGACCAGTTGAATATACTCTAGGACCAAGTATCTTTCCGGTGTCAACCATATCAGAATAAGTTAGTACATCAGTAGTTGCAGTTTGAGGATCTCTAGTTGTAGTAACTCCATATGCAAGATTTGCAGCATAGGATGCAGGTTGATATCTATGTAGACCCCATCTTGGCCACATATGTGCATGAGTGTCTACAAATCCAGGAATAATAGTTTTTCCTTTCATGTCCATTTCCACAGTATTATTATCTTCTAACATTATTTCTTTATCACTAACTTCTATAATACGATTATTCACTATATATATTTGTCCATTATCAATAATTTGATCGCCATTCATAGTTATAATCTTGGCATTTTTTAATAAAATCGAAGCAGTTGGGATATCTCTTTCAACAATTACCTCAATTTGAATCTCATCTGGTAAAAATTCATCAGTTTCATCATCTTTAGAAACTTCATCAGCTAATTCAGGATTTAATTCTGCAATTTTTTGCGCTAATTCTTCTTTCTCCTTTTCCTCAGTTGACTTTTCATCAGCCTCCTCTTTTTTCTTTTCATCAAATTCTTCAGCATTATATAAATTATATGTTAAAAATGAATTACCAATAGACCAATTTATTGACTTTGAGTCCTTGGTCCAAGAAGGAAATTCTCCACCAATCTTTGTTAATCTTCGCGCTGGAAAGGATGAAAACTTAGGATTAGAGACTGAAATTTTTAAAGATTCTAAACCAGTGTAAGGAATTGTAAAACTATATATGTTGTTACTTATTTTAGCTAATCCTGCAGTTCCATCTGGAGATATTAAAATTAAACTAGCGTTTGAAGGTCTCTTTGTATCTCCAGAACCATATGGAGTTGTTCCAGTAACTTTTATTATATTTTTCTCATCAGTTCCATCCCACTTAATTGAAACTAGACCTTTGGAACTATGAAAAAGATAAATTCTATCTTTTCCATTTACAAAATGTGGAAATGATCTACCATTTGATTCATTTATATAATTAAGTTGACCACCATTTGATGAAATCCACATAATTTTTTCATTTGATTTAAATGCACCAGGACCCTCACTATATCTGTAATTTCTTGCGTTGCCAACAGTGAATACAATTCTATCACCCTTGGGATTCCATGTTGGATTCATATAGACACCATTTATTCTTTTATCATTACTTTGAGTTAGTAGAACTGGATTTCTCTTTCCGTCTGACCTAACTTTATAAAGTGAACCACCTATTTTATCATTCCATGTTACAAACACTATCTCTTTTCCATCTGGACTCCAATTTGGCATTGCCTCAGTAGTTTCATCTTCAAAAGGTGTTAATCTAATTATTTCATTTGACTCTATATCCATTACATATAGTTTATTTAGTGCAGTAAATGATATTTTTTTATTATCTGGAGATAAAGATGGATTTCTAATTTGGTTAACAATCATCGACTTGTTATCTGAAATCTCATAATCAAACTTTAATTCGGGTCCAACCTCCAAAGTCTCATCAATTTGAAAGGGTATTTCGAATGATGTACCCTCATTTATATTGATTTTATTAATTTTTCCCCCATATGATAGAATTAAATATTTGCTATCAGGAGTAAAAGCCATATTAGGTAAAACACCCATAGTTGCTTGAGATTCCTGATCATCTTTCTGGACAGGGAAAGCTAGCCATTTTTCATATCCAGTTTCTAAATCACGAATTCTCAGAGCAGTTTTATCCTCATATCTAGTTCCATAGACTAGGTTCTTTCCGTCAGGTGAAAGTGTTGGAGTGAAAGCTGAGCCAAATCTAGATGTCTCTCTTTTGATTTCTCCCGTATCTCTATCATATTTTGAAATTTGATATTGAGGAAGGCCAGCATTATATTGCCAGGAATTCGTTCTGTTTGCGTACCATATATATCTATCATTAACACCAACAACTGGTTGGACCACCTTAAGTGATGTAGGCTTATCAATTAACTTAATTCCACTTCCTCCATCCTTATGATACATATGTAACTTAAGATTTCTTCTTCCTTTTGCAATTATTAAATAATCTCCATCTTTTGACCAATCTACAAAAGCTGTTTGGTTATCTTTTTCCTTAGTTATTTGAATTGAATCTTTAGTATTTAAGTCTCTAATCCATATGTTGTTTCCTCCACTCTTATCACTAACATATGCAATTGACTCACCATTAGGTGAGTACTTTGGATGAGAGTCAAAGGCCATACCTTTTGTTATTCTTGTGGCTTTTCCTCCAGATATTGGAATTGAGTATATATCTCCAAGAAGATCAAAAACAATATTTTGTCCATCTGGACTAACATCGAGTGACATCCAAGAACCAGTATCTGTACTCAGATTGAAAAATCTTTCTGGTTTAATTGGTAAATTTTTATTTGTTTTTTCTTTTATTTTCTCTTTTTTATCTTGAGCATTTAATGTATTTAGAATGAACAACGATAGGGTTATAAGCACTAAATATTTTTTCATAATAAGTTATGTTTATATAAATATATTCATTTTGAATTCTTTTAACACTTGTAAATTAAGTATTTACTTATATTTGGACCGTTAAAATTTATATATGAGACTTATCATAGTATTAATTTTATGCTTATTCATAAGTAATAAAGCACATACACAAAATTATTGGCAGCAAAACGCTGATTATAAAATTTTTGTTGATTTTAAAGTAAAGAACAACACTTACAAGGGAAATCAAGAGATTCTTTATAAAAATAATTCAAGAGATACATTAAATAAAATATTTTTTCACCTTTATTTTAATGCATTTAAGGTTGGAAGCGATATGGCTATAAGATTAGAGAATGGAGATGATAATAATAAAAGATTTGACATTAATATTAACGACTTGGATCCTAAAGAAGAAGGCTTCTTAAAGGTCATTGACTTAAAACAAGACAATAAAAAAGTTGAGACTTATTTATCCGATACAATTTTAGAGGTGATTCTTGTTAATCCAATTCTTCCTGGAGAATCATCAATTTTTACAATGGATTTTAATGGGCAAGTTCCCATTACAATTAGAAGAGCAGGGAGAGATTCTCCCATGGGGGTTAAATTTTCGATGGCTCAATGGTATCCAAAAATATCTGAATATGATTATGAAGGTTGGAATACTGCTCCTTATACCGGAAGAGAATTTCATGGTGTTTGGGGAGATTTTGATGTTACTATAAAAATTGATAAAGATTACATTGTTGCTGCCTCAGGGTATCTTCAAGAAAGTGATCCTTCAAATTTCAAACTTGGAAAAAAGTCTGGTAATAAAAGAATTTGGAATTTTCTTGCTCCTAGAGTTCATGATTTCACATGGGCCGCAGATCCTGATTACATTCATGATATATACGATGGGCCTAATGGTGTTAAACTAAACTTTTATTATAAAAATGATCCCAAAATAATTGATAATTGGAAGACTCTTCAACCAGTTACTGCAGAACTTATGAAATTTTTTAATGAGAATATAGGAACATATCCATACAGACAATATTCAGTAGTTCAAGGAGGAGATGGTGGAATGGAATATTCAATGCTAACACTTATTAATTCTGGTGAAGACCTTATTCCTCTTGTTAGTGTAACTTCTCATGAGTTAGCTCATGCCTGGTTTCAAGGAGTTTTAGCTACTAATGAGATGAAACATTATTGGATGGATGAAGGATCAGCTTCTTATTTTGGTGATCTAGCAGAAAGTCATGTCTTCAATATTGATTTTCATCCATTTTATACAAGAAACTCATACAAAGACTATATTTCCTTGGCAAAGTCGGGTCAGGAGATGCCTTTGACAACGAATGCAAATAGGTTTAAGTATAATAGAGCATATGAGGATGCAGCATATGATAAAGGTTTTGTTTTTCTTAGCCAACTAAAATATATTATTGGAGAACAGGAATTCGGAAAAACAATTAAAAGTTATTTTGATACATATAAGTTTACTCATCCTTTACCAAATGATTTAAGACGAATTGCTGAGCAGACATCAGGCATTCTTCTAAATTGGTATTTAACTGATTGGACAAATACAACAAATCAAATTAATTATTCTATAAATAAAGTTGAGGAATCTAATGGCAAATCTAAAGTGTTAATTGAGCGAATCGGTTTAATGCCAATGCCACTTGAGATACTTGTCAAATACAAAGATGGTAATGAAGAATATTATTACATACCTATTTCATTGATGAGAGGTGAAAAAAAACAACCTAAATATGCAGAGAATTGGATACAAGTTAAAGATTGGTCTTGGGCATACAAGAAATATAGCTTGGAAATAGATAGTGAGCTTGATTCTATTGAATCAATTGATTTAAATCCAACTGGACTTATTGCTGACACTGATAATTCAAATGATAAGATTATATTTGAATAATATGGAAAGTTTATTATTAATATTTGAGAATATTTCTTCTGTGAACAGGGCTTTGATCTTAATATCTGGAATTACTCTATTTTGGGTAATTGAAGGAATAGTTCCTTTTAAATTCCTTGATTACAAAAAGTGGATACATTCAATTCCAAATTTTCTATTAACGCTCACTACTATACTTGTTAATTTTGTTCTTGCGTTTATGCTGGTCTTTGCATCTGACTGGGCTAACGAAAATAGCTTTGGAATTTTACATCTGCTAAATTCCTCTACTTTAATAAGTGTTATAATTGGTATTTTAATTCTTGACTTAATTGGAGCATATCTACCCCATTTGGTCCAGCATAAGGTTAAATTATTGTGGTATATACATTTAGTTCATCATACAGATCAAAATGTTGATACAACGACTGCTAATAGGCATCATCCACTAGAAAGTGTTGTAAGATTTTTATTTACTCTATTAGGAATATTTATTGTTGGAGCACCTATTGGATTAGTATTAATGTATCAATCAATATCTGTAATTGCATCTCAATTTAATCATGCTAATATTCAAATTTCTGACAAGGTTGATAAACTATTGAGTTACATAATTGTATCACCTAATATGCATAAAGTCCATCATCATTTTGAGCTTCCTTACACTGATTCTAATTATGGAAATATTTTTTCATTATGGGACAGGTTCTTCGGAACATATATGGAATTAAATAAAGAAGATATTACATATGGTGTTGATACTGATTTAGATGAAATACAGAACTCAAAATTTATGAGTTTAATTGAGAGACCATTTAGAAAATGGTATAAACACTTTAATTAAGACTACCCAATTCCGACAATATTTTAGCAAAATTATGAGATGTTTCTTTTCCACTAGTCATATTCTTTAGTTTAAAAATATTATCAACCAACTCTTCTTGACCAATTATTATCACATAATCAAAACCCTTTTGATTAGCATAGTCCATCTGTTTTTTTATTTTAATATTATTTGGATAGAACTCACAAGTAATATTCTTATCTCTCAATTTATTTATTGTAACTAACAAATCATTAGTTATATCTAAACCAAAATTCAAAAATAGAAAGGATTTTGATGAACTTAATTGACTTGGGAATAAATTAAGTTCGTCAAGTATCAAATAAATTCTATCAAATCCAAAAGAAATTCCAAATCCACTAAGCTTTGGGTTATTTTCTTGTATAAGATTGTCATATCTTCCTCCACCTCCTATTGATCCAACATTAAATTTGTCAGGAGATGATACTTCCAGAATTGTGCCAGTATAATAACTAAGTCCTCTAGCAAGAGAAAAATCAATGACTAACTCTATGTTACTAAACTTTAAATTTTTTGACGTATCAATTATTTTTTCAATTAAATCTATTCCATCTGTATTGAGTCCATTAGACTCGAATTTAGATTTTAATACTTCAATTTTTTCTTTATTTGATCCCTTAATTTTAAAAAAATACTTAAGTTCTGTAATTGAATCATCTGTGAAGCCTTTTTTAATTAGTTCATTAATTACCCCATCTTCACCTATTTTATCTTTTTTGTCTAGGGTTATAGCTAGTTCATACAAGCTATCTAATTTCATAAGTTTTGAGATTCCCTCTAAAATTTGTCTATTATTAATTCTTACATTAACCTTAGGCATACTTAAACGGCTAAAAACAGAGTTATAGACTTGAATACATTCAACTTCGTTTAAATAATTTTTTTCTCCAATTATATCCACGTCACATTGAAGGAATTCCCTATATCTTCCTTTCTGAGGTCTGTCAGCTCTCCAAACTAATTGAACTTGAAATCTTTTAAATGGAAATGAAAGGTTATTTAAATTTTGAGAAACAAATCTTGATAAGGGTACTGTCAAATCATATCTTAAAGCTTTATCAGATAACGAATTAGAAAATTTTGTAAGATTATTTTGTTTTAAAGCATTAGTGTCAGCTTTCTTTATTTTGTCACCTGAAGATAGTATTTTAAACATTAAACCATCCTCGTCATCACCATATTTTCCATTTAGCGTAGATAAATTTTCAAAAGAAGGTGTCTGAATCTCTTGAAAATTATATGATTTGAAACAACTTTTTAAAATATTGAGTAAGAAATCTCTTTTTTTTAATTCTAGTGAATAAAAATCTCTGGTACCCTTTGGTGTTCTGTGTTTTTGAGACATCAAAAAATAATTAGATAATCAGTAAGTAATAAAGTTATGAAATTATTTCTTTTCAGGCTCAAGCTCAAAGTTTAATTGAGTTGACACTTCTCTGTGAAGTCTTATACTAGCAGTGTAGCTACCAATTCTTTTAATTGATTTACCAGGTATTGTTATATTTTCTTTTACCACCTCAATTTTTTTATCTAGTAGACTCTTTGCCACATCAACATTAGAAATTGAACCAAATAACTTACCATCTGGACCAACTTTTGTAACTATTTTTAGATTGAGTTTTGAGATTTTTTTTGCAGTTTTTTCAGCCTCATCAATTATTGACTTTTCTTTAAATGCTTTTTGTTTTAGGTTTTCTGCTAACACTTTCTTTGCAGAATCAGTAGCTAATATAGCCTTACCTGTTGGTATAAGAAAGTTTCTGCCAAAGCCTGCCTTTACAGACACAATTTCATCTTTGAAACCAACATTAGCAACATTCTCTTTTAATATAATATCCATATTTATTTTAATAAATCACCAACATACGGAAGAAGAGCAAGATGTCTAGCTCTTTTAACAGCAGTAGATACTTTTCTTTGATACTTTAATGATGTACCCGTTAGTCTTCTTGGTAAAATTTTTCCTTGTTCGTTTATAAATCTATTTAAAAAGTCTGGGTCTTTATAATCGACATACTTAATTCCTGACTTTCTAAACATACAGTACTTCTTTGCTTTTGATGTGTTAATGTCAAGAGGGGAAAGATATCTTATTTCACCTTCATTTTTTATTTTCGATTGTTCTTCAATGCCTGCCATTATTAACTAGCTTTTTTTGTTAATCTATTTTTTCTTTTCTCAGCCCAAGCAATTGCGTGCTTATCTAGTGTAACTGTCAAATATCTCATAATTGTTTCATCTCTAGTAAAATCCAACTCAAGTGAAGATACAACTTCTGGAGGTGCAGTGTACTCAATAAGATTATAGAAACCGCTGTTTTTATTTTCAATAGTGTAAGCTAACTTTTTAAGGCCCCAAATTTCTTTATTAATAATTTTGGCACCATTAGATTTTAGATACTTTTCATATTTATCTACAGCTTTCTCAACTTGTTCTTCAGATAAAGCTGGATTAAGGATAAATACAGTTTCGTAATTTTTCATCTTAAATTGTTAGGGCGCAAAATTAGGTTAATAAATATAATCTGCCAAATTTATTTTTGCTAAATACATACTAAACTGGGTCAACATCAATTACTATTTTAACTGTTCTATATTTTGAAATTGATTCAAAACTTGTTAGTATTGATTGGAGTTTGGACCTAAATAAATTTAATTCTTCTAGACTCCTCAATTTGATAAGGAACTGTTTCTGATATTTATTTTTAACTCTTGAAACTTCAGGAAATACTGGGCCAAGAACTATGCCATTAAAATTACTTCTTACTAGATTGTTGATCCAATCAGCAGAGTTATTTATTTTGTCAAAACTTTTATCTTTCAGAGTAACTCTTATTAATTTAGTATAAGGAGGGTATTTAAAATCTTTTCTCTCGGCTAGCTGACTTTTAAACATCTTATCGTATTCATAATTAATTACATTTTTTATAATTTGATGCTCTGGTTGGTATGTTTGAAGAAAGACTTTTCCGCGCTCTCCAGATCTTCCTGATCTGCCTGCAACTTGAGTTAAAATTTGGAAAGCTTTCTCATGAGCTCTAAAATCTGGAAAATTTAAAAAGTGATCAGTATTTAATACGCCTACTATACCTACATTATTGAAATCTAAACCTTTGGTCACCATTTGTGTACCAATAAGTATATCAATTTTTTTTTCAGAAAATGAATTAATTATTTTTTCAAAAGATTTTTTTCCTCTAGTTGTGTCCCAATCCATTCTTTTTGTTCTAAGCTTTGGAAAAATTTCTTTAATTGACTCTTCAACTTGCTGGGTTCCATTACCTTTAAACCCCATAGTATTAAACCCACAATAGTTGCATTTTAAACTAGCATTATTTGAAAATCCGCAATAATGACATTTTAATTTGTTAGAAGAGGAATGATATGTTAAACTAACATCACAGTTATCACAATTTACACATTGTCCACATGAACTACAGGACCATTGGGGGGAGTAACCTCTTCGGTTTCTAAATAATATTACTTGTTTTCCAAATTTTGTTGCCTTATCAATCTCATCAATTAGTTTAACGGAAAATATTGAGTTTACGTCGTGCTTATTTTCGATTCTCATATCAATTGATGATATTAGTGGTAGTTCAATGTCTCCATATCTCTCTTTTAACTGAACATATCCATATTTGTTTTTTAATGTATTATACCTTGATTCAATTGAAGGAGTTGCAGAGCCTAGAACAATCTTAGAATTATAGATTTTTGAAAGGTATATTGATACATCTCTTGCATTATACCTAGGAGATGGTTGCTGTTGTTTATAGGATGTTTCGTGTTCTTCGTCAACGATTATCAAACCTAAATTATTAAAAGGGAGAAAAATTGAGGATCTAGCTCCAACGACTATTTTACTTTTATCTTGTCTAATATTTTTCCAGACTTCTGTTCTTTCGTTAATAGAATACTTTGAGTGGAACACAGATATTTTTTGACCAAAACTTCTTTTTAATTTTTGAATAATTTGAGTTGTTAAAGAAATTTCAGGAAGTAAATACAAAACTTGTTCATTTTTGTCTATAAAATCTTGAATTAATTTAATATAGATCTCGGTTTTTCCTGATGAGGTCACACCATCTAATAAAACTACATTCTTTTCTTTTAATTGATTGATTATGTCAAACGCGACTTTTTTTTGTGTGTTTGTTAAATTATTTTGTACTATTTCTTCTTTTAAGTTTTCAGAATCTCTTTCAACTTGCACTTTCTCGATTCTTATTAATCCTTTATCCTCAAGACCTCTAATTGAAGATTCAGAAAAAGATATATTTTTTTTTAGTTCACTGATTGATATATATTTATTAAGCTTAATATTGCTCAATAATTTTAAATAGACTTCTTTTTGTTTTGGTGATTTATTCAATATATCTAGTATAGTCTTAACATTACTTTCATTTTGAAAATCTCTTTCGAGATAAATTACTTTTAAAAACTTTGGCGAATACTTTTCGTTAATTTGAAAATTAAATTCTATAATATCTTTAATAATCATTCTTTGAATGGATGAATAGATATTTTTTTTATTTATTATTTTAGGTACTTCACTTATTTTAAGGCTATTTGAATCAAGAGCTTCATATATTAGAAATTCATCATCACTCATCTTATCCTTTATTTCTTGATTTATCTCTTTTTTTACAATAATCGTTTCACTTTCAAGTAAAAATGTAGATGGAACTGCCGCTTTCAATACATCTCCAATTGGTGTAAAATAATATTTTGACATCCAAACCCAAAAATTTATTTGCGACTCAGTAATAAAGGCATCTTTGTCATATGCAAACTCAATAGGTTTTGTTTCGTATTGTTTTGGTTTATTTTCATGTATGTTTTTAATTATGCCCGTGTAAATTTTTCTTTTTCCAAAACTAACAGCTACTCTATGGCCAATATCAAACTCTTTATATTGTTTTTTTGATATATGATATGTAAAAGTTCCATGAAGTGGAAGTGGAAGTATTACATCTGCATAGTAATTCATAGTTAATTATAAGATATTCTTTCTAATTTAGCAATTAGCCCGATGAAAAAAACAATAATATTTCTTGCTTTTTTAATGACGAATATAATTTCTTCTCAAGAAAATACAGTTGTCAAAGGAAAAGTTCAAAGTGAAACAAGTGAAATTAAACTGCAAAACGTACATGTTTTAAATCTTAATAAAGTAAAAGGTTCTATAACAAATAAAAGTGGTGAATTTACAATTGAAGCAGAGGCCAATGATACTCTTTATTTTTCATACATAGGATATAAATCATTAAAAATAGTTGTGACCAATGATTTAATAAGATTTGATGATAATACAATTGAGCTAACAGAGCTAGCATTTGCACTTGAGGAAATTATAGTTAGACCATATCAATTAACAGGGTACTTAGAAATAGACGTAAAAAATGCACCAGTAAATACTTCAAATAGATACCAAATTATTGGACTACCTAATATAGGATATGAAGCTGGTAGAAGATCGAGATCAGGACTATCTAAAATTATTGGATCAATTTTTAATCCAGCTGATTTTTTAAATAATTTATTTCGGAAAAAATCAAGTAAAATGGAAAAACTCAGATTAATCAGAGAAGACGATGAAATTAAAAATTTACTATCAACTAAATTTGATAGAGAGGTACTAGTTCAATTATTAGGTGTTGATAAGAGTGAAATTGATGAAATTTTAAGAAACTGTAATTTTTCTGATAATTTTATTTCTCAAGCTAACGACCTTCAAATTATGGAGGCTATCAATGAGTGCTATGATGAATACAAGCTTCTTGAATTTTAATATACTGACTAGTTAATGTATCTTTGTGCAATGATTGATTTCAATTTAAATTCTATCAACCCTCTCGATGGAAGATACCATGAAAAGACAAAAGATCTCAGTAATTATTTTAGTGAGAAAGCTTTAATATATTATCGTTTAAAAGTTGAAATTGAATATTTTATCTCTTTGTGTAACCTTGGTATACCAGAGCTAAAAAAATTTGATAAAAAGAAATTTAATGTTTTGAGGAAGATTTATAAAGATTTTTCAAACAATGATGCATCTGAAATAAAAAATATAGAAAAAATCACAAATCATGATGTTAAAGCTGTTGAATACTATTTAAAACAAAAATTTGTTAAGCTTAACATTAGTGAATATAAAGAATTTATACATTTTGGTTTGACATCACAGGATATAAACAATACTGCTATTCCTCTTTCAATAAGGGACTTTATTAATGATATATACATCCCTTTAATTGAAAAAATACAAGAAGAAATTTACAAAAAAGTTGATGAGTTAAAAGATATAACAATTATTTCTCGAACTCATGGTCAACCTGCATCCCCAACAAAATTAGGAAAAGAGTTTAAAGTTTTTTGGACTAGAATTAATAATCAATTATTAACATTGAAGAAAATACCTAATTCTGCAAAGTTCTCAGGTGCAGTTGGGAATTTCAATGCTCATAAGGTTGCGTATCCAAATACAGACTGGAAAAAATTTGCAATAAAATTTATCGAAGACGAACTAGGACTTAATTACTCATATCCTACTACACAAATTGAACATTATGATTCATTTGCTACTTTATGTGATAATTGTAAAAGAATTAACAATATTCTTTTAGACATGTGTGTTGATATATGGACATATATTTCTCATGATTATTTCAAGCAGAAAATTATTAAAGGTGAAGTTGGATCTTCAGCTATGCCACATAAGGTAAACCCAATTGACTTTGAGAATTCTGAAGGTAACTTAGGCTTAGCTAATTCAACATTTAGTTTTTTTGCAAATAAATTAACTAAGTCAAGACTTCAAAGAGATTTGAGTGACAGCACAGTTTTGAGAAATATAGGAGTTCCTTTTGGCCATTCAATTGTATCTTTCATCTCGATATTAAATGGTCTAAAAAAAATATATATAAATCAAGATAAAATCAATGAGGATATCGAGAAAAATTGGATTGTTATTTCAGAAGCGATACAGACTATTTTAAGAAGAGAGGGGTATACTGAACCATACGAAATAATGAAAGAGCTAACTAGGAATAATTCTAAAATAGATAAAGGCTCGCTTCATAAATTTATTGATAATCTCAAAGTTGAATCAAAAATAAAAAACGAATTAAAACAAATAACCCCTTATAATTATACAGGAATTTAAATGAAAAATACAAATACATTAATAATTAGCTTATTAATAATTCTTACAGGCTGTAGTAAAAACGCTTCAGAAAACATTTCAGATGAATTAAGCATCATTGATCAAGAAAGAGAACTTAAACTTGAAATAAACGATTTTATATGGGAGGGACTCAACTATTGGTATTATTGGCAAGAAAATGTTCCAGATCTTGCAGATAGTAAAACAAATAATGCAGAGGCGTACGAAGCTTTTCTAGACAAAAATGAGCCATTTGATTTTTTTAGTTCATTAAAACACCCAAATGACAGATTTAGTTGGATTCAAGATGATTATGAAGAACTCGAGAATCTTCTTCAAGGTATTGAATTATCTAATGGAATGGAATTTGGACTTTTTGTTGAATGTAATAATACCGACGTATTTGGTTATGTAAAATACGTTCAAAAAAATTCAGATGCAGAAATAAAGGGTGTTGAAAGAGGAATGTATTTTAATACAATAAATGGTACTAGAATGAATAGGGATAATTATAGAGAACTATTGTACGGTGATGATTCATCCTACTCAATCGGAACAGCTACACTTGATTATGATAATACAGATAATTGTGCAACTTTATATTCTGATAATAATAGTATTAATCTTTTAAAAACTGTTTTAGTTCAAAGTCCAATTTACATTAATAAGATAATCAATGTAAATAATTCCAAAATTGGATACTTAATGTATAATCAATTTGTTGGTGTAGTTGAATCTGAAGGTAATGACTATAATCAGGAACTAAATAATGTGTTCTTTGAATTTAAAAATGATAATGTCGATGAATTGATCATTGACCTTCGTTATAACCCTGGGGGAAGTACTTACACCCAGTCAATTTTGGCTTCTTTAATTACTGGTCAATTCCCAAATGAAATTTATTCAAAAAGAGTTTTTAATTCTAAAGTAACAGAAGAATTTGGAAGTAATCAAGAAAATTTTATTAGTAGATTTAAGAGTCAATTGGATGGAGGAGTGCCTCTAAATTCATTGGAAATGCAAAGAGTCTATATCCTGACGTCCTCCTCAACAGCATCCTCAAGTGAAGGACTGATAAACAATCTTAATCCTTACATTGAAGTGATTCATATTGGAGATTATACTGTTGGAAAAAATTCAGGTTCTATAACAGTTAAGGATTATATAAATGATGATGGAGACGTTAATCCTAATCACAGATATGCAATGCAACCCATAGTTACAAAAACTGCCAATTCCGTTGGTTTTGCTGATTTTGATGATGGTTTAGAACCCGACATATATTTACTTGAAAGTATATCCAATCTTGGAATTTTAGGTGATAATAATGAAAAGTTACTAAAAAAAGCTCTTGATCATATCTCTGGAGAAATTTATTCAATTAATATGTCTCCAAATATAAATAGAAAGTTTAACAGAGAAATTAAAACGGACATAGAAAAGAAAAAACAAATAATGGTAGTTGATGATTTACCATTCAATTTGAAATAATAACTACTTTGTGAGGTACATTTTTCTTCTAGAATAAAGTTCAAAGAAAGAGTCGTCATTTAGATCATCGATAAACAGAATACTCTCTCCTGTGCTTTTCATCTCTGGTCCTAATTGTTTATTAACGTCAGGAAACTTATTGAATGAAAAAACAGGTTGTTTAATTGCATACCCTTTTAAACTTGGTTTAAAATTAAAATCCTTTAATTTATTTTTACCTAACATAACTTTTGTTGCAAAGTTAACATATGGCTCTTTGTATGCTTTAGATATAAAAGGCACTGTTCTAGAAGCCCTTGGGTTAGCTTCTATAATGTAAACTTTATCATCTTTAATAGCGAACTGAATATTGATTAATCCAACAGTATTTAAAGCTAAAGCAATTTTTTTCGTGTAATCTTTAATTTGTTGGACAGTAAACTCTCCTAAATTAAATACCGGAAGAGTAGCATTTGAGTCTCCTGAATGAATTCCACATGGCTCGATATGTTCCATAATTCCAATGATATAAACATCTTCTCCATCACAAATTGCGTCAGCCTCTGCCTCAATGGCACCATCTAGATAATGATCCAGAAGTAGTTTATTATTAGGAATTTTAGATAACAAATCTACGACATGTTCCTCAAGATCTTCTTTATTAATTACTATTTTCATTCCCTGACCTCCTAAAACATAAGATGGCCTCACTAGAATAGGAAAGTCTAATTTTGATGACAATTCAACTGCTTCCTTGGCACTTGTGGCTACTCCAAAATCTGGATATGGAATTTTATTCTTTTTTAGTAGATTCGAAAAACTTCCTCTATCTTCAGCTAGGTCAAGTGACTTAAATTCTGTCCCAATAATTTTAACCCCATAACGATCTAATTTTTCTGCAAGTTTTAAGGCTGTTTGTCCGCCTAGCTGGACAATCACCCCAACTGGTTTTTCATGAATTATAATGTCGTATATATGCTCCCAAAAGACAGGCTCAAAATACAATTTATCTGATATATCAAAATCTGTTGATACTGTTTCAGGATTACAATTAATCATGATTGTTTCAAAACCACATTCACTTGCTGCTAATACTCCATGTACACAACAGTAATCAAATTCAATTCCTTGACCAATTCTGTTAGGTCCAGAGCCAAGTACAACAACTTTTTTTCTCTTTGAAACTAAACTCTCATTTTCAGAATATTCTTTACCATCTTTAGTTTTTATCTTTTCCTCAAATGTTGAGTAGTAATATGGAGTTTGGGCAGGAAACTCTGCAGAGCATGTGTCAACCAGTTTATAAACTCGATTGACTCCGAGTTCTTGTCTTTTTTTGTGTACTTCACTCTCAAGACATTCCAACATGTATGCAATTTGTCTATCAGCAAATCCTTTTTGTTTTGCTTCAAGGAGAATATCGTAATTAATGTTTTCGATATTAAGTTTAGAAATTTCTGACTCGAGTTGATATAACTCATCATATTGTTTTAAAAACCACATGTCAATTTTGGTAATTTCATAAATTCTTTCTAATGAAATTCCTGCTTCTATTGCATCATAGATAACAAATACTCTATCCCAACTAGCGTTGGATAATTTATTAATTATTGTATTGTAGTCCTTATAACCTTTACCATCAGCTCCCAATCCATTTCTTTTAATTTCAAGTGACTGAGTTGCTTTATGAAGTGCTTCTTGAAATGATCGACCAATACCCATGACTTCTCCTACTGCTTTCATTTGTAGACCAAGTGTTCTATCAGCTCCCTCGAACTTATCGAAATTCCATCTTGGAATTTTAACAATAACGTAATCAAGTGTAGGTTCAAATAGTGCAGAAGTAGATTTTGTTATTTGATTGTTGAGCTCATCTAGAGTATATCCCAAAGCTAACTTTGCTGCTATTTTAGCAATAGGGTAACCTGAAGCTTTTGAGGCTAGTGCTGAGGACCTAGAAACTCTCGGATTAATTTCTATTGCTATTATATCTTCCTTTTCATCAGGACTTACAGCAAATTGGACATTACAACCGCCAGCAAAATCTCCAATACTTTTCATCATAGTGATAGCCATATCTCTCATTTTTTGATAAGTAGTGTCAGATAAGGTCATTGCAGGCGCAACAGTTATTGAATCACCTGTATGAATCCCCATCGGATCCATATTTTCGATTGTACAAATAATTACGATGTTATTATTTTTATCACGCAAAAGTTCTAATTCATACTCTTTCCAGCCCATTAACGCTTTATCAATTAGCACTTCATGAATTGGAGATGACTCTAGACCTCTGGTTAAAAGATCATTGAATTTTTCCTCTTCAAATACAATTGAGGCTCCAGTTCCACCTAACGTAAATGAAGGTCTAATTACTAAGGGAAAACCAAATCTTTGAGCAATTTCTTTTCCTTTTAAAAAAGATGAGGCACTTTCAGCAGGTGCAACTGGAATATTTATTTTATTTAGTAAGGTTCTGAATTTTTCTCTGTCTTCTGTAATTTCAATTGCATCTATATCAACTCCAATAATTTTAACTGAAAATTTATTCCAAATATCTTTCTCTTGCGCCTCAATGCATAGATTTAATGCAGTTTGACCACCCATTGTTGGTAAAACAGCATCTATATCACCATGTATTTGAAGAATCTCTACTATTGACTTGGTTGTTAAAGGTTTAAGGTAAATATGATCAGCCATTGATGGATCTGTCATTATTGTTGCAGGATTTGAATTAATAAGAACAGTTTTAATCCCATCTTCCTTAAGCGACCTAAGTGCTTGAGAACCTGAATAATCAAACTCACAGGCCTGACCAATAATTATTGGTCCTGAACCAATTATAAGAATTGATTTAATATTTTTATCCTTAGGCATAAAATCACACTAAAATATAAAAAAAAAGGTGCCTTAAAAGCACCATGTTAAAAAAGTTATTAAAAATCATTTTTTATGTCGAGGTTCATCAGAAACAGACAGTTTTTTTCTACCTTTTGCCCTTCTACTAGCGAGAACTCTGCGACCGTTAGGGTCAGACATTCTGTCCATGAAACCATGTTTATTCCTTCTTTTTCTATTAGATGGTTGATATGTCCTTTTCAAATTGTAGCAATTATTGGTGGCAAATATAATATCTTTTTATTCAACTTCATATAAATCTAATTAAATTGTAAATTTGAAATAATATATGATACCAAAAACAGTCAAATTAATAATAGCTTTTATACTCTTAAGCTATGGAGTTTATCAGATAACAGAGACATTTCTCGGAAACGGAATCTTCCTAATATTTTTGTCTATTGTTTTAATAATTTTATACTTTAAAAATGAGGTTCTAATTTTTGCATTTTTAAGTTTAAGAAAACAAAACTTCGATAAAACCGAGAGAATTCTTAAACTAATTAAAAATCCAAAATCTTCATTAATAAAAAAACAGCAAGGTTTTTACTACTACCTTCACGGTTTAATTCAATCTCAAAAAAATCTCACTATTGCTGAAAAACATTTTAGAGAATCATTGAAATTAGGATTGAGCATGAGTCATGATTTAGCAATGGCTAAATTAAGTTTGGCAGGTATTATGATGCAAAAAAGAAGGAAAAGAGAAGCTCAAGCCTTATTAAGCGAAGCCAAATCACATGATAAACACAATATGTTGACAGCTCAAATAAAAATGATGCAGCAACAAATGAAAAGAATTTAGTATAGAGTTTTCTTATCCTGAATAGATTTTTTCTTATCTTTGTAGTTCATCTTTTTTCTATATGAGTAACATTACAATCCAAAATAATGAGTTTTTAAGACAATTTGAAGTCAAGATTGAAGACTCATTAGCTAGGATTGAGTATGCTGAACAAGAAAGAAAAATATTCTTAACCAAAATTCATATTCCTGATACAGTAAAAGACAAATCTTTCGAAGAAGGATTTATAATTAAAGTTCTTGAGTTTATTGAAGCCAAGAATCTTCGAGTTGTTCCAACTTCACCGAGAATTGCTGGTTTTGTGAGAAAGAATAAAGCGTTTAAACACCTACTTCCAGTAGGTATTAAACTTTAAAAGGTTTTTAAACTGCAAACCCCTCTTCATCTATATCAATAAGTATTGACTTTACTATTTCCCCTGACAAAGAAGGATCCCATTTTCTTCTAAATCTTATGTAATTTGATGAGAATCCCTCAATAAAACCATCTTTTTCCTCAGATTCATATAAAACATCCTGAATGGTTCCCATGTTTTCTTTATAGAAACTAGACTTCTTTCTACTAGATAAAAGTCTTAATAATTTACTTCTTTTTGACCGAACATTAGACTTAACAATGTTAGGTAAAGATATAGCATGGGTATTGTCTCGCTCAGAATAAGAAAAAACGTGCAAATATGAAATATTAAGACTTTCAAGGAAATCCATAGTCTCAAGAAATAATCTATCATCTTCACCAGGAAACCCAACGATAACATCAACACCTATAGAGGCACCTGGCATTAATCTTTTTATTTTTTCAATCCTACTTCTGTATAATTTTGTATCATATCTTCTTCTCATTAATCTTAATATGGTATCACTTCCACTTTGCAAAGGAATATGAAAATGAGGTACAAATTTTTTACTGGTACTAATAAAGCTTATAATTTCATCAGTTAGTAAATTAGGTTCAATTGATGATATTCTAAATCTTAAATCTAAATCTAATTTGTCTAGAACTTTTATTAATTCATAAAAATTAGAATTTAATTCAGTTATTTCAGTTTTCCCAAAATCTCCCAAATTGATACCAGTTAATACTATTTCTTTGATATTTTGACATGCAATTTTGTAAACATTATCAACTACATTTGTGATTGAATTACTTCTTGACTTTCCTCTTGCTAAAGGAATAGTACAAAAACTGCATTTATAATCACAACCATCTTGAACCTTTAAAAATGCCCTAGTTCTATGATTTAAAGAATAACTTTCTTTGAAAAAATTCACTTCATTAATGTTACATGAGTGTACTTTATTGGAATAGTCACTATCTATATTTTTTAAATATTGAAGTAGATTAAATTTATCTGCTGCCCCTAGTACTAAATCAACACCATCGATAGCTAACAGCTCTTTTGGTTTTAATTGAGCATAGCATCCAATAGCTGCAATAAATGCATTAGGGTTAATTTTTTGAGCCTGTTTGACAATATATTTAAATTTTTTATCAGCATTATCAGTTACAGTACAAGTGTTTATAATGTAAGCATCCGCAAATTCATTAAAATTGACAATATTATAATGATTATCCTGAAGGGACTTCGAAATGTATGAGGACTCAGAAAAATTTAGTTTACAGCCAAGAGTATGGAAAGCTATTGAAGAAATATTTCTTTTTACTTCTGATGATACTAAGCTAGTAGACAAAACTTAATAATTAACTAGGATGGACCTGCATTTTCAGTATGTGAATCATCCTCTGGGGAAGGTGCTTCTTCAGCAGCTGGCGTTTCTTCTGCAGCTGGCGTTTCTTCTGCAGCTGGCGTTTCTTCTACAGCTGGCGTTTCTTCTGCAGCTGGCGTTTCTTCTGCAGCTGGC
>MDTG01439220.1_pt1 | contig 26463 bp, 34 predicted proteins | sample 811421 | NCBI WGS metagenome assembly MDTG01 (sample SAMN05326645, study PRJNA326480) | marine metagenome | isolation source: seawater | place: Pacific Ocean: South East | collected 2011
AACAAAAAAACAAAATGGGAAATGAATTTTTAATGCTTTCAGGAAATGATGAAAATACCTATGAGTTTTATAAACTTGGAGGATCTGGGTGTATTTCAGTATCTGCAAATGTTGCTCCAAAAATTTGCTCTGATTTTCACTCACTTTGTCATTCAAAAAAATTTGAAGAAGCAAAAAATATTTTTGATAAATTACTACCACTTCATGATGTAATGTTTGTAGAAAGCAATCCTGTGCCTGCAAAATATAGTCTAAGTTTAATGAATATGATGTCTGAGGAAGTAAGATTACCCTTGGTAACTGCGGAAGATTCTTCTAAGGAAAAAATTAAAGCAGTTTTAAAAAGCTTATCATTAATATAATGAATAAAAAAAATCTAACGAGCAATATTGTTGCTCAAAATCGTAAGGCAAGTTTTAATTATTTTTTTGAGGATACTTTAGAGGCTGGTATTGAACTTTTAGGCTCAGAAGTTAAGTCGTTAAGAGCAGGAAAGGGAAACATTGCAGATGCTTATGCTTTAGAGAGCCAAGGAGAAATTTATCTGCATAATACATATATCCCTGAATATAAGCAGAGTAGTTATAATAATCACGATCCCAGAAGATTAAGAAAACTTTTATTAAAAAGAAAAGAAATTAATAAACTTATTGGTAAGATAAATAGAGATGGTTTTACAGTAATTCCAACTAGAGTTTATTTTAACTCAAAAGGAGTGGCCAAAGTTAATATTGCAGTCGGCAAAGGTAAAAAGCAACATGATAAAAGACAAACTAAAAAACAACGAGATTGGAATAGAGAAAAATCTAGAGTTTTTCGTAGATCAAGTTAATGAAAATTATTGCACTAGGCTCAAATTTACCATTTAAAAAAAAATCTTCAGTTGAAATCATCGAATCTGCTTATGAGACATTAATAAATTATAATATAAAAATTTTAAAAAAATCATATATTTATCAATCAGAGGCTTATCCAAACAAATCAGATCCTCTTTTTTACAATTCAGCTTTATCTATTGAGACAAAACTACAACCGATTGATTTATTGGATAGAATTTTAAAAATTGAAAAATTATATGGCAGAGTAAGAAATGAAAAAAATTGTCCAAGAACATTAGATATAGACATTATTAGCTACGATAATTTAATATTAAATGAAAAAAAATTAAAAATTCCTCATCCTGTTCTACATTTGAGACCATTTGTCATTTTACCCATTAGAGACCTGGATAGTAATTGGAAACATCCAGTTTTTTTTAAGACTATCACTCAAATTATTGATAAATTTGAACCTAAAGAACTAAATAAAGTTAAAAAAATTATATAAGCTGATATAATTAAAGCATGTCAGATGATTTGCAATTAATCGAAAAAATAAAATCATATAATTCTTATGTTGATGAAAAAATAATTAAGAATGCTTATAAGTATGCTTCTGAAGCACATAAATCACAAAAAAGACATTCAGGAGATCCATATATAAGTCATCCTTTAGCAGTAGCTAACATTTTAGCAGAATTAAAATTAGATGGACCTACAATTACAACTGCTCTGCTTCACGATACAATTGAGGATACCGAGGCAACGTTTAATGAAGTAAAAAAAAAATTTGGTAACGAAATAGCTGAACTTGTTGATGGTGTTACAAAAATTTCTAAGCTTGAATCAGAAAAAAAAAATTTAACCGCTGGTGATAACTTTAGAAAACTTATATTAGCAACATCCAAAGATATTAGAGTCTTGTTAGTAAAACTAGCTGATAGATTACACAATATGCGAACAATTAGTTCAATTAATAGTAAAGAAAAAAAAGAGAGAATTGCACGCGAAACAATGGAAATTTATGCTCCTTTAGCAGAAAGGATGGGCATGCATAAAGTTCGAGATGAATTAGAGGATAAATCTTTTGCAGTTTTAAATGATGAGGCTAGATCACTAATTACAAATAGAGTGCAAGAAATAGCCCCTAGTAGATTAAAAATTTTTAATGATGTAATGCACGAAATCAAAAGCATATTAATTGACAATGGTATAGATGCTGATGTTATTGGTAGAGAAAAAACTCCTTTTTCAATTTGGAGAAAGGTAAATGAAAAAAGAGTCTCTCTTGAGCAAATTACAGATTTAATTGGTTTTAGGATTATAGCTAAAAATATTATGGACTGTTACAAATCATTAGGTGTCTTTCATAGAAAGTGGAGTGCGGTGCCAGGTAGATTTAAAGATTATATTTCAACACCCAAGTCAAACAAGTATCAATCAATTCATACTACGATTATTGGTCCAAAAAAACAAAGAGTTGAAATTCAAATTCGAACTTCTGAAATGAATGATTATGCTGAAAGAGGTGTTGCAGCACACTGGTTATATAAAAAAAATGAAAATATAGATAAAAAAAATAGCTACGAGTATTCTTGGCTAAGTGATTTAGTTGAGCTATTAGAATCTGGTGAAAATCCAGAGCATTATTATGAATATACAAAATTACAATTATATTCTGATCAAGTTTTTTGTTTTACGCCAAATGGAGCAGTAATTAGATTACCTAAAAAAGCTACTCCAGTTGATTTTGCATACGCTGTCCACACAGATTTAGGTGATACCTGCACAGGCTGCAAAATAAATGGCAAACATTCTCCGCTTCAAACTGAATTAAGAAATGGAGACCATGTAGAAATTTTGAGCTCAACAAAAAAGTCTCCATCGTATCATTGGTTATCATACGCAAAAACAGGTAAAGCTAGAAGTGCGATACGACGTTATTGGCATGATAAATTACCTGTACAAAATGAAAGTAGAATTCATAAATCTAGTATCTGGGTATTACTAAGTCATAAAGCAGGTACACTTGGTGAAGTTTGTACATTAATTGGTAAACACAAATGTAATATTTTCAATGTTGAATTGGTCGACAAAAAAGAGGATTTTTTGAGTTTTATTTTTGATATTGAAATTAAAAACTTAAAAGATTTTACAAATCTAATTTCTGAATTAAAAGTACGATCTATTAATTTTAAAATTATAAGACACAGAAAATCAAGTTAATGTTGACTGAAGAAGAGACCATAAAAATTCTAAAAAAAACAAACTCATTATTAGAAGGTCATTTTATTCTCTCATCGGGTTTAAGAAGTGAAAAATATTTACAATGTGCACAATTAATGATGTACCCAGACTTAGCAGAAAAAGTATGTAAATCTCTAGCGGAAAAGATTAGTTGTTCAAAAATAGATATTGACCTTGTGGCCTCTCCAGCGTTGGGAGGTTTATTAGTAGGCTATCAGGTTTCAAAATATCTAAAGGTTCCAAATATATTTGTTGAACGTGTAAATAATAAATTTACTTTAAGAAGAGGATTTGAATGTAAAAATAAAAAAATATTAGTTGTAGAAGATGTTATAACAACTGGGAAATCAAGCAAAGAATGTGCGAAATGTCTTGAGGAATTAGGAGCTCAAATAGTTGGATATGCTTGTGTTGTAGACCGTTCTAATGGAGGTTCTAAAATTAATAAAATTATATCTCAGATTAATTTTAATATTCCAGTATTTTCTGAAAATGATCTACCCAAACATCTAAAAAATATTAAAGCAGTTAAGCCAGGTAGTAGAAAAAATTAAATATATGAAAAGTAAACTTGGAGTAAATATTGACCACGTTGCAACATTAAGAAATGCAAGGGGTGAAAATCATCCTGTTTTATTAAAGGCTGCAAAAGAGGTAATTAAATATGGGGCAGACTCAATCACAATTCACGTTAGGGAAGATCAGAGACATGTAAAAAAAAAAGATGCAATCATTCTTAAGAAAAACATCAATAAACCAATTAATTTAGAAATGGCTCCTACAACTGAAATGACAAATTTTGCAATTAAATTATTACCTAAATATGTATGTATTGTTCCTGAAAAAAGACAAGAGATCACCACTGAGGGTGGACTAAAACTTTCTCAAAAAAATTTAAAAAAAATAATAAAAAAATTACAAAGATCTAAAATTAAAGTTTCGCTATTTATTAATCCAAGCGTTAAAAATATTAAAGACTCATACAAATTAGGTGCTGATGCAATTGAGATTCACACAGGGTCATTTGCAGAAGCAATTAAAAGTAAAAATAAAAAAAAAATCACTTTTGAATTTAATAAAATTAGAAAGTGCAAATTTGAATGTGATAAAACAAAAATGAAATTTAATCTTGGTCATGGTTTAGATTATAAATCAACAGTATATCTTAAAAAATTAAAAAATATAAATGAATATAATATTGGTCATTTTATAATTGGTGAAAGTTTATTTGATGGCTTCTCCAAGGTTATTAAAACATTTAAGAGAATAATTAATTAAAATGTCCATTGTTGGTATAGGAGTAGATATTGTAAATATAAAAAGGATAGAAAAGTTGTTATCAGCAGATAATGAGCATTTTCTGTCAAAAATCTTCCATAAAAATGAAAAAAAAGAAAGAAAATTAACAGCAAATTCTGTAGCAAAAAAGTTTGCAGCTAAAGAGGCATTTGCTAAATCTTTAGGCACTGGAATTGGAAAAACGATAAATTTTAATGAAATTTGTATAGAGCATTCAAAGACTGGAGCACCAAAAATAAAATTAGATAAAAATGTTGAAAAGAGAATTTTATTAAAGTTAAAGTTAAAAAAAATTAGATTTTTTTTGTCTATAAGTGATGATTACCCTTTCGCAATTGCTACTGTTATTATATCGAGATAATTTATTAATGAAAAAAAAAATATTTGAAAATATAAAAACATTATTTATAGCTTTGATATTAGCTGTGATTATTAGATCATTAGTAATGCAACCTTTTTACATACCTTCTTCATCTATGGAAAATACTTTATTAATAGGTGATAGGTTGTTTGTAACAAAATACTCTTATGGTTATAGTCGTCATTCTTTCCCTTTTAGTCCAAAAATTATGAGTAGTAGATTATTTTATAAAGAACCTAAAAGAGGTGATGTTATAGTATTTAAAACACCTTCGGATAATAGAACAGATTATATAAAAAGAGTTATAGGTAAAGCTGGAGATGAAGTTCAATTTATAAAGGGTGATCTTTATTTAAATAAAAAAAAAATTACAAAAGAATTTGTTAGAAAAGGATACGTTTTATGTGGTAGAGAAAGTATTAAAGTAAACATATTTAAAGAGAAAATTAACAAAGATAGTCAGTATGAAATCGCATACTTCAGTAACAATTCATTAAGCGATACAGACCCGTATATTGTACCTAAGAATCATTTTTTCTTTTTAGGTGACAACAGAGATTGCTCAAAAGATAGCAGATTTTTAATGAGTGTTGGTTACGTAAAAAAAGAAAATTTAGTAGGCAAGGCTAGATTTTTATTTTTTTCTAATGACAGTCGTATTGGTAATTTTTTTACGATTTGGAGATGGCATAAATCAATACGTTTTAACAGAATTTTGAAAAAAATTATTTAATGAAAATTAACGAAATAAATCTGATAGAAAAAATACTTAGCATTAAATTTACAAACAAAAAATTACTAAAACAAGCATTTACACATAAAAGCAAATCAATAAATATAAGTCTTAATAATGAGAGATTAGAATTTTTAGGTGATAGAGTTTTAGGGTTAGTGATAGCCAGCTATTTAAATGATACTTATCCGGAAGATTCTGAAGGAAATTTAGATAAAAAACTTGCCTCATTAGTAAATAAAGAAACGTGCTCTAAAGTTATATCTCAATTAAAAATTGACCAGTTTTTAAACTTAAGCAAAGCCCAAAAACAAAATAATTCTGGTAAAAGAAAAATCTTAGGTGATTTATGTGAATCTATTATTGGAGCAGTTTTTGTAGATAAAGGTTTTGATCAAACTAAAAAATTCATTTTGAGAATATGGAGTGATAAATTAAAAAGTACAGAAAATGTGATTATAGATCCTAAAACTCAATTACAAGAGTATTCACTTAAATTATTTAAAAAATTACCGAATTATAAATATATTTCAAATTCTGGCCCCTCTCATAGGCCTAAGTTTAAAGTTTCGGTTTCTATTGAAAAAACTAAAAGCTTTATTGCATTCGGAAGTTCAAAAAAAAATGCAGAGACTAATGCCGCAAAAAAGTTATTAGATTATTTAAAAATTAAATAATGAAAACTTCTTTTATTGCCTTATCAGGACCTACAAACTCAGGAAAATCTACATTGTTAAATTGTTTTGCAAATAAAAAAGTGTCAATTGTTTCTAAGAAAATACAAACTACTAATTTTAATATTGAGTTCTCAATTAACTATAAAAATATACAAATGATATTTATAGATACACCTGGTTTTTATAAAGATAATATTAATGATAATTATCTTAGAGAAGCTTTGCTTGGATTGGAAAGAGCTGATATTGTTATATTCATTTTAGACATAAACAACAGATTTAGACATTTAGATAAAATAAAAAATAGTCTTAAAAAATTTAAAAAAAAAATCTTAGTATTTAATAAAATTGATAAACTAAACAATGATCAAATTTTATCTAAAATTAAAACTATAGATTTTTTAAATAGCTTTGATGAAATATTTTATATTTCTGCTTTAAAAAAAAAAAATACAGAAAAAATTCTAAATTATATTGAGCAAAATACTACTCAAAGTTCAAATAAATTATTACGAAAAGTTTCAAAAGAAAAGTTTTTTTCAGAAATTACAAGAGAAGCTTTGTTTAGTTATGTTCATAAAGAAATTCCTTATAAGAGTTTAATAATAACAAATAACTATAAAAATGGAAAATTCATCACAATAAACCAAACAATTATTGTAAAAACTGAAGCACATAAAAAAATAATATTAGGAAAAAACGGAAAAACGATAAAAAATATAGGTACATGCTCAAGATTACAACTTGAAAAAATAATGAAAAAAAAAGTAAATCTTTTTATAAAAATAAAACTTTCAAAAACAAAATAAATGCGCTGGAGTGATACAGGTTTTTTAGTTTCAATATTTAATTCAAAAGAAAATTCATCAATTATTAAAGTTTTTTCAGAAAATCACGGCTGTTATACAGGATTATTATTTGGAAGTTCATCAAAAAAAAGGAAACCTGATTTACAAATAGGAAATAAAATAAAAGCCCATTATAATTCAAAAAGTGAAGATCGTATGGGTTATTTCTCTTTAGAGTTAATTGAAAATAATTCTATTAAATTTTTTAATGATAATATTAAATTAAATTTATTACTAACGTCTATTGAATTAATTTCAAAAGTAATGCCTGAAAGACAACAATATGATGGAACGTTTAAAGACTTTAACTTATTTATAGAAAAATTAGAATCAGATAGTCTCAAACCTTATCTTTTATGGGAATTTAATTTTTTAAAGAAAATGGGTTACGGGATTGATTTATCAGATACTACTGTTGAGAATAAAATAAAAGACATATTATCTGGAAAAAATGTAGATTTTTTGTTTCAAGATTTAAAAATCATTTTTGATTTAAATTCTCAAATAATTACTAATGGATTAGTAGACGTTATTAATATATCTAATTTTAAAAATAGATTAAGGATTCTAAAATATTTTAATGAGTAATAATATTATAAAGAGCGAACTTGAGCATCAATTTGCAAAAAAATATCTTGCATATGCTTTATCAACAATAACACAAAGAGCATTACCGGACGTTAGAGATGGTTTGAAACCTGTTCATAGACGATTATTATATGCAATGTATTTACTTAATCTCACTCCAAAATCACAATTTAAAAAATCTGCAAGAGTTGTGGGAGATGTAATTGGTAAGTTTCATCCCCATGGCGATCAATCAGTTTACGATGCATTAGTTCGATTGGCTCAAGATTTTTCTACTAAGTATACTTTAATTAATGGCCAAGGAAACTTCGGTAATATAGATGGAGATAATGCAGCAGCGATGCGTTATACAGAGACAAAACTAACTCAAATTTCAGAATTTATCTTAAATGGAATTGAGGAAAATACAGTAAAATTTAAAAAGACTTATGATGGTGAACTTGAGGAACCAGCCGTTTTACCATCACAATTTCCAAATATTTTAGCTAACGGATCGTCAGGTATTGCAGTTGGTATGGCTACCTCTATACCTCCACACAACGTAAATGAGGTTTGCAAGGCATTAATCCATTTAAATAACCACCCTTCATGTACAATAAGAGAATTGTTAAAAATCATTAAAGGTCCAGATTTTCCAACGGGAGGCATTTTGAACGATGATAAAAAGGAAATTTTTAAGGCCTATAACACTGGAAAAGGTTTTTTTGAAATTAAATCTAAATATAAAATAGAGGATTTGGGACGTGGATCTTATCAAATAGTAGTAACAGAAATCCCATACAGTGTAAATAAATCTAAATTAATTGAGAAAATTGCAAATATTATAATTAATAAAAAAAACAAATTACTAGAGCATGTGAGCGATGAGTCAGACGAGCGAGTAAGGATTGTTCTACGCCCAAAAAATAGAAATGTAAATCCTGACGACCTAATGAATTCCTTGTTTGAGCAAACTGAGCTGAAGAACAAATCTTTTTTAAATATGAATGTTTTAAATGAAAAAAATGAACCTCAAATAATGAATCTTAAAGGTGTATTAAAATCACTGTTAAAACATCGTTATTCAATATTAAACAATAGTTTAGACTTCCAATTGAATAAAATTAAAAAGAGACTTGAAATATTAAAAGGTTTCTTAATTGTTTATAAAAATATTAATAGAATTATAAAAATAATTAGAAGCTCAAATGATCCAAAAAAAGAATTATTAAGAAAATTTAAATTTTCAATTATTCAAGTCGATTCTATTCTTGAAATGAAATTAAGGAATTTAAAAAAAATAGAAGAATATGAAATTAAAAGAGAATTTAAAAATTTAGAGGCTGAAAAAAAAAGAATAACCAAAATTTTAAATTCAAAGATTTTACAAAGGAATGAAATTGATAAAGAGTATGAAGAGATAATCTCTCTATTTGGTGACAATTCTTCCTATGGTAAAAGAAAATCGATATTAGAAAAGTTTTCAGTTTTATCAGGCGATGAATTAGTCTCTAAATTGGAAGTTGTAGAAAATATTAACGTTATTCTAACTGATAATCAATTTTTAAAAGCTAAAAAAGGTCATTTTAAACCGTCTGATTTAAAAGAAAATATAAGTTCAAATATAATAATTAATTGTAAAACTACTGATGATTTATGCATGATATCAAATATTGGAAAATCATATATTTTAAATTGTAGAGCAATAAAGTTTGGTTCTATAAAGGGTGTAGCTTTATCAAATTATTTAAAATTACAGGAAAATGAAAGAATCGTAGACGTATTTAAATATTTTGAAAAAAGCAAGATTATATTATCGTCCAGTAATGGTTACATGTTTTCTATTAATTCTGTAGATTTATATAGCAATAAAAAATCTGGAAAAAAAATATTTAATATTAAAAAAAATGATCAATATAAAACATCTTGTTTGTTTGACGAAAAGAAAGACAAGTTTATTGCTATTATTCTAAAAAATGAAAAACAGGATAGATTGCTAATATTCGATGCAAAAGAAGTTCCAACTTTACAAAAAGGCTCCGGGTTAATTTCTTTTAAAGCTAAAGGTTTTAATCTTGTCTCAATCCACTCACTTGATGATAGCCTTACATTTTATAATTATCAAAAAAAAATTTTAGATATTGATAAAAATATGAAGAAATATCTATCCAAAAGAGGCAAACCCGGTAAAACAATTAAAGTAAAGAACAACAAAATTTTTAGAGGTTTTGAAAATAATTATTTATGAAAACAAAGAAATTAAAACTAGCTTTATCAAACTATCCAACTGGTATTGTATGTGTATTTTCAAAAGTTAAAGGTAAAGACTATTATGATGCAATAATAGTAAATTCATTTACCTCTGTTTCTCTAAGTCCGCCCCTTATTCTTTGGAGTTTAGATATAAATTCTAGTAAATATAATAATTTTAAGAATACAAAAAATCAAATCATCTCAATATTAAGTAAAAATCAAAAAAATTTCGCTATTAAAATTGCATTTAATAAAGAAAAAGTCGGAAATCTTGAATTTAAAAAAATTTTAAATTCTTCAATATGTACAATTTATTGTTCAAAACATAAGAAAATTAAGGCTGGAGATCATTTAACTTTTCTTCTAAAAATTAAAAAAATATCAACTATCAAAAAAGCGAAACCTCTTGTTTACTATAAAAAAAATTTTACATCAATTTGATTGTTTTAAGACTTCTTTAGAAGTTAAGTTGAGATTTTTAAACATTAATATAAAACATATCTACTTTGGTTAAAAAAAATATTACAAATTCTATATTGATTTCATCTGATCATGCAGGGTATGAATTAAAACAATTCATCAAGAGTCATTTAAACAAGAAAAACTTTAAAATAAAGGATTTTGGCCCTTTTGACACTAACTCAGTAGATTATCCGGATTATGCTAAAAAGCTTGCCAAAAAAATTTCAGTCAATAATTATGGTATATTAATATGTGGTACCGGTATTGGAATGTCAATTGTTGCGAATCGATATAAAAAAGTACGTGCTTCTTTAGTTTTTAACACAAAAACAGCTAAATTAGCCAGAGAACACAATAATTCAAATGTTTTAGTATTAGGATCAAGGGTGACAAATAAAATTAATGCTTTAAAAATAGTAAATATATTTTTTAAGACTAAATTTTTAAAAGGAAGGCACACTAGAAGGGTTAAAAAATTTAATAATGTCTAAAGAACTTAAGATTAGTAATAATTTTTTTGAACACAGTTTAAAAGAAAGTGACCCAGAGTTATATTCTTCAATAATAGAGGAATTGGACCGTCAAAAAAATCATCTTGAATTAATTGCATCAGAAAATATTGCATCTAAAGCTGTAATAGAAGCTCAAGGATCCGTTTTAACTAACAAATATGCCGAGGGTTATCCTGGTAAAAGATATTACGGTGGCTGCGAATTTGTGGATAAATCAGAAAATTTAGCAATTGATCGAGCTAAAAAATTGTTCGATGTTAAATTTGCAAATGTTCAACCTCACTCAGGAGCGCAAGCTAATGGAGCAGTTTTTTTAGCGTTGCTTGAACCAGGTGATACAATTTTAGGTATGGGGATTGATCAAGGAGGACACTTAACTCATGGTGCACCACCTTCTCAATCAGGCAAATGGTTTAATGCAATTGCATATGGTGTAAATAAAGATACTGGTTTAATAGATTATGAACAAATTAAAAAATTGGCCAATGATCATAAACCTAAATTAATAATAGCAGGTGGTAGTGCATACTCTAGGATTATAGATTTTAAAAAATTTAGAGAAATAGCAAATAGTATAAATGCATACTTATTGGTCGACATGGCACACTTTTCAGGGTTGGTAGCAGGCAAGGTTTACCCTAATCCGTGTGACTATGCTGATGTTGTTACTTCTACTACACACAAAGTGTTGAGAGGGCCAAGAGGTGGAATTATATTAACAAATCACGAGGAACTTTCTAAAAAATTTAATTCTGCAGTATTTCCTGGACTTCAAGGTGGCCCATTAATGCATGTCATCGCTTCAAAGGCTGTCTGTTTTCAAGAAGCTCTTAGAGATGATTTTAAACTTTATGCAAAAAACGTTGTCGAAAACGCTAAAATTTTATCTGAAACTTTGAAAAATCTTGGTTATGAAATTTTTTCAGGAGGAACAGATACTCATTTAGTTTTAATTGATTTAAGACCTTTAGGTTTGACAGGTAAGGATGCTGAAAAATCATTAGTAAATGCCAACTTAACTTGTAATAAAAATGGCATACCTTATGATGAGGCTAAACCTTGGGTAACATCTGGTATTAGACTTGGTACACCTGCCTGTACAACAAGAGGTTTTGGTTTAGCAGAATTTAAAATTGTAGCTGAGTTAGTTAACGAAGTTTTAAGCGGATTAAAAAATAACAAAAATGATAATTCAAAAGCTGAAAACTCAGTAAAGAAAAAAGTAGTCGAGCTTTGTAAAAAGTTTCCAATCTACTAATTTATGCTTTGCCCATTTTGTAAAGAAAAAGATACATCAGTTATAGACTCTAGATCTACAGAGGATGGTACAGCCATACGTAGAAGAAGACTTAGTAGTTGTTGTAAACAAAGATTTACAACTTTTGAAAGAGTGCAATTTAGAGAATTAACGGTAGTGAAAAAAAATGGAAGAAAATCACCTTTTGATAGAGAAAAGTTAGCAAGATCGATCATTACTGCTCTAAGAAAAAGACCAATCGATAGCGAAACTATAGAAAAGTTTGTGTCTAAAATTTATAGAAGTTTAGAGGATTTAGGTCAAAATGAAATTATGTCATCAACTATAGGTAAATTTGTTATGGATGGTTTAAAAGAGTTGGATCACGTTGGCTATGTTAGATTTGCTTCAGTTTACACAGATTTTAAAGAAGCTAAAGATTTTGAGCAATTTGTAGATAAGATAAATGCACAAAGTAAAAAATAACAAACTTAATAGTTATTTCTTAAAACTTTCCAATAAACTTTCCGAAATAAATGAATTTGAGACATTTCCGAATCCATGTGTTGGGGCAGTTTTGGTGAATAAAAATAAAATATTAACTTCTTATACTGAAAAAAAAGGTTCTCCACATGCTGAGTATAAACTTTTAAAGGAATGCAAAAATGCATTGAACGGAAATTTGTACACTTCATTAGAACCATGTTGTCATAAAGGTAAAAATCCTTCATGCGTTGACATTATAGTAAGAAAAAAAATCAAAAAGATTTATACAAGTAGTAAAGATTTTGATTACCGAGTAAGAGGTAAAACAAAAAAACTTTTGGACAAAGAAAAAATATCAATAGTCTACAAAAATGATGTGTCAAATGCATCAAGGATACATAATTTTTCGTCTAAAACAAAAATACCATACGTAGTTTCTAAAATAGCTCTTAGCAATGATAATTTTTCAAAACATAAGAAAAAAAAACTTTTTACGGGTAACACTGCTTTAAATTTTGCTCATCTTCTAAGATATAAATCTGACTCGATTTTAATTGGTCAAAAAACTTTAAATGATGATAATCCAAGACTAAATTCAAGAATAGATGGAATAGAAAAAAAAATTAAAATCTTTATCATAAATCCAAAGTTAAAAATTGATCCAAAAGTGTTAAAGAATTCTCATCTTAAAAATTCTTACATCTTTCATAATTGCGAAAATTTAAAAAAAGTAAAAAAGTTTAATAAATATTTTAATTTAATTAAATTTAATTTTGATACATCTGATGCTTGTTATAGAATCCTAAAATATATTTATAAGATTAATTGTAAAAAAATACTTATAGAGGGAGGAATGCATACTTTAAAAAGTTTTTTAGAGGCTAAACTGATAAATGAACTTTATATAGTAAAAAATAAACATAATTTTAAAAAACGCGGTTTATTAAATGCCAGTCGATTTATAAATACTTTAAAAATCACCCCAAATGAAATAATTTCACTAGAAGAAAATATCATTTTAAAATACAAACCTAAATATGTTTACAGGGATAATTCAAAGTACAGCTAAATTAAATAAAATTATTAGTAAAAAAAAGAATTACACCTATGTATTAGGTAGTGATCTTAAATTAAACAAAAACGATATTGGAACGTCTATCGCAATTGAAGGCGTGTGTTTAACTTTGATAAAATTTCAGAAATTATCAAAATATAAAAAAAATATATTTTTTAATATATCTCCTGAAACTTTAAAAATCTCTTCATTACAGAGTAAGAAGGTAGGTGAAATTTTAAATTTAGAAAAGTCTTTAAAATATGGCGATGAAATTGCAGGTCATTTTTTACAAGGCCATGTTGATGACACTGGAATTGTTTTGTCCTTAAAAAAAAATAAAAATTCATGGACTTTCTGGATCAAAACAAAAGCAAAATTTCGAAAATACTTAATTAACAAAGGTTCAATAGCGATTAATGGAGTTTCATTAACAGTTAATGAGATTAAAAAAAATAGTATAAGAGTTGATATTATTCCACATACATTCAATAAAACAAATTTTAAACATTTAAAAGAAAATATGAAAGTAAATCTTGAGTATGATTTATTGATGAAATTTTTAAAAAAATGAAAAAAAATTTTTGTAATATCGAAAAACTAATTAAAATTGCAAGAAAAGGAAAAATTTTTGTTTTAGTTGATGATGAAAATCGTGAAAATGAAGGTGATTTAGTTTTTCTTGCAAGCAAATGTACACCCAGAAAAATAAATTTTATGGCAAAATATGGAAGAGGCCTAATTTGTTTGGCATTAGACAAACATCAATCAGATAAACTTGGTTTAAAATTAATGTCTAATTCTAACGGAACTAGATTTAGCACAGCATTTACAGTAAGCATTGAAGCAAAAAAAGGTGTAACAACAGGCATTTCTGCTTTTGATAGATCGAAAACTATTAATGTGGCAATTAAAAAATCTTCAACAAAAAAGGATATCGTAACACCTGGGCACATTTTTCCACTAGTGGCAAAAAAGGGTGGAGTATTAATTAGAGCAGGTCATACAGAAGCTTCAGTTGATATTGCAAAAATTTCATCTAACACTTTAGGAGCTGTCATTTGTGAGATTATGAACGACGACGGTTCAATGGCAAAAAGAGATCAGTTATTTAAATTCGCAAGAAAGCATCGTTTACAAGTTGCTAAAATAGAAGATTTAATTGAATATAGATTAAAAAAAGAGAATTTTATTAAATTAATCAGCAAATCAAAATTAAAATTTAAAAATAATATTTTTGACAAAAAAGTTTTTATGAATACGGTTGACAAACAAAATCATTTAGTAATTTCAAGCTTCAATTTAGATAGTAATAATTGTAGAGTTAGAGTTCTTTCTTTAAAAGATCAGGTCAAGAAAAAAAATATACTTCAAATAGATGAAGTTAAAAAATCTTTAAATTATTTACATAAATACAAAAGCTTTGCACTTATCCTTATTAAGGATTTTGCCATGAAAGAATATAATAGTTTTCTTAAATTCATGAGTTCTAAAAAGGAGCTACCTGTAAATTTTATCAGGAATTACGGAGTTGGTGCACAAATTATTAAAAAACTAGGAATAAATAATTTAATTTTAGTTACAAAATCAAAAAAAAGGATAGTAGGTTTAGATGGTTTTGGAATTAAAATAAAAAAACAAGAAATTTTTAAATGAAAAAGTGCCTTATAGTTTATTCTGATTATTATCAAGATATATCACATTCTTTACTAAATGGATCGATTAAGATTTTAAAAAATAATAATATCAAGTATGATGTATATAAAGTTAACGGATCATATGAAATCCCCCAATTAATTAATATTAAATTAAAGTCAAAAAAATATGGCTCTGCTTTAGCAATTGGATGTATTATAAAAGGCCAAACTCCACATTTTAATTTTATATCTTCAAGTATAGCAGACTCAATTTTGAATTTGTCTTTTAAGTATTCATTGCCTATAGCCAATGGTATTCTTAATTGTTTAAATAAAAAGCAAGCAAAGATTAGAAGTTCATCAAAAAAGAACAAAGGTATTGAAGCAGCAGATGCACTACTATCTGTTCTAAAAATTTTGTAATGAGGTCTTCGACTAGAGTCAAACTGGTTCAAAAGATTTATGAAAAGACAAATAATCCTGATGGATATATCGATTTTGGAAAAGATCCTTTCGTCAGACACATAAAAGTTGTTTTTAAAGGTTATTATGAAAAAAATCTTGAGTTAGAGCAAAGTTTGTCTGAAAATCTTTCTGATAAATTTAATGAAAAGAATTTGGATTTGCTTTTAAAAATAATAATTAAAAGTGCAATTTACGAAATTAAATATTGTAAAAAAATTCCATTTAAAGTTGTTATTGACCAATATTTAGACGTTGCAGACAAATTTTATGGCAAAGATCAAAAAAGGCTTATAAATGGGGTCTTAGATAGTGTGGCAAGAACTATAAACAAGTCTATTTAAGTTGATTTTATCCTCAATTTTTGGCATTAGCCTGTTTTTAAACAAAGAATATAAAGGAATAAATTTTCATGAACCCATTAGAAATAATCAATTATGTAATAATTTGTGGATTAGCTGCTGTAGCCTATGGTTGGATTGCGAGTAATCAAATTTTAAAAGCTGAAGCAGGAAATAAAACTATGCAAGAAATTGCTGGTGCAATTCAAGAAGGAGCCCAAGCTTATTTAAATAGACAATATAAAACTATAGCTATCGTAGGTGTTGTTGTATTAGTTTTGATTGGATATTTATTTAGTCCTTTAGTGGCTGTAGGTTATTTAATTGGAGCAGCTTTATCAGGTGTTGCTGGTTATGTTGGTATGGTTATTTCTGTTAGAGCTAATGTGAGAACTGCTGAAGCTAGTAGAAAAGGTTTAGCAAAGGGATTAAACATAGCATTTAAATCAGGCGCAGTTACTGGCATGTTAGTTGCGGGTTTGGCTTTATTATCAATTACGGTTTATTATAAGTTTTTAATTTCAAACAATTCATCTGAAAGAGAAATTATTGATGCACTAGTCGCATTGGGATTTGGTGCCTCCTTAATATCAATTTTTGCTAGATTGGGTGGTGGTATTTTTACCAAAGGTGCCGATGTAGGCGCAGATTTAGTAGGAAAAGTAGAGGCTGGAATTCCAGAGGATGATCCACGAAATCCTGCTGTTATTGCAGATAATGTGGGAGACAATGTTGGTGATTGCGCTGGAATGGCTGCTGATTTATTTGAGACATATGCTGTTACTGTTGTTGCCACAATGGTTTTGGCATCAATTTTTTTTACAGGAAATCAGAGTATGATGGTCTATCCTTTAGCAATTGGTGGCGTGTGTATTCTCACATCAATAATTGGTACATTTTTTGTTAGATTAGGAAGAAGCAAAAATATTATGGGTGCATTATATAAAGGTTTCGTTGCAACAGCAATTTTATCTTTAGCAGCAATGTATCCTCTTACAGATCATGTGATAGGTTTAGAAAAAGTTTATAAAGTTGCTAGTCAATCTTTTACTGGAAATGATTTATTTTATTGCGCAGTAATTGGTTTGATTATTACAGGCTTAATTATTTGGGTTACTGAATATTATACAGGTACAGATTACAGACCAGTTAAGTCTGTGGCGCAATCATCAACAACTGGTCATGGAACTAATGTTATTCAGGGTTTGGCAATATCTATGGAGGCTACTGCTTTACCAGCATTAATTATTGTAGTTGGTATTATTTCCACATACACATTGGCTGGATTATTTGGAATTGCTATTGCTGTTACAAGTATGTTGGCATTAACAGGAATGGTTGTGGCTTTAGATGCTTATGGTCCGGTCACTGATAACGCGGGTGGAATAGCTGAAATGTCGAAACTTCCATCTAGCGTTAGAAAAACTACGGATGCATTAGATGCGGTTGGTAACACAACTAAAGCAGTAACTAAGGGATATGCCATTGGATCAGCTGGCCTTGGTGCATTGGTGTTATTTGCTGCGTATACTGAAGATATAAAATATTTTTCAGCACAAAAATCATCATCGTTAAGTGGGATTGAAGTAAGTTTTGATTTATCGAATCCATACGTAGTTGTAGGTCTTTTAATTGGTGGTTTGTTACCATATTTATTTGGTTCAATGGGTATGCAAGCTGTAGGTAGAGCAGGAGGTGCAGTCGTTAATGAGGTTAGAAGACAGTTTAAAAAAATGCCTGGAATCATGAAAAGAAAACAAAAGCCAGATTATGCAAAAGCTGTTGATTTACTAACTAAGGCTGCAATAAAGGAAATGATTATTCCATCTTTATTACCTGTTCTTTCGCCTGTTGTTGTTTATTTCATCGTCTTAAATATCGCAGATCAATCTTCTGCATTATCTGCCCTAGGAGCTATGTTATTGGGTGTAATTGTAACAGGTTTATTTGTTGCTATATCAATGACTGCTGGTGGTGGTGCCTGGGATAATGCAAAAAAATATATTGAAGATGGAAAATTTGGAGGAAAAGGCTCTGAAGCACACAAAGCAGCTGTCACTGGTGATACTGTTGGTGATCCTTACAAAGATACAGCTGGACCCGCGGTAAATCCAATGATTAAAATTACAAATATAGTTGCATTATTATTACTGGCCATAATTGCACATTAAATTTTAGTCTTTTTTTTGGTATTTTTTACGCGCGTTTTCCATTCTAGCCCTTGTGGAACTAAGAAGGTTTTTAGTAAAAGTATCTTTTACTCCTAAGGATTTAGTTTTCTCCTTGGCAAACTTGATATTATTCATATTATCAAGAGAGTAAAACTCTAACTTTTTAACCAAGCCATACTTATCAAAAAAAATTTCAGCATAGTCATTTACATATATTTTTTTTTTGCCGAGCTTTGTCTTTGTTTCTCTTACTTCGAAATATCCCCATCTATTATCTTTTTTATCAATTACTGGCACTGGGCCCAAAATTCGTATAATATCATTTTTATTGGTTTTATCAGTTTTAATTAAAAGAATTTTATTTTTTAAATTTGAAACTCCATGTACATTATCTACTTTATTTAATGTACAAGATGATATTATTATTAATAAAAAAAAAATTACTAAATTTTTAATAATGAACATAGATCAACTATATAGCAAAACCTTAATGGAAGCTAGAAAACCTGCTATATTTGAGAATTATATTAACGACAATCTTAATAATAAATTATTAATTTTTTTGATTTTTTTATCTAAAATTTTTAATAAAATTGAAGAAACAGACAATAATTATCAAAAATTCTTTGATTATATTTTTAATAGAATAGAGACAGATCTTAGGGAGCTTGGGTATGGCGACATGTCTGTAAATAAGAAAATGAAAGTTATTGTAACAAAATTTTACTCTATTTTAATAGATTTTAAAAACTACTCTAAACATTCTGAAGATAAAAAATTAGATATTTTAAGAAAATATTTTACCGATGTACGAAAAATAGACGCTTTTTCTGTTTATTTAACAAGATATTTATCTATTGATAATGTTTAATTAAATGTTAATTAACCAATCTAAAATTTATGGCTGTACCTAAACGAAAATTGTCAGTATCTAGAAGAGGTAAAAGAAGGTCCCACCTAGCTTCAAAGTTTAAGAATGTAATTGAAGATAAAAAAAGCGGTGAGTTCAGATTATCTCATCATTTAGATAAAAAAACCGGAATGTATAACGGTAAACAGATTTTTAATCCAAAAAATTAATTCATAAATGACAAAAAAAATTAGCATTGCAGTAGATGCAATGGGAGGAGATAACGCACCTGAAAAAGTTTTAGAAGGTATAAATCTTTTATTTCAAAATAAGAAAAACGTTCATGTAGAGGCTTATGGCGATAAATATTTAATCCAAAAATTAATAAAAAAATTTAAATATTTAAATAATGAAAACTTTAGTATCATTAACTCTCCTGATAAAGTTCCAGGTGATATTTCAGTTAGAGATGCAATAAAGTTAGGAAAACAAACTAGTATGTGGATGGCAATAGATTCTGTTAAAAATGGCAGAAATGATATTATTGTATCATCCGGTAATACCGGTGCATTATTAGTAATGTCAAAGTTAATTTTAAAAATGATAAACGGTATAGATAAGCCTGCATTGGCAGCTATATGGCCAAATTTTAAAGATTTTAGTATTGTATTAGATTTAGGAGCAAATGTTGAGTGTACTGATAGCAATCTTATTCAATTTTCAATCCTAGGATCTGAGCTTTATAAAACTATTTTTAATAAAGATAAAGTCATTACCGGATTATTAAATATTGGATCTGAAGAAATCAAGGGAAATGAATCAATTAAGAATGCACACTTAAAATTACAAGAAATAAAGAATTTAAATTTTATCTACGATGGCTATATAGAAGGAAATGAAATTAAAAACGGTGACGTCCAAGTCATTGTTACAGATGGATTTACAGGCAACGTAGCTTTGAAAACAGCAGAAGGCACTGCAAATTTTATTACTTCGGAAATAAAAAAATCTTTTTCTAGTTCATTTTTATCTAAGATTGGATATTTATTTAGTTATTTTGCTTTTAAAGAAATTAAAAAAAAACTTGATCCAAGAAAATATAATGGTGCAATATTTTTAGGACTAAATGCACCTGTAATCAAAAGCCATGGTGGGGCTGATGCTTTTGCTTTTTATAATTCTTTAAATTTGTCATATCGTATCATTAATGGTAACCTTATTAATAAAATTAAAGATAATTTTATTAATAATAATGTCAAATAATGTTACTAGACAAGATTTATATGATTTAACCTATAAAGAACTTGGTATTTCTAAAAATGAATGCATAAAGTTTGTTGACACTCTGTTCGAAGATTTAGCAATGAATTTTGAACAAAATAATAAAATAAAAATCTCATTATTTGGATCCTTTGACATTAAACAAAAAAAATCAAGAGTTGGACGAAACCCAAAGACATTAGAAGAGAAAGAAATATCATCGAGAAAAGTAATTATTTTTAAACCATCAAAATTTTTATTAAAAAAAATTAATAAATAGATGAAATCTAGAGATGCTTACAAAACTATTGGTGAAGTTTGTGATATTGTAGGTTTAATTGATAATGAAACAGGAAAACGAAAAACACATGTTTTAAGATTTTGGGAAAAGCATTTTGACGAGTTAAGACCATCTCTTATATACAAAGGCCGTCGTTATTATTCAAATAAAAATATAGAATTTATTAAAAAAGTGAAAAAATTACTTAAAGAGGATGGGTATACAATTAAAGGTTCAAAAAGAATACTTTCTAATAAAATTTACTCTGTTGACACTTTATCTGATGATAATATAAACGCAGAGAAAATTATAAATTTAAAAAAAAAGATTAAAGAATTAAAAAAGTTTATCAATGGCTAAAAAAAGTTCAGTTAAAGTAAGATTAGTTCCCGAAAGCAAGCCTAATAGCAAACATTATTATTATGCTTATAAACCAACAGCAGGTGAAAAAGCCAAGGAAAAATTGAAATTAAAAAAATATAATCCGGCAACTAGAAAACACGAGTGGTTTGTAGAAAAAAAACTACCACCACACAGCAAATAATTATTTATATTTCTTTCTCTCTAATTTAATAAACGAATTAATCATCGTAAGCCAAATGTTACTTATGATAAAACCTTCAATTTTTAATTTTTTGCCAATACTAACTCTGGCTTTTATCATATTTGAAATTCTTTTTTGATCTACTATCTTATTTTTTGGCTTAAATTTAATAACCTTTAGTACTTCTCTTCGCCTTTTTGAAAGTATTTTCAAAATTTGAAAGTCTAGTTTATCAATATTCTTTCTTACTTTTTCCAAATTCTTTTCAGGTGACAATTTGCTTATTTTTTTTTTCATATGAAATATATATCTAAATCTATGCATCAAATATATCAAAAAAAAGAAATCTTTTACTGGCTATTCACTTCGAGCCTTTTACTTATTTTATTGATTTGGGTAGGTGGATTAACTAGATTAACTGGATCAGGTTTATCTATCACGGAGTGGGAAATTTTTAGTGGAATTTTACCACCTTTATCTCAAAACAAATGGAATGAGTATTTTGAACTTTATAAACAGATACCAGAATATAAAAAAATTAATTATGGAATGAATATAGATGAATTTAAAATTATTTTTTGGTGGGAATATATTCACAGAGTTTTGGCTAGGATTTTAGTATTATTTTATGCAGTACCTTTAATTTATTTTTTTATAAAAAAAAAAATACAGAAAAATAAAATTTATTTTTTTTCAATTATTTTAGTTTTATTTTTTATACAAGGTTTTATGGGTTGGTATATGGTTAAAAGTGGTCTAGTATCAGAGACAGATGTTTCTCACTTTAGACTCGCTGCACATTTATCTCTGGCAATTATTATTTATTCAATGATATTTTGGTGTTTATTAAACTATAAAAATCAATTTAAATATAATTTCAAAATAAGTTCAGTTTTAATTTTTATTTTAATTTTAATGATATTGGTACAAATTATATGGGGAGCTTTTACTTCTGGATTAAATGCAGGTTTGTTATATCAGACCTGGCCCCTTATGAATCAAAACTTTATAGCTGATGACATATTGCTCATTAATATTTTTTCATCAGAGTCTTTAAACAATCCATCATATGTTCAATTGCTACATCGTTTATTTGCTTATTTAATAATAATTTATACAATTTTAATTTATTTTTTTCATTTTAGAAAAACAGATGCTATCAAACCTTTCAAATTTATTTTTATTGCAATCGGTATTCAAATTTTACTTGGAATTTTAACATTAATTAGCGGTCTTAATATATACATAGCAAGTTTACATCAGATGGGGTCGATTTTTCTGATTTCATCTTCAATATACGCATTATTTTACGTTAATTATGAACAAATCTTAATTGACAGTTAACGCTATTAACAGTAATTAGCAGCGTTTAATATGACAGATTTTATCAAAAAAAGTGAACTTGAAAATAAGTGGTATCACATTGATGCATCAAATATTGTAGTGGGCAGACTTGCAGCTGAAATTACAAAAATACTGAGGGGAAAAAATAAAGCAACTTACACTCCAAATATGGATAATGGTGATTTTGTTGTAGTAACAAACGTTGATAAAATAAAATTTACAGGAAAAAAATTTACTGAAAAAAAATATTATAAACACACTGGATGGCCAGGAGGTATAAAGGAAAAAACTCCGATTGTTTTATTTGAAAAAAATAAGCCTGAAGATATATTAAAACTTGCTGTTAAAAGAATGTTACCAAGAGGATCTCTCTCAAAAAAGCAACTTACAAAGTTAAAAATTTATGCTTCAGAAAAACATCCGCATGAGGCACAAAAAATAGAAAACATTGATTTTGGAAAATTAAATAAAAAAAATTTTAGAAGTAATTAAAAATGAGTACAGATGTAATAAAGATATCAAAAGATGCAATATATGCTACTGGCAAAAGAAAGGACGCAGTTGCAAGAGTATGGATGCTGAAAGGTTCAGGAAAAATCTTTGTGAATGGTAAAATTTATTCACAATATTTTAAAAGACCTGTTCATCAATTAGCTATTGAAAAACCTTTGAGCATTACAAAATCTAAAGATACATTTGATGTAGTGTGCACGGTTAAAGGCGGCGGAATGAGCGGTCAGGCTGGTGCAGTAACACATGGAATTTCTAAGGCATTAGTCGGTTCATCGCCAGAGACTAGAAAAATTATTAAAAAAAATAAAATGTTAACAAGAGATTCTCGAACGGTTGAACGAAAAAAACCTGGACAAAGAAAAGCAAGAAGAAAATTCCAGTTTTCTAAAAGATAATCGACTTTTAGTTTTTTATTGTTTTAAAATCAAACACATTTAAATTTAGACTTATGGCTAAAAAATTAAATATTGCAATCGCTGGAGCAACAGGATTTGTAGGCTTAGAGCTTATAAAAAAAATATATGAACATCCTTTTGCCGTAATAAAATACTTGTTTGTTAAAAATAGTATAAACGAGAATATTTATGAAAATTTACCAAAAAAAATAAATAATTTACCAGTTTTAAAAAAAATTGACTTAAAATTAATAAATCAGTGTGACGTATTTTTCTCCTCATTACCACATGCAGAATTACATAAGATAGCAAATGACATATCACCAAAAATTGTAATAATTGATTTATCTGCAGATTTTAGATTACCAGATATAAAAAGTTATGAAAAATGGTACAATGTTAAACATGAGAGTGCACATAAACAAAAAGATGCTGTTTATGGGCTATCGGAAATCTATAGAGAGAAAATTAAAAAAAGTAATTTAATTTCATGCCCAGGTTGCTATCCAACATCAATCCTCATTCCACTAATACCATTATTAAAAAATAAAGTTATTGAAGGTGAAAATATAATAGCAGATAGTAAATCTGGTTATTCTGGAGCAGGAAAAAAAATATATAACAATGAAAATTATCCAAGTCTTGATAAAAATATTGCGATTTATGGAGTGGGCCATCATAGACATATGCCGGAGATAAATTTCCATGCTTCGCAATTTTCAGATAAAAATTTAGAAATTGCTTTTACACCTCATTTAATACCAACTTTTAGAGGAATGCTTTCTACAATTTATGTCAAACCCAAGGCATCAATAGATAAAATTTACGAGGTTTTGATAAAATTTTATAATAATGATCAATTTATCAAAGTTTTCAAATCCCAAATGATCAATACTGAACAAGTTATAAATACTAACAATGTGAATATTTCCATAAACAATAGTAATCTTAAAAATTATTTTGTTATATCATCAACTATTGACAATTTATTAAAAGGAGCTGCTGGACAGGCTATTCAAAATTTTAATATTAGGTTTGGTTATGATGAACATTTAGGATTACTTTAATGAAAGAATTTAATTTAGCAATTATTGGACTTGGAAATATCGGATTAGAGGTTTTTAAAAATATTAAAAAAAACTCATCAGATATAAGAAAAAAAACAGGTTTTAAATTAAACATTGTAAAAGTAAGTGCGAAAAATATCAGAAAAAAAAGAGGTGTAAAAATTCATAGAAATATATATGAAAAAAATATTTCTAAAATTATTAATAATCCTGAAATCGATATAATAGTTGAGCTAATAGGAGGTTCGGATGGTATTGCAAAAAAAATTGTTTTTGAGTCTCTCAAAAAAAATAAGCACGTAGTAACTGCTAATAAATCGTTAATTTCTAAACATGGGGACGCCTTGTCTCATTTGGCTGAAAAATACGGTGTCAATTTATTATTCGAGGCTGCTGTTGGGGGTGGGATACCAATTATAAGATCAATTAAACAAGGTTTAATAGCAAATAAGTTAAATCATATTTATGGAATTTTAAACGGAACAACAAACTTTATTTTAACTGAAATGGAAAAAAGAAATAAAAATTTTCAAATTATTTTAAAAGAGGCACAAAAATTAGGCTACGCTGAGTCAAATCCAACAGCCGATGTAGATGGTTTTGATGCGGCGGAAAAAATATCAATTTTAAGTTCAATTGGATTTGGATCCAAAATTATTAATAAAGGCTTTTTAGTTGAAGGTATTCGAAATATTGAGATAGAAGATATAAAATTTGCTAAATCTTTAGGCTACAAAATAAAACTTTTAGCAATAGCAGAAAAAATTGGAAACAAGGTTAAGCAACGTGTTCATCCATGCTTGATACCAAAACACGTTGATATTGCAAATATAGATGATGTTATAAACGCTGTAGTAGTAGACGGTACTCCAATTGGAAGAACCATTTATGAGGGACCTGGTGCTGGGAAAGGACCAACTTCTTCAGCAGTAATTTCTGATATTACTTCTATTATGTTAGGAAATGATGAATTTTCATTTGGCTTAGCGCCATCTGCAAAGAAAAGAATGGAGTTAATTAATTTTGATAATCATATATCGCAATACTATATCAGGTTTTTAACAAAAGATGTGTCTGGAGTTTTGTCAAAAATAACTTCCTCTTTAGCAAAAAATAGAATTAGCGTTGCTCATTTATTGCAAAAACCATTTAAATCGGGTGAGGCTAATATAATGTTAGTCACACACGCATCAAAGGAATTAAATATTAAAAAGGTAATTAAATATTTATCAAATTACAGAAAGATATTTAAAAAAATAATAATGATAAGAGTTAGGGATTTAAAAAAACTTTAATGCTTGATCCAAAATTATTAGATCAAATTATCGATGTAGCTGCTATTTCTGCTTTAAAATCTTCTTTATTAAAAGGCAAAGGAGATAAAATTGCAGCTGATCAGGCTGCTGTAGATGCTATGAGAACACAGTTAAACAGTATGAGCATCAATGGCAAAGTTGTAATTGGTGAAGGAGAAATGGATGAAGCACCAATGCTATATATTGGCGAAACTTTAGGAAAATCTGACCAACCTAAAATTGATATTGCTGTCGATCCTTTGGACGGAACAAAATTGGCAGCAAATAATCAACCAAATGCAATTTCAGTAATTTCAATTTCAGAAGAGGGAATGCTATTGCAAGCTCCAGATACATATATGGATAAAATTTCAGTAGGTCCAAATCTTCCAGAAAATATTGTTGATTTAGATGAGGATGTTAAAAAAAACATCAAAAATCTTGCAATAGCAAAGAAAAAAAATACAGAGGATATTTGCATTTGTTTGCTAAACAGAGACCGGCATGAACATTTTATCGAAGATATTAAATCTTTAGGTGCAAAATTAAAACTGATTTCTGATGGGGATGTTGCTGGATCAATATTTTCCGCATTAGAAACCTCCAATGTCGATATGTATCTTGGAACAGGGGGCGCTCCAGAAGGAGTGTTGGCAGCTTCAGCAATAAAATGTCTAGGTGGACAATTTCAAGCAAGATTAAAAATTCAAGATGATGACGAAATTAAAAGAGCAACAAACCTTGGGATTA
>MDTG01330408.1_pt1 | contig 26456 bp, 22 predicted proteins | sample 811421 | NCBI WGS metagenome assembly MDTG01 (sample SAMN05326645, study PRJNA326480) | marine metagenome | isolation source: seawater | place: Pacific Ocean: South East | collected 2011
ATTTCACCTATTTATTATGATAAAATTCTTAACAAAAGATCTCCAAAAAGAATACTTAAAGGCCAAGCAATAAAATCAGAAATTACAAATCTATTAAAAATTAAATAATTTTTAATGAAAGAAAAGTTTTTTATAATTAGAAATAATCACAAGGATTTTAATAATTTGTGGGAAACTTTTATTAAAAAAAATAAAAACGTTGGACCATTTTATTCAAAATTTTTCGTTAAACAAATGGTTCAAAGAGGCAAATCTAAAACTAGAAAAAAAAATTATAGTGCAGTTGATAATTCTTTCTGTATATTATTAAACAACGAAGTTGTATGCATAGTTCCTCTAATTTTAGAAAAGAATGGTAACGAAAATTACTTTTCAACTAATTTAAATTTTAATTCATTTTATGGTCCAACTTTAAGCTTAAAACTAGAAAAAAATTTAAAAAACAAAATAAGAGAATTTGCATTTAACGAAATAGATAATTTAGCAAAATTAAATAAAGTTGTTAAATCTATTCAAGCTATAGATCCATTAAATTATTTTTATGATAAAAATTATTTTAATCACTTGCAGCAATACGATTACTTAGATGCTTCGATTGGCACTATTATAATAAATTTAAAAAATTCAGAAAAAGAAATAAAGAGTAATATTAGAAAAAGTTATCATTCATTAATTAACAAAGGACTTAAAAATTTTAAGTTTTATGTTATGGATTTTAAAAATGTAAATTACGAATTATTCAAAAACTACATTTCACTTCATGAGAAATCAGCAGGTTTCAAAACTAGAAATATTCAAAGCTTTAAAACCCAATTTGAAGCGATTAAAAATAATCACGCAACCTTATTTTTTGCAGAATTTAATCAAAAACTAGTACATGCTAATTTTTTTAATCACTGTAATAATTATGCATTTTATTCATCTAGTGCAGAAGATCCTTTATTTAAAAACAACAATTTAAAAGCAAATCATTCATTAATTTTTTATGCAATTATTTATTTTAAAAAAAAAGGATTTAAATACTTTGATGTTGGGTTTCAGCGTTTTAATGGACAAATTCATGAAAAGGTTACTGATAAAATGATAAATATATCTTTTTTTAAAAGGGGTTTTGGTGGAGAAATAATTCCAGTTTATAGAGGTGTTAAGTATTATAATAATAGTTTAAAAAAAAAAGATTTAATTAATAAAATTAAAGAAAATATATAATTAAAGAATATGAATTTTTTTAAAATAAAAAAACTTTTAGAAGATACTTATTTGTTGAACCGTACTCACAATTCTGATGACTTAGAAAAAGCTATAAAAAAAATTATAAGTTGGGGGAAAAAAAATAAGTTTAGAGGAAATTTCAAAATAAAAAAGTATAAAGCATTTAAAGAATTTAATTATTGGAAAATACCCGGAAGATGGAAAATTAATAAATTCTTAATAAAAGATAACGCAGGAAAAACAATTGCAGATATAAATTCGCACCCATTAGTTCTAACTCCATTTTCAAATAGTTTTAAAGGTAAATTGAGTAGAAATGAATTTTTAAGTAAAATTATTACTGATAAAAAAAAACCTAATGCTATACCTTTTCATTTTAGAAAGATGTTTAGGCATTGGGAAAAGGGATGGAATATTGCTCTACCGTACAATCAAGTAAAAAAACTTAATAAAAAATCTTACTTTATAGATATAAATACTAAGTTTGAGAATAAACCACTTTTAGTATTGGAATATTATTTGAAGGGTAAAAAAAAAGATACTATACATATGGCTTCTCATTTAGATCATCCAGGTCAATGCAATGATTCTTTAAGTGGTGTCGTATCTAGTTTGTCAACAATTTATAATTTAGAAAAAAAATATAAAAAAACAAATTTTAGTTATTCATTAATTTTTTGTCCGGAAATAATTGGATCTGCCGCATATGTAAATTATGAAAAAAAAGTATCAAATATTAAATTTGCTATTTGTTCAAATTTAGTTGGTCATGATGCCCCAATAGCTATTGCTAAAAGTAAAGTTGGTAATAGTAAAATTGATAAAGCGATTGAAATTTCAGCAATTGAAAAAAACTATAATTATAAAATAGGTTCGTGGCATGAGTATTCTGATTGTGGGGATGAAATTTCTTATGATGCACCAGGAGTTGAAATACCTACTACATCAATATCAAGAATTGGAGAATTATATTCTGACTATCATACCTCATTAGATACTCCAAAAAAAATTAAAAGAAAAAATTTTGAAGAAATTGTTAATATTTTGTTTAGGACATTAGAGATTATGGAATTAAATTTTGTACCTAGGAGAACTTTTATTGGAAATCCATCATTATCTAATCCAAAATTAAATTTGTATTTAGAGCCTATTAATGTATCAAATAAACTAAACAAAAATGCCAATATCAGCTTGAAAGATACAAAAAATGGTAAAAACTTGGATCCTAGAAATTTTCAAGAATTTTTTTTATCAAATATTGAAGGAAATTCAGACTTAATTGATTTATCTTTTCGTTCAAATGTTCCATTTGATTATTTATATAATTATGCCAATAATTTTTACAATAAAGGTCTAATTAAAAAAATTAAAAATTCAAAACTTTTTTCTAAACTTCAATATAAAAATATTTCTTTAATGAGAGAACATAAAATATTTAATAAAAAAATAAAAACATGATAAAGCAAAAATTAAAAAATTTTGAAAACAATGGTTTTATTATTATACCCAAGGCAGTTACGCCTAAAAGTATAAATTGTATTCATAAAGATCTTGGTAGCCTTGCTAAATTTTATTCAAAAAAAATTAATTTGAAAATTAATAACAAAAATACAGTTCCAGAAATATTTTCTTCTATTGAAGAAAAGAATGCCTCTATATTTTATGAACTATGTTCTGTCATTGGAGATTTAGCAAGTATGAATGCTATACAGTTTAGTGAATTAGGATCAGATTTAATTAACGAAATATATAATTCATACAATAATCCTTTATCCGTTACTCATTCAGGATTATTTTTTAATAAAAAAAAAGTTCAAAGACTTAAATACAAATGGCATCAAGAAAGTTCATATTTTCCACAGCATAAAATTGGTTTTCATATATGGTATCCATTATTTAACGACGTTAAAAAAACAGGAGGCCCAATGCTGCTAAAAAAAAGTTCACATAAAAATAACTATAATTACAAAATGTGGTCGGTAAAAAATGGAGTAACCCAATTAGAAATAAACAATAAATATATTGATAAATATGAAACAGTTGAGTGCAACGTTAAAGTTGGAGATGTTGTTATTTTTGACCATAAATTAGTACATTGCACAAAGGAAGTAGTAAATAATAGTATTCCTAGAGTAGCAGGAATAAGAAGATTTGTAGGCAATCAAAGCAGTAGAATGATACCCTGTTCTATTAGATTAAATTTAAAAGCAAATTCAAAAAAAACAAATTTAATAAAAAAAAAATCAAAGTAATTACCTTATGTTAAAAAAAATTAAAATTCTTTGCACGATAGGTCCTTCCACCAATAAAAAAAATATTTTAAAAAATTTGGAAAATTATAATGTAGATTTATATAGAATAAACTTATCTCATACAAAAGTAGAAAATTTAAAAAATTTTATATCAAAAATAAAAAAAAACTCAAATGTCCCTATATGTATAGATACTGAAGGTGCTCAAATAAGAAATGGAAGACTAAATAAAAAAAAAGTTTTTCTAAAAAAAGGTGGGAAAATAAAAATATTTGATCATGAGGTTGTGGGTAACTCATCAAAAATTTCTTTTTATCCACCAGGAATATCAAAAAAATTTAAAAAAAATGACAAAATTAAAATTGATTTTGATCAGGTTATTATTGAATTAGTTAAAAGATTTAAATATGGATGGATTGGAGAGGTAGTTAACAGTGGAATTATAGGTCAAAATAAAGCTACAAATTTGGATAGAAGTATTAATCTTACATCAATCACGGTAAAGGATAAAGAGGCAATTAAAATAGCTTTAAAAATGGGAATAAAATTTTTTTCATTCTCTTTTGCCAATACAAAAAAAGACGTAATTAAACTAAGAAAATTAATTGGAAAAAAATCTTTTTTGATATCTAAGATAGAAAGCAAAAAAGGAATTAAAAATTTAAAAGATATAATAAATCATTCTGATGCTATACTAATTGACAGGGGAGATTTATCTAGAGAGGTATCCATAGAAAAAATTCCAATTATGCAAAGAAAAATTATTAAAATATCTACAAATTTAAATAAACCAGTTTATGTGGCAACAAATTTACTTGAAACAATGATAACAAAAAATTATCCAAATAGAGCAGAAGTTAATGATGTAATTAGTTCATTAGAAATGGGAGCGAAAGGCTTAGTTTTAGCTGCAGAAACCGCAATAGGAAAATACCCAATTGATGCTGTAAAAATAATTAACAAATTAATTATAGAATTTGAAGTATGGAAAAAAGAAAAATTTAAAAAATTAAGTAAAATAAAAATCTAATTCAAAACGGAATAAACTAAACGTGTACAAACCACTCTTTTTAACTGGGACTGCAAGAGGAGGTACTAATTTAGTAAAATGGATACTTGAAAGCTCAAATCAAATTTCACTAGAGTCAGAACCATATTTACCTCTTTATACATCTTTTAGGAATGCATCGCTAGAAAATTTTATAAAATCTAAAAATATTAGTTTCAATAAATCTTCTCCGCTAGATGATTATTATTACAATGATAGAAAAATTAAATTTATGGAAAAAATACAAAGAACAAAATTAACTTTAAAATATAATTATAAATCAAACAAAAAATTAAAAGAACAAATTTCTACAAGAATGAATGATTATGTTCCTTATTTAAGAAAGTATGTAAAAAATTTTAATCAAAAAAGCTATAAGAAAATGTTTGATATTGCATTAGAAATTGTATCCAAAAGTAATTTACAAAAGGAAAATAATTATATTGGATGGTTAGATAATTGGATTATTGAATTCTATCCACATTTGTCAGAAGCATACAAAAAAGCCCAATTTATTGTGATTTTTAGAGATGTTAGGGCTTCAATTTCATCTACATTAAAAAGAAAAGATCCAGAAAACGCACCATCTATTTTGTCATTCATTAGATGCTGGAGAAAGCAAGTTGCATTTGCTGCTATGTTAAAAAAGAATAAACTATTAAAAAAAAGAATTTTATTTATAAAATATGAAGACTTAGTTAGTAAGCCAAAACTTTATGTAAAAAAAATTTGTAAGCATTTAAAAATAAAATATTCAGAAAAAATGCTTAATGTAAAAAAATTCAAACCTCTAGGAAAAAATAAAAATTGGAAACCAAATAGCAATTATAACACAAAAAAAAAATATATTTATAAATCTTCAATTAATAGATGGAAGAGCAATTTAAATAAAGATATGATTGCTTTTATTGAATTTGTTGCTGGTAATGATCTTAAATTTTTAGGCTATAAATTATATTATCCAAAAAATTATATGAAAATTAATAAAAGAATAATCAATTTTATTTCAAAAGAGATAAAATCTAGAAATGGATGGTCTACTGATATCTTTAGTTTAAAACAAAACTTAGAATTTGAAAGTTTGAGAAATAACTATATCAAAAAAAAAATAATAGACAAAAAAAAAATAAAATTCTTTTTTCTTAATTATGAGATTTATCAAAAACTTTTAAAAAAAAAAAATTTTTTTAATTAAATAATTTTATAATATCAAAGTGAATTACGATTTGGACTGGACTAAAAAGTTTGATCAAAATATAATTGCGGAAAAAGCAATTCATATTGTTGAACAAATTTTAGATGAAATTTATAAGTCAAAATCATATATTTTCAAAAAACACAATCTTCAAAAAGAGGAAATATCTTTCATTTTCATTTATCCAATTTTTAAAGCAACTAATATATTCATTGATAGATTATTGATTGCATCAGAAAATCAAAGATCAAAAAAAAATATTAAATTCCCATTGGTTTCAGCTGAAAATAAATATTTTGAAAATACTTCACAAGCTATTTTAAATTATTATTACAATTCTTCTATAACTTTTAATTTATTGAATGAATTATCTTTTGTTTTTGATAAAAATTATAATTCTGAGTCTGTCTCTAAAATAAAAAACAACAATATTATTTATAGAAAATCAAAATTACCCTTTTTAATAAAAATTTTTTTGAAATTTATTTTAAAAAAAAAAGATAAGTTTATTTTTCAACTTATTAAACCAAAAGTCTTAATTGAAAAAACCCATTGGTTTGATAAACTTAATTCATTTTGGTTTTCAATTAATTTTAATTATCATGATTTCAGAGATGATAAAAAAAAGATTGATTCAAAGACCAGACTTATAATTAAAAATATTTGCCAAGATATTTTTTCTAAAAATTTTGAAAAAATATGCCTAGATTCAAATTTAGATGTAAATAAAAAAAAACAAATTTCAAAATTATTTTCAAGTTATGTTGATCAAATTTTAGCCTTACCTCTGATTGAAGGATTTAGTGATAGATTGGATTATTATTTAAAATTTTTAAAAAATTCAAAACTAAAATATATCAAAGCTTTCACTGGCTTATCATATGATGATAATTTTAAAATTTTTTCTCTTGCAGCCAAGAGAGTGAATAAGGATACCAATTTTATTATCAATTCTCATGGTTTAAATAATTATGGATATGGAAATAGAGGTTTCCATTTTAGTACTATTTTAAAACATGCAGATTTCTATTTAAATTATGGAAAGTATTTTGATTGGGATTATGCTCCATATAAAAAGAAAACTTTTCAAGCAATAAACATAGGTAGTATTTATTTTAACTCATTAAAAAAATGGAAAAAAAAAGGAAAAAAAGCAAGGTTCAAACTTTTATACCCGTCAGGCCCATTAATGTTTTTTAAGACAGACTTACAGGAAATAAGTCCTGAAAAAAATTTATTGCATAGAAATAATATTTTAACTTTTCTTGAAAAAATTTTGAAAAAATATGATTCTGTCGATTTAATATACAAACCTTTTCCAGGAACTTTATCGAACGATCCTATTACTACTAAATTGTCAAACTGGATAAAGAGTGGGAGAATAAGAATTGTAGAAGAAAACAGTTCTAGTAAATTAAAATTAAAAGATTATTATCTTAAATCCGATCTTGTACTTTGGGACTCCATAAGTACGGGATTTGGAGAATGTGTAGTTTCAAATGTACCTGTTATTGTTTTTAACAATAAATTCGAATATCAACAAACCTCTAACAGAGGCAAGTTTGTAAATGATGAATTATCAAAGTCTGAAATTCAATTTTTTGAAATAAATTTAGGACTAAATATTTTTGATAAAATATTTAATAATGTTGATGATAAAAAAAAAAAATTAGAGGCCTTACAACTTTTAAAAGATGATAAAATAAACCCAACTTCTTATAAAGAATGGAAAAAAAATTTTAAAAAAAATTTTAAATTCTAATGAGTAAAAATTTAATAAATTTCTGGCGTAAATTTCCATCTAAAAAAAAGAATACCTTCAGTTCTAGGGCAACAGAAATAGATATAAAATACATATTTCCAAGTGGCAGACAGGCTATTTCCTATATTTTAGAAAAAAATAATTTAAAAAGAAATAATAAAATAGCAATACCAGAATGGAGCTCAAACTGTCTTATAAATGCCGTTGGCAAAATATGTCAGCCAATTTTAATAAAAGATGTTCTAAAATATAAAATAAATGTAGATGGCATCATATTTTATGATCAATGGGGATGGTCAAATATTAATAGATATCAAAAGCAACTATTTAAAAAATTTAGAAATAAAATTTTAATTCATGATCGAGTAGATTCTATAGATTTAAATATAAAAAAAAAAAATAACAACAAAAAAATTTACCAAGTATTCAGTTTATCAAAAACTGTTGGTCTCGAAGGTGGAGCGCTTATACTTAACAATAATAATTTTTTGAAAGCTAAAATTGACAAAAGTCATAGTAAAATATCATTAAAGATTGATAATTTAATAAAAAAAAATCAAAAAAACTCTTCTGAACTAAAAGATTTTAGGAAAAATTATATTAAAACAATTTCAAAAAATGACACTGAATGGATAAATAAAAATAGTATTTATAACGCTTTTGTAAATGAATTTAAAAAAAGAAAGTATAACTTTAATGTTTTTTTTGTTAGTTCTTTTTCAAAAAATTATCCAGTTTGGATGAAAAACAATATAAAAGATCTGATAACTGCTAATTGTATCCCAATTTTTAAAAATAAAAGTTTAAAGTTTCTTCAAAAAAAAAGAATATATTTATTAAAAAAATATAAATTAGATTCTAAAATTTATCATTTTGATTGGAATGGAAATTTTTTTGCTCCAAATTATATAAGATCTTTAATAATACCTATTCATAGTGAAGTTAAAAATTTTAAAAAAATGATTTTAGATAAGAAATTATGGAAAAATTAATTTTTATTGAAGCTTTAGAGGAAGCTGATTTTTTTTACAATAATATAAAAGACAAAGATAAATATTTAATAATTTGTTTAAATCCAAATATTCAAAACTATTTTAAAAAAAAAAATATCAATATTTTAAATTCATCTGACTTTACAGATAAAATATTTTATGAAAATTTTATGAAGAAATCGGAAGAAATTAATAATAAAATAAACAAATATTTATTAAGTTCCAAAAATTCATATTTACCTGAGTTTTATTTAAGTAGTTGGTTTTATTACTCCATGTTCATTTGGAGGCATTTTATATGGAATATTGAATTAATCGACTGCTGTTTCAAAAAATATAAATGCGATAAGGTCTTTGGATTTTATTACAAGGAAAAAAGAAAAAAATCACCATGGATAGAGAATGATCAGCTTTATTTAGGAGAAGTTATTAAAAAATATTGTGAGATAAATTCGATAAATTATGAACTTTTGGTCACAAAACCTGAAGTAAAAAAAAAAAATGATCAATCTTTGTTAAGTGCAAAATTTAAAAAATTTTTAGAATTTTTTTTGAGAATTATATTTTCAAAAATAACAAAAAATTTTTCAAAGAATAAATTAATTTTTGTTCCAAACGATAATGAAAATATTAAAAAACTATGTTTGCAATTAAAAAAAAAAATTGATTTGAAAGTAATATCATACAACTCACCTTTAAATATAAATATGCTTTTTAAAAATTTGATTGGAATTTTGGGTTTAACAAAAATCATCAATAAAACAAAAAATTTTAAAAACTCGCAATATGATTTTTATTTACCAATTTCCTATCTTTGTAATACAAAAAATGAAAGTCAACTATATAAATATTTTAATAAATTAATAAATGATTTTTTTGAACAAATAGACAAAAATCTTTTTGAGCATAAAAATATATCTTTTTTCGAACCCCTTTTTAATAAAATAAAATTTGATATTCATGATGAGATGAAAAAGTTATTTCTGAAATCTGAAGTAATTAGTCAATATTTAAAAAATTTATCTCCAGATTTGCTAATTTCAAATGTTAACTTTGCTGAAAATGCTGCTGCTGGTTATTATTCAGAAAAATACAAAATTCCATCAATTTTGATTAGTCATGGATCACATATATTACATTATGAAAAATATTCAAAAAGTGAACATGAAATAATGAAAAATAATATTTTAGTTGGAAAACACCAATTTTTAGGAGTTCAAAGCCCTTTAGCTGAAGAACTGATAAAAAAAGATAATTATATTAAAAATGATGTATTAAGAATTAAGCCTTTTTTATGGGGAAAAAAAATTAAAAAAAAAGAAAAAAATAATGATTTTGTTGTTATGCACGCGTCAACATTTAAAAATAGACACACAAGATTTCATATTTATGAAACTTCAGATGAATATTTAAAATCAGTTAAGCAATTATGTGATGTAATTTCAGTACATAAAAATATTAAACTAATTATTAAAATAAGATCTGATTATTTTGAGATGACAAAAGAAACTTTAATCTCTCTTTTATCTCCTATTCCAGAGAATATTAGTATAGAAAGCGAAAAAAATTTTTTAGAGGTTCTTGAAAAAACTAATCTTGTTGTAAGTTTTTCTTCAACTACTATTGAAGAAGCTCTTGTAAATAATGTACCGGTATTACTATATGGAGGAAATAATAGATATTGCCATATACCTTTAAAAAGTTTTGAACAAGAAGCAGAAATCATTAAACCTATAAATTTTGTTGATAACAATGAAAAATTAGTTGAATATTTTAAAATTCTTAGTTCTAAAATAAATAATTTTTCAATAGACGATAAAGAATTCAATAAATATAAATTTTCTACTGATTTTGAGTTAAATGATATAAATGATTGGGTAGCTAAAAGATTTATAAAATGAATATTATTATTTTTGGAAATGGAATGTATGTTGCGGGAAGAGGTACTGATGAATATGGAACCATAGTACCTGGAATAGTTGAATTTCAAAAAATTAATAGAATAATTGATAATATAATTTTATGTGGTCGTACAAAAAAAAATATACAAGATACAAAAAAAAAAATAGATATAATTCTAGAAAATTCAGGAATAAGTATTAATTTTATTTATAAAATAATTCCAAAAAATAATTTTAAAAAAACAATTATAGATATAAAAAAAAATGTAAAAATAGATTGTGCATTTGTTGTTGTTCCTGATAATTTACATTATGCAATAACCAAAGCTTGCCTGATCAACAATTTACATACTATAGTTGTTAAACCGGTAGCAACAAAAGTAAAGCATGTTAAAGAATTAATAAAAATTTCAAAAAAAAAAAACTTATACTGCGCTGTTGAATTTCATAAAAGATTTGACAGACAAAATATACTTTTGAAAGATCATTATAATCAAAAAAAATTAGGAGATATTTTATATACTTTTACAGAATATAGTCAGAGAAAAATTATCCCAACAATTGCTTTTAAAAAATGGATCAATACTACAAATCTAATTCAATATTTAGGAGTTCATTACATAGATATAGTCAGATTCGTGACTGGAGGCACTCCATTAAAAGTATCAGCTGTCGGTCAAAAAAAATATTTAAAACAAAAAAAAATTAATACTCATGACTCAATTCAACTAAATATAGAATGGATTGACAAATTTAATAATAATTTTAATCAAACAATTATGCTTAATTGGATTGATCCTAATCATTCTACAGCAATGTCCGATCAAAAAATAAAATTTATATGCACCAAAGGAAGATTTGAACTAGATCAAAAAGAAAGAGGTATAAAAATAATTACAGATAAAAATCATCTAACAGAGCCCAACCCAGATTTTTGCAAAATGTATGGTCATGAAAAAGGAAAATATTATTGGCAAGGTTATGGCATAGATAGCATAAAAACTTTTTTATCTGATTTAAGATTGTTAAAACAAAATAAAAAAAAAATAAAAGAATTAGAATTAATAAGACCAAGTTTTTTTGAAGGTTTGGTTTCTACTGCAGTAATAGAAAGTGCAAACAAAAGTCTCAAAAAAAAAGGTATTTGGATTCCAATTAAATATTAAAAATGAAAAAAAAAATTATTGCAATGATACCTGCAAGAATTGGAAGTAAAAGATTAAAAAAGAAAAATTTAGTTTTAATAAATAACAAACCATTAATTAACTATGCAATTGATGCTGCAAAAAAAAGTAGGATATTCTCTAAAATTGTCTTAAATTCAGATCATAAAATTTTCAAAAAAATTGCAGACAGGAATAAAATAAGTTTCTATTTACGTCCTAAATATTTAGGAAATAGTAAAATAAAATCGGATGATGTTGTTAATGATTTTATAAGTAGATACGAATCGGATATTTGTGTATGGGTTAATCCAATTTCTCCATTACAAACTGCAGATGAAATAAAAAGTATTATAAAATACTTTCAAAAAAATAAATTAAATTCATTAATAACAGTGCACAATAAGAAAGTACATGGGGTATTTAATAAAAAACCAATCAATTTTAAAATTAATGGAAAATTCGCACAAACACAAAAACTTAAACCAATAAGTGAAATGGTTTATTCAATAATGATGTGGAACACTGAAACTTTTAAAAAATCTATGATACAGAATGGTAGTGCAATTCTTCACAAAAAAATTGGATTTTATCCAGTCTCAAAGTTGTCTGCAATAATTGTTAAAACTATCGAAGATATAAAATTAATCCAACAAATAATAAATACAAAAAACAAAAAATATAGAATTAAATATTTTAAATAAATATTTCAATGTTTCATAAAAAAAAATATTTACAAAATTTAATAAGAAAAAGATCAGAAGCAGAAAAAAGATCATTGAGTGGATTACTGCTAGATAGAAATGAAAGATTTATAAAATTTGATTCTAAAACAAATAACAAATTGTTAAAAAAAATTTCTAAAATTTCACTTGGACTTTATCCAAATTTAAACAGATTTTATGAAAAGTTATCAAAGTGGCTTAAAATACCAAAAAATCAAATATTTGTAACTGAAGGAGTCTCAGGAGCTATTAAATCTTTAATTGAAACATTAACTTTGCCAGGAAAACATAATATTATTTTTCCATATCCAACTTTTGCACTTTATCCCATTTACTGCAAAATGTTTAACATCAAATATAAAAAAATTGGATATCATTCAAATTACAAATTAGATATTGAGAAACTAAAATCTAAAATTGATAATAATACTGCAATTGTTTTTTTACCAAACCCTAATATTCCAATAGAAGGAATACTTAACTTAAATCAAATTATTGATGTTGCAAAAGTATGCAAAAAATATAGTTCAATATTAGTAATTGATGAAGTTTATTATCCTTACGGAAATATTACAGCAGTGAATTTAATAAAGAAATTTCCAAATATTATTGTTATGAGATCATTTTCTAAATCGTTTGGCCTTGCTGGTACTAGAGTGGGTTATGTAGTCGGAAGTAAAAAAAATATAGATTATATATCTAAAACAAGAACAGGGTATGAAACAAATTCAATTTCCATTGAGATTGTATCCTTTTTTATTGATAATTATCAAGTAATAAAAAAATATCAAAAAAGTGTACAAAGTGGTCTTCTATATTTAAAAAATAAATTAAGTAAAAATAATATAGAAAATAACGGTGGACTGAATAGTAATTTTATTTTTGTAAATTTAAAAAATAATATTAAAAAAAAAAAGATTATAAATAATTTAAGATTAAAAAAAATCTATGTTAGGGGTAACTGGCCGAAACCTTTTGATAAAGGTATATTAATTTCAGGTGCACCTTTAAATCAAATGAAAAAATTTTTCTATAATTTTATAAAAGAATATAAATAAGTAATAACTTTGAAAAGAAATACAAATATCAATCTAGATACAGATGTTTTGATAATCGGGGCTGGTGTAATTGGATTATCAATAAGTTATCATTTTCTTAAAAATGGTTTTAAAGTAATATTGATCGATAATGAAAAAAATTTTGGCACTATAAATTCCTCTAGAAATACAGAAACTATACATGCAGGAATTTATTATAAAGAAAACTCTTTAAAACATTTATTATGTGTGAGAGGTAAAGAATTAATTTATAATTTTTGTGAAAAATATAATATTAAATATAAAAAGTGTGGAAAAATATTCATAGCCAATAACGACGAAGAAGAATTAAGTTTAAACAAAATAAAAGACCAAGGTAAAAGAAACGGGATTACAGATTTAATAGAATTAGATAAAAAACAAATTTTAAGTATTGAGCCAATGCTAAATGCACAGGCTGGGCTAATTTCCCCAAGTTCTGGAATTCTAGATTCTTATGATTTTATGCAAAAACTAATGAATATAAGTTCAGATCTTGGCCTAATATACTCAAATTATTCTGAGATAAAAAATGTTAAATTTATAGAAAACTATTGGCTAGCAAACATTAATAATATTAAAACATTAGAAAAACATGATATTTCATCAAAGTTTATAATTAATTCTGCTGGACTAAATTCAATAAATTTATCTAAAATGTTATTTCCAGATTTTGCAACTCCAGAATTAAATCCAGTCAAGGGCGTATACTTAAAATATTCTGGAAAATCTCCATTTAAACATATTATCTACCCTTCATTTGTACCAGGTAAAATTGGAGAGAGGGTAGATGCTACACCAAATGTTCATGGGGAGCTTAGATTTGGTCCTAGCGTAGAAAAAACCGAAAGTATTAATGATTTTTCTGTTGACGAAAAAATTATTCCTAAATTTTTAAAAAATATTAAGAAATATTTTCCATTAGTAGAAGAAAAAAAATTATATTTAGATCAGGCAGGTATAAGACCTAAAATTATCGAAAAAAATATTAGAGTATCAGATTTTAAATTTGTTTGGGGACCTAGCAAAAATTGGTTAAATTTATGGGGAATAGAGTCGCCTGGATTAACCTCTTCTTTAGCAATTGGCGAGCATGTCTATGAAAAATTTAAAAAAGAAGGTATCATTTAGTAATTATGGAACTTGTAAAAAGATATGTAGATGAAGATCTAGCAGAACATTGGAATATTAATGAAAGCTCAAAAAGCTTTAGTAAAATGCTTAATCACATATCAATTACAACTAATTTTAAAGCACACTTTGAAAAAGAACTATCTTATCCAAGTCTTTTTAAAGCACCAAAAGATACATTAATAGTTGCAGATATTGGAGCAGGAGTAGGATGGACAAGTGCAATGATAGCTCTTAGACCTGAGGTTAAAAAAGTTTATGTAATTGAGCCTAGCTCAAATCGTCTTTCTAGAGTTCCTTATGTGATGAAACATTTTGGAGTGCCTGAAAGTAAATATATTCTTATTAATGGTGGTTTTGAAAAATTGCAAATTGATGAAAAAATAAATTTAGCAGTACTTAGTTCATCATTTCACCATTGTTTCGATAACCAGATGCCCACTTTATTTAAAAATTTGAAAGATTTATTGCTCAAAGATGAGCAATTTGATTTTATTGACTATCACGGTGAGAAAAAAATTCTTAATTATAAAGGTAAAATACTTATTGCATCCGAACATTTTGTAAATTTATTTTGGACTGCAAGAAAAATTCAAAAATACTTTCATAATATTATTATTAAATATACCAATCCAAAAAACTATGATCCAAAAATTAGTTTTGGAAACTGGAGAGCTCCAGATCCCTTTGATGGAGAACATCATAGAACAAAAAGAGAGATAATTAAAATTTTTAAAAAAGCTAACTTTGAATTTGATTTTGTTTTACACGATGGACATTCTTGTGTAGGAGAAAATTGGAATAAAGTTTCAAAGTCGGTAAAATATTATTTTGCTATTTTAAATTTAAAGTAGATTAAAAAAGATATTAGATTTTCATAAAATTCTATTATAATGACAAAAATTAAGTATAGACCAGAAATAGACGGCCTAAGAGGTATTTCAGTATTATTAGTTATTCTTTATCACTCTAATTTTATTTTTTTTGAAAAAAATTTTTTCGCAGCCGGCTACCTTGGAGTTGATATTTTTTTTGTTATATCTGGATATTTGATAACCTCAATAATCCTAAAAGAAATATTATCCAAAAACAGTTTCAATTTTATGAACTTTTATGAAAGAAGAGCTAGAAGGTTACTGCCAGCTTTGGTAGTAACTTTAATTATTTCAATACCTTTAGCTTTTTTGAAATTATCTCCTTATGAACTAGTTGAATTCGCAAAATCACAAATTGCAACACTTTTTTTTACATCGAATTTTTATTTTAATTTGATTTCTGATTATTTTGGACCAAATACATCACCTTTATTACATACATGGTCATTGTCAGTAGAGGAGCAGTTTTATTTTTTGTTTCCTATTTTTTTATTAATAACTCATAAATTTTTTTATAGATTTAATCTTACAATATTAATATTAATATTTGTTCTAAGCTTATTATTTGCAAATTTAATAAAAACAAGTCATTCTTCATTTAATTTTTACATGATTTCCTCACGTATTTGGGAATTAATTGCCGGAGCAATAATATCAGTCATTGAATTAAATAAAAAATATTCAAGTATAAAAAGAAATAATATTTTTGCATTTATTGGCTTATCATTAATTTTTATATCATTATTTTACTTTGATGAGGATACTTCGCATCCTTCTTTTTTAACTTTAATACCTGTTTTAGGAGTAATGCTAATTTTATTTTTTTCTAATAAAAACGAAATTGTCTATAAAATTTTGTCTTCAAAATATTTAGTAGGTTTAGGTTTAATCTCATACTCTTTATACCTTATTCACTATCCAATTTTTATTTTTTTTGACATTCCCAAAATGTCATTTGAGTTTAAATTAATATTTATTGTTTTAACAATTTTTTTATCTACTTTGAATTTTTATTTAATAGAAAAAAAGTTTAGAAACAGATCTATAGTTGGCTTAAAGTATTTTTTTGTTTTTATAACATCTAGTGTAGTTTCAATTTTAATTATTTCAATTATGATTATAAATAACAATGGATATGAAAATAGATTTAAAAATTTAAAAAATATATATGGAGATAATAAGTTTGATAGAGGTTTTTATGAAAATGAAAGAGAAAGTATAATTGATCAAATTATCGAGGACAAAAAACTTTACTATTACAAATATTTTTATACATCTAGATTTTTCAAAAAAGTTTTATGGTTTGAAAAAAAAGAAAACAAAAAGAATATACTAATTGTAGGTAATTCTCATGGATATGATTTATTTACTTCGCTTTATTTAAACAAAAAAATATTTAATGACTTAGACTTTGCGTATTACAGATTTCAAGTAAGAGATATAAAAGATGAAAAAAAATATCAAGAATTAATTAATTCACCTAATTTTATTAATGCAGATATTGTTTTGATAAGTTCATATTATGGATTAAATAAAAAAAATAATATTGATGAAGCTCAAGATATACTAATTTTTTCTGAAAAAATAAAAAAATATAATAAAAAATTAGTTGTATCCTCTTACTCAGTTGTCTTTGAAGAAAAACATGGAATTCCAATTACTAGTTATTTAATAGAGAAATATAAAATATTTTCTAAAAAAGACTATTTCAAAAATGATATTTTTAAAAAAGAACTTTTTAAAAATATTGATAAAGGAATTATTAAAAGAAATAAAAGAATTGAAAATTTAATGAGAATAAACAATATCAAATATCTGGATAAAACTGATTATACATGTTCTTTTTTAAAAGAAGAGTGTGATATTTTTACAAATGAAGGTCATATAATTTATTTTGATACTGATCATTATACTTTAAAAGGAGCAAAATATTATGGAAAAAAAATGTATGATATAAATTGGTTAGATATAGATTAAATATATATATATAAAATTAATGAAAAAAAAATTTATCAAGTATTCTGAATTAATTAAATTTGTATTTTCTATATTAAATAAGGTTGGATTAGACAAGTTTTCTAATGATTGTGTTACAAAGGGTTTGTGTGAGGCATCTTTAAGAGGAGTCGACTCCCACGGTATTAGATTATTAAATCATTATGTAAATTCAGCAATATATGGACGAAAAAATCCTAAACCAAAGTTTAAATTTAAAAAAAAATATCCTGCTCTTGGAATATTAGACGCAAACAATGCATTTGGTCATGCCGCAGGTATAAAAGCTATTAAATATGGCATGCAAATAGCAAATAAATATGGGGTTGGAGTAGTGGCAGTGAAAAATTCAAGTCATCCAGGTGCATTAGCTAGTATTGTGTTAGAAGCTGCTAGAAAAAAATATATATGTTGGGGTTTTACACATGCAGACTCTCTTTTACTTTCTTCAAATGGAAATCGAGCTTATTTTGGAACTAATCCAATATGTTTTGCGGCTCCAAGAAAAAACGAAGAACCTTTTTGTTTAGATATGGCTACAAGTAAGATTTCTTGGAATAAGTTATTAAGTTTTAAGGACAACAATAATAATTTAAAAAAAGATTTAGCAGCAGATCAATATGGAAATTCAACAATTTTTCCTGGAAAGGCAAAAACTCTAATGCCTATGGGTGACTATAAAGGTTATGGATTAGCTTCTATGATAGAAATTTTATGCGGAATATTTACCGGAATGAGTTTTGGAAGGTCAATAAAAGCCATGTATACAACTTCGATAAAACATAAAAGAAAATTAGGTCAATTCTATATAATTATGAAAATTGATGGTGAATTAAGCAATAGATATTTCTTAGAAAGAATGTTTGATTTTTCTAGAGAAGTAAGAAATGAACCAGCAAAAAAAAATAAAAGAGTTTTATTACCAAATGATCCAGAAATTTTAGTATCTAAAATAAGAAAAAAAAAAGGAGTTCCTTTAGATGAAAAAATTTTAAGTGATTTTATAAAATTATCTAAAAAATATTCTGTCAAATTAAATTTTAAAAAATGAAACAACCTTTAATTTCAATAATTATAAGAACTAAGAATGAAGAAAGATGGATAGGTAATTGTTTAAGATCTATTTATAAACAGTCTTACAAAAATTTCGAAATTATATTAATTGATAATAATAGTTCAGATGAAACTTTACAAAAGGCAAGACAGTACAAAATAGATAAAATATTAAATATTAAAAACTTTTTACCTGGAAAAGCATTAAATTTAGGTATTAAAAATTCTTCAGGAAAATTTTGTGTTTGTCTTTCTGCACATTGTATTCCAAAGAATAAATTTTGGTTGATAAATTTACTTAAATCAATAACTAAAAATAAAAAATTTGCAGCTGTTTATGGCAGGCAAGAACCAATGTCTTTTTCGTCTTTATCTGATAAAAGAGACTTATTAATAACTTTTGGATTAGATGAAAAAATTCAAAAAAAAGATAGTTTTTTCCATAATGCAAATTCAATTATTAAAAAAAAATTACTAATTAAATATCCTTTTGATAATAAAACTACGAATATAGAAGACAGATTGTGGGCTCAAAAAATACTTAAAAAAGGATATCAAATTTATTATTCGCCGAAAGCATCAGTCTATCATTATCATGGCATCCATCAGGATGGTAATCAACAGAGACTTAAAAATGTTGTTAATATTATTGAAAAAAGTAACCAAAAATTAATAGGCAAGGGCAAGATAAACCCAAGAAATCTAAATATTTGTGCAGTAATTCCTATAAAAGGTTTATGCAAAAAATTAAAATCAAGCTATCTATTAAAATACACTATAGAAAACTTGAAAAAATCTAAATATATAAAAAATATTTTTGTATCTACAGATAACAACAAAACTGCAAGCATAGCTAAAAATTTAGGTGCAGAGTGTCCATTTTTAAGACCAAAAAAATTATCTCATCCAAAAGCAAGTCTTGAAAATGTTCAGCAATTTAATTTAAAAAGGCTAGAAAAATTAGGAATTTTTCCTGATTTATTTGTTCATGTCGAAGAAACCTTTCCATTTCGAACTAAGGAATTAATTGATGGAATGATAATCAGATTATTGAATGATGGTTATGACTCAGTGGTAGCATCTAAGCCAGAGTTTTCTTGGATTTGGAAAGAAAAAAAAAAAAAATATTTTGATAGAGTGGACGAAGGAGATATTCCCAGAAAATATAAAAAAAAAACATTAATTAGCTTACAGGGCTTAGGTTGTATTACCTATCCTGAAATACTTAGAAAAGGTAAATTAATAGGCGAAAGATTAGGATTATTTGAATCAACTCACCCACTTTCAATTTTAGAAGTTAGAAATAACAAATCACTTAACTATTCTGAAAATCTATTAAAAAATTTTAATTACAGAAATTAATAAATTTAATTTTTGATATTTATGAAATCAATTGATTTATCTTATTACTCAAAAAAAGATAAAAAGACAAATAAATTATTAAATAAAATATTTGCTAAAAATCAAAAAGATTTTAATCTTTTAATTACCAAAGCAATAAATCAAAAAAAAAATAATTTAACTTTATTACTAAGTAATCCGATTAGTAGAAATCCTTTATTGTCAAAGCTTTATTATAATTTTTGTGTTGCAATATTTGTTAAAGAAAATATTTCTAAATATACAGAAACAAAAAAAATAATATTTGACTCTTATGCTTTAGCAAAATTACTAAAACCTTTTTTAAAAAGTAAAAAAATAAATATTAAGGTAGACGAAAAATTAAATAACAAATTTTTATTTCTTGGTTTTACTAAAATGTTTTTTAATCTTGGAAAAATTTTAATTAAAAAGATTTATCAACTTTTTATTTGCAAAACTACAACTTTAAATAAAAAGAAAAAAATTTATAATAAAATAATTTTAATAGATACTTTTGTTTTACCAGGTTATTATACTAAAGATCGTTATTTCAATGGTTTACAAAATAGTTTAAATAAATTTGAAAAAGAAAAAGTTTTTTATAGCCCAGTCATAGCTTATACTTCGATTAAAGATTATTATAAAGTTTATAAAAAATTAAGAAGTTCAAAACTTAATTTTATCTTAAAAGAAGATTTTTTAAAATTTTATGACGTATTTTCATCAGTAAGTGAGATATTTTTTTCGAAATTTTCTAAATTTAAAAATATTAATTTTAAAAATATAGATTTTTCTAATTTATTAAACTTTGAAATAATTAATGGTGTTGGTGATGACATGACTTTAGAAGGAGTTTTAAATTATAAATTTGTAAAACGATTAAAAGAGAGAAAAGTTTCTATAAAAACCGTTATAGATTGGTGGGAAAATCAAGCTATTGATAAAGGACTCAGTAAAGGTATTCGAACTTTTTATCCAGGAACAAACCTACTTGGATATCTTGGATATTATCCAAGACAATTTGAACTTCAATTATCTCCACTTAAAATTGAATATGACCTAAAATACACTCCTACTAAAATTGCTGTAACTGGAAATAAAATAAAAAAAAAGATTAATATCTTAGCAAAAAAGATAAAAGTTATTACTGCCCCAGCATTCAGATTTTCTTACTTATGGGGATTAAAAAAAAAAAATGATAAAAGAATAAATATTTTAGTTGCATTACCGGTGATTGAACAAGATATTAATAGAATATTAAATTTAATTCCCTTATCAACACTAAATAAAAAAAACATAAAAATTTATATAAAACCACACCCAACTATGACTAAACTAGCTCTAACTAGACTATTAAATAATAAAGGTAAAATTTCATATAATATTGCTATAGGAGGAATTGATAAAAACTTAGCAAAAACAGATATTTTAATAAGCACATCATCTATAGTGTGTTTAGAGGCTCTATCACTAGGAATTTCTGTAGTAAATATAAAAAGACAAATTGGAATGGATTACCACGCAATACCCAAAGAAATTCCCAAAACATTCTGGAAAAACTGCTCAAATGAAAAAGAAGTGTTAGAAACAATTAATTATTTTATAAAAAATAGATTCGAAGGATTAAAAAAAAGAATGAAAATTGCAAATAGAATTCGAAAGAATTATTTTGAACCCATAAATAAAAATAAAATTTTAAAATTATTAAATTAAAATGTTATATAATTTATACAAAAATACATTTAAAAACAAAACTGTTATTGTAACTGGTCATACAGGCTTCAAAGGTTCTTGGTTAACACTTTGGTTAAAAATCTTAGGTGCAAAAGTTATTGGAATATCCATTAATATTCCATCAAAACCTTCTCACTTTGATGCCTTAAAATTACAAAAAACGATTAAACATTACAAGCTAGATATTAGAAATAAAAAATTATTAAAAAAAATTATAAATAAACATAAACCAGATTTTTTATTTCACTTAGCTGCTCAGTCTTTAGTGGTAAGATCTTATTCTAATCCAGTTTATACTTATGAAACAAATATTATTGGAACATTAAATATTTTAGAGTCCTTAAGAAATATGAAAAAAAAGTGTACTGCTGTTTTAATTACGAGTGATAAAAGCTACAAAAACTTAGAAATCAAAAAAGGTTATGTTGAAGATGACATTTTGGGAGGCAAAGATCCTTATAGCGCATCAAAAGCTTCTGCAGAACTAATTATTCAATCATATATAAATTCTTTTTTTCCATTAAAAAATACTAAAGTCCTAGTAGTTGTTGGACGTGCAGGAAACGTTGTGGGAGGCGGAGATTGGTCAGATAATAGGTTAATTCCAGATTGCGTAAAATCATGGTCAAAAAATAAAAGTGTTTTAATTAGAAATCCTAATTCTACAAGACCCTGGCAACACGTTTTAGAGGCAGTTTCTGGATATTTACTATTAGCACAAAAAACTAGCAAAAATAGAAATATACATGGAAATGCTTTTAATTTTGGACCAAGCAATACTAATAATTATAATGTTATTTCTTTAGTAAAAGAAATGAAGAAAAATTGGAAAAAAGTTTCATGGAAAATTATAAAAAAAAACAACAATAAATTTTATGAGTCAAGCTTATTAAAGCTTAATTCTAACAAAGCAAAAAAGTTTTTAAAGTGGAAATGTATTTTAAGTTTTAAAGAAACAACTAGTATGATAGCAGATTGGTACAAAAATTTTTACCAAAATAAAAGTAAAATTTATGAAATTTCGTACAACCAAATAAAAAAATATGAAAAATTATTATTAAAAAGATCAATTAAATAAGTTTTAAATTAATTATTAATAAAAAATGAAAGTTGTTATTTTAGCAGGCGGTTTAGGCACAAGAATTTCAGAATATACAAAGACAATCCCAAAACCAATGATTAAAGTTTTAAATAAACCAATGCTTATTCATATTATGAGTCATTATGCAAAACATGGATTTAAAGATTTTTATATTACTCTTGGATATAAGGGAGAGGTAATAAAAAAATATTTTAAAAGTAAAAATTTTGGCTGGAATATTAATCTTATTGAAACTGGCAAATATACAATGACAGGCGGAAGGTTAAAAAAATTAAGAAAATATATTGGAAACGAAACTTTCATGATGACATATGGCGATGGAATATCAAATGTTAATATAAATAAGCTATTAAAGTTTCACAAAAAAAACAAAAAAATTGCAACACTTACAGCAGTGAGGCCTCCTGCAAGATTTGGGGCTTTAAAAATTAAAGGTTCAAATGTAACTTATTTTAAAGAAAAGTCTAAAATAGATGAAGGATGGATAAATGGTGGTTTTTTTGTTTTTGAACCAAATTTTTTTAAATATCTAAAAAATAATAAAACGTATTTAGAGAGGGAACCTTTAGAAGTAATAACAAAAAAAAATCAATTGGCTGCGTATAAACACCAGGGGTTCTGGCAATGTATGGATACGAAGAGAGACAAGGACAGGCTAGAAAAAATTTTAAAATTAAAAAAAATATAATTTGACTAGAGATAATAAAATATTAATTGCGGGTGGAACTGGTTTTATAGGTTACCATCTTGCTAAAAAATGTTTAAAAAAAGGATGGAGAGTAACAAGTATCTCATCAAAATATCCAAAAAAAATAAGATACTTAAAAAATGTAAAATACATAATTTGTGACATTGGTAAAAAAAAAAATTTAAAAAAAAAAATAATTGGACGTTATAAATATGTTATTAATCTTGGGGGTTATGTAGATCATTCAAATAAAAAAAAAATATTTGAAAGCCATTACTTAGGATGTAAAAATTTAGCTGAAATATTTTTAGGAAATCCACCTGAAAAGTTTGTTCAAATTGGAAGTAGTGTAGAATATGGACATTTAAAATCTCCACAAAGAGAAAATTTTAATAGTAAACTCAATTTAATTAAATCAAATTATGGTAAAGCAAAATTATTATCAACAAAGTTTTTAATTGATCTTTATAAAAAAGTTAATTTTCCAATATCCATTCTTAGACTTTATATTGCTTATGGACCAAGACAAGATATTAATAGATTTATACCAATAGTTATTAAAAGTTGTTTAATGAATAAGAAATTTGATTGTTCAGAGGGAAATCAATATAGAGATTTTATTTATGTTGAAGACGTTGTTAATGCAATATTAAAAACTTTGAATAGTAAAAATTCTAACGGAGAAATAATAAATATTGGCACAGGAAAACCAAGAAAATTAAAAAATATTATTGAAAATATTAAAAAAATTTCAAGAGGTGGAAAACCTCAATTTGGCAAAGTCAAACTAAGAAAAGATGAAATATTAAAGTTATATCCAAATATATCTAAGGCAAAAAAAAAAATTAAATGGAAACCAAAAATTTCTTTTATTAAAGGACTAAAGAAAACAATTAATTTTTACAATGAATCAGAGTTCTAATACCCCTTTAGTAAGTGTTATAGTTAATTGTTATAATGGTGAAAAATTTCTTTCGAGTGCTTTAAATTCAGTTTTAAAACAGACTTATAAAAATTGGGAATTAATTTTTTGGGATAATAGGTCAATAGATAAAAGCAAAGAAATTTTTACATCTTACAAGGAAAAAAGATTCAAATATTTTTTAGCTTCTAAACACACCAAATTGTATGAAGCTAGGAACTTAGCCATAAAAGAATCCAAGGGAGAATTCATTGCATTTCTTGATGTAGATGACTGGTGGACTGACAATAAATTAGAAAAACAACTAACCTATTTTAAAAATTCAAATGTTGGACTTGTGTATGGAAATTGTTGGATGGTTGATGAGAGAAAAAGTAAAAAAAAAATTTACAAATATAAAAAAAGTAATTTACCCACTGGAAATATTTTTTATAAACTTTTAAATGAATATGTAATTTCTTTACCCACAATAATAGTTAGAAAAAGTATTTTTGAAAGTAATTTGAATTTATTCAATGACAAATACCATATTATTGGGGATTTTGATTTTTGCATTAATATATCTTTAAATTGGCAAATTGAGTGTTATCAGCTTCCTATTGCTTTTAATCGAATACATGGAAATAACGAGTCAATTATTAATTACGATATGCAAACTTTAGAATTTGAAAAATGGATTGACACTACTCCTATAAGAAAGTCTATACCACAAGATAAATTTATTAAATTTAAAAATGTTATTGAATTTAGAAAAGCAAAGAGTTTCTGCAATAATAATGTTTTTAAATCATTTCAAATTTTTTTGAAGTTACCTTTTTGTTTTTTAAAATTTAAATTATTTTTTATTATAGTTTTTAGTTTTTTTAATAAATTTTTAAAAGATAATTAATAATGAAGCATGTACTAATTGTTTTTACTGGTGAATTTAAAACTAAAGTATATCCTTTAGGTGGAATATTTCAGTACGAGCATGCTTTAGTTTTAAACAAAAAAGGAGTTAAAACTGGAATTATTGCACCTGGTTTACTTTCAGTAAGAAGAATTTTAAAAAAGTATCCATATAAAAAATATGAAATCTTAAAAGGAATTCCTATATTTAGATATTTCAAACAAAATTTTTTACCAGCAAGAATTGGATTTTACAATTTATTATTAGCTAGAGAGTATGAAAAAATTGGAATGAAATTATTTGAAAAATATATAAAAAAGTTTGGAAAACCTGACCTAATACATGCTCATGATATAAGATTTGGAATTTATGTTGCTAATGCAATTTACAAAAAATATAATATTCCATATTTAACTACTGAGTGCAGCTCAGAAACTGCCGAAAATCTCTTTCCTAATCCTTTAAAAAAATCAGCATTAAATATTCTTAAAAAATCTAAAGCAGTAACAGCTTGTAGCAAACCATTTTCTAAAGTGTTCAAAAAAAAACTTGGCCTTAAAAATATTAAAATTGAAACAATTTATCCAGTACTACCTGGTGATATTTCTAAAAATTTTACTTTAAAAAAAAAAACTAATAAGAATTTTGTTTTTATAACAGTTAATAGATTAGATAAAAATAAGAATATTAAACTAATTATAAAATCTTTTATAAAAGGTTTTAAAAATGAAAAAGCAATTTTGAAGATAATTGGTGATGGTCCTGAGATTGGAAATCTAATAAAAATTATTAAAAACAGTGGATTTGAAAAAAAAATTATATTTTTAAGAAAGGCTACTAGAAAAACTATGAAAAAAGAATTGTCAAATTCAGATTGTTTTTTATCTTCAAGTCTTCATGAAACTTTCGGAGTAGTTTTAATTGAAGCCTTAGCGTTTGGAGTTCCAGTAATATCAACAATGGCTGAAGGGCCGTCTGAAATAGTAAATAATAACAATGGATTTTTAGTAAAACATAATGATCAAATTTCCTATACAAATTGTATGAGAAAAATTTTTTTAAAAAAGAAAAAATTTAATAGATTAAAACTAAGAAAAAATATAATTAAAAGATTTGGCCCAAAAAAATTTGCAGAATCAATTAATAAAATCTATAAAAAATGTTTAAATTAATTTTTAATGAAAAATATTAACATAAATAACAATTTAACAGCTCTGGTATTATGTGGTGGTAAAGGCGAGAGGTTATATCCGATAACAAAAAAAATACCCAAACCACTTGTAAAATTAAAAAAAAAGGAAATTCTTTCTTATTTAATAGATCATCTTCGATTTTGCGGCATAAAAGATATTATAATAGCCTCTGGTTATAAACATAAA
>MDTG01180517.1_pt1 | contig 26449 bp, 27 predicted proteins | sample 811421 | NCBI WGS metagenome assembly MDTG01 (sample SAMN05326645, study PRJNA326480) | marine metagenome | isolation source: seawater | place: Pacific Ocean: South East | collected 2011
ACCTCTTGCGTCGTACCTTTCGTGCAGGTTTACCTCTATGATTTACAGTGGGTGGACGTGGTCCACTATATTTTGGCTCTTCAGGTATTGGTTCAGTAGTGACCATGTTTACGTTTTCTTCAGAAGGTACTTCTGATTCCTTTTCTACCGGCAAACTCAATTCAGGTTCAGGCTTTACGACTACTTCTGAGTCACGATTTGCAGAGGGGTTAATTGCCCAATCTGGAAGACTTTCCGCGGTTTCTTCAATCGCAGATACTGCCTCAATGACATCCTCAACTTCATCATGCCTTTCTTTCTTCCATGCATCTACAACACCACTAATTGACCAACGATTAGCGTCGCCATTTTCGACCGGTTCAGCACTAGGGACTGCTTCAACCTTAACGGGTTCAGGAATATCCAATGGAACCCAATCATCTGAGCAAAATTGGTGCCCTTCAATTTGGGCTGGTTGTTGTGCCCAATCTGAAATCTTAGTCGCGTCAATCAAATCGACCTCGCGAAGCAGTATTGACCTCTGACGACCTGTGAGAACATCAAGATCAACGGGGAGTAAAAGGAGGTGATCATCCGAAGTAATCATGTCAACTAAAAATCGCAATAATTCGAGTGTCCTATCAAAACCATGTAGTCCAAACAGATACTCAGTGCCATCGAGTAATATGCATGCTCTTTTGCTCCCAAACAAAAATGTGTCAATTTGCCTACGCACCTCTTCCAATGTGGCATTACATACGTTTTCAGATTCGCCTTTTTCTGTAAGCCACATCGTGACAGTAGATGGAAGTCCGACTTCATCCTCCAATCGGTTAGAAGGGGTTCGAGAAATAACAAGCAAAGGATGACCTATCCTACCAAGATGGGCCACCACCTGCATTGATTCAAGTGGTTGGGGCGTGTCAACTAAGGCCACCATGCCCGGCATAAATTCTGCTCCTGGATTAAATGGCAGAGGGGGTAAACTACCTCTTTCTGTGTCTTCAACTACTTGTTCAGGCATCCAGCTGTCAAGTCGTTTCCATTGACGTTTCCTCTTCTGCCTCTGCTGCCACCATAATTCAGAATCCGAATCATCACTCCAAGGAATGGCGGTTCCATCTTCGAGATGAAGAAGTGCAAGGGGGTGTAGACTCTCAATTAATTCTAGATCGACATCCATGTGGCGACTAAGGCTACTTCCTTCGAGGGCTGATGCTTCCTGAATTGCACCAACAGCAGCATGCCCAGTGAGAATACTACCTGCAGAATCCTCGTATATTGCCATGGAAGGAGTCCCATCACGCACTGTGATTTGTCCAACAGAGCCACCTAATGCACCTGCTTCACAACGAATATAGCCTGATTCCTGACGTTTTTGCATGTCTACAAGAAGGAGTTCCAATACACCAACGCCACCGCGCCGGTTTTCGCTAATTTCCCCCCTTGGTAGTTCGACCATTGGTACACCGATGTAAGTTCTCGAATCTGACGCCTATTGAATCAACCGCCCCCTAAGGGGGGCGGGAAGCCATTTCAACAGGCAACTGTAAATTGCCGGCAAATCGGAAAAAGTAAGCCACTGAACGACAGTCTTGAGAGCAGTGGTGTTGTGCGAGTGTCATGGCTGGTGCTCCTGCGGGGTCGCGATTGCTGTCTGATACAGAAATTGGTGACTCATGGGTGGATACCCGTAATTTGTGGACTCAAAGCACATTTCCAGCGATAGCTTGCATCCTAATCGGCTGTGTTGCTCTGTTATTTGATTCTCTGAAAATGAATGCTTTTTTGGGACTGGTTGCTGTTTCTGGTTTATTCGGTTTGTTTGGAACACTAGTTAGGATTTCAAAAAAGCGTTCTGAATTGGATGTAATTGCAATTTCTACTGGGCACCCTTGGCATGATTCAGAAAGTACTGGAAAAACGTCCGTATACGTACTTAGTGAAGAAGATGAATGGGTCAGACTTGATCCCGAAACCAGACTGGTTCAAACCATTGACCCATTACTTGGGAAGGCCCTTCTCCGGAGAGATGATGCAGATGGAGAAATAATTGTTCGATGGGCACAAACCGTGGATGAAAGAATCATTGCTATGATCAACATGGCACAGGCACTTGCCAATGCACAAGATAGAGATCCTGATTCCATTGATGATTTTGAGGCTGCAAGAGAACGAGAGGATACTGCAGAGGGTATCTTAGATCGGGAATGGATGGATACGGAAATAGGTTCAACAGGATATGAACCCGGAGCGATTTTGAGAGCATTCAAACGTGGAAAGGATGATGAAAGGAAGAACGATGAATAATCCCTTTCAGAATCGCCTCAAGATACCGAACAACAATATGCGGTCCAGATTGGGCAAAGGCCGATGAGTTGGCGAGAAGGGATTCAACAACTCCCTCCTGAACAACGTGTTCTCATTGAAGGCGGAAGTCTTTCTCAACGATTTTCAAGTCGGCCACTTGTACAATCACACCCTGCAATAATTGGTGGTTTCTATGCACTATTGGTTAGTTCAGCACTACTATTACCATATGGGTACGAAAATGGTTGGAGCCAAGACACATTCAGAGATTGGGCATTTATCTGTCTCTTAATCGTGCTATTGAGTGCGATAACAGGACACTTTTCTCTAATCGTTTCAAATTTCACAAGAAGACCACCGATTTCGCTTAAGCGTTACTTGATCTATCCGCTCCCATTTCTGGGCCTGATTATTCTGACAGTTGTCCTAGTTACAGAAATTGAAGAAAGCTTTTCTGAAAACCTTAATGGATTCATACGAAACATTGGCTGGATGCTTTTGTTGACACCTGGACCAATTTACGTACACTTGTCTTGGGCACCAAGGTGGAGGATACTTTGTCGCCTAGAGGAAGGTTTGGACCCATTTGATGGAGAGATGCCAAACCCAGTTGGCAATGACATCGAGGACATTGGTGAAGACAAAGACATGCAGAGTGCTATAGAGAACATCGATGATGTCCCACTTCAATTGTCAAAGCATGGTGAAGAATGATTTAGATTAACCCGACCTTTTTTCCGGCCAATTCATAACCTTGCAGAATCATATCTAGTTGAGAATCACTTAGTCCTGCTGATAATTGGTTTCTAACTCGTGCTGCATCTCTGGCAACCATTGGGAATACTATTGCACCAGCAACAATACCTTGGTCTCTTAATGCAGAAACTAGATCCTTTGCAATACGACTTTCCCCACACATAACAGGGATTATCGGTGTTGTAGAGACTCCTAAATCAAAACCTAAACTTTCCATCTCTGAACGGAATTTGCGTGTATTTTCCCATAACCTAGCATGGTGCTGTGGCTCATCCATCAACACCTCAACAGCTGCCTTTTGAGCGGCTGCAACACCAGGCGGTTGACTCCCTGAAAGGAGCCATGAGCGAGAATGATTGAGAGCATGTGAACGCATTTGCTCACTACCTGCAACGATTCCACCTTGAACCCCTAGTGCTTTCGAAAAAGAACCTATTTCAAAATCAACCCTTCCTTGCAAGCCAAAGTGGTCAACTATTCCTGCACCACCCTTCCCCATGACGCCTTCTCCATGACAATCATCAACAAACACCATTGCATCATGTTCTTCTGCAAGTTCAGTAATCTCATCTAGTGGACATATATCACCATCCATGGAAAATACTCCATCAGTAATAATCAACTTTCTTTCAGAATCAGAGTGCTCCTTCAATGACTTCTCTAGTGCCTGCATGTCATTGTGTGGATAAACTGCCCTTTGTGCCTTGGTCAGACGAACTCCATCAATTATTGAACCATGATTCAATTCGTCTGAAATTATGACATCCTGCTTACCTTGTACTAATGTTGGAATTAGACCAACGTTGGCGGTGTACCCTGCACTATAGATTAAACTCGCTTCAACACCTTTGAATTTTGCAACGGTCTCTTCAGCCTGAAGATGAATATCCATTGTTCCAGATATTGCTCTTACTGAACCACTTCCTGCACCATACTTTTCTGTCGCTTCAATCATTGCAGAAACAACCTTTGGATGAGTTGTTAGATTGAGATAATTGTTTGCAGAAAGCATGACCATGCGCTTCCCATCAACTGTGCATTCTGGTTCACTCGCACTTTCTAGAGTGGGAGGATCCCAATTCAAACCACTTGCAACCAGCTCTTCGTAACGCTCAGCCATCCACTGATGTTCGCGTGCCATAGACTTGCGACGTACCCAATGACTGTTGATGCTTACGCCAAGAGATTATGACTACAAGTTGACAGGCACCCCCGTGGGCGAAGTCCGTATAACTGTACTTGGAACTGCCCAAGATGGCGGTTTCCCTCAACCTGGATGTCGCAAAGAATGCTGCAATGAGGAGTCCGGAGAGGCACTTGAAAGATATCCAGTATCACTCGGGATTGTTGGAGAAGATGGGACTTATCACATGATTGAAGCAAGTAGGATGATGGGGAAACAATTCAGAATTTGGCAAAAAGAAATCGGCGTATATCCATCAACTCCAACCTCAATTATTCTCACTCACACCCATTTAGGACATATCGATGGATTGGGCTTGCTAGGGAAGGAAGTCATGGGCGCAAAAGGAGTAATCATCCATTGTAGTAAATCTGTAAACGAATTGGTTGAGAATACACCGACATATCTGGAATTAATCAATCAGGGAGCCATTAAAACGCGTATTTGGGATCAGGATACCGCTTTTCAACCAACAAAAGATTGTGGTTTTTCAATAAGCCCGATACAGGTACCACATCGTTCTGAGTTAAGTGATAACCACGCAATTATTATTCAAGGAAATGACAAAAATCTCCTTTTCATGCCAGACCATGATAGCTGGACTGAAACGTTGAATCATCAAACAATTCGCGAGTGGTTATCTGATTTGGAAATAGATATCGCACTTATTGATGGTACTTTTTGGAGTTCTGATGAATTGCCCCACAGAGATATGAAAGAAATACCACACCCTACCGTTCAAGAAACATTGGAGAGATTAGGTCGGAAACTGGATTCTGACCCAGAAATCTTCTTTTTCCATCTAAATCACACCAATCCACTTTGTTACCCAACTTCAGAACAGAGCATGGAACTACAAGAATTGGGATGGTCTATTGCCAACGAAGGAGATTCGTTCAGGTTATGAGGGGGGTGCGCACGCGCACCGCTATGCGCATTACCGGTGTGGTGAGTAGCGGACTGGGAAGGGCACACATTTTCATGGCCCAAGAACACTATCAGGAGCAATTCAAAGCCATTCTAGGAAATTCAGCCTGGCCAGGTACACTCAATGTTAAGTTGTCAAAAGAAGACTTGGTTCAGTATGTAGCACTTCGCAACCATTCTGGCGTAGATACTCTCGACATTGATCCTGAAATTAAACAAAAAGCTGCTGAAATTGATCTTACAAATATTGAATCAAATAGAATTCGAGGATTCCTTAGAGAAGGACGGTCATTTGGCGGAGCAACTGCATTTCATTCTACTTTCACCCATCAAGAAAAATCAATCCCCTGTGCTATATTAATTCCAGATTTAACCCGCCACACCGATGTAGTAGAGGTAATCGCAACAGAATTCTTGAGAGAAAATATGGGACTCAATGATGGCGATATAGTGTCACTCAAAATCGACTGAGTTGTTTCAGCCACTCAGATTGGTGTAGCCGATTTTGCTCACCTCTTGCCCTATCGGCCCACAAACCGTAGTTCCTGTTAGTTGGAGATGATTCAGCCTTCAATATATCTGGGGGGTGGGATTGACCCCTTTCGCTTAGTGACGGAGTTGCCGAATGTTGAATTGCCCAAAGTGTCAACCAATCAGAATCAGCAAGGCCAAAATCCTTTGTCAAATCAGGCTTATCGAGTGCTTCAATCAAATGATTTTCAGAAATATTTCCTTGTGATAATCGATAAAAAGCACTCGCAATCCTACGTACTTGATTCCAAACGAATCCTTCAGCGCATATTGAAAATCCCAACACGTCATTGTTGGAATCTAACCAAGGCTGACAGGACAACACATTTCGCACTGTAGATCTTCCTTCTTGAGGTCTGCAAAAATTCCTGAAATCATGTTCGCCAACAAATAATGAACACCACTTTTGCAATTTTTCATCATCATTTTCAGACCATCCTTCCATTGCCTGTAAACGATAATAATATGTCCGTGAAAAAGCATCCCTTGTTCTAAAGTCAGTATCAACTTGTTCGGCCCCCCATACTGAAATATCAACTGGAAGTTGATCATTTATCGCTGTGATGAAACCTTTTTCGCCTGTGCTTTCCCAAATACTTCTAGGAAGGTCGAAGCTACCAATATTCATCCTTGCATCAACACCGGCATCTGTTCGGCTGGATAGAGTCACAGGGTGATTGATATGTTTGCACCAACCAATACGATGCAATGCCTCCTCTAAACAACCCTGCACAGTAGGTACATTGGGTTGAACTTGTGAACCACTATAATTGTGGCCAAGATAACCTACAGCAAAGGCGATTCGCACCGCCTCTCCCATGAGGGACACCTTCACTCGTCGTTAGAAAGGGTTTCAACTGCGTCTTCAACAGAGTATCCCAATCCACCTACAGCCCAAACTAGAGCTTGTCTCAACCATGGTTGGATCATTGGAGAATCTCGACCTTGTCCCACTCTCTCTATTGCTTCAACAATCAGTCTACTTGCATCAAAGAGGGTGTCTTCGACAGGTATTTCTGCTAAATCTGCCATCTTCTCGAGTCGCTGATATTCTTTTATGGCCATAGGAATTCTACCACAATCTAAGCAGAAGTTTGCAAAACTAGCAACATACTCCAAATTATCCTCATCCAGTGACATGGCCTTCTTGTAATACTTCATGATTTTTCCAGCAGGTGGATCTTCTTCCATATCAACAGAAATTCGCATGAAAGCTGACTCTGCCCAGCCATAGTGACCAATTGGGTTATCAGGTTCTGCTTCTATCAATTTTTCAAATACGGACATTGCACCAAGGAAGTCTCCAGCAGCCATCGCTTGCGCGGCCTCTACCATAATCTCGTCTGACATCAACCCGTGCGGTGATGATGTAACCTATGAAGCAAACGGCGTGCTTAATTCAAGATTCAAGCAGGTCGTCAAGATCTGGAAGGTCGTCATCTCCACCGTCTTTGGCGGCTTTAGCAAGTAGATCTACCATCTGCTTCTGAACTTCCAATTGCTCTTCAGCCTTAGTCACTGCAGAGTGTTCATCCATCTTATTGAGCATTAAATCGTAAGCCTCTTCCCAATGCCGAATCCCATAAAACGAGATGTCTGGAGTGAAACGCTCGACTTTCACAGTCCTCTGATATGTAATCATGAAGAAAATGCGTCCAATCCATTTCAGGGCACCTCCTGAGTTTGTCGAGGAATCTGATGGATTAACTGCTATAGCACCACCAACAGATTCTGTTGAGATGTGAGATTGATCTCCAATATTGCAATGTACGGTTGCGTAACCAAATAGTGCACCTATTGGAGAGCGGCTTTTCATTACTGCAACTATCTTCTCATGCAAGAAAGTTAAGCCATCTCTTTCGTAGATGAATTTCTGATGATGAATCACGCGATCACTAGTTACAGCATATAGGAAACTCCTCTGATACCAAAATGTAACGGCCCAGATTAGTGCTGTCCAAAAGATACCGTATAGTGTATAATCCCAATCCATGAATCCTGGCAACTCGAATTCAGAGTCCGAAAATAGTCTCACAACATCATCAATGTGTAGTAGGAATGGAGTCAATGAAGATAGTAAGAGAACTGTAGTCATCCACCTACCACTGGCAGGATGGTTGATTACCCGGTTGATCCATGTATAAAACAACATGACAAAGGCAAAACCTGCACCTCCTGCCCATCCAGCAACATCGACAAGGATGTATAGGATTTTTACAAATGCTGATGCATCATCAGGTGCCTCTGCATACCTGAAAAATAGATGAAGAAGTAAGACACCGAGACCAACAAGATAAGCTGGCATGAATGCAAAGAAAGACGGGCGACGAATGAGAAGTAGTTCCTCATCTCCATCCAATCTCAACGCTTTACGAAGGCTCTGATTATCATTTATCGACTCTGGCTCAGGGGCTGCTTTGTACTCCGAATCCCCAATTGATATTGGCTCGGTTGGCGAACCTAGATTTCTCTTGATTTCCTCTTCGGACATGTTCTCACTGTAAAGCGGTAGTGTCCGAACGATGATGAATGTTCTCCCCACTCGATTAGTGTAGAAGGCCCCATGCATGCTCAGCATTACCGTGAACCCACTCAAAATCATCGAGTGTGCGAACTCCTTTTTCATCCAAAATCGTAAGATCTTCAACTTCAAGAGGGTACTCATTGTAAGTCAAATGGCTTACTAATCCAGCACGTGTTGGTTGATCGAATCTCCAATGAGCGCGATTTGCTGCCTTAACTCGTATGCTAACTTGGGATCTACCGTTCCATACGCGGATGTCGAAACGAGGCAAGATATCCCCTCTAGAATCGTATGAATCTTCACATGGAACAACTTCAACTTCGCATCTTTCAAAACGCTCAGAACGTCCTCTTTTCACGTCATGAAGAAGGCCTGCTGTACGAAGCGGTAATTGAGTAACATCACGCAGTTTCCAAGCCCTCGCATCACGAGCAGTCATAGAAAATGAAGCGTGAGGGATGAACCAATCCAGATAGGTTCCATCACTGAAATGCAAGAACCCCCAAAACCATGGAACTGAAGGTGCCTGAACAGTTACTTTCTGAAAGTAAGCACTCCCTTGTACGCTATGCTGACCCACCTTTCCCTCGCATTTACATGCATGAAGACGTATTATGTCATAACCCATATTATTTGCAAATACATTGTTTGTGTATGCTGCAGAAGAGGCGGCTTCAGTCCATGGCGTAATACGTAATTCAAATGACTCGGGTGCCCCACTAGCTACTGCCTCTGTATCGCCTTTGCAATGTAACCAGAAATGGCTACCATCATCTGCTAGGCCCATTGAAAGGTCCTCATCAGTAATTGGGACAACTGCTCCACTACCTGGAAATTTTCCTGTCCCAGGCCAATCAGGGTGGTTTCCATCTATTGCAGCAATTCGTGCTTCCTTCATCAAATAGGGTTCGTACATATCTTCCCCATCATACCACCATGCACAAACCATCCCAGGTAAAGTGTGCCTTCCATGTTCATCAATATGGAATCTACCCTCGGGTTTCCAATCATGTTCATTGACACGCACATGGGGCGCATCTTTGGTAGACCAGAGAACCATGAGTTGTCGACTCCTTTTCGGATCTTTGGCGTCTGGTAGAACAATCAACCACCACCACCACCACCAAGACAAACGTCGAAGAGGAGGGAGAGTATCCAACCGCCATAATGAGGACAGATCGCCTCCAAATGCTTCGGGTGCATCTTGCATGGAATCACCTCAATTCAATTCTCTTTGTTTGAATGTCGATTGCCCAATCAAGACAAATATCAGGCTGATAACTAGCAGTGCCACAATAGATACTACAAGATTGAGTAAGGGATTTGTTGTAGGGAATGGTGAATACCAAACGGTCCAAAGAGCAACTTGGGCAAATGGATCAACGATTAGTGCCTGTCCAAACATGAAATTATAATCATTCCAGACAACCCAACCGATTGAATTGATAACTTCGCCACCCCAAAACGAAATTGATAAAGTGGCTATCCCTAAATCTCTAGCACCTGGTATCATGGATAAGAACATCATGAAGAACTCCCATACTGCAAAGAGAAGTGCCAAGGCAACTCCAAATCTTGGTGCAATAATCCCCAATGTGGCAAAAACTGTAGCATATGCCAAAACGGTCAGCAGTATCGCCAATAGAATACCTAGCCATATGCCCAAATCCGAGAATCTGTAAATTGAATCACCAGGGCCAAAGAAACCTGTAACTAAGGCTGAAAGAACGATTAGACCTGTAAAATATGGCCACGCTAATCCGATGAAACCAAGTAAACGGTAAGTGAGGATCTCAGCACGTGCAATTGGTTTCCCAACCAAATAATGCAATGTCCCTGCTTCTTGTTCGTCCCTAATAAGTCCGGTTGCAAGGAATAGTGGTATGAAAATTCCGAGAACAAATAGGAACCCGAACTTGCCAAAACCCATGAGGAAAGATCGATGCAGTGATTCTTCGAGGAAGGCGCTTTCATCTGGATCTTCATCGACATTTGGGTCCGCATTTACTGATACTAAAGCCCCATTACGATCATAATTGTAAATCACATTGCAATCTATTCCGTCCCCATTCCAGTCTCTATCGAATTCTTCTCTAGACCAACAATCTCCATCATCGTCAACATTTCCAACACTCTTCAGTTGTGAACCGTCCCAATCAGATGGATCTTCGTCGATTTGACCGTCGCCATCAGTGTCCCAAGAATCTAGACCTGTGCTCATTGCATCTATGTAGAATAGAAGAACTATGACCACAATCAATGCCCCTACAGCTCCCACTGTCCAAGTAGAACGCTTCTTCCTGTACTGCCTGATTGTAAATTCTGCAATTGCAGTCGCCTTTCTATCGATTTTTGTCCAAACCGTTTCAGAAAGGTCGCGTGTTTTGTTGGGTGGTTGGATTGAAGGTTGCATTAAGCACGCCCCCCTATCAAGTATCCTAGTAAAGACTGTAAATTATCATCAGGGTTTTCAATTGCAGTAACAGGTACTCCTGAATCAACTATTATTTGAGGCAAACTTTGGTGAACATCGGACAAACTATTTGTTTCAATAATCAATTCATTTGGATTTGGGAATCTGACACCATAAACTGCCGGGTGGGGCAGTACTGCACGCCCCAAATCACGAGGGTTTTCAGTTCGCAATAGAATGCGGTGTGGTATGTGGTCCAATAATTCCCTTATCGCATGTAGGTTCCCTAAAGCAAGTAGTCTCCCATTATGCAAGATAACTATCTGCTCAGTGATTCTCTCAATTTCTGAAAGAATATGGCTAGTTACAAGGATTGTTTTACCCATTGCTCCAAGTTCCCTGATGACGTTCATAATTGTAGTTCGAGCAAGGGGGTCACAACCTTGCAGTGGTTCATCAAGTACTATCAAATCCGGATCATGTACCAAGGCATGTGCAATCTTAACTCGTTGGCGCATACCTTTACTGTACTTTCCAATCTCTTTGTTAGCTACATCACTCAATCCAACGAACGACAGAACATGCAAAGCCCTCTCCTTAGCTTCATCTCTCGTCATACCATGTAGACGGGCAAATGTTGTAACGAAATCTAAACCAGTCATCCAATCATACAACTTCTCTGATTCACTGACATAACCTAATCGATGATATGGGGCCGGATTTTTGAAAGGATCAGTTCCAAACAAACGAATTTGACCCTGAGATGGCATTAATCTTCCAACTATTATTTTCAGAAGAGTTGACTTACCAGCCCCATTCATTCCAAGGACACCTGTAACACCGCCACTAATTGCCATACTGACATCATTAAGACCGATTATCTGACCATACCATTTCGAAACATGTTCAATCATGATTGCAGGTTCTGCTAGATTTTTCTTCCACTCTTGGTCAGACTGGCCCTCACCAACCTGTTGCATATCTGGCATCATTCTCTAGTCACCTCCAATGAATTGACTCTAGTGATTAAAATGTACAGACTCACTGCATTCATGATTAATATGGCGACAAATGACCATGCGACAGGGAACTCATAGGTTGTATTCAGACCCATCATCCTCTGGCCAACATGCGCTAAATTGTCATATGGACTGATTAGGTAGAGAGTATCTCTCTCGAATAAAAGTTGAATCAAAAATGCTAGTATTCTTGAACCAAAGAGAATACCGATGAATGCAACAGCTGGGAAGAAACGACCTGAACTAATACTCGACAAACACAGGCCAATACTCGTGAATGTAATTACAAGTAAGAAAGCCACGGCAAGACCTCCCAAGAAGAATGGAATTGTGTCCAAAAGATATGCCCAACCTTCATTGTTGAACATTATTGCAGCCACATAGTATGCACAATAAGATATAACGATTACAAGGGTTAAAATCGATGCTGCAGATATGTACTTCATTAGAGTATAATCAGTTCGAGTGACTGGCCTAGAGAAGTATATTGCAGAACTACCATGTTTCCGATCCTCAGATATTAGGCCACCTACGACCAGGGCAGTCAGTAGTGGCCAACAACATGTGTTGTGGAATGTACCTAATACATGCCCCCATAAATTAGCCCTAGAAACACCATAAATTTCCATCAATTCAGATGCACCTATCAGCACACTCATTCCCATTACAAGGATAGGCAATAGAGAACCCAGCATTATGACTAATACAATCAATTTAGTCGAAAGAGGCCAGGGCCTGTGTCCTTTACTGAACAGACCATAGATGTGATGTCTTATCATTGCCCAGTTACGAACCCAACGTGGATTCAAGTGACCCCTCCATGGACGATAGACTTGATGGAAAATAGTCCCCGAACCTTCTGAAGCGGCTTGTTTAGCAACCATTGCGATCCCTGATGATTCTGTTTCACCAGAACCATATGCTGCTTCCATACGTGCTTTTCCCGTAACTGCAATACCAGATTCACCCATAAATTCTGCTTCAGAAGGTGGTGCTGGTTCAGGTAGGGATTGGTTTGGAGGTGCTGGTTCAGGCAAGGGCTTCGACGATACTTCAGGTGTATCCAGAAGGTCGTCCAAATCGAACTCGTCTGAACTCATGCAACTTTCCTCCCTTCAAGTGCTGCATGGTCCATTGCAGGCGTGAGACTCTTTGTTAGTAAGTCCTTACTTGACTTTACAGAATAGCCGAGGCGATCCATTATGACTATGAACAAGTCTTCCAAACTCGGCTCATAGTCCTCCATTTTTCTTATCTGACATTCAGTTTGTGCTGCTGCCTGTAGGATTGTTCCATATGTCGATTCATCCAACCTAGTGATTCGCATTATTCTTCCAGTTCTGCGAACTGATTGACCCATGTCCTTGAGTTTTTGTTCTAATTTACTGGCTCCACCCCAAACAGAAATCTCAATCTCTCGATCTATGGCCTTGAGGTCCTCTATACGGCCTTGAGCGATGACTTGGCCCTTGTGAATCATCAGCATACGATCACAGATTCTTTCAACATCATCCATCAAATGGCTGCTCATTATAATCGAACGGCCCCCTTGTTTAACCACTTGAAATAATGTATCCAGCATGAATTTCCTAGAATTGGCATCTAATCCATTTGTTGGCTCGTCACATATCAACAAATCAGGATCATGAATTAGACCACATGCCAACTTTGTAGCTTGCTCCATACCTGTGCTGAATGAAGATATTTCTCGATAACGTTGGTCCCGTAGTCCAACGTATTCGAGTACTTCATGGGCCCTTTGAACCGCAAGTTGCGAATTCATGCCAAGTAATTCTCCCGAATATCGCACTTGATCAACAGCAGTCATGTTGGGTGTGAGGCAATCATATTCAGGCATATAGCCAATTCTTTGCCTGATTTTTGTCCCTTCAGTAGCGATATCATGACCCAGTACTTTACCGCCGCCACTTGTCAATGCAATTAGGCCCAGTATAGTTTTCAGAAGTGTCGATTTACCGGCACCATTTGGACCAAGTAAACCTGTTGCACCTGGCCTAATCTTGAGATTTACCGAGTCAAGTGCTACATGTTCACCGTACTTTTTCAGAAGGTCCTGAGTTTCAATAATCCACTCGTCCGACATGTGACCCTCCCGACGATACGTAGTATCGGCGGGGCGACTCATTTGTTGATGCTCTATGAATAATGCCCCGGCGAGTTCAACTTTCACCAATGCCATCTCGAACCTTAATTGCGATTCCTTTGCGCATGTCTCGTGCCTCTTCAGCAGTGCATTGAGATACACCATGCGCCAATAATTCGCCAGCCTCCGATTCGATGATACAGGGCAAACCAGGAGTCAGATCACCCCTAACTTCACTGATGAATCCATGCATGACATTGCGTCCTGCTCTTGTGAATGGTTCCGAATCAGGGATTACAACAACTGTGGCAACGCCTGCACCTTGAAGCTTCTTGGCACCTTCGATTGTGAGGCTGATACCACCATCCCTCATTCGTGGAGAAAACAAATGCTTGCCATCAGAAGAATATACATTTCTAACACGCTTTGTTCTGCTATAGACAAACGTACATCCATCCATAATTGACTTAGAATCATCAATTGAAATGTCGAAGAAATAACACACTTTTTCAACCATGATTGAGCGGTCTAATTCAGATCTGTTAATTTCATTTTTCTCACCATCTCCAAGGGCGGATGAAAGTATTTCCAAATTCTCCATCTTACCATCTTCAATGGAGAGAATTATGATTTCACCAATATCTTCGACTAATGCTTCAACATCAAATCGGATGTCCTCATCTGATGTTTGACCCCACATCGTGGTTGGGCCGACAAGATGTGCCCATGGACTAACATCTTCCAGTGAATACGGAATTACACCAATAGGAGTTTCAATGAAAATACCAGTCCCAGGCCATCTTTGGTTGATAGAATGGACCAAACCTCCAATCTTCTCTCGCCAAGGCCCAGAAGAACCTGTGAACACAATCGCTTGATTACATCCACCATTGTATGAAGATAGCAATCTACCTAGAGATGCTACAGCAGGTGGTGAAATGGGGAGGTCCTGGCTGAATTGGACACCACCATCCCTCAGAGGGTTTGTCGAAGATATCAATCCCTCTGGCATGTTTTCGTAAAGATATTCAGTAGCCTCTCGCAATGCAGCATTTGTATGACTACGCTCCTCTACTAGCTGCCAAATGGTCCCATCCCTAACCGCTTGACGGCAACGAGCCATTTCAGATGCGGTTACTTCGAGGTTGTGGCGTGCCAATAATTCGCATCTTGCGTCATCCGATAGAGCGAGAACTGTTTTCGGTGTGTGGCCATGAAGTGCTGCTGTAGAAATTGGGAACTCATTCAATTCCGATAGTTTGACGGTACCCCATGGCATCAGCATTCGATCATCTCGAGCAAATAGTGCATATGCTGCAGAATCAAACAAATCAGCACCAAGTGCAACACATATTGGAAAAAGATGGGGGTGACCACATCCAAACATGTGGATTGGACGATTCCAAGGAAGATGTTCTCTGCATGAGAGAATTATTTCAACTAGATCTTTGTACCTCTGGCGCTCCATCAATGGAACGATTCCTCCAATTGGGTGCACAGAAAATGGATGTGCGCCCATGCCTATTGCACTCTTTTTGCGCAATTCAGGGTAAGTCCCACCCTGAATTGGACCATTGAGCATTGTGTCCTTGGCTTCAGCGAGAGATGCTGATGCACGCTCGATTGTGCGATTTACAGCATCTAGAATCTCTTCCTCAGTCATTGAAGGAGTTCCGAATACATCGAGCATGGTTGCAATATCAACACCAATTTCTCGCTGAAATTTAACAATTTCTTCAACACCGACCTCAACATCGCCGTAGACATAATTCTGGAAGGTTCCTGAATCAGTCATAATTACTCCAGGATAATCAAGCAAAGCGTGAACACCATCTGAAAGGGCTTTTTTCTTCAATGATTCATGTTTCCAAATAACGTACGAATTGGTGATTAGTGCCTTGAATCCATATTTTTCCCACAACTCCCGTGGTTCAACAGTTCTAATGTTAGGATTAATCACAGGCAAAAGGCAAGGAGTTTCTAGCACATGTGTGGATGTGTGGAATTTCCCTAAACGAGCCCAACCATCACGATTTGTAATCTCGAACTTGCCATGATCTCCATCGCGGCATGGCGTCGGTTCGGCTGTCATCGAAGTGTCGCCGGTCAACACATGGTTTTCATCCATTCGGATAAACCGAAGAAACATACACTCATTCAAATACCTGCATTTTCACCTAATTGCATGGAAGAAGGTTGCAATATCGGTGCAAAGGGTAGAGCCATTCGATTATTTGGCGGTATTGCTTCAGTTATCGGTGGATTTCTCCTTTTAGCACTGATTCTGACTGGTTACATCGAATCATCACTTTGGTGGCCACCAACTGTAGGCAGTATTGCATTGGGTTCACTTGGCATCTATGAAGGGCGAACTGGTTGGTGTTATGTCCGCGGCATGGGAATTTGGACCCCGCTTTAGTCAAGCAGAACGCTCAAAACCTTCTTCGTCATAAATTCCATTTGGTCTGCAACCTGGGTCTTGTGCATCTGCAAGATTGTCGCCATCGTTATCAACACCATCTGCGCAATCACCAACTACAGAATCATCTCCTGAAAGAAGGCCGCCTGAACTATCTGCCACAAAGAACATAGTAATACCCACCAATAACAGAACACCTAGAACCAGTGCCCAAGTTGTTCCTTTAGATCCACTTTCATGCTTGTGAGTAATTTCGACTTCGACTTTTCTCACCCCATCTTCTGAAATTGCATCTTTCACTTGGTCTGACAACGATGGGGCCGCCATAGCACTGAGATGTGGCCTACACTTGTGAAACCATCTATTTCACAGGGTTCATATACCCCTGATGTCAATACATATTGAAGTGAAATGTCCAATATAATTCGTGATTTAGATGCTGAGATTGAGCTGCAGAATGCGCTAAACAGAGGAGATAGAGTTTGGGTCATTGGTGATGTACATGGTCACTCAGATGCCCTAGAAAATATCCTTACTGAAATCGATACAAATCCAGGAGACCGAATCGTACTACTGGGAGACCTGATTGATCGAGGCCCTGATGCTAGGATGGTCATCCGAATAGCAAAGGAACGGGGCGGGACATTTGTTCTGAAAGGTAATCATGAAGATATGGCCCTTAAAGGCTTCAAAGGCAATGAAAAAATGACCTGGGCGCCACCCATTGATTGGTTATTCAATGGCGGCAAACAATGCTTGGATAGTTATCGTAATTCTGAGGGAGATCTAGTCGAAGATGAATGGATTAGGGACCTTATTTGGTTGGCACAAAAACCACATGTTTTGGTATTAGATGAATGGATATTAGCACATGCTGGAATCAACCCCGAATATTCTATAGATAAACAAACTGAAGATGACTTTTTGTGGATAAGGAGTTCTTTCCATGACTCAAAAAAATCAATCGATGGGCATCGTTGTGTTGTATTTGGACATAGCATTACACACACAGTTCTTGGACAAAGAATAGGTGATTTGGGGAAAAGTGAATACAGGCTTGATGATGGACGTCCATTGTGGATCGGAATTGATACAGGCGCGTGTGACTCTGATTCTGGTTGGTTGACTGCAATGGATTTGAGTTCAGGAGATATTGTTCAGGCCAAGGATGATGGGACAACTCGAAAACGCCAACACGCCTTCAAACGAAAGTGACCCCGCCATGTTTCAGGACAAACTCTCGACCCAATTCGTCGAAAGTATCCAACAGGCTCTTACTGAATCGAACTCTTGATACTTCTCCACCTTCAAGCAAATCACTCTGAATACCCTGCAATGTACCGGGTGCTGCTCCACATGCAATACAGGCTCCATCCAAATTCAAAACTAAGTCGACACCGTCATCGGTTGCCTCTGCATAATCGACCTTTACACCTCCTCCGTGGCCCTCTAAAGCAGCCCTAACCGCTCCAAGACGCGCAATTATGGCAGAAACAAGTTCGTCAGAACCTACCAAATCCACCAGTGGAGTATTCCTCAAACGCTTATCTAGTTCCTGATCTGACGATTCAGAAACTCGTTTAGCAGCTTCTTTTTCCATTGAATCTTCGGCCTGATTTCGATAAAAATCTGCCAAATCATCGCCGGCCATACCAATGCTAGGGGACTTTGTATTGTAAGTTTCACGCACCGTAGGTGCGAGTCATGAGTAGGCAGATGTTGATAAATGAAGGACGAGACGCTATATTACTGAGGTACTAGTATGTCCAATGAGCCTATCCTTCGTATCGCTGATTTGCATGTCTGCATCGATGATACTCAAATTCTCAAGGGTGTTAGTCTGGAGATAATGCCAGGGGAAGTCCATGCACTTATGGGGCGTAATGGAAGTGGAAAGTCTACACTTGCAAATGTTTTGATGGGACACCCCGCATATGAAATAACTGGCGGCACCATTGAATTCCTTGGCGAAGATTTGGCCGAAATGGAACCCTGGGAAAGGGCACGTGCAGGAGTATTCCTTTCATTCCAATACCCTCAAGCAGTACCTGGACTGCAAGTAGGAAATTTCCTGCGGAAGACTGTTCAAGCTTTGAGGGGGGACGATTCGCCTAGTGCTAGAGAGTTCAGACAAGAGTTGAACAATGCTATGTCTGAATTGGACGTAAGCAAGCAATTCCTTGGCCGTTATGTAAACGATGGCTTTAGTGGTGGTGAAAAGAAGCGATTTGAAATCCTCCAACTTTTGTTGAGCAAACCAAAACTTGCTGTATTGGATGAAACTGACTCTGGCTTGGATATCGATGCCCTACAAACGGTGGCAAAGGGAATTAATGCCTCAATGGGTTCAGAGAGTGGGTGCTTGATTATCACTCATTATCAAAGAATTTTGGATCATGTAAATCCAAGCCATGTACACATCATGATTGATGGAGAGTTTGTAAAGAGCGGTGGGCCCGAACTCGCTCTTGCAGTTGAAGAAAAGGGCTATGAGTGGTTGAGTTAGAGTCGGACGTGAGATTATGGCAGAAAATACTGATGCTCGAGATGCAGTTGGTGATTATCGCTATGGATTCCATGACCCTGAAAATCACACAATACGATTTGATAGCGGATTATCTGAACAGGTGGTCAGAGATATCTCTGCACTCAAGGACGAGCCTGAATGGATGACAGAACTTCGAGTAAAGGCATACAACCACTTTGCAAATCGTCCAATGCCGACTTGGGGGAACATGTCGATGCTAGAAGACATTGATTTCGATGCGATTACTTACTTCCTAAAATCGAGTAATCAAACAGAAAACGATTGGGAAGATGTCCCAGAAGACATTCGCAATACATTCGACCGATTGGGGATCCCTGAAGCCGAGCAGAAATGGCTTTCTGGTGTCACTGCACAATATGAATCGGAAGCAGTATACCACAGCATCCGCGAAGATCTTGAGGAGCAAGGAGTGATTTTCCTTGACATGGATTCGGGGCTCAAAGAATATCCAGAACTAGTCAAAAAGTGGTTTTGTACCGTTGTCCCATATGCCGACAACAAATTCAGTGCTCTAAACACTGCAGTTTGGTCCGGTGGTTCATTCATCTATGTTCCAAAGGGTGTCCACGTTGAAATGCCTGTTCAAGCTTATTTCAGAATCAACGCGAAGAACATGGGGCAGTTTGAAAGAACTCTGATTATCGCTGATGAAGGATCATCGATTCACTATGTTGAAGGCTGCACTGCTCCAACTTATTCAACTGATTCTCTTCACTCAGCAGTAGTAGAGTTAATCGCCCTACCTGGAGCACACATTCGTTATTCAACAGTTCAAAATTGGAGTGCAAATGTGTACAATCTTGTAACAAAGAGGGCAGTTGCTCATGAAAATGCTGTTGTAGAATGGGTCGATGGAAACATTGGTTCAAAGTTGACCATGAAGTACCCCGCTGTAATTCTGAAGGGCGAAGGCGCGCATGCAGAAGTCATTTCAGTGGCATATTCTGGGAAAGGTCAGCATCAGGATGCTGGAGCAAAAATACACCACTTGGCATCAAATACAACTAGTAAGATTCTTTCAAAATCAATATCAAAGGACGGAGGTAGAGGTTCTTACCGAGGAATGGTTCAAGTTTCAAAGAAGGCTCAGAATTGCAAAGTCAACGTAGTTTGTGATGCACTAATACTTGACGAAGGATCAAGAAGCGATACTTATCCGACAATGGAAATCTCAAACCCCACTTGCCGTTCAGAGCATGAAGCAAGTGTCTCAAAGGTTAGTGATGAGCAAGTATTCTACCTAATGGCAAGAGGCCATTCCGAGGAAGAAGCTTTGGCTTTAATTGTCAATGGTTTCTTTGAACCATTTACACGTGAATTACCAATGGAGTATGCTGTTGAAATGAATAAATTAATGGCTCTTGAAATGGAAGGAAGTATTGGTTAGTCAGGAGACACTTACATGCCATACTCAGAACTTGAAGAGCCGAGCCGTGCTGACCATTTATGGAGATATACATCTTGGAAAAGGATTCATCCAAGTGGCCAATTCCATGAGGTCCCTAAAGCCGCAAAGGCTACACTAAGCCTGAGGAGTTTGGAAGAAGGTGGAAAGACCGATGGAGTTACCCTAGAGGTTGCTTCAGAGGAGGATCTCGAGAGGCTTGCTGTGAGCGGAAGCTCAGATATTAGCACTCAATTCCTGAGAGCAATTGCAGATGGGGATGCAATGGTTCTACGTGTGCAAAGAAAAGCACGCCTAGATTCACCGGTGCAACTTGACATTGAATGCGAGGGTGATATTTGTGCACTTCATTTATTGGTTGATGTAGGTGATATGGCCGAGATGGAACTAATTACGCGTATTTCCGGAAATGCGTCATGGGTAGGTATCCTTCGTCAGGGTCGTTTTGGTGACGGATGTAACTTCAATGACGTTGTAATCAATCAAATTGGTGATGGTAGAATCCTCAGAACAGATGGGCTCTACTTGGGCAGAGATGCACAGATTCGGTGTGGAGCAATAGGTTCTGGCTCTAGTCGTTGTAAGTCCGATTTGCGATACACGATGGATCAGTCTGGTTCATCTCTGAAAGTCAATGGCAGTATTCTGTCCGCAGAAGGGATGCACAATGACTACCATGTCGAAATATTCCACCTTGCACCAGAAACTTACAGTCGCCTGAATTGGCATAGTGCATGTGCAGGAAAATCTAGAACTATTGGCACAGGTATGCTTAGAATCGAAGAAGGGGCAAAGGGTGCAGATGCTGCTCAATTGTTCCACAACCTTTTGCTCAGCAAAGATGCTGAGGCAGATAGCATTCCCGAATTAGAAGTCAGTGAGAATGACGTGGTTGGTTGTGGCCACGGCACAGCCAATGGACCGGTCGATGACGAGCAAATGTTCTATCTTTCAACTCGTGGATTCAATGAGCCTCAGGCTCGTTCAGTACTCATTGCAGCACATCTAAATTCAACTCTTTCTGAGATGGGGAGCACAGTTGTTCATGAACATCTTTTGCACTCTCTAACAAACGATTTGAGCACGATAATGTGAAATTTTTCCAAAACGTGCCTTCATATCCATCTGCCCGGTCCGTAGGACCGGGGAAGTCATATGCCGCTTGATGTAGATGCCATTCGTTCGGATTTCCCAATCCTTTCCCGGAAAGTCTCTGGGGGGAAGGATTTGGTTTATCTCGATAATGCGGCAACAACGCAGAAACCTCAATCCGTCATCGATGCAATGACGAGTTACTATGAGCAATCAAATGCCAATGTTCACCGTGCAGTCCACACACTCGCAGCTGAAGCAACGGAGATGTATGAAAATGCAAGGAACACACTTGCTGATTGGTTTGGAACAACTAGGGATAATCTGATTTTCACAAGTGGAACTACTGAAGCAATCAATCTAGTTGCTTGGGGTTGGGCAAGATCGAATCTAAAATCAGGCGATGCGGTAATAATCACTGAAATGGAGCATCATGCAGATATTGTTCCATGGCAACTTCTGGCTGAAGAGAAAGGTATTGAAATTCGCGTCATACCAATCAATACTGAGAAAGATATTCTCGACATGGATATCTTCGAAGCCTCTCTTCCTGGTGCAAAACTAGTGTGCGTAGTCCACACATCAAATGTCCTAGGTGTGGCGAACCCGATTCCTGAAATAATCAACATGGCAAAAGATGCCGGGTCAAAGGTCCTAATTGATGCAGCACAAGCCGCACCACATCACCGCCTAAACTTCTCAAACCTAGGTGCAGACTTTGTTGCAATAAGTGGCCACAAAATGTGTGGGCCGACTGGAATTGGATGCCTCTTAGCCACTTCCGAATGCATTGAACAAATGGAGCCATTCATGTCAGGAGGAGATATGATTGAGACCGTCACAATGGAGAAATCCACATTTGCGAGTGGCCCACAAAAGTTTGAGGCAGGAACTCCAAAAATAGCTGAGGCGATTGGTTTTGCAGCGGCAGCAGAATATCTTTCCAAACTTGACATGGATGAAGTACATCATCACATCAGAGGATTGGCAAAATTGACTGCTGAGAAAATCAAATCAGTCCAAGGCATAACGGTCTATGGAGACCATTCGGTTGACGAAGGTAGTGGAGTTGTCTCATTCTTGCATGACTCGATACATGCTGAAGATTTGGCTAGATTCATGGATGCTGGTGGTTTTGCAATGAGAACTGGGCATCACTGTGCTCAACCTCTTCTAGATGCATATGGAGTCTCGAGCACAAACCGAGTATCGTTCTATCTTTACAACACGGAAGATGAAGCAAATGCATTTGTGGATCACCTGAGATATGTAGTGGAAAAATTTGGAGGTTGAATCATGTCTTGGCCTGAGGCACTCCAATCTGCCATTGATGAATTCTCTGATGTTTTCGACCCGATGGAACGTTACGAAATGTTGTTTGAATGGGCATCTGAAGTGAATGAGTTGCCAGTGGAAGAATGGTCGGAAGCGAATAGGATACATGGTTGCCAATCGGACGCACATGTTGAATGCCATTTAGAAAACGGGCTATTCTATATGCGTGGCGGAGCTGATGCGCAGATTGTCCAAGGCCTCATGGCCATCACTTGCCTTGCGGTCAATGGGCGCGAACCGAGTGAAGTTATCGATATCGAACCATCCTTCGTTGATGAAATGGGAATCAAAGCCTCACTGACACCGAGTCGGTCGAACGGTTTTCTGAATATGTTCAAAAGAGTTCAGGAAGAGGCGAAGTTACTGATGGAGAGAGAATGATGTCAGACAAGCAGGCTGTTTTGGATGCCCTTCAGGTTGTAGAAGACCCAGAATTAGAGATTAGTATCGTTGAATTGGGTCTAGTATATGATGTTAGATTTGAAGAAACTCATGTCGAGGTTGACATGACTCTGACAAGTCCAGGCTGCCCTGTAGCGCCGGAGATCATGGCAGCCGCCCACAGAGCTGCGTTGACTGCGGAAGGAGTAGAGAGTGTGCACATCAATTTGGTCTGGTCCCCTCGATGGGATCCGAAAAAACACGCCTCAGAAGACGCATTGATGGACATGGGTATTTTCTGAACTACTGTTGCATCTCAGTTGCACGAACCGTATTCGACATCAACATGGCGATGGTCATTGGGCCGACACCGCCTGGAACGGGAGATAGTGCCCCCGCAACTTCACCCACATCGGGATGAACGTCACCGGTCAAATGGTAGCCCTTCTCTGAATCATCATCGACACGGTTCACACCCACATCAATCACAGTCGCACCAGGCTTGACCCAATCGGGCATGACCATGTTTGAACGACCCACTGCAGCAATAATCACGTCCGCCTCTCGGCACAATGCTGCCATGTCGGATGTCCGAGAATGTGCTATTGTCACTGTAGCATCTGCTCCCTTCTGTGCCAGCAGCAGAGATTGTGGCATCCCCACAATTCGGCTACGGCCAATCACAACAGCGCGCTTACCGCTCAAATCGACATTCGCCCACTCCAACATACGCATAACGCCTGCAGGAGTACATGGTAGCAAACCACTGGCATCTCCTTGCACCAAGCGACCTAGATTTTGTGCATGGAATCCATCAACATCTTTGGAAGGATCGATCAAATCTGTGATGGCGACCTCATCCATTCCTTTTGGTAAGGGTGATTGAACAAGAATCCCATTCACATCAGTATCAGCATTTAGTTTCTTAACAGTGGATACAACCTCAGAATAATCGGCATCTTCTGCGATGTCTATACGTGTGCTTCGAATGCCTAAACGCGCACATGCGCGTTCTTTTGCACCAACATATACGTGGGATGCTGGGTCGTTCCCTACAATCACGACAGCCAAGTGAGGTGGAGATGCTAGAGCGGCGATTCGCTCAGCCAGTGCGGCTTCCACTGCTGCACCACACGCATTGCCATCAATTCGGGTCGCGCCCATGTTCAGGCGGGGGCGCATCCCCCACTTGAGCCTTCGTTGACTTCAAGAAGGGATAGCAGTTCGCGAAGGGTGCGCCAACATAGCTTAGCTGGTAGAGCGGCTGATTTGTAATCAGCAGGCCGGGAGTTCAAATCTCTCTGTTGGCTCCAATAATCGCAATCAAATTGCTTATTGAGTGTGTGTACTGTCAGTTTACTCATGACAGCGGAAGTAACCTCTCAGCCCGATGAAAATCGGGTTTGGACTCTTGAAGAGTTGGAGGACACTCTACTTCCTGGACACGCTTCAAATAAATCTGGACGCGACATAATCTTCGCTTGGCTTGCCCGATATCAGGAGGCGAAAGCGAGTGGACAAGAGGCAATCAATGGTACCGTAGGTAGCCTTTTGGAGGATAATGGAGAATTGGCAGTCAACCCAATTGTATCGTCTACTCTACGCCAACAAGCTGACTTGGAAATGAGTGCATATGCGCCTTTGCCAGGCTTGCCGCATTTCCGTGCACTGGTTCAAGAGTTGGCATTGGGCGATGGATTAGCAGAAATACAATCGCAGGGAATTCATACTGAAGCAATAATCACTCCAGGAGGTACCGGTTCACTGTACATGTCTGCAAGGAATCTGCTTGAACCAGGTGAAGCATTACTTCTGCGAGATTATCACTGGGGCCCATACAATACGATTGCAAACGAATGTGGTGTAACCACTGCAACTTGGCCACTAACAGGAAAGGATTCGCAGATTGATGAGGGTGCTTTGAGATCCATATTATCGCAATTACTGATAGATCAGAATCGTATTCTTTCTTGGCTGAATGACCCCGCACATAACCCGACTGGAATGACATTAAATGCTGAAAGTAGAATGCAAGTTTTGTCTATATTTGCAGATACTGCGGCCAATAATCCAAACAAGGGCGTCACACTGTTCCTAGATGGTGCCTATGCTGCATATTCTAGAGAACACCATGGCTGGGGAGATACCATTCGGGATTTCACACGTGAATGTATTTGGCCAGGAAATCTGCTAGTGTGTTATGGATTCTCTGCATCGAAGAGCCACACATTGTATGGACAAAGGTGTGGTGCTCTTGTGATGTTACATCCAAATCGATCTTTCATCGATCGACTCGTCGAAGTAATGCTCCATACTGGTAGAGGGACTTGGTCAGGAGCTGCAAGACTTCCACAAGCTACTTTGCACTCAATCCATTCAGATGTGGATAAATTCGTAGATTGGTTGCATGAACGCGACAGATTGCAACAAATGCTGGATAAACGGAGGGAATTATTCAATTCTAGATGTGCAAAGGAAGGCGTGCCCCTTTTACCAAGCCATGATGGGTACTTTGCCTTCCTCCCCCACACAAACCCTGAACCAATTGCACAGGCGGCGGCTGCAAGAGGATTGTACGTAGTTCCGTTGCGTGGTGGGATTAGAATTGGATTGTGCTCAATACCTACTGCTGACGCAGATAAAGCCGCAGGTATATTGGCTGAGGCTTGGCGTATCAGTGGTTGAGAGAGATGCAAGCCAGCCCATGGACCGGACACACCGGCTATCAAGTTCAACAACCATCCAATTGGTGGTCATGGGGCTTGGCAATTTTCATCGGCATATCTGTGTTCTTTTCTATGATTGGACTCCTATTGTCTGCTTTGATTCCATATGATCAACTTGTTGTAGAACTTAAGCAGGATGAACCAGGCCCCTATCCTGAAGCTGGAACATCTGAAGAACAGGAATCTTGGAATGAATCTAAGGCTGAATATGACGAATATATAATCACAAAAGAACTCTTTGATAACCTAGAATCTATGAAAAACACTCAAATTATTTTGGGATTGATCACCAGTACATTCGGAGTAGTTAGTTTATTCTTACTCGTGCAACTGCACCCCAAAAGGTTCTATTTTGCATTTGCATGGATTGGTTGTAGTGCAATATCTTCTATTGTTGGACAGGTTATGAGTTACTCAATGATGGGAGACTTGTATCAAAGCATTCCCGAGATGGATACTGGTCCATGGATGTCAATACAAATGGGTTTTGGAATAGGGGCGACTATTGTCTGCAACCTCTCACTGTTTTGCATTATACTTACATGTGCAATCAAGAGCAAGGGAGATCAATTAGAAGAAAGCGGCTTCCATTTTGTACCTAGTCAACAGAACCAAGAAAACTAGTTCTAATGAAGGTGGATTGATGGAAGATATCTTCGATGTTGTAAATGAAGAAGACATCGTAATCAGTCAATTACCTCGTAGTGAAGTGCATAGTCAAGGGTTATTACATCGAGCTGTTCATTTGCTAATACACAACTCAAAAGGAGATTTTTTCCTGCAAAAGAGATCGGAAA
>MDTG01190645.1_pt1 | contig 26448 bp, 26 predicted proteins | sample 811421 | NCBI WGS metagenome assembly MDTG01 (sample SAMN05326645, study PRJNA326480) | marine metagenome | isolation source: seawater | place: Pacific Ocean: South East | collected 2011
TCACCAGCAATGGAATCAGGTTTACCGCCAGTATGCGCGCCGTAAGAGAGCGGCCGACGGGGAAGGCAAGTCGTTCGAGGCGACTGGCCTGAAGCCCGGCTTCGCCGTCGTCTTCAGCCATCGGTGAAGCTGTAGCCAGCGCCGTACAGCGTCTCGATCGCGCCGAATTCCGGATCGGCTGCGCGGAACTTCCGCCGCAGTCGCTTGATGTGCGAGTCGACAGTGCGATCGTCAACGAACACGTCGTCGGGATAGGCTGCATCCATCAGCTGGTTGCGGCTCTTGATGACGCCGGGACGAATGGCCAGCGCTTCAAGTATTAGAAACTCAGTTACGGTAAGGCTGACAGGATTGCCATCCCATGTGACCTGGTGCCGGGCAGGATCCATCGCCAGGCGACCGCGAGCAATTACCTCGGACTGCGCGTTGAGCGTGGATGTGTCGCCCTCGCGATTTTCCGCCAGCGGCGCGGCGCGGCGCAGGATGGCGCGGATCCGGGCGAGCAGCAGACGCTGGCTGAACGGCTTGGCGATGTAATCGTCCGCGCCCATGGCAAGGCCCGCTTCCTCATCCTCTTCCTGATCCTTGCTGGTCAGGAAGATCACCGGAAGGTTGGACGATTCGCGCAATTTTTGCAGCAACTCCATGCCATCCATGCGCGGCATCTTGATGTCGAACACAGCCAGATCGGGAGGATTTTGTTGCAGGGCTATCAGCGCAGCTTCGCCATCGGAATATACACGAGTGGCATAGCCTTCGGCCTGCAGCGCAATGGAAAGCGTGGTCAGAATATTGCGATCGTCGTCCACCAGCGCGATTGTGCGCTGGCCGTCAGCCACGGAATTCTGCGGTTCTGTGGTGGAAATGTCTGATGCCTGCGTCATGCGTGTCCTTGCCTCAGAAGGTGGGGTAATCGCTTGCCAGCGGCGTGACAACTGGCAGACAAGTGATTGTTCCGTCAAAGTGGTCTCACGGGTAATCAGTTCCGATCCTGTCAATCCCCGGCCAGTAAATTGACGTTCCGCGCATTGGACCTTATGCGAACCTGCAATGTCGAGGCGCGCAGCGTTCGGCAAGACATCTTGACCGTAATGAGGAGCCTACGTGTCATACGAACTTTCAACGTCGCTGTCCGATCAGGGCATCGCGACAAAAGCCGCTATTCACGCAAATCTCGGCACTGCCGCATTGGTGGAGCACGCCATCGCCAAGGGCGAGGGCAAGCTGACCAAGGACGGTGCCCTGCTGGTCGATACAGGCAAGTTCACCGGTCGCAGCGTGAAAGACAAGTTCATCGTTCGTGATGCGACGACTGAAGACACGATCGACTGGGGCAAGATCAACCAGCCGATGTCGGAAGAGCACTGGGCAAACCTGAAAGCGGATTTCCTCGCTGCCACGAAAGATCAGGACGAGCTTTACGTGGCCGACCTGTTCGGCGGCAGCCAGCCGGAATACCGCGTGAACGTGCGCGTCGTCACGCAAATGGCGTGGCACAGCCTGTTCGCCCGCACCCTGCTTGTGCGGCCATCGGCAGAGGAAGTGGCAGACTTCGATCCTGAATACACGATCATCAACCTGCCCAGCTTCAAGGCCGATCCCGAACGCCACGGCTGCCGCAGCGATACTGTGATCGCGGTCAACTTCACCGAAAAGCTGATCCTGATCGGCAACACCGAATATTCCGGCGAAATGAAGAAGGGCGTGTTCGGCCTGCTCAACTTCCTGTTGCCCGCGCAGGGCGTGATGCCGATGCACTGTTCGGCCAATATTGGCGCTGACGGCAAGAGCGCGATCTTCTTCGGCCTTTCGGGCACCGGCAAGACGACGCTTTCCGCCGACGCCAGTCGCACGCTGATCGGTGATGACGAGCATGGCTGGTCTGACGATGCCGTGTTCAACTTTGAAGGCGGCTGTTACGCAAAGATGATCAACCTCTCTGCAGAGGGTGAGCCGGAAATCTATGCCACCACAAAGATGTTCGGCACGATCATCGAAAATGTGACGATGGATGAAGACACGCGAGAGCTGGACTTCACCGATGGTAGCAAGACCGAAAATACACGTGGTGCCTATCCGATCGAGTTCATTCCCAACACGAGCGAAAAGAACCTCGGTCCGGCGCCTTCCAACGTCATCATGCTGACCGCCGATGCCTTTGGCGTGCTGCCTCCGATTGCGCGTCTCACCGCAGACCAGGCGATGTACTACTTCCTTTCGGGTTACACCGCGAAGGTTGCCGGCACAGAAATCGGTGTGACCGAGCCGGAAGCCACGTTCAGCACCTGCTTCGGCGCTGCCTTCATGCCGCGCCATCCGTCAGTCTACGGCAACCTGCTGAAGGAACGCATTGCCAAGGGCGACGTGCAGTGCTGGCTGTTCAACACCGGCTGGACTGGCGGCAAGTACGGCGTCGGCAGCCGGATGCCGATCAAGGCGACGCGCGGCCTGTTGAACGCCGTGCTGGATGGCAACATGGACCAGGTGGAATTCCGCAAGGATGAAAACTTCGGCTTCGACGTGCCGGTGTTCGTGCCCGCACTCGAAGAGGCCGGCATCGATCAGTGCGTGCTCGATCCCCGCAGCACCTGGGCCGACAAGGATGAATATGACGCCACTGCGCACAAACTGGTAGAGCTGTTCGTCGAGAACTTCCGTCAGTTCGCGGAGCACGTGGACGAAGGCGTTCGCCAGGCAGCGCCGCAAGCAGCCTGATTTCCAGCTTCACAGTTGGAGAGGAGAGACCCCGCCCGGCGTTGGAGCCGGAGCGGGGTCTTTTATATGTCAGAAGAGCGGCGTAACGTCGTTTCCGATCCATAGACAGGAGGATTCGACATGAGCATTTTCGATCAGATTCTTGGTGCTGCGCACAATCACCCCACGGTGAAGAACATGGCGGACAAGCTTGGCATCGACCAGGCCACGGCGGAGCGCGCCATCGCCGCGCTGAGCGAAGGCCATCAGGCTGAAGGTGACACGGTTGAAGTCGCGCAGCAGAAAAGCGGCATCGATGCTGGTATCCTCGGCCAAGTGATGGAACATGTCGGCGGCGAAGGTTCGCTCGGTTCCTTCATGCAGATTCTGGATCAGGATCATGATGGCAACCCGCTGAACGATATTGCGGGCATGGCCGGCAAGCTGTTCGGCAAGAAGTAGCCACGCGGCGCCTGAACAGGGTGCTGTGACAGACTGGCGTCATGCTTGCCAGTGCGGGCGGGCGCTAGACGACCGTCATCACCTTGTAGGCCGTTCCAAAAAGGCCCAGACCGAACAGCATGGCAGCGCCGCCCCGTGCGGACAGGCGCTGCCAGCGCACTTTCGAATCCGGCACCAGCATCAGCAACAGCAGCCCTGTGGCGCCGACGACCAGGTAATTCATCATGGCAAACTGCACCTTTTTCACGGAATCGCGGTAAGGTGGGACATGCTGGTTAAGGCCAGCTGCACGAACATGGTTACTCTGACTTCAAGCAGGTTGGCGCGCCCTGGTGGCGGGAACTTAGCCCGGTTTCGCGTGGCTACGCCGGATCTGTCTCAGCCGATGCGCGTGCGGTTGGCTATTTCCAGATAGAGTAGTGCCTTTGCCACAGGCGTCGATTCTGGCGACGCTTCCTCGTCGGCGTGCGCTGCGCTCTTGCGGCCGTAAAGAGCGTTGGCAACGGCCTGCTCCACCATGCGCGTGCCATTCAGGATCGGTGCCGGTGCAAGGACCGGAGCCGCGGAGGGGCGTTTGGTGGGTCGCGGCAGGCGGTCGGGATAGGTTGCCGTGTTCACGCCTTGCATCGCCTCGACATGCGCGCAGACTTTTTCAAACCTGCGCTGGACAATGCGGTTGATGCGCGTGCGCTGTCGGCAAAGCAGTTCAAAGCTATGCGAAACGACGGTAAAACATGCCAGACTGTTGCTGCGCGCATGGCGCAGTGCCGCCATGATCTCGCGATAGGAAAGTGCAGTCAGCTGCGCGTGGCGCAGGCCACCCAGGGCATCGCCGATGCAGCCGATCGGCACCTCGATAACCCCATGACGGCGGAGCGGACGGCGGTCATCCTCACCCAGTCGGATTTCGCAGTCGCCGTGCATCAGTCCGGGTGGATGACTGGTGTCATGAGTCAGGCCGACTTTTGCGAGAGCTCGCAGTGTGTCATCGTTTGCGCCGTAATTTCCTGCGCGGAAGGCAACGGGGCGGGGCGCCCCCGCCTGCATCAGCAGGTCCGTGGCTGTTTCCAGCAGGATGGCCTGTTCTTCACAGGTGAAATCCTTGATGTTGGCGCCGGTCCGGTCGCCCAGCGGATTGGCCGCGCCCAGCAATTCCAGCCATTCCGTGTGCAGGTGCAACTGCACGTCGTGGCCGCGTTCTATGATCGGTTCTACCACGTCGGCAATGGCGCCCTTTCCCCACAGCAGGGCTGGCATGGGATCAACGAAGAACACAGCTTTCAGGCCGTGCCGGTCGAAAACGTCCATCTGGTGAAAGATGCCCACGTCGCCATCGGGCGTGGTGCACTGGATGGAACGACGGAAGTTCTCCGCCCGAGAGGATGCGCCGTGCTTGGCGGTGAAGCCAAACTCGTACTCGGTGTCTATGGTTATGTACAACGCAACCATGATACGCCGCCTGAAAGCACACTCCCTGCATGGCCAGTCAGCATGATGCGACTGCCCTGAAAGCGGAGCGGTAGCAGGAGGAAGTTAAGCCTCGGTTTGCGCGATATACCGGCTGATATTGGCCGCCAGCACATCCAGCGGGGCATTGCCGCCCTCGACCACGGCCTGGTTGAACGTGCGCAAATCATAGGCGCTACCCAGTGCGCCGCGCGCGCGTTCGCGCTGCCGCAGGATTTCAAGCTTGCCAACCATGTAACCGCAAGCCTGACCCGGCCAGCTGCAATAGCGATCTATCTCGCCCGTCGTCTCATCCAGACTTTTGCCGACATTGGTGGCGAAGAAATCGATCGCACGCTGCCGTTCCCAGCCCTTTGCATGCATACCGGTGTCCACCACCAGCCTTACGGCGCGATAGGCTTGATCCTGCAGATAGCCCAGCCGCCATGCCGGATGATCGTCGTAGGCACCCAGCTCGTCCCCCAGCTGCTCTGCATAAAGCGCCCAGCCTTCGCTGAAAGCGTTGAAAGCCAGGATGGAGCGAATCAGCGGCAACTGGTTGGAATATTCGCCCTCCCAAACGTGGCCGGGAATCGCCTCGTGATGGGTGAGGGTGGGCAGATCGTAAGTGCGGTGCAGATCGGTATCGCGCAGGTTGATCCAGAAAACGCCGGGGCGCGATCCGTCCACTGCCGGCGCACCGCCATAGGCCGTGGGCGCGCCCATCTCCTCGTTCGGCGGAATGCGTCGCACGTCCACTTCGGGGTTCACCACGCGGGCAAAGGCGCGCGGCATCTGCGCGCGTGCCCAGTCGATGCGGCCACGGATGAATTCCATGATCTCCGTCCGTCCTTCGTCCCCTTGCGGAAACTGGAATCGCTCGTCCTGCGAAAGTTCGACCATGCGCTGACCGGGGTTGCCTTGCGTATATCCCAGCGAGCGCAGGATCGGGTCCATCCGGGCGTGGATATCGGCAAGGGTATCCTGCCCCAGCTGATGAATCTCGTCGGGTGACATGCTGGTGGTGGTGCTGGACCGCAGCGACCAGTCGTACCATTCATCACCGCGCGGGCGGGCGCTGATGCCCGGCTCACCTGTGGCAATGTTGCGCTGCTGATAAAGCTCGGCCAGCTGCGCTTCCAGTGCGGGCGCAATCTGCCCGGTAACTATTTCGGCCGCGCGTGCTTCCCAGTTGCCGACAATGCCTTCTTCAGTCGTTCGGCGGACCAGCGAATCCACCATCGCCCCGCCAGCCATGGCATCGGTCAGCTGCGCGCGCATCTGGCCGATTGCCTTGTCCAGCAGGAAGTCGGGCGGCACGACGCCCATGGCGCGGGCGCTGGCGATCCGTTCCAGCTCGCCCGTTAGCACGCCGGGCATTTCCTCCAGCCGCGAGATGTAAGCCTCTGCATCGGCTTCGTCCGCAATCGGGTGATCGGAATCGAGGAAGCGAGGCAAGTCGAGATAGGCGCCCACGTTCTGGATAACCGCATAGGGCGCGGTCCGCCAGCTGCCGACCGGAATATCGCCATAGGGCAAGGCCATGCCATCAAGGGCAGTGGCATAGGCGCTTTCGACAACTTCAAAGCTGGTGCGCGTGGCAGGGTCCAGCCCGTCTTTCGGGAAAGCGCGGGCGCGTTCCAGATCGGCGCGCAGCGTGGCCGTCTTGGCGGCGCGTGCTTCAGGACCGGCTCCGCCCAACTGACTGCGCAGGGCAGCGTGCGCGCCTGTATCCACGCCAAGGCTGGTGGCGCGCGTGGGCTCATGCCGCAGCAAATTCCAGGCAATATCGTCAAGCAGCGCCTCTGCCGATGCCTGCCCGGTGGCAGAAGCTGGCGCGGTGACGCAACCGGGCAAGACGGTGAGCGCGGTGGAGGCACCCATCGCCCCGATGAAGGAACGGCGGGAAAGCGATGTATCGATCAGATTGTGCATGGTCCGGGTGGTTGCCGATGCAACCGGGTTCGTCAAGTATGACGCGGTGAACGGCGTTCGCTCTGGCGAGGCGAGGCACACCCGGCTAGAGGTGAGGGATGTTCGATCTGGTTATCTCGATCATCGTGCTGGCTGCCATTGCCCTGGCAGTGGGTGCTTTCGTCTTGTGGCGCAAGGGAATCACGAAGCAGGCGCTGCTGATGGCCGTCCTGTCGTTCGTCATGTTCATCAACGTGGCGATCTGGCTGGTGCCGATGAATGACGGACAGACTCCGATTGAAGCTGCCGACAGTGTCGTTGCCGATGAAGAGGGGAAGGAGACCGGGCAGGAGTAACCCGGCCTCCCTCTACCGGGGATGGATCAGTCGGGTATCTGCCAGGTCACGCTGCCGGTGAAGGTGCCAACGGTTTTCTCTCCGCGATTGTTTGTTGCAGCATCGAAACGCGCGCGCCTTTCCAGTAGACGGCAGGTGTTGGTATCCAGCGTGGCATGGCCGCTGCTGCGGGTTATCTCGCAGGCATCCACCCGTCCATCACTGCCGATCACCAGCCGATAGCCTGCTGTGCCTTCGCGGTTGCGAACAAGATCGCTGCGGGCATAATCATCAGTGGTGATCCACCCGGCAGGGCCATTGCGTGGCCGCGCGCCTACCGGCTCAATTGCCGGGGTGACGCTGGGGGTGACGACCGGGCCGGGCACTTCGATGATTTCGGGCAGTGGGCGAAAGTTCACTTCACTGCTGACGTTCGGTTTCACCTGTTCCACCTCAATGAGCGCCGTCCGCTCCAGCGGAATTGGCGGTTGCGGCGCCGTGACCGGTGCGGCGGCTCGCTCTGCTGGCTCAGGCATTGTTTCCGTGGGCGGGGGCGGTGGTGGCGTATCCTTGATATCCCAGGTATCGACGATGACGCTCGGGGGCTTCATCACACCGCTGATGGTCAGGCCGGCAACGACGCCTGCGCCCACCAGAGCATGGACTGCGATAACCCCGGCTGCCGCGCGCAGGCGGGCCGCAGGACTGACTGTGGCATTGGCATAGGACATGGGGCTTTTCCTCTTCCTTTCGCCCGCCCGCAAATCGGGCGAGTCATGTTATACTGTTACATATAATGGAAGCGATTGCAATGCCGACAGCAAACGCGCGCCGAAACCGAAGTTTCGACGCGCGCATGCCAAGTGTCTGGAACGGCTTGCGATCAGGTGATCGGACAGCTCGGATCGAGGCGGAAATCGAGGTAGTTGTCGACCGACTTCATCAACTCTTCCTGCTCGTTTTCGAAGAAGTGATTGGCGCGCGGAATTTCGTCATGATGGATGGTGATGTGCTTTTGCGTGCGCAGCTTTTCGACCAGCTTCTGCACCGAGTTGGGCTGCACCACGGTATCCGCCGTGCCCTGAATAAAGATGCCGGAGGCGGGGCAGGGCGCGAGGAACGAGAAATCGTACATATTCGCAGGCGGCGCGATGGAGATGAAGCCGCGGATTTCCGGGCGGCGCATCAGCAATTGCATGCCGATCAGCGCGCCGAAAGAAACACCGGCAACCCAGGTGGTCTGCGCTTCGGGGTGGATCTGCTGTACCCAGTCGAGCGCGCTGGCGGCATCGGACAGTTCGCCAATACCGTTGTCAAAGCTGCCCTGGCTCTTGCCGACGCCGCGAAAGTTGAACCGCAGCGTGGCGAACCCGCGTCCGACGAAGTTCTTGTACAGCTGCTGCACGATCCGGTCGTTCATAGTGCCGCCGCCCTGGCTATGCGGGTGCAGGATCATGGCAACAGGCGCGCGGGGGCGCGGGGCGGGGGAGAAACGGCCTTCGAGACGACCCTCGGGGCCGGGGAAGATAACGTGGGGCATGGGCGGTTTGTGCTCTGCTGGAATGTGGATCGCCAACGCGGGTAGCGCGGCGCAAGTGGGCGGCTATATAGGGATTATGTCGCTTTTCGCAATTGTTCTCGCATGACCCGTATCTATCTGGACCACGCAGCCACCACCCCGCTGCGTCCTGAAGCAATGGCGGCGATGGAACAGGGGTTTGCGATGTGGTCCAATCCCAGTTCCCCTCATGCCGAGGGGCGCAGGGCCAAGGCCGCGCTTGAAGACGCGCGGGCGCGGTGCAAGGCGGCGCTGGGCTGGGACGGGGAACTGATCTTCACCAGCGGCGCGAGCGAGGCGGCGGCACTGGCGCTGCACCACGCCAGGGCCGGCGCGCGGTTGGTGAGTTCGGTGGAGCATGACTGCATTCTGGGTACCGCGAAACAGGCAGAGAGGCTGCCGGTGCGCGCCGATGGTGCGCTGGACCTGGAATTGCTGCGCGAAGCGGTGGAGCGAGAGCGGCCTTTGGTGGCGGTGCAGCAGGTGAATTCCGAGACCGGCAATGCGCAAGACCTTGGCGCGATCTCTGACATCGTGACCGAAGCTGGCGGGCTGTTGCTGGCCGATTGTGCGCAGGGTGCAGGCAAAATTCCGCTACCGCCGTGCGACATGGCTATTCTTTCCGCGCACAAGTTTGGCGGACCTATCGGCATAGGTGCGCTGCTGGTGCGCGATTATGGTATGCTTGAGCCCGTCGGCGGGCATGAGCGCGGTTATCGTCGCGGGACAGAGAATCTCCCCGGCGCACTTGGCATGGCGGCTGCGCTGGAGAGCCGTGGTCCCTATCTGGGGGGTGACGTCGTGGCAGCTCGTGAACGACTGGCTGGCACGGTTCGCGCAGCAGGCGGCACCTGGTTTGCCGATTTTCTCTCCGCGCCGACGCCTTTCGTTAACGCGCTTGCCATGCCCGCAATGTCCGCCACGGCGCAGGTCATGCGCTTCGACATGGCGGGATTTGCCGTCTCGCAAGGCAGCGCCTGCTCCAGTGGCACGATGAAGACCAGTCACGTGATGCAGGCCATGACGGTGGAGAAGGAATTGGCCGACCGCACGATTCGTCTCTCACTCGGCTGGAGCACCACTGCAGGCGAACTCGATGCCTTCACGGATGCCTGGAAGTCCTTTGCATGATCTACCTCGATTATCAGGCTACGACCCCGCTTGCGCCCGAGGCGCGCGATGCCATGCTGCAATGGCTCGACGGGCCGGACGGCACCGGCTTCGGCAACCCGCACTCACCCCACCGCATGGGCCGTATGGCGGCTGCAGCAGTGGATCTTGCGAGAGAGCGCGTGGCCGCGCTGTTCCCGCCAAACGGACAAGTGATCTTCACCTCCGGCGCGACCGAGGCGATCAACCTTGCCATGCGCGGCTGCCCCGGGACAGGCGCGATCAGCGTCTCCGCCATCGAGCATGCAGCCGTGCTCGATACTGCCCATGCCATCGGCAAGGCGCACGAACTCAACGTTGCCAAGGACGGGCAGTGCAATGCAGCGCAGGACATTCCCGGCGATACCAAGCTTGTCTGCGTGATGCAGGTGAACAATGAGATCGGGGTGATACAGCCTACGGTTGAATTTCACCGCAAGGCCAAAGAAGCGGGCGCGCTGTACCTGTGCGACGCGGTGCAAGCCTACGGCAAGATGCCGCTCGCCGGCGCGGATCTGATTGCCGTTTCTGCGCACAAGATCCACGGGCCCAAAGGCATCGGTGCGCTGTGGGTGCGGAACGGCGTCGAACTTCAACCGCAGCAGACTGGCGGCGGGCAGGAAGCGAATGTGCGCTCTGGCACGCTCAGCCCCGCGCTGTGCGCAGGCTTTGGCGCGGCGGCCATGGTCGCGAAAGAGCGGATGGAAGAGGATGCCGCACACGTAGAGGCACTGTGGCACCGTGCACGCGAATTGTTCGCGGACTGGGAGCTGAACGGCAGCACTGAGGCGCGCTGGCACGGCAATCTCAATATCCGCAAGAAGGGGCTGGATGTAGCGCGCCTGATGTCCGATTGCCGCGACGTGATGTTCTCCGCAGGCTCTGCCTGTGCCAGCGGATCGGGCAGGCCCAGCCATGTGCTGCAGGCCATCGGGCTTGGCGCGGAGGAAGCCAAAAGCTCCATCAGGCTGGGGTTCGGCCGCTACACCACTATGGAGCAGCTTGAATCCGCCGCTGAAAAGCTTACGTATGCTGCATCGCAGCAAGGATAGACGCCATCAAAGTCACCTTCATTACACGCAAGGGCGAAAGGGTGGAGACGCAGGCAGCTCCCGGTGATCGCCTGCTGGAAGTCGGTCAGACTGCCGGAATGCCACTGGAAGGGACATGCGAGGGGCAGATGGCGTGTTCCACCTGCCATGTGATCGTGGGGCGAGACTGGTTTGACAAATTGCCAGAAGCGGCGGACGATGAGGAGGATATGCTCGACCTCGCCGTTGATGTTCGCGCCACCAGCCGCCTTTCCTGCCAGATACTGCTGACCGACGATCTCGACGGCATCGAAGTGCGCATTCCCAATGACAGCAATGACGCGCAGGTGTTCTAGCGCATATGTGCGGATGTCGCCTGTAAACGCCCTGTTATTCAGAGGCAAAGTTCCTGTCTGTCCCGCGCGCTTGCCTTTCGGATTACTCCGTCAGGTCTTGCCATTTCCACCTATTCTCATTCGGTAACGGCTCTGCGCCTGTCTATGCCGTGTAACACGGCGTCGAGCTTCGCTGAGAGCGTCGTCCAGCATGGTTCTGATCGGCAACGCGTCTGGCGAGGCCAGATCGCTTGGGAGTGTGGCGTTTGCAGCCTGTAATCGATCTGATTGCGAAAATCCCGCAATTCTTCTTCACCTGGGCACTCTTTTTCGGCGCTGGTCTGCTGCTCTACCTGACCACAAGCTATCGTCTGAATGGCAAGCTCTCGCTTCAGCAGCTGTATGCAGACTGCGTGCCGTTCAACCCGGTAAAATCGAAAAGCTTCCACATGGACGTGGTCACATACCTCGTCACCAAGCTCAGTCTGTTTATCTGGACCATTCCCGGCTTTGCCGCCTACGCGGCACTTTCCACCAGTGAATTCGATATCCTCCACAAATTGAGTGGAGACATGCCAGTGCAAAGCTCCGATCCGATCGTGGCCTTGCTGTGCGCGGTGTCTGTCTTCATCTTCGCAGAACTGGCCTACTACCTGGTTCACTACAGCAATCACAAGGTTCCCTTTCTGTGGGAGCTGCACAAGCTGCACCATTCCGCCGAAGTGCTGAACCCGCTTACCAACACGCGCGCGCACCCGGTTTCGCAAACTTACAAGTTCGTCGTGATCGGGATTTTTACCGCTGTCCCCAGTGGTTTCTTCATGGAGTATTACGGCTTTACCCTGCCAGAGATAGTGGTGCTGACGGCGGTGGCGAACAAGCTTGCGTCTATCTTCACACTCGATTCCCTGCGCCATTCGCATTTTCCGATTTCATTCGGGCCGCTGGACGCAATCTTCATCAGCCCGCACATGCATCACATCCATCACAGCAGCGAAGAGAAGCACTTTGACAAGAACTTCGGTCTCAATCTCTCGCTGTTCGACTGGCTGTTCCGCACAGCATACAAGCCGGCGAAAGGTGAACGCATGACGCCTGGCATCCACGGATACAGCGACGAGGAGCTGCAGAATTTCAACACCCTGAAGGGCGCGTATCTCGCACCGCTCAAAATGCCGCTGGAATGGCTGTCCAAGCCATTTCGTCAGCGCCGCAGGGAATTGGGGTAGGCGCGTCGCATTCAACACTGGCGCTTGCCGGATTGCGGCGCTGCTAGGCGGCTTCGTTCTTCGCTGACGTGTCCATCCGAACTTCGCGTTCGCGCGGAAGGAATGCAGGGCCCGGTTCGTTGCCTTGGCCCGCGTCCAGTCGCGCGGCGGCGGCCAGCATCTGCTCGCGAAGTCTGCAATGCATTTTCCAGCCGCACTTGGGATCGTTTGCACGGGCCATGAAGCGCACCACCATGGCGCGCGCCGAGTGACCGATCACCTCGCAAGCAGCTTCTTCCGGGTCGATCACGCCCTCGTCATTCTCCACGAAATCACGGAACGGGCCGCGCAGGGCGTCGACATCGCAGCGGTGGTCAAGCTCCAGCTCGACATGCATCATCAGGCTGGGATCCTGCTTGGTCCAGTTCTCGAAGCTCTCGCTGGTGAAGGCGCTGACAGGCGCGATCACGCGGCGTTCGTCCCAGCTGCGCAGGCGCAGGTGGGTAAAGCCGATTTTCTCCACATAGCACCACTGGTCGTCATAATAGACGGCATCGCCGATCCGCGCGCTGCGGGCGAAGGCGATCTGCACGCTGGCCATGATATCGCCCAGCACCTTGCGCGCGGCGAACACCAGCACCAGCCCCAGCACGCCGGCAGAAGCAATGATGGAAAAGCCCAGCGTATTCGACATGTTGCTGGCCACCAGCAGAAAGCCGATCCCCGCCAGCAGCAGTACCGCGGTGAGGATGCGGCGCACCGCGCTCATCTTGGTATAGAAATCGCGGTCTTCATTGTTTTCCGGCGCTTCCAGCTTGCTGGTACGGCGCGTGGTGGCGAAATCGAACAGGAAATCGAGCGCGGACAGCATGATACCAATCACTGCGGCGATAATCAGCAGCAGCTGCAACGGGTTCAGCAAGTCGCTGACCGGGCCGGACAGGCGAAAAACCGTGCTGCGCATCAGGGCAAAAGTACCGGCAAAGGCCAGCAAAGTGGCAGGCAGCTGAACGGCCTGCATCACGCCATGCAGTTTGCCATCCTCGTCCATGCGATCCTGAAAACGGCCGATCGCACGGTAAGTCAGCGCGGCGGCCAACGCGCCCAGCAGAAGGATCAGGGGGAGGGCGATCACTTCCCACCAGGCCAGCGTCCAGAACGCCTGCTTGCGCAACATCGGCGGCAGCGATTGCTCAAACTTTGTCGGGCCGTAGATGGCGTAGAGCTGGGGCACGTTCGCCACGGTCTGGCGGCTGAATACCCACAGCGGTTCGCCGCCTGGCTCCTGTACCCGCGCCAGCCGGATCGGCACGGTGCGACCGTCCATATCCAGCGTGGCCAGCCGCAGGGATCGGCGCGCCACGCCTGCCATCGGGTTCTCACTGCTGGCAAGGATATTCACCGCGTCCGGGCGATCGGGCAGATCGACCCACGAAATTGAAACGGAGCGGTGGATCAGGTCGTAAAGTTGCGCGGCCAGTTCGCGCTGGCGGGCAGCATCGGCATCGATATTGGCAAAATCCATCGCGGCAGAAGCGGCTTGCCAGTCTTCCTCGGCACCGGCGGCAATAAAGGTCTCGATCATTCCCATGGGCGTATCGAGTTCCAGCGGAGTTCCGCCGCCTCCACCGTTCCGCAATTCCTCGATCTGGTAAACGTATGGCTCTGAACTGGCTGCGACTGTGCGGCTGTCCTGCGCCAAGGCAGCACCGCCGATGGCCAGCAGAAACGTGAGCAGAAGTGCGCCTGTTTTCAGGCGGATAATTTCAAGCATTGTCTTCCCCATGCCCTTTCCAATGCGCAAGGATTGGGAAGGGTCCGATTCATGCAAAAGCCCCGCCGTGCTGGTGCAGCGCGGCGGGGCCTGTGCGAAGTCCGATATCCCCGGATTGAGGGGGGTTGGGTCGTGCCCGGAGATCAGGCGGCTTCGGTCAGCTTGGAATTTTCGCGTTCAAGCGCCGAGATGATGGCCTTGGAAAACGCGGGAATGTCATCAGGATTGCGGCTGGTGATGATGTTGCCGTCGATGGCCACTTCCTTGTCCACCACGCGGGCCCCTGCATTGGCAAGGTCGGTTCGGATGGACGTGTAGCAGGTCGCCTCGCGACCCTGCACGATGCCCGCTTCAATCAGCAACCACGGTGCATGGCAGATCGCGGCCACCGGCTTGCCTGCAGCGTTGAAATCCTTGACCAGTTGCACGGCCTTTTCCTCGACCCGCAGCAAGTCGGGATTGATCTGGCCGCCTGGCAGGACAAGCGCATCGAATTCGGTTTCCGTGGCCTCTGCCAGTGTCAGGTCGACGTTGACCGGGCTGCCCCAGTCATTGGTATCCCAGCCCTTGATCTGGCCGTCTTCCGGGCTGACGACAACGGTTTCGTAGCCGGCATCTTCAAGGTGCTTCTTCGGGCCTTCCAGCTCCGACTGTTCGAAGCCATTGGTGGCGAGGATCATTACGCGTTGTGCCATGATAGGTACTCCTGATTTTGAATTGGTCCTTGATCTGGTAACGGGTGGGGAAAGGCTCTCGTTCCCTGCTGTCCGGCGAGTGGAGACGGTGATAGGGCAGGCCGCATGGCAACCGTTGAAGAACCCGATGATTCCGGTGCGGGGATTACCCGTGAACCGTTCGAAAGTGCGCTTTCCGAGCGTTATCTCGTCTATGCCCTGTCAACGATTACAGCGCGTTCGCTGCCGGACCTGCGCGATGGTCTGAAGCCGGTCCACCGCCGTTTGCTATGGACGATGCGGCAGTTGCGCCTCTCGCCTGACAGCACGTTCAAGAAGAGCGCCCGTGTGGTGGGCGACGTGATCGGCAAGTATCACCCGCATGGCGATGTGGCTGTATACGATGCGATGGTACGCCTCGCCCAGCCGTTCACGCTGCGCTATCCGTTGGTGGAGGGGCAGGGCAACTTCGGCAATATCGACGGCGACAATGCTGCTGCCTACCGCTACACCGAGTGCAAGCTGACTCGCACGGCGATGCAGTTGATGGACGGGCTGGACGAAGGCACGGTCGAGTTCATCCCCACCTACAACAACGAGGAAGAAGAACCGGTGATCATGCCGGGCCTTTTCCCAAACCTGCTGGCGAATGGTGCCAGCGGCATCGCCGTGGGCATGGCCACCTCCATCCCCAGCCACAACGTGGCCGAAGTGCTGGATGCGGCCGAGATGGTGATGTTCAACAAGGACGTTACCCACGAAGAGCTGATGACTGTTTTCAAGGGGCCGGACTTTGCCACCGGTGGCCTTGTGGTCGACAGCCCCGAGGCGATTTCCAATGCCTACGAAACGGGTCGCGGGTCCTTCCGTGTGCGTGGGCGGTTCTTTGCGGCGGAGGCGGAGAACGCAGCCGACCGCGAGGCCGGAATCGAGCGGCAGAAGGGCGGCGGATACCAGCTGGTCATCTCCGAAATCCCCTATCAGGTGCCCAAGAGCAAGCTGATCGAACAAATCGCCGCAGCAATCGGCGACAAGAAGCTGCCGATCCTGGAAGACGTGCGCGACGAGAGCGACGAGCAGGTGCGCATTGTGCTGGTGCCGCGCAGCCGCAACATCGATCCGGAGCTGCTGAAGGAAAGCGTCTACAAGCTCACCGATCTTGAAACGCGCTTCAGCCTGAACCTCAACGTGCTGGATCACACCCGCACGCCGATGGTGATGGGGCTGAAGGAACTGCTGCAGAACTGGGTTACGCACCAGATCGAAATCCTGCAGCGCCGCACCGCGCACCGGCTGGCGAAGATTGCGGACCGGCTGGAACTGCTGGAAGGCTACATCATCGCTTTCCTCAACCTCGACCGGGTGATCGAGATCATCCGTACAGAGGACGAGCCGAAGCCGGTGATGATGGCGGAATTCGGCCTTACCGACAGGCAGACCGAAGCCATTCTCAACATGCGCCTACGCAGCTTGCGCAAGCTGGAGGAGATGCAGCTTCGCACCGAGAAGGACGAGCTGCTGAAGGAGCAGGAGGAGCTGCAGAAGCTGCTCGACAGCCCGGCTCGCCAGCGCACCCGGCTGAAGCGCGACATGGCTGCGCTGCGCAAGGAATACGGCGAGGATACCGCCATCGGCGCGCGCCGCACCACGATTGCCGAGGCTGCGCCGACGGTGGAATTCAACCCCGATGCGATGATTGAGAAAGAGCCGGTGACGGTGATCCTCTCGGCCAAGGGCTGGGTGCGCGCAGCCAAGGGGCACGTTGACCTGGGCGAGGATGGCTGCGGCGATTTCAAGTACAAGGAGGGCGACGGGCCCGCCTTTGCCGTCCATTGCCAGACGACGGACAAACTGCTGCTGGCAGGCGCGGACGGACGCTTTTTTACACTGGGCGCAGACAAGTTGCCCAGCGCGCGCGGCTTTGGCGAGCCGGTGAGGAACACGCTCGATATCGACGCCGCCACTCAGATCATTGCCGTAATTGTGCACGAGAAGGACAAGCAGGTTCTGCTAGCCTCTACCGTGGGCAAGGGCTTTGTCGCGATTACCGAAGAACTCTTGGCCGAGACGCGCAAGGGACGACAGGTGGTGAACCTGAAGGGCGATGCAAAGCTGATCGTCGCACGCGCCATTCCGAAAGAGCACGATCACGTCGCCGTGGTGGGTGACAACCGCAAGCTGGTGGCCTTCGCGCTGGAGGAAATGCCGGTGATGACGCGCGGGCAGGGCGTGACGCTGCAACGCTACCGCGACGGAGGCCTGTCCGATGCCACCACTTTCACGCTGGAAGATGGCCTGAGCTGGCAAATGGGCGGCAAGGGCGACCGCACCCGGACTGAAAACGAGATCGGCATGTGGAAAGTGGCGCGCGGCGCCGCAGGCCGATTGCCACCGCAGGGATTCCCGAAGGATAACAAGTTCTGAAGGCTTCTCCTGCGCCGGCCTGCGCTTAGCAGGCCGCAAGGGCAAACGCCCGCCCGCAGCGGGCGCGTAGCGAAGCGGAGCGCGTCTGGCGAGGACGATCCGACTGAGGTCGGTTCGAAAAACAGATCATCCAACAAAAAACCCGGCAGGATCGCTCCTGCCGGGTTCCTTGGTGATTTGGGCAAACAGCTTAGCCAGCCTGTGCGGCCAGAGCTGCTTCAAGGTCCGCCATCATGATACGGGCGACAAGCGCGCCGTTGCCGTCAACCGCGAACATTTCCTTCGGTAGCGTCACCTTGCTCTCGTCCTCGCGCACGATCACGACATTGGCTTCGCCGACAGTGTCGATCGTGCCCAGCGGCTGCGGGTCGGCGGTAACGACGGTGGCACCTTCGACCAGTGCGGCGGCGAGGGCAGCCTCGGCGGCGGCAAGCTGTTCTTCATGCAACTGCACAAGCTGATCACGGGTGATGTTGAGCGTGGCGCCGGTTTCGCTTGTACCCAGCGCATTGGCGGGCAGCGCGATCTGGTATTCGCCAACTGTCAACAGCACGGCCTGTTCGTTCTTGTCGGCGATGGTGCCGATCGGATTGCCGTCATTGCCGGTTACGGTATCGCCCACGTCTTGCGCAAGGGCGGGGTTGGCGGCGAGGGCGGCAAGCGCAGCAGCGGCGGTGATAGCGATCTTTTTCATGCAAAATATCCTCTTCCGTCCAGACCCTTGCATGGCACGGGCCCGGGAGTTCAAATTCGTCCGACACGGCCTGGAATGGCGCCGGAAATGGCAAACGGGCGGCAAGCACCCGGTCAATTCCGGGGCAGACGCAGACGACGCGTAGACGCGCCGATCCCGTTACAAAGCTACCTAGCAGGCGGCCTCTGAACCTTACCTGCACCAGCCTTGCAGCCGATTTCAAGGGCAAGTTCCAGGTTAGGGAAATTAATTTGGGTCTTGCAGTTCCTCGTCCAGCAATTGCTGCACGCGATCTTCATTGGGGAACCCTTCTTCAAGCCAGCGGCTTTCCACCGCCTGCAATACGCGGGCAACTTCCGGTCCGGCCTCTACCCCGCGCGCCACGATTGCTCCGCCCCGCAACGGAAACTGCGGGATGTCCCAGCCATTCAGTGGCGCTGTTGGCTGGTCTGCGAGCAGCAACAGATCGCGCGCCATCTCGATACCTTCCCGGTATGCCAGCACACGCGGATCGCCAGGGCGGCGAGCGCGGGCGGCAAGGCGGGCGAGACGCTTTTTGTGCGCATTGGAAAGACGCAGGCGTGCGGCGACCTGCTCCGCCGTTCTGGCCTCCGCAGGCAGCATGGCCGCGAGTCGGCGGATTGCGTCCGGCGCTGCGCTCTGTTCCCGCTCGGTGGCGATCAGATTGCCCAGCCGTTCAAGCCCGTCGGCCGAAACCTCTGGCAGGATAACAGGCAGAACACCGCGTTCGTGCATGCGTTGCACCGTTACGAGCGGATCGGAAAGGCCGAGCAATCCCAGCACTTCCATCGCCACGCGTTCCCGGCTGAGACCCTTCAGCGTCGGCGCGAGTTCGGCGCAGGCATCTTCGCCTTCCGGATCCAGCGTGGAGCCAAACCGCGCCTGAAAGCGATAATAGCGCAGGATGCGCAGGTGATCCTCGCGAATACGCTGGTGCGGATCGCCGATGAAGCGCACGCGGCGCGCCTCCAGATCAGCAATGCCGCCGAAGTAATCGGTGATCTCCAGCGTATCCGGGTGGGCGTAAAGTGCATTGATCGTAAAATCGCGCCGTGCGGCGTCGTCCTGCCAGTTGTCGGCATAGGCGACAGTCGCGCGCCTGCCATCGGTTGCCACGTCCTTGCGCAAGGTGGTGACTTCTACAGGGCCGCCATCCAGCACCGCGGTTATGGTGCCGTGGTCTATACCGGTGGGCACGGACTTTATGCCCGCATCTTTCAGCCGCGCCATAACCTCTTCGGGATGCAGCAGTGTAGCGGCGTCGATATCCTTTACCGTCAGGCCCAGCAGCGTGTCACGCACCGCGCCGCCGACCCAGCGCAGGTTTTCCGCGCCAAGGGCGGAGACAAGCTGGGCAAGGTCCGCGCGCTGGGTCCAGTCGGTGGAGGGCAGGGTGGACGAAGTCACGCGTCGCCTTCAGCACGAAGCGCCGCGCTATTCAACCAGATCGTCCACCGAAAGCCGGTGCGAAAGGTGGGCGATGATCCCGGCGGTAATCCCCCAGATGCGATGCCCCTGCCAGTCGATTTCAACATATGGCCGCTCGGCCCCGTTGAACATGCCAATCTTCGGCTTGTGGTTGGACCGGTCAAGCAAATGCCGCAGCGGCGCTTCGAACCAGTCGGCAACTTCGCGCGGGTCGGGGCGGATCTCGATGTGGGAGGGGACGACGCCCAGCACCGGGGTCAGGCGATAGCCGCTGCCGGTAACGAATGTGGTTGCCTGCCCCACTATCCTTACCTGACGGGGGCTGATGGCCAGCTCCTCATGCGCCTCACGCAAAGCGGCCTCGATCACGCTTTCGCCGGCTTCCAGCTTGCCACCGGGGAAGGCGACCTGTCCCGGGTGGCTTGGCATGGTGTCAGGGCGGTGGGTGAGCAGAACGCCGGGTTCTGCCCGCTCCGTCACCGGGATAAGCACCGCCGCATCGCGCAATTGCTGCCCGGTGACGAATTCGCTGTCGTCCCGCATTCCCGCCATGCCGACATGCTGCGTGTCGGCAAAGAGGCGCTGCAAACGGTCGAACAGCATGCTCATGTCTCCTTTGTCACTTTGCGGGCACCAGTGAGAAGGTCTTGCCCTGACTGGTAACGGCAAGCAGTTCGTGTCCCTGATCCAGAGCATGCTGCGCCAGTTGCATCCACGTGGAGCGATTCACTTTCGCCTCACACCCATGGCGCACGGCGAGATATATGGACGGTGCATCCGGTTCCCCCTGGGCGCGCAGGGGGTGTTCAGCGCCTGCGATCACAAACTCGTCTGTGTTCAGGCGAAATGCCAGAGCATCGTCATCATCGCGCATATCCGTGGCGATGAAGGCCGCATCCTCGACTTCGATCGTCTGCCGGTAATGCGGTGTGACGAGGTAATGCTGCCCGTCATCGGGATCGCGCCACAGCAGGCTGGCGAAGGCGCGCACCATGGCCGGGCGGGCAATCGGGTTGCCGTCGTGATACCAGGTTCCGTCCGCCGCGATGCGCATGCGGCTGTCGCTGGTGCTGTCCGGTTTCCAGGTATCGACAGGAGGCAGCTTGCGCGCCTGCACCTGCTCGGCAATTTCCAGCAGGTTCATTCCGGCAAGGTCAGGCGGGATATCGTAGGCCATGGTATTTCACCAGATGGCCATTCATGTCACCCAAGCCAAGGGCCTAAAGTGCCGTGGTCGGGCAATATGCCCGGATTGTCCGTTCGCACGAGCAATCGATGCCGTTCAAACGGACCGGGCAATTCCCAGTTCTGGGTGGGGCCTGCGTGAAAGCCGAAGCGGGCGTAGTATTCGGGATCGCCGATCAGCACCATCGGCAGGGCAGCGGACGGGTCCAGCGCGCCGAACATCGCTGCGAAAAGCGCCTGGCCAAAACCCTGATTGTGCCGTTCGGGCACCACGGCAACGGGGCCGACCATCAGCAGGGGGTGGCGGCGACCCTGGTCGTCAGCCAGCGCGACAGGCCATACCTGGATGGAGCCGACAAGATACTGGTTTTCGTCCACCACGGCAAAGCTGAGCGCGGGAAGCCACTCTGTCCCCTCGCGCACCTTGTAGGCGGTGCGTGCGCGCCGGTCCTCGCCAAAAGCGCGGTCTAGCAGCGCCTCGATCATGGCGGGGTCCACTTCGGCGAGCGGAATCAGTGTGGCGGTAAGTTCATCCATGGGCGCGCGCCGATAGGGCCGCAGGCGGGCGGGCGCAAATGTTTCCCACGTTACCTTCCGTTTTAGTTCTTGGGCGTCAGGCGCAAAAGGCGGCCTTGCTCGCCATCCTCGATCACCCAGATCGCCCCGTCAGGGGCCACGGCGATATCGCGCAGGCGGCCCGGCATTTCATATCGCGCAGCCTCATCTGCGGAGTTGGCAGCGGCATTCACCGTCACGCGGCTGATCGACTGGGTGCGCAGGTTGGCAATCAGCAACTGGCCCTGCCAGTCGGCAAACATGGTGCCATCGTAGAACGCCATGCCGCCCGGCGCGATAACCGGGGTCCAGCTGATTGCGGGCCTGGTGAAACCGTCATCGGGTGCGTGATCGGGAATCGGCGTGCCATCGTAATTCTTCCCGTTGGAGCGGGCGGGCCAGCCATAATTGCTGCCCCGCTGGACAAGGTTCAGCTCGTCACCGCCCGCAGGCCCGTGCTCCAGCGCCCAAAGGTTGCCCGATGGATCGAATTCCAGACCCAGCATGTTGCGCTGGCCGTAAGTCCAGATCTGATCGGCAGGACTGCCCCGGTCGGCGAAAGGATTGCCGGCGGCAGGCGTTCCGTCGAGGTTGAGGCGAACGATCGTGCCAAGGTTGTTGGAGAGATCCTGTGCGGGCGTTTGCTCCTGCCGGTCCCCGCTGGAAACGAACAGGTACCGGCCATCGGGCGAGAATGCTATGCGGTGGGAGTAATGTCCGCGCCGCTCTCCGGTACGACTCTGCGACCATATCTGCGTGAGGTTGTCAACGCGGCAGGTGTCCGCTTCCTCGCATACAAGGGTGCCGCGACCGACCACCGCCCTGGTGTCCGCGCCGTCCTGTTTCGCCCAGGAAAGATAGATCAGGCCGTTCGCATCGTAATCCGGCGCAAAAGCCAGGGCGCCAAGGCCACCCTGACCTTCGTAGGCGACCGCGGGCATCCCGGTCACAGTGCCCAGCCGACCACTTCCCGGATCGAAGAACTTCATCGTGCCCGGCTTCTCCGTAATGAAGATCACCCCGGTGCCCGGTTCAAACGCCAATGCCCAAGGCTCGTCGAACGCGCCGTGGCTGACAGCGTTGAAGGGCGAGGTGGATTGCAATTTCACCGGCTCTGCCGGTGCAGTCATAGCAATGTCGCGGGCAGATGGCGTTGCGGTGGGCGTGCTATCCCCGGTTGCGGGGCTGTTGCAGCTTGCGAGGGCGAGGGCGGGCAATATGCTGGCGGCAAGGATTGTCATACGCATGCTATCAGGAACTCCCTCAAAACAATTTTGTGCCTCGCTTGGGCCGGGGCCGCTGGTTGCCGGTGTGGATGAGGCCGGGCGCGGCCCGCTGGCAGGGCCGGTTGTGGCGGCGGCGGTGGTGCTGTGCAAGCCCGGACCAAAGGGGGTGGGGGATTCCAAGAAGCTGACTGCAAGGCGGCGCGCGGAGCTGGAAGTGACGATCCGCGAGCAGTGTGCTTTCGGCATTGGCGTCGTGGATGTGGAGACGATTGACCGCCTCAATATCTTCGGCGCAACCATGCTGGCGATGAGCCTTGCGGTGCGCAACCTGTGCGATGCGATTGGGGAGGACCGTCTGGAGGCACTGATCGACGGCAATCTGACGCCCGCCGGTCGCTGCACCGAATGGCGCTGGCCCGCGCGGGCCATTGTCGGGGGAGACGGCAGGGAGGCCTGCATTGGCGCGGCCAGCATCCTCGCCAAGGAATATCGCGACCGCCTGATGGTCGACGCGGCACGAACCCACCCGCCTTATGGCTGGGAGCGGAACAAGGGTTACGGATCGAAAGAGCATCTCGAAGCATTGCGAACACATGGACCAACGCCGCTGCACCGCCGCAGCTTTGCGCCGGTCGCGCAACTGGAGATGTTCTGATGAGTTTCACTTTCGCCGATATTCCGATCCAGCAGGGCCGCACGGCCATCGTCACCGGGGCCAACACCGGCATCGGGTTCGAGATCGCCCGCGCGCTGGCGGCCAAGGGTGCCCGCGTGCTGCTGGCCTGCCGCGATGGCGACAAGGCTGCTGACGCCATCGCCCGGATCGACGGCGGGCGGGAGCAGGGCGGTGAAACGCAGTATCTCCATCTGGATCTCGCCAATATCGCCAGCGTTCGCGAAGCCGCCGAAACGGCTGCAAAGGAAGAGCGGATAGACATGCTGGTGAACAATGCCGGCGTCATGATACCGCCTTTTTCCACCGCCACGGCGGGATGCGAATTGCAATTTGCGGTGAACCACCTTGGCCATTTCGCATTTACCGCTCTGCTGCTGGAAAAACTGGCGCAGGGCGACGGGGGCCGCGTGGTGATGCAATCGAGCATTGCCCATCGCGGCGCGGATATCGATTTCGACAACCTCGATGGCAGCAAGGGCTACGACAAGTCGGAATTCTATGGCCAGAGCAAGCTGGCCAATCTGCTATTCGCCGATGAACTGGACCGCCGCCTGCGCAAGGCAGGCTCCAGCGTGGTTTCGCTGGCCAGCCACCCCGGTGTCGCCGCTACCGAACTGACACGGCACCTGAAGGGAGGAAAGCTGTTTTCAAGCGTTGTTGGCGCGGTGCTCAACACCTCCGAAAAAGGCGCTCTGCCCGCGCTTCAGGCCGCCACCGATCCCGAAGCGCAGGGCGGCGATTACTACGGGCCATACGGTTTCAAGGAAACGCGCGGCAAGACCTCGGGCCGCGCCGTGAAGAGCAAGCGGGCAAGGGACGAACAGCTTGCCGCGCGCTTGTGGGACAAGTCTATTGAACTGACCGGCATCGACCCCGGCCTCGATCCTGCCTAGCCGAAAGCCTTTGCTTTCAACTGCGCGATATATTCCCTGCTGAACTGCTCCGCCACGTCAGGATCGGCAGGGATACCGCCCGCCTTCTCGCTCGCGGCGCCCATTTCCTCGCGGCTGTTGACGCGGGGGAAGGGCTCCTCGGGCACCTCCACCCCCAGGAAATCGCACAGCGGTTGCCATCCCATGCCCGGTCGGAAGTGCAGCAGCCGTTCGGGCGGAAGTGAATCCATCACTTCCCTGTTTCGCTTCACATACCATTGCGTCATCAGCTTGCGATCCGTGATATCGCCGCCAAAATGGCTCAGCACCGCCGCGTCCAGCATTAACTCCAGCGGTGTGCCTTTGAGGGAATCCAACATGCCGGGTGAAAAGATCGTCTGGCTCACGGAATCGAACCAGTTGTCCGGATCGCGGTCGGTCAACACGACCTTGGCATCGGGATAATAATCGGCGAGTTCGCGCCAGTAGTTGGCTGAAGGGTAATCGCTGGTGGAGCGGAACCCGTCGAAGATCGAATCCCAGTCCGGCTCACCCTGCGCGGCGGCAACCCAAAGCGGCACCTGCCTGCGCCCGTCTGCGAAAACCTCCATCATGTGATGGCACGGGCCAAAGCCCAGATGCTCCAACGCGAATTTCATCGAAAAGGTGGCGTTCCGGCCAAGCCCGGCTGCGATAACTTCCAGCGCCATATGAATTGCCCCCTGTTTCTCGCCTTCTGCCACGAGTGAGTCCCGCGCGCCACACCCCATGATATCGAGTCCTGAGGGCGGCGGGGACTCAACATCTTGTGACGGACTCTTTTCGTTCCCCGCGAATGCCTGAAAGGTGCGGCCAAATTGCCGCTTGACCGCGGACTCCGAAGGACTCACACCCCTGTGGATAAGTGAGGGAAAATCTGTTCATGGGCGAAATGACGAAACTCCGCACGGCTACGCCCGTGCGCAAGGGCAAGGCTCGGTCAGTCGACAAGTCGGAGCTGCCGCTAGGCCAGATCCTCGCCGGTGACTGTGTGGCGGCCATGCGGCGTTTGCCCGACAACAGCGTTGATCTCGTCTTCGCCGACCCGCCTTACAATCTCCAGCTTGGCGGCGACCTCAATCGGCCCGATGGCAGCCATGTTGATGCCGTGACCGACGATTGGGACAGGTTCGACAGCTTCGGTGCCTATGACAAGTTTACCCGCGCATGGCTGACAGAATGCCGCCGCGTGCTGAAGCCGGATGGCGCCTTGTGGGTGATCGGCAGCTATCACAATATCTACCGCGTTGGCGCGGTGCTGCAGGATCTGGGGTTCTGGATTCTCAACGACATCGTCTGGCGCAAGACCAATCCGATGCCCAATTTTCGCGGCACGCGCTTCACCAATGCACACGAAACGCTGATCTGGGCCAGCCAGGGCGAGAAGGCCCGTTATCAATTCAATTATCGTGCGATGAAAACGCTGAACGACGAATTGCAGATGCGCAGCGACTGGACTTTCCCGATCTGCTCTGGCGGTGAAAGACTGAAGGGGGAGGATGGGCACAAGGCGCACCCGACGCAAAAGCCGGAGGCGCTGCTTTACCGCGTACTGCTGGCAACGACCGAGGCCGGCGATGTCGTGCTTGATCCGTTCTTCGGCACCGGCACCACCGGCGCTGTTGCCAAGCGTCTTGGCCGAGAGTGGATCGGCTGTGAGCGGGAGGCGGATTACCGCAAGGTTGCCACCGCACGCATTGCCAAGGAACTGCCTCTGGATGAAAGCTCTCTCGCCACGATGCAAAGCCGCAAGAGCCAGCCGCGCGTCGCCTTTGGCGCGGTGGTGGAAGCCGGACTGCTGAAGCCGGGCACCAGAATTTTCGACAAGATGCGCCGCTGGACTGCCACCGTTCGTGCCGATGGCTCTGTTGAATGTGGCAAGGAGGTCGGCTCCATCCATCATGTGGGCAAGACATTGCAGAATGCCCCCAGTTGCAACGGCTGGACCTTCTGGCATTACGAGGCAGGCGGCGAAGTGAAACCCATCGATGCCGCGCGCAGTCTTTACCTGCTGGCGAGTGAGGACTGATTTTTCCTACCGGGTGCCATGCGTTGCATGGCTGCGGGCATGTTGACTGCGAATTTTGCCTGCAAGCTGCGCGCGATGCTATCACTACCAGCCGGACAAGTTTGCACTTCGATTGGCGAGAGTGACACATTGGGGCCGCAAGGTGACACCTTCGGAGGCGAAATTGACGGAGCGGGGCCTTTCGCCCCAGGACACTGTTCCAAGTGTTTCATATAAGTTGGAAATGACGAGGTTCCCTGAATGCCCGATCAGGTCTACATCCAGCCGCTGACTTTCGTGCCCGGCCCGCAAACGGTGGAGGGCGCAGCCATTCGCCTGGCAGGCGGGATGGCCTATGCCCGCGAATTTGTGGTGATGCTGCGCCGCGATGGCCGGGTGATCGAGCGCCATCTAGCAACCAAATCGACAATCGACGACGTGCTGGCCGCCTTGCCGGAGGATGTCGGCGCAGAAGGTGAGGCGCAGTGGTCCAACCTGCGCATGGCGCACACCGCCCTGCAACTTGGTGAGCGAACCGTGCGGCTCGACCAGCCGCAAGTCATGGGCATCCTCAACGTCACGCCTGACAGCTTCTCCGATGGCGGGGAGTTCATGGACAATCCCGAGGCAATGCAGGCGCAGGCCGCCGCGATGCACGAAGCAGGTGCAGCAATCATCGACGTGGGCGGGGAGAGCACACGTCCGGGTGCGAAAGAGGTGTGGGAAGGCGAGGAGATCAA
>MDTG01044432.1_pt1 | contig 26447 bp, 21 predicted proteins | sample 811421 | NCBI WGS metagenome assembly MDTG01 (sample SAMN05326645, study PRJNA326480) | marine metagenome | isolation source: seawater | place: Pacific Ocean: South East | collected 2011
CACTCGGTGCGAAGATCGGAAGTGTGAATCCGTCGTAGTCGGTGACGCAGAGCGGTTCGAAGGTGAATGAGGAACTCAGTCGCGTCTCCCTCATCACACCTGAACTGGTGAGAGTCTCCACCTGGCCCGATGTCTCGGACTCATCCTGTTCGAACAGGACCAGTCGCGATGGCGTGTCCGGATCTCTTCTGGTGGTCTCCACGACGCACCCGCAGCATGCACAGACGAGGCCCGCCGCGATGGCGAGCCTCGTGAGAAGTGCTGTTGCTGTTCTGGTGCGGTGTGACGGCACTCTTCACTCAATCTCGTCTCGGGTCGCTGGGTTTGAGCGGATCGTTTCTGAAATCGCCATCCAGTTTCTTCTTGAGCGTCCGCGAACGTTCACCGATGGGATCGCGCAGCTGCTCGAGTCGACGCCTGTCGATCTCGTTGAAGTTGATGTCGTTCTCATCCGGGTTGTCCACCACGATCGGTGTGACAAAGACGACCAGTTCACTCACGACGGTGTCTTCGGATTCAGACGAGAAGAAAAGGTCGAGAATTGGAATGTCTCCCAGAATCGGGACCTTGCGTTCCTTTCGACCCTCGGACTCCTGGCGGATGCCTGAAATCACGATGGTCTGTCCATTCTTGACCGTGACCGTCGTGTTGGTCTGCCTGCGGTCGATCACCGGATTGTCGCCTACCCCCAGCGGTGAATTGCTGTTGACGTTCGAAAGCAGGATTTCGATCTCCATCGCGACATTCTTTTCCTTCGTGATGCGAGGCCGCACATTGACGCCGATCCCGACCGCGATCTGTTCGAATTCTGATGTGGCCTGGCCCGCGACCGCAGTCGTCCCTGACAGGAACGGAACGTCCTGTCCATCGAAGAACTTGGCTTCGGCGTTGTCGGTGGTGAAGATTCTGGGCTGCTGCAGAATGCGGGTGTTCGTGACCTGATCAAGTGCCTGCAGGATCATGGTCGGATCGGCGCCCAGGGTCAGCACACTGCTGCTCAACCCCAGACCGGGCAGGAAGTTGTCCTCTTGCCCCTCGTAGAGACTTCCGATGACAAGCGCATTGTCACCCTGTTCGGGAACGATGCCTTGCCCGAATCTCAGACCGAATTCGAATTGGTCACCGAGTTCGACTTCAGCGAGAACCGCGGTGATCATCACCTGGCGTCCCGGGCGATCGAGATCCTCGATGATGCTCAGGACAGCCGACTGGATTTCGGGTGTGGCAAGCACGAGCAATGAGTTCTGAGAGGCATTTGGAACGACCCTGGCCTTGCCTACGAGTGCGCTGACTTCCGTCGAGTCAGTATCGCGCTGGCTTTGCCAGGGGAAGCTGATCTGTCTTTCAGTGCCCCCCGCACTGCCGGTCGTTCCGGTCGTGCCACCCCCGTCACCGCTGCCCACTGAAAAGTCGACTCCGGTGAGGCCTTCGGCTGGTGCCGTGATCGAGCTGCTCGCACCACCAGCAGCCAGAAGAGAGTTCAGAATCTCCGCAAGGTCGATCGCGCTGGCATGTTTCAACTCGATGTTGACAGGCATTCCGACGCTCAGTGGTTGATCGATTCTTTCGATCATGGTGTTGAGCCATTCAAAGTTGCTCGGTGATTTGCTGATCACGACCAGTCGGTTGGAGTCTGGGTAGGCTTCGATGCGGAAGATGTTCGCAACGGCGGCATCCGCCGAAGTCGCCGCGGCGCGCGTGTTCGTTCGCTGCTGGCCACGTGCTGCCCCCGCACTTCCTCCGCTTCCGCTTTCGAGCAGGGCTGCAAGCAGCTCCTTCACCTTGATCGGGTCCGTGTACCTCAAGTCGTAGATTCGGAAGATATCCCCTTCCTGTGCAGGTGCGACATCCCATGCCGTGTCGAGGAGCATCGAGATTTCAGTGATGATGTCGGGTTCCGCTCTCACCGTGATCGAGTTGGTCGGTTCAAGGACCGTCACAGTGAGTTGTTCACTCGTTCCCACTTCCACGGCGGTCTGCGCCTGAGTCCGCTGCTGGTTCGTGGTTCTGCCTCGGGTGTTCTGATTCGTGTTGACTCTCGGAGCGGATCCGCTGCTGGATGAAGCGAACAGCGTCTCGATGAGTTCGGCGATGGTGGTCGCATCCGCGTATTGCAGTCTGAACGTTTCGACTTTCACTGAGACATAGGGCTCGACGTCCAGAATCTTGATGAGACGTGCCACTCTCTTTGCGTACCCGATGTCGCTTTCGACGATGATCTGGTTCGAATTCACGTCGACCGTCAGCTGGGCATATTCCGGTTTGGAGGGGTCCAGACGATCGTATATGGACTGGGCCTTGGCTTCCTTGATCTGGAAGACCTTGATCACGATGTTGCCATCGTCGTTCATGGCCTCCACGTCGACCGCCGGTCCCAGCACGACGCCCGGTTGGAGTGCCGAGACGTCATTGAGGTTGTCGATCATGATCATGTCATCGGTTTCAACCACTGCGATGTCGTTCATCTTGAACGCCTGATAGAGGATCTCGAGGGCGGTGTCCTTCGGAAGTTTCTTTTCAGACATCACCGTGATCTTCTTCGTGAGCAGTGCCTGTTCCTGAACCATCACGACTTTTCCGGTCCATCGCACGATGAATTCGATGATCTCACTGACATCCTGCTTGTTCAGATTGAGATTCACCAGTTCTTCCGTCTCACCCACCGACTCTCCCGTGAGCTCTTCTGCATTACCCTCTTCAGATGAGTCAGGCTCAAGAGCCTGGGGGGCCTCTTCGGTCGCCGGTGACGTGGTGTTCTCTTCCTGCGCCAGCGTGGGCGAAGAGAAAGCTGCAAGCGCGCAGACGGTGATCATGGTGATCATGGTGCGCATGTGGTCGTGTCTTGGCGTATTCAACTCGAGGCTCCTTGATGAATCGTCTTCAGCTTCTCTGGTGTTCCGAGAGATCATGTGATCCATCCAATTTTCGTTCACCGGCATTCAAGTCGGTTCACTTCGGTCTGTGAGGCTTGCGGGCCTCCGTGATTCCGGTGCCTTACTCGGCGCCGGAGTTGTTTCGTATCTGTTCGCGAAGCATTTCGCGTTCACTTTCAAGTCTTTCCTTGGCATCATCAGGTATTTCCTGACGAAGTGCCCTGCCGATGCTGCTCATGGCTCGGATCGCCTCGACTCTGGACATCGCATCCACATCGGACTGTGTGAGCGGTTCCGGGATGTCGGTGGGGCCGGTATTCGCACGGTTGCGTTCTTCCCTCTGGGCGTTTTCGCGGATTTCCGCGAGAGCTCGTGCCTGGGAGGATTCGGTGCTCGAGGGGGTCCGGGGGGCCGTCGTCGACGTCTCGAGACTCAGAAGATCGGATGCTCTCGCTCCTTCGAATGGTGCAGTTCCGAAGAAGTCTGGGACTTGTTCAGCGAAGAGACTGACTTCGTATTCTCCACTGCGCCATCCAAGACGAACACTGAATGGTCCATTGATCTTCAGGACGTTCACGCCATCACCGGAATCACCCACTTTGATTCGACTGCCGTTGTCGAAAAAGACCTCGTTCCCGAGGATGCCACGAATCCCCGGGCCCGCGTATTTCGATGGCGCGCTTGGCGGTGGCGGTGGTGGTGGGGGTGGTGGTGGTTCGGTTTCAACTCGAGGCGGTGTTGGTGGCGCTGGTCTGGTCGGTCTTCTCGGTTCCTTCGGAATGTAGAAGATCGAACGTCCGACGAAACGCTCCTGGGATCGCTCCAACAGCTGATTGTCTTCGAGAATCCTGCTGATCACATTGGCCTGCTCCGCGAGCACGCTGTCTTCGGTGGTGGACTTGATGACTCCCAGTGCGCCGCCGATGATGAAGCTCGAACCTATGATGATTCCGCACGTGCTCAAGACCAGTGTCGTAGGCACCGGGACTCCGAAGATCTTTCTTTCATGCAGTTTCATGTCAGCGTCCTCTCCTGCCGAGGGTCGATTTCATGACCCAGCTTTCGAGAGTGATGTCGACATTCACAAGTCGTCTGAATTCTTCCTGTCCGGAGTTGTATCTCGCCAGCTGGAGTCTGCTGATCGAGTAGATCTCAGGGTCGTTTTCAATCTCTCTGATGATCTTCGTCGCAAGATTCTCCATGCAATCGAACTCGATCCTGCCGATGATCTTCGCAAGCTTTTCCCCGGGTCCTCGCTTGATTCCCGGTGCTGCGCTCATGGGAAGATTCGCGCCCGGAGAAAGATCGATGGAAATCATCTCCGCCTTGTATTCATTGAGAATCTCGTTCAGCGAATTGTAGATGTTCGTTTCAGCGGCGAGCGTCGAGAGCGTCCTGTCAGGAAGCCGCATTGCTCCGAGTGCCTGGACCTGGTTTCTGAATGCAGGTCGTATGTTCGATTTGGCGTTGCTGGTTCTCTCTATTTGGCCGACCAGCGCTTCCGTCTCCCGGTTCATCTCGTCGGCGACTCTCCATGTCTCGGCGACGCCCAGTAGAAGGAGTCCGACGACCCCAACGATGACCAGCAGCTGTGTGCTCCTTGAAAAGCCACCGTACTCGGCTTTGACCTTGACCGTGAGCGTCTGGATGGTCTCTTTTTTGATCATGAATCCCCCTCATCTCGCGCGGATTTCATGTGCGTGAGGATCCGGTCGAAATCGTTCTTCAGCCGAGCCTTGGTCTCGTCGTCGAGATCCTTGCGTTGTCGAGCCTCCGCGACCTTCGTGAGCAGGGCCTTCGCTTCAGACTTGCTCATCGCTGCCAATTCATTGTTGGTGGGTGATTCGGGGATCACGGCAGGTCCTGCCGAACCTCTTGCGCTGGTCTGATCACTCCGTCTTGCCGCAGATGCGCTGCTTCCGAGCATGCTCGAGCTTCGAGCCCCGGAGCTGCTGCTTGGTCTCGACCTGCTGGTGTTCCGAGAGTCGTCTCCTAGTGAGGAGCGTGCGCTCGAGGATGAAGGTCTCGTCGACCGGCTGCTTCGAGCATCGGAGGCTGATGCCTGCATCTGGTCAGTGTTCGACGCGTCATCCATGTCGTCCGTCATACTCCCCGTGACGACGTCTTCCATGTCGGCTGCCTCAACATCCTCGAATGAGGCGGGGTACCGCAGCTGCACGTGTGGAATCTTTCCGAAATCATGTTCGAATGATCGGACATAGAGAAAAGGTGCCTTCACCGTCGCTGTCAGTGAGAAATCAATGACTCCACTGCTGTTGATGGGCTCATTTGAGTAGGTCGCATTTTCGAACACGTTGGTGTCATCGAGCTGAGTCAGCATGTTTCCAAGAAGTCTGTTGGGTGTGATGCCCTTGTGTCCTGCGGCACGCCCCCTGAGGATGATCGAATCGCCTTCGTTGACGATGATGGTGTCTGCTTCGATGCCGAGCGGGATGCAGTTCGCGAGATCGCCGAGCAGTTTGGTCATCGGCCATGATCGGGCTGCCACTTCGGTGTATATACCCCTCTGGGTGTCGTGCTTCTCCAGTGCCTGGGTCAGGGATTCCAGGTCGTCGATCTTTCCCTTGATGATCGCATTGCTCGTCCAGGCTGAGAACAGGGGCACGAGCGTCATCGCGATGAGCATGGCACCAAGGATCATCATGGTGGTTCGGGGCTGGGAGAGTTTTCTGAGCACTTCTCCAACGCGACCGACGTCCTTCATCTGACGATCTGACTGCAGTCTTGTGAGCGGCGCGAGTCTTCCTGACTGTGCGAACAGCGCTCCGAGGGAAAGGCCCCATTCATTCATCCAGTCATCATCAAGAGTTCGCGTGGTCAGAGCTTGGATCTGCTCGCGAGCCTGGGCGGGTATGAAGAGACATTGATTTCCGTCGATGCCTCCTTCGATCGTCTGGTCAGCGAGTGTCTTCAGTTCCTTGACTTCCTCCGTGGACATGTTCGAGGTGATCGCCGTTTCGACGATCATCCGGGTCATGTCCTGTTTCCAGTCACCGTCGTTCTTAGTGATGCGGGTCGATCGTGCGATCAGCCCCTTGGGAGTGTCCAGTAGAATCGAGATGGACCCGTTGTTTCTATCCGAGTAGACGAAGAGTCTGCCCTGGACCTTGGCAGGAACGAGCCCGAGTAGTGCTGCTGTCTCAGGTACGAACCAGACAGCTTGTCTCGTCTCTGGAAGAGTGACTTCTCCCTTGTCCGGCCATGAAAAGAGGATTCCCTGTCTCTGCTGTTCGGATCGGGGTGGAAGGGATGCCATTCCGACCCGGTATGCGGGTGCGCCTCCGAGGATGTGCGATTCCGCCTGAAGTCTGAGTGCCTGCTCGACATCTTCCTCTTCGGTCACGTTGAGCTCGAGCACGCGAGTGATCGTCCTCGCCCCTGAAAGCAGGGTATGGACCTGTGTTATCTCATTCTCCGCGAGCCATTGATCCAGTTCGGAGGTGACGATTGTCTCTTCTCCGTCATCGCCGGCGAGGTCCACCTTCGATTCCGTTTCAGCGTCATCGTTTCGGGTGAAGTGTTTCGTGTCGAGCCTGACGAGTTTTCCGCCCTCGAACCTGCCGAGTAATGCAGCCCAGCCATCCTCCGTCTCCCTGAGGATCACGGTGGATGGGACCTGCTCACTGTTGTTCGGTGTTGAAATCATTACTCTTCGCGATACTCCAAGATCTGGATCGGCAGAGAAGAACGATCGACAACCACAAACATTGCGGTTTCTATGTCACCATTTGTGGAACGTCCGCGACTTGTTATCGCAAAGACCGTTCCTGACGTGGTGAGTCTGTGTCCTACAGCGCCAAGGATCTCAGCTGAGATTCTACCGGTCTCGAGCAGGTCCAAGATGGATGTGATGCCACCTTCTCGGGATGATCTCAAGGTCATGACATCCTCAGCCAGAGTGGGCTCGAAACTGAATACTGTCTCCAGCGCCTTGAGTGATGCCGTGTTCAGGTTGATCCTGCCGGGCTTGACATCTTCGAGCTCTCCGATCCACCCTTCATCCAGGATCATGCGATGCTGGGCAAGGGTCAGCAGGGCATCGTTTTCTGAGTCCTGTGACGCGTTGGAGCCCTGGGTGCTGAGTCCTGTTCTGCGGGTGCTTCTGCCGCCTGAACTGCTGCCGGCATCTGCAATGCCCTGCGCGATGATGGATTCGAGTTTGACGTCGTTTCCACTCGTGGCAAATGACTTGACACTGCTCGCCTGGTCATCCGTAAGTCCAAAGTATTCAGCGATTTCCGACTCTTCGGCGTCGTCCAGGCGAAATCTTGGGAGCCCCTCCTCAGTGAGCCCCCGAGTGTTGGTGTAGGCAGTGAAATATTCTCCCCACCCAGGCTCAAGCGTGTCCGATGTGTCGAAATTGTTGATGAGCCTTGTGTCAGGGCCTCTCAGGCTCTCCGGCCAGACACCGGCAATGAGTTCCATCTCCGCAACGCTCTTCAAATCAGAGTTTCTGGGTTCATAGTTCAGGTTTCTATTTCGGTAGAAATCCTCTTCGGCACCCATCAGGCTGACCTCATCATCTTCATCTCTCCAGTCGATGATGGCATCGATCACATCCTGGCTCAGGCCATCCAGGTCCATCTCTGTCATTTCATTCATCGAGACGGTGTTGATGTTCAATTTCGAGGATTCATCCATCGGTCCCAGGTACAGCTGGCCATCCATGACGTGGGTGATCTCCCAGGTACCGGTCCCCGTCCTTCCCACGGCCGTGTCTTCAAGGTCTCGGACAATGGCAAGTGCATCAGATGGATTGGGATTTTCGAGGTTGTAGGACAGGACTGCAATCACCTGTTCTACACCTGCTCGAGCCGCCCATCGGGCCTGCACCTGTTCCAGATTCTTCGCGCCCACTGCGGCCATTCGATAGCAGACCACCTGGGTTCCACCCACGATGACAGCCAGCACCGCGATCGCCCAGATGACGATGATCAGAATGCTTCCTCGAGCTTTTGTTGGCCGGGGGTTCATGTTCATTGTTCACCAAACCCAGGGCCGCCGATGGGTCTGCCACCGCCTCCGCCCCCAACGGGGCGTCCGCCGCCGCCAGGCCTTCCGCCGCCAGGTCTTCCGCCGCCTGGTCGTCCACCTCCCGGGCGCCCGCCTCCTGCGCCTCCGCCTGGGCGCCCGCCCCCTGCGCCACCTCCTGGTCGGCCTCCTCCTGGAGTTCCGAGTCCCGGTGTGTCCTGCTCTGCTTCCTCGCCCGACTCTTCGATTGGATTGCCATCCTCATCCAGGGGTGGAGGTGGTGGTGGGGGCATGACACGATCGAGAGGGATCACGGTTCGCATCGTGGCAAAGAGCTCGTCATTCGAATATGGATCCGCGCCGATTTCCTGTCCGCTGGCGATCAAGGTCAAGCGGATGGCCCACGGTATGCCATCGATGTCTGAATCCCATTCTTCGTACCAACTCTGTCCGTCGTAGGCCTCGATCTTCAGTCCCACGATCCCTGCCGCCACGGGGGACGCGATACCGCCGCCGTCGCCCCATTCATCCAGGACAGGATCTCTTCTCTGCCAGAGGGAAACACCAGTGTCGTCATCACCCACTCTGAAGTGGGATTCATACTCCTGGCCTTCTCCCGAGTACTCGTTGGGTCTCGTCGGCCTCAGGCTGATGTTGTAGACCAACAGCTCATCTCTCTCGAAATTTCCAGCGGGAGTCGGTGTCATCTCGTCATACAACAGAATTCTGGTTTCGAACAGATCGCTGCGTCGGATCGTGGAGCTGATCTCCCGCCGGAGTTGATCCATGGCCGCCGAAGCTCTCGAATAGGCGACCAGTCTCGATTTCGTGGCGGATCTCGCCCTTGCGCTTTGAAACAGAGAGATCGTCACCGCTGACACGACGAGCATCCCCGCCATCCCTGCGATAATCAGTTCAGCGAGTGTGAAGGCTCTTCGGCTTCCTCCTCGTGCTCTGACGTTCCATGGTTTCATTCGAATTCATCCTCCTGAAGCTCCGCCCAGCGCGCTTCCCGATCGATGGGTTCGAATGGTATTCTCTCAGGATTCGGTTCTTCGCCCAGGCGAGGTGCGATCATCGTTGAACATTCGAAGGCATCCCCATTCGGGGCGTACACGATCGCCATGACCTGAAAGGGATCCGTTCCGACCGCGCTGTCGATCTCAAGCTTGTATTCCCATTCTTCGAACGGAGAATCACATGATCCGTTCATGGAGTTCATTTGAACGAAATCCTGTGGCCCCTCCATGAGGACCGTGGAGAGCAGCTCATCCAGCAGGCTCGCTGCGACGATCTTCTGTTCACCCCGGCGCTGCATCTGCAGTGCTCTTGATGTGAGTGAGAGAAGAGACGCGGCCCCGAGTGCCAGGATCACTCCAGCGATGATCACCTCGATCAGAGTGAAGCCTCGTGTGTTCTGGTGTCCGTGGTTCACCATGAGTCACGCCCCTGCCCGATAGCGTCCAGGTCGATCGCGTCCGGAATCTTCGGGACGATCAGGGCATCCGACTCGACGACATACGGGCTCTGGGCCCATGTCGGAAGTGATACCGTCGCTTCGATCTTGTTTCCCGTGATTTGAAGCCGTATCTCGGGTCTGGTCCCATCCTCACGTGCGGTGATCGACCAGCGGGTCTCCGGTAGAAGCTCACCATCGGATAGAGCTCGTACGTCTATGTATTCGGGGATACGTACGACTGGAGCAAGTGGGTCTCTTTTCCATGTGAGCGGCTCGTCTTCGCTGTTTCCGCCGCGAGCACCCAGGAGGAACAGGTTGCGGTTCGAACCGTCGTATTCGATCGCCGCACTGCCACTTGAAATCGAATCCCGATAGGCGAATGCTGACAGCAGGTCCGCCGCGGTGCTGACCACCAGCCTCTCCTTGCTGGATGCGATCCCGACCATCCGGGGAATGATCAACCCTGAAAGCACGCTGAGAATCATGACGACGATGATCACCTCGACAAGGGTGAACGCGCGTCTCCCCAGCCTCCTGCCCGAGGAATTGTGTACTTGTGGGTTGTGGCCGATCATCATGTTCTTTCACTCTGCGTTGCTCGCTCCTGCCACCTTGGAGCTTGTTACGAAGCATCTATCTGAGTTCCTGGATCAATCCTTGTTGCTGATGACGTCCTCGTTCTCGCCTTCGCCACCAGGTTGTCCGTCTTTTCCATAGCTGATGACATCGAAGTCGATGTTGTAATCTCCAGGAATGACGATGACATAAGGGTTGTTCCAGGGATCGATCAGATCGTCCTTGTTGTTCAGGAAGGGGTCATCGCCCTCCGTAAGCTCCTCGAGCATGAAGTCGTCCGGAAGTGAGCCGCCCTGTTGCATCGACATGAACAGTTCGACCTGTCGGTGCAATGCATTGGTCTCGATCTGGGCGGCGGACCTAGTCGAACTTCTCAGGAAGCCTGCGAATCGGGGGACCACCAGCGCTGCCAGCAGTGCGACGATCATCACCGCCACGATGACTTCGATGAGGCTGAACGCTCTGCGATGAGACAGGCTCATTCGTCGTCTTTTCGTGGTATTCAGGTCGTTTCCGATGAGGCTGATCTTGGACATTGTGTTCTCCTGCTCCATGTGTTTCGAATTATCGGACATGAAGCTGATGGCGCTTGTATGGGGGGCTGGTGGGGAAATTGTATCTGGAGACGAGCACTTGAGTGTGGAATGCTCACGGATACAAACGATCAGAATTGCCGTTGCTTGCCTTGAAAAGCAATATTGATGGAATCATCCGCTTTTCCTGATCATCCCCCGATGGCGGATTGCATCTCGAGCATGGGCAGCAGGATCGCTGTCAGTACGAAGGCTGCCACGCAGGCCATGACGACAAGGAGCAGCGGTGGCAGGGCCTTGGTCACGATCTTGAGTGTCTGATCGACCTGGCGGTCGAACGCATTCGCAGCATGCAGCAACATCGGTTCCAGGCGACCCGAGCGTTCGCCCATGTTGACGATCTGAATCAGCAATGGGGGAAAGAAGCCACTGCGCTCCAGAGGCTCTGCCAGAGATTGGCCTGTCGTGACCTTTTCCTGCACTTCGTCGATGGCAGACATCAAGACGGTGTTCCCCAGTGTGTCCCTGACGATGTTCAGTGCATTCAGAATCGGTATACCGGCGGATGCAAGTGTTCCCAGTGTTCGGGTGAATCGTGCCACGGCTACGTCTCTGACCAGTTTTCCGACCAGTGGGAGCCTCAGCATCAAGAGGTCCAATTTGCGACGATTTGAGGGCATCCTTATCCAGGCTCGATATCCGAAGAAGACGCCGCAGACGATCATCGCGATCAGCCACCACCACATTCTCACGAAGTCGGCCATTCCAAGCAGGAATGCGGTCGGCCATGGCATCGTGAATTTCGATTGGGACGTCAGTGGTTTCATGAGTTCCGGGAGAATGACCGTGACCAGGACGACCACGCTCATGAGGATCAACACACCCACGATCGCAGGGTAGACCGTCGCCCCGATCATCTCCCGACGAAGTTCGATCGATCGGTCCATCAGTTCTGCAAGCTGATGCAGGACTTCGTCCATCCGTCCGGACGCATCGGCGGCACGAAACATGCCCACGACGAGGTCATCGAAGGGCCCCCCGTATTCGGCGGCGGCCTGATAGAGCGGCATGCCTGCTTCGATGCGTTCGATGAGGAAGTCGAGGATCACCGGCATGGCCGGACCTCGCGCCTGTTCGCGGACGGTTCTCATCGCCTGCATGAGTGGAAGCCCCGCTTCAAGGGCGGTGGCCAGCTCGCGAACAAGGTTCGCAAGCTCTGCCCGTTTGATGGAGGGGCGTGCAGACTTCTTCCTCATGAGTGAGCTGATTTTCTGGCCTTCCGACTGTTCGACACTGACCGGGGTCAGTCCCATTCCTCGAATGCGTGTCATGGCATCGCTCATGTCTCTCGCAGAGAGAGAGCCTGTCTTCGCACTGCCGTCTTTGTTGATGCATTCGTACTTGAATGAGGGCATGTCTGAATCCGTCAGTTGTCGTCGACGTCCTGGGTCGCTCTGAGCACTTCGTCGATCGATGTTTCGCCACGAGCGACCTTCGCCATCCCGTCGTCCCGCATGTTTCTGAAGTCATCTGGAAGGGATGCTCGGAGTTCTCCCATCGAACCGTTTTCCGCGATGGCCGCTCTCAAGCTGGAGTTGACTCTGATGAGTTCGAAGAAGCCGAGTCTTCCGAAATAACCCCGGTTGCGGCATTCCTCGCAGCCGTTGGCCACCGGCATCCGGCCCGCAAGTTGTTCTCGCTCCGACTCGGTGAGCCGGTGCTCGAGATCTTCGGAGAGGCCGACCCATTCGGTGCAGTGCGGGCAGAGTCTTCGACCGAGCCTCTGGGCGAGAATCCCCTCGAGGACGCTGGCAGCGAGGTAGGGCTCCGCTCCCATGTCGATCATTCGTCCGATCGAACTCAGCGCATCGTTGGTATGAAGCGTGCTGAACACCAGGTGGCCGGTCAGGGCCGAGCGGATCACGATATCGATGGTTTCGGCATCTCTGGTCTCGCCCACGAAGATCACATCCGGGTCCTGCCGCAGCATGGCGCGCAGTCCGGTTGCAAAGGTCAGGCCTCGTTTGGGGTTGACCGGAATCTGATTGATGCCGCCCAGTTCGTATTCAACCGGATCTTCGATGGTGATGATCTTTTTTCTCGGATCGTAGAGCTTGCTCAGGCATGCATACAGTGAAGTCGTCTTGCCCGAGCCGGTTGGTCCGGTGACCAGCACAAGGCCGTGTGGCTTGGAGATCAGTTGATCCATCGTGGATCTGTGTTCCGAATGCATCCCAAGGCTTTTGAGTTCAAGCTGTATGGAACTCTTGTCGAGAATTCTCATGACGATCGATTCGCCGTAGAGAGTGGGGACTGTGGAAACTCGGATGTCCACTTTTCTGCCTTCGAATCGAAGGGTGATGTGGCCGTCCTGGGGAACGTACCTCTCGGCGATATTCATTCCGGCCATGATCTTGATTCGACCTATCAGTGCCGGCTGGAGATGTTTCGGAGGGGGGGACTGTTCCGCGAGGATGCCGTCTATTCGATACTTGACCTTCAATTCAGATTCGAATGGCTCGACATGCACGTCGGATGTTCTGGACTGAATGGCCTCCAGAAGAAGCAGGTTCACAAGGTTGATCAGCGTCGGCTCTTCCGCCATCCGATGAATGTCACCGGCCTCGATTGCATCGAGATTGTGTTCGAGATCGCTAGAGGCCGACATGCCTGATTCTGCCGCGAGGCTTTCCGCCATCCGGGCTGCAGTGGTTCCGTAGGTCGCCCTCATGAGGTCGCCAAAGGCGTCGTTTGCCACGCCCACTCTGCGAACCGACAGCCCGACGATGGTGCTGATCTCGTCGGACGCCGTGATGTCGAGGGGATCGGCCATGGCGATGACGAGGGAACCGTCCTGGCGTGATATCGGCACGATCCTGAGTCGTACGGCGATGTCAGGCTCTATGAGTGCGACCACCTCTGACTCCGTTTCAGGAGCTTTTTCGAGCCATTCGATGCCAAGAAGCTTGCATCTCTCTGAAAGATTGTCAGCGTCGTTCTTCGGAACGGATTTTTGGATGTCGAGGTCGATTTCACTCATCGTGGGGTGGGTTTCGTCAAGGTGATGGGATCACTTTGGAATGTTCCCGCCTGCGGGAAGGGCTTTGCCTTCCTTGCTCGCAGGGGCGGTCATGTTCTTGTGCTCTGGTGTGTTGGGCCTGAACTCTCTGCCCTGATTTTCCTGACCGGATTCCTTGGCGTTCTTCGGGTCCGAGGGTTTCGATCTGCGGTTGACGCCCGATGTGTTCATGGGGCCGTCCAGTGAGCGCGTTCGAGCAGAATTTCGTTGGTTCGCACTCAGGACATTCAGCAGTTCCTGTCTGTACCGCTCGAGCATCTCCTCCCGTTCTCTTGTCAGGGCAAGTACCGACTCTGGCAAGCGTGGGGTGCGTGTGCTTTCCTTGTTTCGTCTTGCGATGGCCCTGTTCGCTTCGATGATCGGAATCTGCTTGCCATCGACGCGGTACGCTTCGATGAGGGCAAGGTTCGAGCTCTCAAGTGCAACGAGGTATCGGGATTCGATCTTTTCGATCAGTACGATTTGTTCTGGTGCCAGACTTCTGTCCCGTCTGATGTTTCGAAGAACCTTGTCGACGATGGTCTCTTCGAAGATCTCTGGGAAACCGTTCTTCAGGACGGTCAACTTGAATATCTTGGCCTTGTCCGACGTCAGGTTCGCTGAAATGTTCTCGAGTGCTTCGAAGTGAATCGAACAGACCATGGCTCGTGATTCCGAGATTTTTCGGAGTGCATTCAATCCAACTTCGATGTTCTTCTCGACCATTGCATCCTGGATTCGCTTCTGATGCTGCTTGAGCGTCTTGTTTCGATCATCCAGCGCACGGTCAAGTCTGACTTCGTACTCCAGAAGTGCGGGGTCTATGGCCTGGATGTCCGCCTGCGAAAGTTGCATTCCGTGGAGAACAACGAAGATGTTCATCGATTCGCCTGGAATCTGCCCCTTGGGCAGGTCCTTCTCGCGTCGCATGGCTCGATCAAGACTTGGCCATCGTTCCATCTGTAACGGGCTCAGTTGCGTTCTGATGTTCTCGATGAGTTCGAGCTTGAGGCCCATCTTCTCCTGTTCCCAGTTCTGGATGGGGCGAAGTGCGATTTCCATCGCATTCGCTGGATTGGCCATCATCTCCTCTTTCAGGTTCTGCATCTCGTCACGGCAGGCCTGAGTGCCTCCGTCGAATGAGATCTGGTAGTCCTCCAGCATCATTTCAACGATCGGTTTCTGCCATGGCTCGAGTTTCAGGTAGTCCATGAACAGCTGCATGTCTCGGCGGTAATAGTCCGGTTGGAAGACTTCATTGAACCCCGCCTGTGCTCCGAACTGTGCTGATGCCGGGGCGGCCAGACCAAGACTCATCATGATCCCGATGAAGAACGTCGTGATTGGTTTTCTCATGGTGGGGGTCTTTTTCGATCTCTTCATTTCAATCAGCCTCGATGGTTGCCGTCGTGTGCGTGTGCGCTGTGCTGCATCTGCTCATAGAACGCATTGCTCGGTGAATTATGTCCTCTTAAATCAAAATAGCTCTGGTTTCATGGAGTCTGAGCTCATTGAGGTCGCTTTGTGAGCTTTCGGGGCTGAAAACCTCATGCTCTGGGTGTCGTCGTCCGATTTTCGATTCGTTTTTCGGACTTGCATTGGACAATTCTGTCCACGTAGATCCCAGGAGTGTGGATGTTGTCCGGGTCCAGAGATCCGTTTTCAACGATTTCATCGACCTCGACGACCGTGAACTTTCCGCATGTGGCGACCAGTGGATTGAAATTTCTCGCCGTCTTGTCAAAGACCAGGTTTCCGCTTCGGTCTGCCTTCCATGCCTTCACCAGTGACAGATCCGACCTGATACCACGTTCCATGACATAGGTTTCGCCGTCGAATTCCTTGTGCTCCTTGCCTTCCGCGACAAGGGTTCCCACACCTGTCTTGGTGTAGAAGGCGGGGATTCCGGCTCCTCCTGCGCGAAGTCGCTCCGCAAGCGTGCCTTGTGGGTTGAATTCGACCTCGAGCTCTCCCGCCATGTACTGGCGCTCGAACTCCGCATTCTCACCCACGTAGGAGCTGACCATCTTTCTGATCTGCCTTGTGCTGAGCAGCAGGCCCAGGCCCCAGTCATCGATTCCCGCGTTGTTACTGACGGCTGTCAGCTCCTTCACACCGGAATCCCTGAGTGCAATGACAAGATTCTCGGGTATGCCACAGAGACCGAATCCACCCACCGCAATGAGCATGCCGTCCGTGCAGACTCCATCAAGAGCTTCTTCGGCAGAATCAAAGACCTTGTTGGCCATGTTTACTCCAGACACCATTCCACGGGTACGTACCATCCAGTTGACGGGATTGTAGCGGTTCGCGGGCTGCTGCTGCAGTTTGCCTGATCAGTTGGCCGTGGTATTCCTCTGGGCTTTTCGTTCCGGGTTCGTCGGGTCCTCGAGCATCATTCTGATCTTCTTGAGGGACTTGTTCTGGATCTGCCTCACACGTTCCTTTGTCACGCCGATGATTTGACCGACCTGTTCAAGCGTCAGGGCACGCTTGGGCTCCGGGGGAGCATCCGACTGGTCATTGTTTTCCGCCTGGGCGCCTGCAGTGACCCCGAATCTCAATTCAAGGACTGAAAGTTCGATTTCAGTGAGGTCGGCTTCATTGTTCACGACGATGTGCTTGACTTCCTGCGCGCATTCCTGCTCGTGGTTTCTGCGAAGTGTCTCGAGGTGGTCGGATCGTTCCATCGAGGGGTCGTACTCCGCTGGAAAACGCTTTCTGTACCTGGTGTCCTTCATTCCTTGACGGCTGAACGCCTTCAGGATCGCTCTGCAGGAATATGTCGAAAACTTGAAGCCTCTTTCGCAGTCGAACTTGTCCACCGATCTCATCAAGGCCATGTTGCCTTCGCTGATGAGGTCTGCGAAATCCACGTCACTGAGTCTGACTCTCTTGGCCATGGCGAGAACGAGGGCAAGATTGGTTTCCGCGATCTGACGCCTGTACTTTTCTGAAATCCGGTTCCACTTCAGAAGCTCATGTTTCTGCTCAAGCTTCGGGAGGCGTCCTGCGAGATCGTCCTGAATCACTCTTTGGCGGTATCTGGCGTAGTTGAATTTGAGAAAGAGAACTCTTTCCTGGGCAAGCGTCAGGACCGCTGAAGCCTTCTTGGCAGGCATCTTGACACTTCCAGGCTTGCCTGTGGTTCCGTCGTCCATCAAAGGTCGATACCACGAGATGTCTGGTTGAGTGATCTCTTCCGCATCTTGGAAGATGCACGATTCCGCGTTCTTCTTCACGAATTCGGGTGACGCGATGAAATCAATGACCTTGCTGAGAAGTCTCTTCAGAGTGGCTTCTTCGGAGCTGTTGAGCGCTCTCTGAGACCCCGGCTTCTCCGTTCGGGAGAAACCTGCTTCACCTGGTTCGGCCGTGTCGTCCTGAACCAGTGGGGCGTCACTGCGTTCCTGGGAGAAGGAAAGCGTGTGTTCTTTTCGGCCGGCGAGTCTTCGCTGCAAGGGGGAGTTGGTGCCTGCGATCGACTGATTCATGACGAGATACTCCTGCAAGTGGGAATGCTGCGGACACTGTGTGTCCTGGTCAAAGATGTCCCCACAGGGCGTTGTTTCCGAAGACTCACTTGATTCCGGGTTCAGGAGTGCGAAGCGCGCTGTTTGCAGTCGTTGCGAGTCGCTCAACGGGATCAAGTCGGTTTTACGAGTCTTGGGCGAAACACCCTCAACATCAGGTCATAAAGCATTGTGGCATATTGGCTGCGCCTTGTGGACGTTTTGAACGTTATTCTTGCCGACTTTGTGAAAAAAGACGCGAGGAGTGCCCTCAGCGTCTTTAAATGCACTTTTTTTAGGCCACCTTTTGGCGGAAACGGTCTATTCAGGTGTCCCACTCGACATGTCATAGACCCATGGCTCGATCATTCGTGACCATTCGAGGACTTCTCCGGGTGCGAAAAACAGCCCCAGCTCACGTTCGGCGGCTTCAGGGCTGTCGGAGCCATGAATCAGATTGAACGAATTTGAGACTCCAAAATCACCGCGAATCGTGCCAGCATCGGCCTTGGAACCGAATGTCGCGCCCATCATGCTTCTGCAGATCGCGATGGCGCCACATCCTCTGAGAGCCAGAACCAGGACGGGGGAGCTTGTCATGAATGAGACCAGTCCATCGTAGAAGGGCTTGCCTTCATGGTCCTTGTAGTGGGTGGCGGCGAGTTCGCCTGAAATCTGTGTGAACTTCGCACCAGCGACTTCGAGGCCCTTGTCCTCAAATCGAGAAATGATCCGGCCCATCAGTCCACGCTGAATGGCATCTGGCTTCAAAATGATCAGGGTCGTTTCCATGTGAGCTCTCCAATTTGAGAATTTCGGGTAAATGGGGGGGCTGAAATCCTAGCGGAAACCTCTGGATAAGACGTACTCGATCCTCGTTCGATTAGAATTCTTTCATGGTCACGCCCGGCATGGATGTCGGGCAATCCTGATGGGAATCACCTGCCTGGAGGCATGGGCCCCGGCTTGGCATGATTCCCGCCAAGATGACCGCTCAAGTCCACGGGATCCATTTGCATGAGTGCCGCCTCTGTGTCATCTAAGAAAACCAAAAAGTCCGCATCAAGCGGTAAAACATCCAGAGGCAGTTCAGCTGAGGAAATGGCCTCTCGCCAGCGCGAGATTTCGGTCAGTGAGTTCTTCGCGAAGAACCGTCACCTTCTGGGTTTCGACAATCCACGAAAGGCGATGCTGACCACCGTGAAGGAAGCGGTGGACAATGCACTCGATGCCTGTGAAGAGGCTGGCATACTCCCCGACATCTACGTCGAAGTCCTTCAGCTCACCGAAACTCGATTTCGAATCACGATCCGTGACAACGGTCCCGGGATCGTTCGCAAGCAGATCGAGAACATCTTCGGAAAGTTGCTGTACGGTTCGAAGTTTCATCGTTTGAAGATGAGTCGTGGGCAACAGGGGATCGGTATCTCCGCCGCCGGAATGTACGGATTGATGACTACGGGTCAGCCCGTCGTCATTGTCACGAAGGTCAAGCGCAAGTCGAGCCATGAAGTGATTCTGAAGATGGACACTTCAAAGAACCGGGCGGATGTGGTCAGTGAGACCGAACGACCGGAGTGTGACGACCTTTTCGTGTCAGGTAGCGGCACGCAGGTCGCCATCGAGCTCGAAGGGAAGTATCTGAAGGGGCGCCAGTCGATCGACGAGTATCTCGAGCAGACCGCGATCGCGAATCCCCACGCTTCCATCGTCTATGTCAATCCTTCCAACGAGCGGGCTGAATTTCCCCGCGGGGTTGAGGATCTTCCGCCCGAACCGACGGAGATCAAGCCGCATCCCAAGGGCATTGAACTTGGCACGCTGATTCAGATGCTGGAGCGAACTGAATGCACCCAGTTGGGCGCGTTTTTCAAGAAGGAATTCTGCCGGGTCGGTCCGAATGTCGCGAAGGAGATCTGTCGCAGGGCGGAACTCACCGATCGAACATGGATCAAGCAGGTCGAGCATCGGGACGCCGAGAAGCTCTATGACGCGATTCAGAAGGTGAAGATCATGTCTCCGCCGACGAATTGTCTGGTACCGATCGGCAGCAAGGCATTGCTGGCAGGCCTGCTGAAGGAGGTTGAAGCCGAGTTCTTCGCAGCTTCATCAAGACCTCCAACCGTCTATCGTGGCAACCCATTTCAGGTCGAGGTCGGAATCGCCTACGGCGGCAAGCTCCCCGGAGATGAACTTGCCCGAGTCCTTCGATTCGCCAACAGAGTGCCGCTCCTCTATCAGCAGTCCGCATGTTGTTCCTTCAAAGCCTCCCTCGAGGCTTCGTGGAAGAACTACGGCCTGAGTCAGACACGAAGCAGTCTTCCCTCCGGCCCCCTCGTGATCATGATTCACATGGCGAGCGTCTGGGTTCCTTTCACCAGCGAGTCCAAGGAAGCGATCGCCGATTACGACGAAATCCGCAAGGAGATCAGACTTGCGCTGCAGGAATGCGGGCGAAAGCTGGGCACCTACCTCAGGCGAAAGATGAAGATGAAGCGCGAGTCACAGCGGCGTGACGTCTTCGAGCGGTACATCGGTGAGATCGCGAAGGGATGCGAGGCCATCACCGGGGCCGATGCTCAGTCCATCTATGAGGCATTGTCGGAGCGGGCTTCGAGCAAGACCGCCGAGGCAGATCAGGTCCTTGATGACGAGGGCAAGGTGGTCGACGACGGCGGTCGGCTCGCAAACGACGATGGCGTCATCATTCGCGATCTGTTGGGTGATGATGGTGTTCCCGTTGATCCCGACGAGGGGCTCTTCGGAAGCACCCCGGTTGCGCCGGCAGGCAAGAAGGTCGTCAAGAAGACGGTGAAAAAGACAGTCAAGAAGAAGCGTTCGCGCAGCACCAGCAGGAAGTAGTGATCCAGACGATGGCAAAGAAGAAGACACAAACCGCATCAACCCCAAGGACGAAGAAAGTCGTCAAGAAGGTTGTCAAGAAAGTGGTACGAAAGACCTCGTCCCGCCAGACTTCAGGTGGGGGCGCGTCGTCTGCGAAAAAGAAGGCTTCCAAAAAGGGATCCAAGAAGGTTGCCAAGAAAGTGACCAGGAAGGCCGCATCACCCCGGGCCTCCACGCGATCCCCGGAACGAGGAAAGGCGACCATTTCTCGAATCGATTCGATGGCTCAGGACGTGGTGGACACGAGTCTGGCGATGCAGGATCCATTCTTCGAGGTCCCGACTCGAACCGTCTCCAACATGCGATTCAACAAGGCAAAGAGAATTCTGGAGATGGGTGAGAACACTCAGCGTCGGGAACTCTTCAACCTGAACCAGGCCAGGAAGTTCATGCAGACCGTGCTTCTCGCGAGAGGATGCAAGGAACTCGTCGAGGCAGGCAAGACGCTCAGCCTTCGAGGCATGTACTACAAGAGCCTTCATACGATCGAGGGAACCAAGGAGAAGACCTTCGATGATCAGTCCGAATCAGATGTGATTCTTGAGGATCTCGAAGTGACCCTTGAGACTCTTCGTGAGGATCTCCACATCTTCGCCAAGAAGCGAGGAACCATGGTTGGAAACATCACGGTCTTCGATAACGGTGATGAAATCAATTGTCGCAAGATGGGTACCGGTGGCTACGCGATTCCATCGATCTGCGAACCGAACGTCGTGAAGTTCGGAAAGTGTGACGCCGACTTCGTCCTGCATGTCGAAAAGGACACGGTCTGGAGTCGATTCAACGAAGATCGATTCTGGGAGACGCACAACTGCATCCTCACAGAGGGGTCGGGTCAACCTCCTCGAGGCATGCGCCGCCTGCTCCATCGTTTGAACAAGGAACTCGGGCTTCCGATCTACTGCCTTCTTGATTGCGACCCATGGGGGCATTACATCTACAGTGTGATCAAGCAGGGTTCGATCAATCTTGCCTATGAAAGCAAGAGAATGGCTGTTCCTGATGCGAAATACCTCGGTATCAGGGCCAATGACTACGAGCGCTGCGGACTTTCAGACGACGTGAAGATCGCGTTGAACGACCGGGACAGGACTCGTGCCAAGCAGATCGCTGAGTATCCATGGTTCCAAGACCGCCGGGGGTGGCAGAGAGAGATCAAGAAGATGCTTGGAAACGGCTTCAAGATGGAAGTCGAGGCACTCATCACGAAGGACATCTCCTACGTGACCGAGCAATACGTTCCCGAGAGGCTTCGTGAGATGGATTTCCTTGATTGATTCTGGCCTTCAGGTCTCGTCGTCGAGTTCCGTGGGCCCAGCCAGCGGCATGATGATGACGAAGTCGCTGCCTTGTTCGGGGACCGAATGAACTTCGATCCTGCCCTCGTGCATTTCCACGATCCTTCTCGTCGTGGGAAGCCCGAGTCCGCTGCCTCCTGATTTCGTCGACACGTACGGGTGGAAGATCTCTTCAAGGCGATCCTTGGTGATGCCCGGTCCTTGATCGATCACATGAAGGCGCAGGGTGGTTTCATCGCATTCAAGTCTGATGAGAAGCTCGCCGTCTTTTCTCTTCGAGTCTGGTGAGTCCATCGCCTGGAGGGCATTGATCATGAGATTCAGAATCGCCTGCTTGAACAGGCTCTCGTCGAGTCGGGCCATGATGGGGCCCTCCTGCAGATCGGCTCTGAGCAGGATTCCCGATCGATCGCATTGGGGATGAAAGAAATCAACCAGTTGATCCACGATCATTCGGGCGTCCATGAGGGCTGGGGCGAGCTTCATTCTTCCCGCGAATTGAAGGAAGTCCTCGAGGATCTCCTTGAGTCTCTCCGCCTCTCTTTCGAGAGCGCCGGTTCGGCGGATGATGCGTCCCGCAACATCGTCTGAAAGCCCTGCGTCCTCGATGTCCTCTCGAAGAAGTTGTGCGTTCAGTACCACCGTCGAAAGTGGATTCTTGATTTCATGAGCCAATCCGCTCGTCATGGCACCGAGTTCGGCGAGTCTCTCGGACGCTGCGGCACGACGTTCGGCTTCCAGCGCCTGGGCTTCTCTTCTGGTGAGTCTCTGCTTCAAAATCACAGCGGTGATCACAGCTGTGATCAGTGCCGCACAAAGAAGTGCCTCGAGGCTGAATGTCGCTTCAAAGCCCAGAGTCATCTGTCGTGTATTCCGTTTTTATAAGATTGGAATGGAGGACCTGGCGCCCCAGATGTCGGCTCAGAAGAAACTGTTGCCGTCTGATCGTCAGGATGAAGTGGCCGGAACCTGTGAGCGATTCACGGCTTTGGCCATCGTGGCGCTCCACCCTTTTTCGCTCTTGCTGGCGCTGTAAAGCACCTTCTCGCCATCCTTGAGCGTCCTGAAACCCTCACTCTGCTCGATGACAGAGAAGTGAACAAAGATGTCCTGATTCTCAGGGCCGATGATGAAGCCGAAGCCTTTTCGGGCATCAAACCATTTCACTTCGCCATGAACTTCATTAAGTGCTTCCATTGCCATCGAGCGTCTTCTTTCTCTTTCTCATCTCTTTCAGAGGCTCCCTGCTTCCTGCATGAGAGCTGTGAGACATTCTTATCGGATGAGATGTTTTCTGCAAGCTGCTCCGAATAAAAAAGGCAGGTGTCAAAGAGACACCTGCCTTTCAATTCTTCTAATCCCTTGTAACCGTTGGGATTCCGGTCGATGGGAGGTCTTTCAGGCCATCAGTTCGTTTCTGCTGCGGCTTCTTCCTTCAGGAGAGCCTTTCGAGAAACCTTGATCCGGCCGGTGTCATCCACATTGATGACCTTCACCTTGATGACATCTCCGACTGAAACGACTTCGTCGACGTTCTTGACGAAGCCATCGGCGAGCTCGGAAATGTGACACATGGCATCGGTGCCTGGAGCCAGCTCGACGAAGCATCCGAAGTCCTTGGTGGAAACCACCTTGGCATCGTAGATGGAGCCGACCTTGATCTCTGCGCCCAGTGCTTCGACCTCGGCTCGTGCCTGCATGCCGCCTTCTGCGTTCACGCTGGCGATGAAGACGGTGCCGTCTTCCTCGACATCGACCTGTGCACCGGTTCGCTCCTGGATGGAACGAATGGTCTTGCCACCGGGGCCGATGAGCTTGCCGATCTTGTCGGGGTCGATCTTGACGGTCATGATTCGTGGGGCGTACTTCGAGATGTCCTCACGAGGTTCGGGCATGACGTCCTTGATCTGATCGATGATCTGGAGTCGGCCCTTCTTGGCCTGCTCGAAGATCACTTCGATTTCGTCGAGTTCAAGTCCGCGAGCCTTCAGGTCAAGCTGGATTCCCGTGATGCCATCGACGGTTCCCGACACCTTGAAGTCCATTTCGCCGAAGAAGTCCTCTTCACCGAGGATGTCGGTCACGTGGGTGACCTTGCCTGCGGATGAAGTGAAGCGGCCGACGGAGATGCCCGCACAGATGTTGATGATTGGGACGCCTGCGTCCATCAGTGCGAGGCAACCGCCACAGACCGAAGCCATCGACGATGAGCCGTTGGATTCCGTGATGTCGGAGACGAGTCTGATGGTGTACGGGAAGTCTTCGCTGGAAGGCAGGATGCCGAGCAATGACTTCTCTGCAAGCGAGCCGTGTCCGAGTTCACGACGTCCCGGTCCCATGATTCGTCCGGCTTCGCCGACGCAGAAGGGGGGGAAGTTGTAGTGAAGGTAGAACTTCTTGGCGTACTCGGGCATCAGCCCGTCCACGATCTGTTCGCCCTTGATCGTGCCAAGGACGCAGGTCACGAGGCTCTGTGTCTCACCACGCTGGAAGAACGCAGAACCGTGGGTTCTGTCGAAGATGGAGGCTTCCATCTCGATGTCACGAATCACGTCGAGTCCGCGACCTTCCGCTCTGATGCCGTGTTCGGCGATCAGCATGTGGGTGATCTTCTTCTCGAGCTTTCGGAAGCATTCGACGGCTTCCTTCTTCTTGGACTCTGCAGCCTTGTAGGTGACGTAGTCACCGCCTTCGGGAAGCTGGAAGTGCTCGTGGAGCACCTTCTCTCGAAGTTCCGCGACCTTGTCGTTTCGGATCTTCTTGCCCTTGAGCTTTCGTGCCTCGACGAGTTCGTCGTAGATCGCGCCTTCGACGATCTTCATGACATCGTCGCTGGGAAGCGCAAGTTCGCCCATTCGCTTTTCAGGAGCGTTGCACTTCTCACGCAGTTCTTCGATGAGCTCGAGAATGGGCGTGATGCCTTCGGAGATACCGAATTTCATCGCTTCGAGGAGGTCTGCTTCGCTGATTTCAGCTGCGCCGACCTCGATCATGTTGATTCCGTCCTTGTGGCCTGAAAGGACCAGGTCAAGGTCGCTGAATTCGATCTGTGCCTGTGAAGGGTTCAGGACGAATTCCGCACCGGCGTCGGTGTAGATTCGTGCGACACGGATGGTCGCGATGGGGCCTTCGAATGGTGCGTCCGAGATGTGTGCCGCGGCGGATGCGCCACAGCATGCCACCACGTCGGCGTCGTTCTGGCCATCATGTGACATGACCCAGCATTGAAGCTGGACTTCGTCGATGAATCCATCGGGGAAGAGGGGCCGCATGGGGCGGTCCATCATTCGCATCGTCAGGATTTCCTTCTCGCTGGGTGCGCCTTCACGCTTTCTGAAACCACCGGGGAACTTGCCAGCTGCGCTCAGCTTTTCCCGATAGTCGCATTGCAGAGGGAAGAAATCGAGTCCGGGACGAGGGTCGGCCCTGACACAGGTTGAAAGGACGGCGGTCTCGCCGTACGTGATGATTACCGAGCCTGAGGCAAGCCGGGCGACACGACCGGTTTCGATCCGCATCATGCGGCCGCCGATCTCTCGTTCCACAACCGTTTTGGTCATGTTGTGCTCCTGCCAGCGAAACATGTCGTTTCGTGGGATTGGATTGGATCGGAACTGCTTCCGATCAATGTGTACCGCCCTCGGCAGAAGGCGAGCCTCACTCGCGCGGATGCGAATGATGATCGCCCACTGCCGCGTCAGCGGCTGAAGGGAAAGAAAACGATCCGGGAAATGATCCCGGATCGCACAATTACTTTCTGAGGCCGAGCTTCTTGATCAGTGCCTGATATGCATCACGATCGGTTCGTGAAAGATATCGAAGCAGCCGATTCCTGCGACCGACGAGCATCAGAAGGCCACGGCGACTTGCGTGGTCCTTGTGGTTGCTCTTGAAGTGGCCTTGCAGCGCATTGATGCGTTCGGTGATGATCGCGATCTGGACTTCCGGTGAACCGGTGTCATTGCCGTCGCGGCCATGTTCCTGAATGAGCTCGGATTTCTTTTGTTCGGTAATGGTCATAGGTGGTCCGTCTGGTCAGCCCGGGCCATCCGGGCGAGGTGCATCACGCTTGTGATGCCTGTTTCTATCTAAATGGCAAGCCGGGTAAGATAGTGCCCCAAGCCCACTATGGCAAGGAATTGAGACCTATCATCCTGCTTCATCCCGCTTCATTCACTCCCAGAGGCCCAAATCATGGCTAAATCTGCTCCAGAACCCTCAAATGGCACGAAAACCATGTCTCTTCCCGATCTCACTGACGCCTATCAGGCCATGGAGGCCAGGATCGCCGAGGGTGGTGGAGCCAAAGGTGTCTCACGGCAGCATTCGCATGGGCGCCTCACAGCTCGTGAGCGGCTGGGTCATCTGGTCGACTCCGGCACATCTCCCATGGAATTGGGTGTCTGGTCGGCATGGGGAATGTATGAAGAGTATGGAGGCGCACCCGGGGCCGGCGTCGTCACCGCCATCGGGCAGGTTTCCGGTCGACTGAGCATGATCATCGCGAATGACGCCACGGTGAAGGCCGGTGCGTTTTTTCCAATGACTTGCAAGAAGATCATTCGTGCCCAGATGATCGCCCAACAGGCTCGTCTTCCCTTGCTTTATCTTGTCGATTCAGCCGGTGTCTTTCTTCCTCTTCAAGAGGACGTCTTTCCCGATACCGACGACTTTGGTCGCATCTTCAGAAACAATGCCGTTATCTCCGCCCAGGGAATCCCTCAGATCGCGGCGATCATGGGCAACTGCGTCGCAGGTGGTGGCTATCTGCCGGTGCTCTGCGACACACTCCTCATGACCGAGGGGAGCGGTCTCTATCTCGCAGGTCCGGCACTGGTCAAGGCTGCAATCGGTCAGGAGGTTGACTCCGAAGAACTCGGCGGAGCGTCGATGCATTCCGAGATTTCAGGAACGGTCGACTTCCATGAAGAGGATGACGAGAAATGTCTCACGCGAATCCAGCGTCTCATGCTGGCGTATGAATCCATCGAGCCGATCGGTGAGCCACCGTTCGAGGTCTCACCTCCGGCGCGTTCGGAGGAGTCGGTCTACGAGATCTTCGAATCCGGACCGGGAAGTCAGTTCGACATGGTCGACCTGCTCGAATGTTTCGTGGACGGGGATTCGATGGACATCTACCGAGCCGAATACGGGCGCTCCCTCGTCTGTGCCTATGCGAGGATCGGAGGCAGATCATGTGGCATCGTCGCCAATCAGCGCATGATGACCGATCGAAAGATGC
>MDTG01122035.1_pt1 | contig 26444 bp, 23 predicted proteins | sample 811421 | NCBI WGS metagenome assembly MDTG01 (sample SAMN05326645, study PRJNA326480) | marine metagenome | isolation source: seawater | place: Pacific Ocean: South East | collected 2011
GTCCTACTCTTCCATGTCTTAAGACAAAGTACCATTGGCGCAGAAGGGCTTGACTTCCGAGTTCGGAATGGGATCGGGTATTGCCCCTTCGCAATAATCACCGGCAGCAGATTAATATATTAAATATGATAATATGCAAATATTTAATTTACAAAATTGAAAAAAAATTACTTAAAATATTGCAAATATTAACATTTATAATTAGTTCTATAATCAATAAAATTTATCAACTACTATATTTATGATGTATATATTTTGTTGTAATGAGCATTTCTATAATAATTCCTTGTCAGAATGAAGAAAATACAATCTTAAAAACCGTAAATATTTTAAAAAAAAAAATAAAAAATAAAATTAAAAATTATGAATTTATTTTAATTAATGACTTTAGTACTGACGAAACTCTTGAAGTGATCAAAAAAATATCAAAAAATTCAAAAAATGTGAACTTTAGCAATAATAAAAATAAAGGTTTAGGTGGTGCTATAAATTTGGGAGTTAAAGTTAGTAAAAATAAATATATTGTAATTGTGATGGCAGATTTATCTGACGATCCAAAAGATTTAATAAAATATTACAAAGAAATCAATGCAAATAATCTTGATGCAATATTTGGAAGTAGATTTACTAAAAGATCAAAAGTTATTGATTATCCCATTAAAAAATTAATATATAATCGTATATTTAATTATTTGGTAAAAATAATATTTTTATCAAATTATAATGATTTTACCAATGCATTCAAAATTTATAAAAAAAGTACTTTGTTAAAACTAAAACCATTTGTATCTGAAAATTTCAATATTTTTTTAGAGCTCCCATTAAAAATAATTGTTAGAAGAAAAAAATATAAAATTATTAGTATTAATTGGAAAAATAGAAAAATTGGTTATTCTAAATTTAAAGTCAATGAACTCGGTTCAAAATATTTCTTTACTTTACTCTATTGTTTTTTTGAAAAAATCTTATTAAGATAGAAAAAATTTGTCCAGCAAAGATAAAGTACAAAGGTAATATAAAAAGTTTATATCTTGGTAAAATAAAAAATATTGGGATTAGAAATAAGTAATATAAAATTAAAATTAATAATTCATAATTTCTTTTATATAAAATATTAATAATAATTCCTAATAATGCAAATATGGATATTAATAATTCTGGAATAAATATTAATGGATTAAAATAGTTTGGATATGTTGATTTATAATTAAAGATAGAAAAAGCAAAAAATTTATCAAAATAATGTTTTGTATACATACTAGGATTGCTCATAATATTTTCCCTTGCAATATCCAAAAAATATTCATCTAAAAAGATTTCGAATTTTTTTAAATCATATTTTGAAGAAAAAAAAAACATTTAATATTTTTTTATCAGTCATATCTATGTTGGACCCATTGATATTAAGTTCATCATTGTTTCCTCTCCATAAATTATAACCAAAAGACTTTGTGAGAATAATTTGATCAAATTTTTTATAGTTTGAAACTATTTTTGGAGTAACAACAAATATTACCATTAATAAACATAAAATGATTTTTATTATTTGTTTTGGATTCTTTAAAAATTTAAAAATTATTAATAATAAAAATAAAGGCCAAAATTCTCCTCTTATTAAAATTAATAAACCTGAGAATACTCCCAAAATTATAAATTCATTATATTTTTTTGGACATATAATTAAATAAATGAAAATAATAAATAAGAATACTTGAAGAGTTACTGATGAAATTTGACTTGGCGCATAAAAATTTAGTGGGAAAAACAAATAGAGCAATGAGATAATTCTTGAAATATTTTGATTAAAAAATTTAGATAACAATTTAAAAAATATTATTATTGAAAATGATGAAATTATGCACTGTATTAGTAATATTAATTTTACAGTTAAAAAATTTTTTAAACCTAAAAATGAAAATGAATACAAAAAATACGTATACAAAGGCGGCATGTAAACGGTGGGTATTCTCTCGCCTTCAATTACATAATAGCTGTACGATCCATAATTAATTAAATTATTATTAATAACATTCCATTCCATATCTATGGAATTGTCACCATAATAATATGAAAATAATATTTTTATAAATGTAGAAATTAAAATTAAAATGTAAAAAGGACTTTTGTTAATTAAAATCACAAATTAATTTATTTATTTTTTAAATTTTTAATATACGTTTTAAGCTGTATTTTTCCTACACGCCTATAAACTTTATTTGAAATATTTTTATTAATAACTGCAGACTCATATCGTTCCCCTTTCCTTTCTGGTATATACATAATCTTTCCACCAAACATTTTTGCAACTTGAATTATTGAATAACTTTTATCAGAGGCAATACTGTAGTGTCTATTTGCATTTTTTTTCCAAGCCTCTAAACACACTTCTATTGTATCATTTATGTGTGTGAAACGTCTTTTTTGAGAACCAGGCCTCACTATTGTTAAAGTTTTATTATTTTTAATTTGATCTTCAAATATACCAATGACAGTTGCCATTTCTCCTTTGTAAATTTGGTTAGGTCCATAAACATTATAAAAATAAATAACCTCGTACTTTAAACCAAACCAACTTTTAAAATTATCTAATAATTCCAAATTTTTTGCTTTGCTGAATGCATATGGCGATAAATTTTTATCATTACCTCCATTCCCTAAACTTGCTGAAGTTGCTGAATAAATTAGCTTGATATTATTTTTTAAACAAAATTTGAATACTTCTAAAGTTCCTCTTAGGTTAGACTCAAAACATTTATCTAAATTATTAAAACTTTGATGAATTCTAGCAAACTCACCAAAATGAAATATAGTCTTTATATTTTTCTTATGTCTTGTAAGAACTTTATTTATTTTTTTTGTATGTGATTTTATATAGTTTACTTTTGAGTTTTTAACATGGTTTTTCTCTGTTCCACTTGAATAGTCGTCTAAACTTATAATTCTATATTTTTTTGATTTTAATAATTCTCTTATTAAGTTTGATCCTACAAATCCAGCTCCGCCAGTGACTACAATAATTTTTTTTTTCATAAATTATTAGACTTTATATTATCAGATAAATATTTTTTGAATTAATAGCTTTTTGTAAATCTATTTGTATTATCTCCAGACTTTATTTGATTAAATATCCATTTATAAGTTTTCTCCAGACCTTTTTTTAGTTCTGTGCTTGGAGACCAATTAAAATCTGCTATAATTTTAGTATTATCACTTGATCTACCTCTTACTCCTTTTGGTTTATCTAATAAATATTTTTTTTTAATTTTATAATCAGCAATTTGTTCTATAATATCTATCATTTGATTTATTGACACCTGTTCATCGCTACCTAAATTATATATTTCGAAATTCTTTGAGTTAAAAATTTTTTTAGTTCCTTCTATGCAATCGTCAATAAACATAAAACTTCTGGTTTGTTGCCCATCTCCCCAAACTTCAATTTCTTTTAAATTTTTCATCCTGGCTTCAATAATTTTTCTACACAAAGCCGCAGGAGCTTTTTCTCTTCCACCGCCGTATGTTCCTAAAGGACCATAAACATTATGATACCTGACAACTCTAGTTTCTAAGTTAAAATCCTCGTAAAAATGTCTACACATTCTTTCGCTAAATAATTTTTCCCAACCATAACCATCCTCTGGATCTGCAGGATAAGCATCGGTCTCTTTTAGTCCAGGGACAAAAACTTTAGATTGTTTATTTGAATTATAAACACAAGCGCTTGATGAAAAAAAATATTTTTTTACTTTATTTTTTAAGCATGCCCTGAGTAAGTTAGTATTAATTAACACCGACAACATACATTCTGCTTTATTATTTTCTATAAAACCCATGCCTCCCATGTTGCATGCCATATTATAAACGTAGTCAACATTCTCTGTTACCTTTAAACAGTTTTCATACTCCTTTAAATCTAAAGTAAAATTATTAAATCTTTCATTTAGCTGAAACCAATACTGAGGGGGCTTAATGTCAGCACAAATTAATTCAAATTTTTGCTCTGATAAATTTTTTGCCAAATGCCCTCCGATAAATCCACCAGCACCAGCGACTAATACTTTCATAAACTCTTAATACATCATCCTTTTTTCTACGCAAGATAAATACTTATTAGTGAGAGTATTAGATAATATAATAATAGTAGCAGTATGAGCTTAAATAAAACATCAAAAAGTATGAAAATAAGTAAATTATTTTATCCTGTGCTAATTGAATAAATTTTTTTGAATATAGTATAACGAATAATAATGTTACTGGATCAAGATACTCTTGAAACACATAACCTGTAAAACAATAAAAAATTGAGTATGATAAAATAAAAAAAAATAATATTTTTTCTTTTTTTAAAGAAAGATAAAAAATTATAAAACAAGATAAGGCTGAAATAGATAAGTATAATATTTTAAATATTAATTCATTCGAGATTAGAATATTTAGAACTTTTCTTATTGCTCCTCCTGATAATAAATCAGCATTTGAATAACCCCAAAACGAAAAAGTAAAGATAATTAATAAAATTATTATAAGTAAAAAATTTTTTTTAAATATTTTTGTTAATTCATAAATACTAAAATAAATTAATATAATAGGAAAAAAGTAAATTAATAATATACAATACAAATCAATAATTTTATAAACATTAAATGTAATTCTGTTTATTTCTTCAATTTCAATATACTGAAGAGCTTTTGCAAAAAAATCATAAAATAAAATTAAAGGAGAAAAGAATATTAAGTTTAATAATATTAATTTTATATTTTTTTTTGATCTTAGATTATTAATATTTATTAATAAAAAAAAATTAGTTAAGGGAACGATAAACAAATTCTGTGAAGAATAAAATGAGCAAAATGAAAATAAAGTACAAAAAAATAAATTTAAATTGATATATTTTCCTAATTTCACATTAAAGAGAAAGAGAACTGATAAAATCCAAAATAAATAACCAATATTTTCTCTCAGCATCCAATATGCACTTGTTCTAAAATATGGACTGACAAACAAAAATAAAGATAAGAATAAAAGATAATTAAATTTTAGTTTTCCTTCACTACTAAATTTGTTTTTTAAATATAAGACATAGAAAAGCACGAAAGGCGTAAGTAAAGAAATTAAAAATATGTTTAATCTCCAAATATTTTGATCATTTGGTAAGTAAAATTTAAATATAAAATAATCTAGAGGAAATCTTCCATCTCTGTATTTACTCCAATCAATACTCTTAAAATTGTTATTAAAAATTAGCTCATAATTATTAAGAATATGCCCATAATCTCCTTCACCACCTCCAGCTGAATTTTCTTGAAAAATATAACCTATTATAAAACTTAGAGTTAATAAGAAACAAAAGATGTAAAAATATTTTTTTTTTAACTTTTCCATTCCAAAAAATTTATATATATATGCAAATTATAGATATATTTATTAATTCTTTTTAAAATTAATTATTTAAATATTTTTCCCAATGTAAATTTGTTTTTATACTTTGGTACACATTTCTTTTTGGACTCCAAGTTTTAAATAGTTTTTTTAAATAAGTATTATCGGCATATATTTTTGGTATTTCTCCTTTTCTTTTTTTTGAATAATTAATTTTGATACTTTTTTTTGAAATTTGAGAAAATAACTTGATGATCTTTAAAACTGATAATGGTTTAGAATAGCTACAGTTTATTATAATATTTTTATCTTTTAATTTTTTAATAATTAAATAATGAATGTTTGCTATGTCAACTACATCAATATAATCTCTAATTGCAGATCCATCACGTGTCTTAAAGTTTTTTCCATATACATTTATATTGTTTTTATTTTTTTCTAAATTTTCGGATAAATTTTTAAATAAACTTCCTTTTTTTAATGGCCCTGTTTTATTAAAAATATCTGCACCAACAACATTGAAGTATCTTAATATTTTATATTTTATATTATTTATTTTACATTGATCTATAATTAAATTTTCACAAATAGATTTTCCTAAACCATAATTACTTATTGGTTTCAATTTATCTTTTTCGTTAACTTTTGTTTTTTTTGAGTTACCGTAAACAGCAGCTGTTGATGAAAATATAAAATTCTGGATTTTATATTTTATGGCAAATCTTAAAATATTTTTGGTCATTTTTACATTGTCGTTCAAATATTTTTTTGGGTATAATTCAGATTCTGTAACATCAATATTAGATGCTAAATGAATAATATGAGAAATTTTATATTTAAAAATTTTTTTATTTAATAAATTATAATTTAACAAATCTACTTTTACAAACTTGATTTTTTTATTTATAAAAGACTTTTTACCAGATGACAGGTTATCAAGAATTATAATTTTATATTTTCTTTTTAATAAATAGTTTGCTACAGTTGAGCCAATATAACCAGCACCACCCGTAATTAAAATATAACTATTTTTCATTATTGTAACTATTATAATACAAAATAAATACTATTGAATTAATCAAACTTAAAATAAAAAATATAATATTAAAATTATTTAACATTAAAATTAATAAAGAGAGATTTATAATATTTATTATTATACTTGTATAAAATACCTTTTTATGTAATTGTTTTTTTTTTATTGGAATTAAAAAAAAATAATCACTTAATTTAGCCCATGGATAATAACCTTTTGATGTTTTTTTTATTAATGTGATTGTGCAATCTAACAATGGGTAAGATAATAATGTCAAAATATAAAATAATTTATCAATTAGAATAAACTCAAGACTTACATATCCAATAGAATATCCCAAAACTATACTGCCAGTATCTCCCATATAAGCTTTTGCTCTGGGATAATTTAAAAACATAAAAAATATAAGTGCTGAAAATAAAATTATACTGATAAATAAACCAAATGTTTGAATATTAAAATAATAACTAATTATAATAATTCCTAGTAGGAAGGATATTGAATGGACTGCACAATGTCCGTCCGAACCATCTATAAAGTTGATTATATTAATAATATATACCCAGAATAATAAACAAAAAAACATAGACAATTTTAGTGGTAAACCCAAGTTTAATAATTCTAAATTTGTTAGTGAAAAGTAAACAACACATAATTGAATAATTAATTTTAATTTAGGATCAACTTCAAAAGTATCGTCTAAAAAACTTAAAACTGTTAAAATAATGATTGAAATATAAAACAAATAAAATCTATTTGGTAAATATTTAGCTAAGTCATAATTAAGATAAAAAATGATTGATATGAGAAATATACATAATGTAAATGAGAGGCCCAAAGATGTGATTACATTTTTTTGGTCACTTAAGGAGGTTAAATTAAGGTCGATTTTCTTAATTTTTTTTAAAATGTAATAACATGATAGAACTAACACAAAAGAAATTAAAAAAACTAAAAGTAAGCCATTTAGGTTAGAGAAATTCATTTTAAATTATTAACACTAATTTAGTTTTTCACAAATTAATTAAAATATTATTTTTCTGTTTTTTTGTTAAATATCAAATAATAACTAACAGTCGATGCTAGCATAATCAAATTAAAGTTTGTATATAAACTTCCATGTGGTTTTAGAGGAAAGAAATAACAAAATATAAAAATAAGAAAGTAATTTTTTTTCAAATCTACGAAAATAAATTTATTTAAGTTGAATAGATTATGAATTAAAAATAATAAAAGTATAAAACCAATTATTCCTTGCTCTGATAAAATTTCTAAATAAACATTATGTGGATGAGTACTACATCCATCATAACCATGATTATTAGTAATTTTTAAATATTCTTTTTTATATTTTAAATTACTACATTCGTTCCTATAACTTTTATATGTAGTACCAAATAAAAAATTATTTTTTAAAATTACATAAGACTTAAACATCATTCCATAATACGGCCATCTTTTTAGTCCTTCATCATTTTTTTCTTTCTTGATGTCATTTACAATATCTTTAAAAGTATTTTCATACTTATATATGGATGAAAAGTTAACTACCTTTGTATAATGTAAAATAGTCAATGAAGATAGAATTAATGATACAAAAAATAATAAAATTTTTATTTGCTTAGATTTCATAAAATCTTTAAAATTTAAAATAAAACAAATAAATAAAAATAAATTAATAACTATAAATGGGGTCCTATCACCTGACAAAAAAATACCAAAGTATATTAGTGCTAGTAATAATAATTTTATTGGCGTGAAATTTTTAAAAGCAGCTAATAAAATAGCAAATATGAAAAAAAGATAACTCCCTGCAATAAATTCATTACCAAAAAAAGAGGTGACTCTTGCATAATCATTAATTAATTCATTACCAAATATATCATATTTAAATATTGCTTGAAAATATAAATTAAATGTGAAAATTAAAATAGGAAATAAAAAAAGAATCTTAAAATTTTGATCTAATAATTTTTTGTCAAAATTCACACATAAAGGAAATAGTATAAATAATGGAAATCTAATTAAGGCAATAGATTTTAAAAAAAGTAATTGATTAAAATTATTTATTACTAAATTAAATGAGATATAAAAAACAAATACGAAGAAAAACACTAAAATTTTAAGATACTCAGAATTTTTAGACTTAATCAAATAAGCAAGTGTATAAAACGCTATTATTGATAAAAAAAAATCTGATAAGAATTTCGAAAAGAAAATAATTGATGGAGTCATTATAAAAAAACAAATAAATATTTTTTGCATAAATGCATTAAATAAAATCAATTCATTTTTATTCATATTAATTTAGTTTAAAAAATTGTTTTTAAGACGATTGGACATTATAGATTTGTAAAGTTTTAAGTATTTTTTAATTACAATATCTGATGAATATTTTTTTACAGCATCTTTACGAATTTTTAACTTTAATTTTTTATAATTTTTTTGATAAATATATTTGTCCATAATCCTTTTTATCTCCAATTTGCTTGTATTTTTTAATATATTTCCATTGAAGTTATTTTTTATTACCTCCTTAACACCGCCTATATTTAGAGAAATTAAAGGCAAACCACACATAACAGCTTCTAAAGCAGTTTGAGGCAGATTATCCTTTGTTGATAATAAATAGAAAATATCTGAAGAATTGTAAATTTTTACAATATTTTTTTCATTATTTATTAAACCAAAATGTGTAGTATTTTTGGGAAAAAGGCTGAGAGTCTTATTATTATATTTTCCAACCGTAACGAAATGAATTTTATTTGGATACAGATCGTTTAATATATTTGTGACTTTACCAAAATGCTCAAGTCCTTTTCTTTTTTCATATAAATATTTTGCTGAGAATAAGACAATAAATTTATTTTTTGGGATATCTTTAAACTTTTTATTATTTATTTTAAAGCTATAAATCTTCGGATCTATAGGAGTAGGTATTACCGTTATGTTTCTATTTCTCATCAAAAAACTTTTTCTTGCCTTTTTTGCTAACCATTTTGAAGGTGATATTATATAAATTTTTTTCTTTAGTAATTTTTTCTTTTTTTTCCATGTTATAAAATCTAAATCAAATATTTTTTGATTTATAGTTACATTTCTATTCCATTTACTTTCATCGGTAAAATGCTCAATACCAACGAATGGCCACATATCAGATAGCCGCCAAATAATAGGCTGTTTTATTTTCATGATATCATCTATCGATAAAAAATTGTTTATCCAATTTATTTGAATTAAATCTAAGTTTAGTGAATTTATTATTTTCGAGTACTTTGAATTAAATAAGTCTAAACTTACAAAACCTTTTTTTTTTTGCTTAAAACAAAATATTAAAGTTACAATTTTACTTAAGTAAAATTGAATATAAAATAATAAATTATTTAGCAATCCTTTGTTTAAAATTATACTGCTTTTATTTTTTTTTATATTTACGTATAAATTACTTTTTATTCCTGATTTTCTTAATGCTGAATTAATTTTTACTGCTGCTAATCCTGCACCACTATGATCATAAGTTGAAAAAATACCAATTTTCATTTTAATATTTTTTTTTAAAATTATCTATTGAAAACATTTTTTTCGTACCAAAATTGAAAGATAAAAAAAGTCCATGTTTTTTCAGTTAGGTTTATATTTTTATTAGATGAAAAAAATTTTTTTAGTAAGTTATCTAAATAACTATAAGAGAATATTTCTTGTTTGGATAAAAATTCTTTTGATGCAAAGTAAATCAATTGGTTTTTAAGCTCTTTTTTTAGCCAAGTTTCTTTAGGTAATACAAAACCTTTTTTTTTCCTATTAATAATTTCATCTGGAATATATTTTCTAGCTATATCTTTTAACAATATTTTTGAATTTGTCATTTTACTTAAATATTCACTCGGTACATTTTTTATATAATTTATCATCTCATCATCCAAAAAAGGTGTTCTTGCCTCTATTGAATTAAGCATTGATAACCTATCTGTAATATATAGAAATTCCCAAGGTAACTGTAAATTAAAATCTATTTCTTGAATATTTTTTTTGGGTCAAATTTTTTATTTTGTACTAGTGAATGAATTATTAAATTTAAATCATTTGAGTAATTTTGATTTTTTAAAATAAGTTTATTAAGTTCATTTTCATAAAAGATTTTTTTATACATATATCCATAAAAATATTTAATATTTTTTAAATTTTGACTAAAAAGATTTTTATGTATGTTTTTTATAAAAAAATCACTTAATAAATAATTTTTCCATTTACCATAATTACCAAACAATTCGTCAGCTCCTGTTCCTGTAAAAATTACTTTTTTATTACTTAGATTCTTATAAACATACCAAGATGCTAAGCTACCAGCGTAAGGCTCACATAAATTCTCAAATATCACATCCATATCTTTTAAAAAATTGTTTGAATTAATTACAATTTCATGATGTAAGCTATTAATATTTTTTGAGATAATTTTGGCAAAACTTCTCTCATCTTGGTCTTTATTTACATCATCAAAGCCAACAGTAACCGTTTCTATTCTTTTTTTTGATATATTAGAATAAATTGAGGAAATTAAGCTTGAGTCTAAACCGCCTGATAAAGAAAAAATAATTGGAACGTCACTTAATGACCAATTTTTAACTGATTGTTCTAATGCATTTCTCCCAGCAATTATTATATCTTTGTAAGAATTAAATTCAACCTTATGAATTTTTTTTGAATATTTTTGAATATCAATTTTTTTTGAATTTAAGTTATATTCAAAATAATTAGAATTATTTAATTTATTTATATTTTTATATATCGTGTCGCCAAAGGGAATGTATTGAAGTTGAAAATATTTATTTATTGAATTAAAACAAAGTTCGTTATCAGTTTGTTTTAATTTTAATAGAGGTTTAATTTCAGAAGAAAATGCAAAATTATCACCTGCTAAAGAATAATATAATGGTTTATTTGAAAATTGATCAACTGCTCCAAATAAGATATTTTTTTTAATATCATAAATTACAAATGCGAACATACCATTTAGTTCATTTAGCATTTCTGCACCTTTGTAATCATACAATTTTAAAAGTACTTCTGTATCCGAATTTTTTGTTTTAAAGGAATATCCAATTTTTTCTAAATTTTTTCTAATTGTTGGAGAATTAAAAATCTCACCATTATATACAATTACTTTGCCATTATAAATCATTGGTTGATCTCCATACTGAAGGTCTAAAATACTTAATCTATTATGAATTAAAGTTACTTTATTATTTAAATAAAAATTTTTTGAATCTGGACCTCTGTGATTTTGTAACTCAATAAACTTTTTTATAAACTTATGATCCTTTGATTGATTAATCCCAAATATTCCACACATCTAATTCGAGCTCCATTCATTACATGGATCTTCAAAATAATCCGAATCAGGATTATCCATCCAATTATTAAATTTTAATAATTTATCTTTGTAGAATTTTTTATCAAACTCTTCATAATTAATTTTTAGATTTAGATCTGCAATATTATTTTTTTTATAGAAAAATCTTGCAGGATTAAATTGTATTGTTTTACAAATAAAAGATATGTAGGCAAATTTTTCAGCATTAGATTTGATTTCAGTATTATTATTTTTAAATAAATGTAAATTAGATATCATTTCAAAATATTTTTCTCTATTATCAAAGTTAAAAGTAAATCCTCTATTATTATATCTTCCAGTTCCAGCTGTAATAACAATTTTGTTTTTTAAAGCTGCTTCAATACCAACTGTCCCCCTTATTGTAAAACAAAAATCTAAAATATCAAAAAGTCTAATAGAACTAATTTTTGATTTTGAGCTTAGATATTCAAAATGATTTGGTATATTTCCAAATAAATCATATATAATTTTAAGTTCTGGATCGACTTTTTTATTTGATATTTTTTCTCTATTATTTTTTATTACATTGCTTGGATGAGATTTTATAATCCATTTTAAATTTTTATTTTTATTAGCAGCAATTAAAGTTTCTTTGTACCATTCTATATAATCACCAAATAAATCTTTTCCAAAAAAGAATGTGCCATCCCAAAATATATGTGGAAATATAATTGCAATTTTTTGACTTGCCTCTACATTCAGTTCAGCTTTAAGTTCTTCTATATCTAAAACCTTTTTTCCAACTGTAGTACCAGCTGAAGGGAACCATGAATTATTTTCATATTCTGAGAGAATTTCATTTTGCAAATAATCAGATTGCTTTTTAGTAATTTTTATATTCTGATACTTTTCCCACAAGGTTTTTGAGATGGCACTAGGATGATCATTTTTATTAATTGAGTTATATTTTTTTAATAGGAGTAAATTGTTTTTATATGATGCTACAAATTGGATACATTTGATACCTCTTTTAATAGATTCGTCATATAATTCACCTGCGCCAACATAGCTTTTATCATTAAAAACTGCATATTCTACATCTTTATTATTTTTTAGAAAATTTATAGACGCATCAGCATAAATTATCGATTTAAAAAAGAAAAATTTAATTACGAAATAATGATATCTATTTTTTAAATTAATTTTTGGTGTTTTTAGTTTCCTAATGGATGAACTAATTGCATATTTTCCACAATTTATACCTTCAAATTTAAAATTAAATATTTCATCATATGTTTTATTCATCAAGTTATTAGTTATTTTATTAACTTCAATAAATGAAATTTTAGAATAAAAATTTAAAGGTTTTATAAATTCAATTTTTTTATCATTTGAATTAAAATTAATTTTAAAAGAATTAAAGAAAATTAACTGTTCACACTTTGATCCTATTTGACTAAAAATAAAATATGAAAATAAGTAATTATCAAAATCAAACCAATTAAAAAAATTTATATGAATACATTTTTTTTTGCTTGATTTTTGTGGTTTAATTTTATTTTCGTAATTTTCAAAAAAACTTAAAAACTCATGGTATTTTTTTTTTTTAAATATCTTTATTATAAAAAATTTTATGTAAGATATAAAATTGAATAAAAATATTACTTTAAAAAATAAATAATAAAATAAAGATTTTATAAAATAAGTAATATTTGACATTCTTTATTATTTAAAAAAAAGCTTTGCTAACTTCAGGTCTTCTTTATCATCAATATCAATAGAATTTATAAATTTCATTGTATATCCAATAATCTTTTTTCCTCCTAATATAAACTTTCTAATATTTTTTTTTGACGTGATATAAATTGCAGCTCCATTTGGAGCAAAATAAGTTGTTTTTTTTTGTTTTATAAATTTATTTTTTATTTTAAATGATTTTTTTATATTAGCTCCTTTTTTGAAATATAATGACTCTGGATTAAAAATATGCTTCACTTTTGTTACACTTACTAGAGAGTCTGGATTGTTTCTTATAAATAATCTACAAGCTTCATCTATATTTTTTTTTTTCCGTAATGGAGATGTCGGTTGTAGAAGTATAATGCCTAAAAAATTCTTGTCATTAAATAGTTCTTCATTTTTAATAGCATTTTGTATGACTGGAAACATTGGAGTGTTATCCCTAGATAGATCATTGGATCTTTTCAAAATATTAATTTTTTTATTTAAAAAAAATTTTTGACTATATTTGATAACTTTTTTACAGTTGGTTGTAATAATTATTTTTTTTATATAATTAGATTTTAATGCTTCAGAAATTGTCCAATGTATCATTGGTTTTTTATTTAATTTAATCATATTTTTATTTTTTAACTCTTTAGAACCTGATCTTGCGGGAATGATTGCTATAAAAAAATTTTTCATATATATGTGTCTATTAAATTTAATATCAATTGCAATTTAATAACGTAAATATATATAACATGTAATGAAAAAGATATGTGCTATCATTCATAATAGAGCAAATTATGGAAGTATAAAATAAGTCCTATTACTTCTAAAAAAAAACAAGTCATTTAAACTGCAAATAATAGTTGGAGGCTCTGCAAATTTAGAGAGATTTGGCTCAGTTATTAAAATTATTAAGAATGATAAATTTAAAATAGATAAAAAAATAAACTTTGTTATTGAAGGTAATTCTCCCCTGGAAATGTCAAAAAGTACGGGTCTTGCAATATTAGAAATTTCAAATGCATTAGATGAATTAAAACCTGATTTAGTAATTACAGTTGGTGATCGATATGAAACAATGGCTACCGCTATATCGGCTAGTTATATGAATATACCTTTAGCTCATACTATGGGCGGAGAGGTTTCTGGAACAATAGATGAAAGTGTGAGACATGCTGTGACAAAATTTTCAAATATTCATTTTGCTGCAACTAAAATTGCAAAAAAAAATATTTTAAAAATGGGGGAAAATAAAAATTACGTATTTAATGTGGGATGTCCAAGAATTGATGAGGTGAAAAAAATTTTAAAGAAAGAACCTACAGAATTAGAAAAAGTTATAAATAGTTTCGGTGTAGGTGAAAATTTAAATTTAAAAAAACCATTTATTACAATTATGAATCATCCGGTAACAACCGAGTATGGTACTGGAGAAAAAGAAATTTCAAAAATACTAAAAATAGTAAATAAAATAGATATTCAAAAAATTGTATTTTGGCCTAATCCTGATGCTGGATCGGAAGATATATCAAGAGGCATAAGGAAATGGAGAGAAAAATTTGGAGATCATAAAACAAGATATTTTAAAAATCTTGAACAGAAATACTTTTATCATATTTTAAATAAAACTGAGTGTTTGATAGGAAATTCTTCCTCAGGTATAAGAGAAGGCTGTTTTATAGGAGTAAAAAATATTTGTATTGGATCCAGACAATCGGGAAGAGAAATTGGAAAAAATACTTTTATGATTAAAAATAACGAAAAAAAATTAATAAATTTATTAAATAAAATTTTAAAAAATAAGGCAAAAAAAATTAAAGATTATAAATATGGCGATGGCTATGCTGCAGAGAGAATAGTTAAGATTTTAAAAAATGTTAATTTTAAGTACGAAAAAAAACTTGAGTATTAGGCATAAAAATCTGAATATTTAACAAAAGTACTTCTCTTAACATTTTTTTTTAATTTTTTGCCTAAGACCGTTTTATATTTATTTGCTGAAATCCCACTGTCAGGTTTTAAAAATTTGATATTATTTAATTTAATTTTTTCATCCTTTTTAAGATTTTGGGCATAAATGATACTCTTTTGAAAGATTTTTCTCATGCCTATAAAAGGCTTTAAATTATTTTTGTTAACTTTGCTTGATAAGATTGAATTTGCTTGTTTAAGAGATTTACAATAAGTTTTAAAATCCTCTGGCTCAGAAGCAAATTTTGCATCACTTCCATACATTTGTCTTGAGAATGTTATATGTTTCTCAAAGTAATTAGATCCTTTAGAAGCTGCTAAAAGAGCCGAAACGTTATCCATTGTATGGTCTGAAAAACCAATTTGGCAATTCTTAAATTTTTTTTTTAATTCATCAATCACATTAATTCCAACCATATTATTTGGACAGGGATAAAGAGAAGTGCATTGCATTATGATTAGAGAATCTCTTTTTAAAATTTTATACGCTTTCTCAATTTCACTTATATTGCTCATTCCTGTAGATAAAAAAATTCGTATTTTTTTATAACGCGAAATTTCCTCCAATAATGGCAAATTAGTAACTTCTCCAGATGGAATTTTAAAAGATTTTACACCTAAGGATAATAGATTTTTAAATGCTTCAATACTAAATACAGAACAAAGAAACTCAATTTTTTTTTTTTTACAATAATTGATTAAACCTTTCCATTGAGTATCAGTAAATGATGTTCTTTTAAAATAATCAAATCTTTCCTCATCACTAAAATAACTTGGACTAATTGCATTTTTCATACTCTCAAATTCGGCAATATGATATTGAAACTTAACAATATCTGCTCCGCAATTTTTTGCTAAATCAATAAGTTTCTTACTATTTCCATAAGAACCATCATGCACCGAACCTATTTCTGCAATAACTTTAACGGTCATATTTTATAATAACCCTTATACCAATTTATAAAATGTTTAATGCCTTTTTTATAATTTATTTTTGGAACAAACTTAAGATTTTTAATAGTTTTTTTGTTACACCCATGAGTTTTTATTACATCTCCTGCCTGTAGCTCTAAATTTTTAATTTTTGCTTTCTTTTTTAAATTTTTAAATATTTCATTAACAAAATTTTTCAATTTTGTCGGTTTTGATCCACAAACATTATAAATTTCCCATGGAACAATCGAAGTACTATTAGAAAGTTTATTTTTTTTTGGGATTTTAAATACTGCTCTTTTAGTAATTTCCACCACGTCGTCAATATACGTAAAATCTCTCACATGGTTTCCTGAATTAAATAAAGGCAAGGTTTTATTTTTAGATATCAATCTTGTAAATTTGTATAAAGCCATATCGGGTCTTCCCCAAGGTCCGTAAACAGTAAAATATCTTAATCCAGTAGTTGGTAATTTATAAAGATTTGAATAAGAGTGTGCCATAAGTTCATTTGTTCTTTTTGTTACTGCGTATATTGCCAAAGGATGATCTGCAACTTTATCAACAGAAAAAGGGAAATCATTATTTGCCCCATAAACTGAACTAGATGAAGCGTATGTTAAATGTTTGATTTTATATTTTACCGATAAATTTAGTATATTTAAAAAACCATCTATATTGCTCTTAAGGTAAGCTTTTGGGTTTTCAATTGAGTATCTTACACCTGCTTGAGCAGCTAAATTCACTACATATTTTGGTAAGTATTGTTTGAAAATTTTATCTAATTTATTTAAGTTATTGATATCTGATCTATAAAATTTGAAATTTTTATTTATCAAATTTTTTAGCCTATCTCTTTTCAATTTAACGGTATAATAATTATTTAAATTATCTATACCTATAACTTTATAACCATTCTTTAATAATTTTTGACATAAACTAAAGCCAATAAAACCAGCGCAACCAGTTACTAATACTACCTTATTTTTTATCATATGAATTTTGCATTTCTTATATCGTAGATAATACCGTCTTTTTTAATGCTATTTTTGTATAAAAATTTTTTTTGCTTAAAAAAAACGGTATGATGAATAGTTATTATTATAATATCATAATACTTTCTTTTAGGTTTTTTAACAAAATTATATTTTTTTTTATATTGTATGTGAGGATCGAATATACTTACCTTTGATTTCTTATTTAAAATACTTGCAAGTTCTAAAGATTTACTATTTCTTAAATCATTACAATCTTCTTTATATGAAGCTCCCATAATCAAAATCTTAGAATTTTTTTTAATCTTTTTTTTCAAGTTTAAGAAATTTACCAAATATTTGTGATAGTTTTCGTTAATACCTCGTCCCGCTAAAATTATTTTAGGATCATAATTAATTTTTTTTAGCTTATGTGTTAGATAATATGGATCAACACCTATACAATGTCCACCAACCAATCCAGGTCTAAATTTTAAAAAATTCCATTTAGTAGAAGCTAAATTAATTACTTTATTTGGGTCAATATTTAACTTGTGACATATCATTACGATTTCATTTATAAAACCAATATTTATATCTCTTTGTGCATTTTCAATTATTTTAGCCAATTCAGACTCTTCTAATACACTTGAAGTATGAACTCTCTTAATTATAGTTTTGTATAAAGACTTAATTAAGTTTGCAAAACTTTTATTAGAAACAGATATTATTTTATCAATGTTATTTATTCTATTTAATGAATCTCCTGGATTAATTCTTTCGGGACTATATGCAAATACAAAATCTTTGTTAACTTTCAATTTAGTTTTTTTTTGGATTTTTTTTATACATAAATTTGAAAGGGTTGGATAAATAGTGCTTTCTAAAATTATGATTTTATTTTTTAAATTTAATTTAACTAATGAGTCAAATGCTGAATTTAAAAAAGATAAATCTGGGGATTTATTAATCTTAATTGGTGTGGGTACAGTAATTATTATAAAATCGCTTTTTTGAAGATCATACAAATTATGTGTAAATATTAGCTTTGAGTTGAAAGTTTTTGTTTTATTATTTATTAAATTAGTATCTTTACCATTCTTTAAATCTTTTATTCTTTGTTTATTCAAATCATATCCAGTTATATTAAAATTTTTTGAAAATGCTTCTGCAAGTGGAAGTCCTACATAACCTAATCCTACTATACCAATTGTCGCTTTTTTGTTTTCAATTTTTGTTTTTAAATGTTTGAGCATTATGAGTTGCCAGAAAGTACTTGATTGATATTAAATATTCAATCATTTCAATAGCCTATACTACTTAGAAACTTCAATGACTTATTCAAATTTAGATTAATAAACAATATTTTACAAAAATTGATATAAGATATGGATTTTATACCTTGTAGCTTTATTTAAGTATTATAATCTATTTTAAATTTACATCTAAATACATGCCGTTGTAGTTAAATTTTTAAGAAATATTATTTGAAGTTAAAAAAAAGAAGTGTTAACTAAGTTATCTCTATGGATCTAAAAATTGGAAGACTATTCAAATGCCAAATTTGTAATAGTGATTCATTAGATAAAATAATTAGCTTGGGTAAAATTTCTCCGTGCGACTCTTTATTAAAAAAAACAGATCTTAGTAAAAAGAGGAATAAATACCCATTAAATTTATTAAGATGTAAAGAATGTGGATTGGTTCAAATTGATCATGTGGTGAATCCTCAAGAATTATTTCACAAAAATTACCCTTATAGAAGTGGAATAACAAAAGACTTAAAAAATAACTTAGAAAAAATTTCAAAAAATGTAACCAAAAAATTAAAAAAAAGATCGGATAAACTTGTAATTGATATTGGTTCAAATGATGGATCAATACTAAAAGGTTTCAAAAAAATAGGTTTTAAAGTTTTGGGAATTGAACCAACAAATATAGCTAAAATTGCAAATAGAGATGGAATAAAAACAATACAAGAATTTTTTTCATATAATTATTCAAATAAAATTAAAAAAAAATATGGTAAAGCATCAATCATAACTGCCTCTAATGTATTTGCACACGTTAGTAAATTAAGTGATTTACTTAAAGGTATCCACAATCTATTAGAAGATGATGGTTTATTTATTAGTGAGTCTCATTATTTGGGAAGTATTATTGAAACATTTCAATTTGATTCAATTTACCATGAACACTTAAAATATTATTCAATGAAACCTTTGATAGAGCTTTTTGAAAGGCATAATTTTATATTCGAAAAAGTGGAAAAGATACCTAATTATGGAGGATCGATTAGAGTTTACGCAAGGAAGAAAAAAAAGAATTCAATAATTGGTTCTTCGGTAAAAAAATTATTAAAGGAAGAAATTAAAAAGGGATTATATAAAAAGAAAACATATAATGATTTTTCAAAAAAAATAAAAAAATTTAAATTAAATTTTTCTAAAAAAATAATAGACTTAAAAAAAAGAAACAAAAAAATTATTGGAATTGGATGTCCAGGAAGAGCTATGACATTATTGGAATATTGTAATATTGATCACAACATCTTGGACTATATTGCAGAGCAAGATACCTCATTAAAAATTGGTTTATATACCCCGGGAACGAGAATACCAGTAATAGATGAAAAAAAATCTTTTGATGACCCTCCTGACTTTGCTATAATGTTATCGTGGCATTATTCAAAAAGTATAATTAAAAACTTAACTAAAAAAAAATTTAAACCAAAAATAATAATACCGTTACCAAAAATTAAATTGGTTAATTAGTTTGTCTAAAAACAATAAAATTCTTGTAATTTTAACCGAGGGACTACCCAATAAAGAAAAAGGTGCATCTGCGGTTATTTTCTATCAATTTATTAATTACCTGCTAAAAAAAAATAAAGACGTTCATATCTTAGCAATTCTAAAAAAAAATATTAAAAAAAAGGAAAAAAAGAAATTTTTAGATAGTTTTAAAAAAAGACAGATTAAGTCATACAATCAAGTTATATATAATAATATGTATAATCATAACAAGTATAACATTTTATTAAAGAATATAAATACTAAAAGATTAGATAAAAGAATAATAGATAAAATAAAAAATATTAATCCAAAGAAAATTTTAGCACTTGATATAACGGCTGGTTCTTTTGCAAAGCAAATATTTAAAAAGAATATTTATTTATGGCTTGGTGATTTAAATTACAGAACATACTGGTATCATTTCTATTATAATTATAAAAATACAATAAAATATTATTTTTATTATACATACGTAAAATTAATTATTTCAAAATGGAAAAATTTTTATAAAAAAGTTCTTTATGGAACCAAAAATATATCAGGCTCATATATAAATATTAAAGATTTAAAAAATATAGGAATAAAAACAAAATATCATTCTTATCCTTGGCCAATAAATAATAAAAATACTAGAGTAAAAAAGAAAAAAAAACCTAGTTTTGTTTTTTTTGGAAACTTAAGTGGTCTTGGATCTAAATCTGCAATAAATTACTTAATTTCGAACATTTATCCAAAATTTACTGAGAATTGGGGATCTAATGGTTTTAAAATATATATTTGTGGAACATATAAAATTAATCCAATTTATTATGATAAAATTAAACAAATGAAAAATTTAAAATTGATGGGTTATGTCAAAAATATAAATGATTTAGTGTTAAAGTGTCATGGTTGCTTATTTCCTATAGATGTGCCTGTTGGTAATCGGTCCAGAATAGTCACAGCTATGGGAAGTAGATGGCCAATTATTGCTCATACAAATGTATCTCTTGGAAATCCTTCACTTAAATCGGGATATAATTGTTATTTAGCTAATAATATTGATGAATTTTTAAATTACTCCAAGACGCTTTTTGAAGAAGATAGAATTAGTAAAAAAATTACTTTAAATGCTTATAACTCATATAAAATAAATTTCAGCCCAAATAATTCACTGAAAAAATTTTCAAAATTTATAAATGAATAAAGTTGGAATAATTGGTTCAGGAAATTCAGCAAAAAATTTTATAAGGGCACTAAATAAATCATCGAGATTTAAGTTATGTGAGATTGGATCACGAAACTTAATAAGCTCAAAAAAAATTTCAAAAATTTATAAAAAAAAAATTAACATAAAATCAATAGATGAAGTGATTAATTCAAAAGAAACTGATTTAGTAATAGTTTGTTTACCAGGATTTATACAGCCTAAAATAATTAAAAAATTAATATTAAAAAAGAAAAATATTATTTGTGAAAAACCATTTTCTATAAATTATTCTGAAGTAAAAAAATTAGAAAAAATTATGAAAAATCAAAATAAAATTTTTCTTATTAATTTCTGTTATAATTTTTTTGGTCCTTTCAAAGTTATATTAAATCAAATAGAAAAAGATGCACTTGAACTTGAAAAATTAAATATTTCTTGGAATATTTTTAGTAAATATCCAAAAGATAAAAAACACTGGAAAAATAACGATAAATTAACCGGTGGAGTGCTATATAACTATGGATCACATATTTTAAATTTACTTTTTCCGAACAAGAAGGAAATTGAAATAAAGATTAAAAATATCAATATACCATTTCATAAGTGTAATTTTTCTATTAAAGATAAAATAGATTATAGTTTTTCTTTTTCAAATATAGCAAAACCACCTCATGGTTTAACTTTTGAGTTGAAAGGTAAAAAAGGTAAAATTAAAATTTCAAATTTAAAATCGTCTGGACCAACATCAGGGTATAAATTATCTTCTGAAATGTATTCAAAAAATTGCGTTAAAGTAAGAAAAATAGATTTAAAAAATAAAAAAAAAATTAAATTATTTAATTTATATCTTGAAACACTTAATTATTATCTAAAAATAAAAAAAAATAAAAAAAAAAAATATATAAACAATTTTGATCATGCTTCTTGGAACACTTATTTATTAGAAAAAATACAAAAAAAAATTAAAAAATATTGTTAATTTCATAAAATTAAATATTATTCTTGTATATATCCTCAATAATTTTATTTATAGAATAGTGTATTTTCCAATTAGGAAAGTCTTTTTTAAATTTTCTTAAATCTGAAATCCACCAGATATGATCGCCAGATCTGTTTTTCTTTTCAAAAACAAGTTTAGTTTTTTTTTTTGTTAAATTTTGGATAATATTTGATGCTTCTATCAATGAACAATTTGAATAAATACCTCCACCAATATTATATACTTCTCCCTTTTTTTTTGAAAATTTATAATAATTCCAAAAAGCATTCACTAAATCAGAACTGTGTATATTGTCTCTTACTTGTTTTCCTTTGTATCCTTTTACATAATATTTTTTTCCATAAATATTGCATTTAACGAGATAAGAGAGAAAACCATGCAATTCCGCTCCTTGGTGTAAAGGTCCAGTTAAACAACCACCACGGAATACAACGGTATCTAAATTAAAATATTTTGAATACTCTTGAACCATTAAATCGGCAGCTGTTTTTGAAACTCCAAATATACTGTGTTTTGATTGATCTACTGACATACTTTCCGAAATTCCAAATTTTAAATAATCTTTTTGAAATTTAGGCTCAAACCTTGTTTTTGTTTCTCTAAATTTTAGAGTATTTATTCTATCTCCGTATACTTTGTTTGTGGACATAAATATAAATTTAGCTTTGCTGGAAAACTTTTTTGTTAATTCTAAAAGATTTAATGTTGCATTTGCATTTATCTCAAAATCAGTATGCGGTTCTTTTGCTGCCCAATCATGAGATGGTTGAGCAGCACAGTGTATTATTAAATCAATTTTATTTTTGTATTTTTTAAATATTTTTTCAAGTTTTTTTTTATTTCTTATATCAAAATTCAAATGTATATAATTTTTATAATTTTCTACTAAATATTTTAAATTTTTTTTTACTGAACTCCCAAAAAAATATTTCCTCATATCGTTATCAATGCCAATTACTCTGAATTTTTTATTGCAAAAGAACTTGACAGACTCTGCTCCCACTAAGCCTAATGAACCAGTAATAAATATTATTTTTTTCATAATTTCTTAATTTGATTTTTAATAATTTTTTTATTTTCATTGACCCACTTGTATATTTCAAAAACTGTCACTTCCAATTTTTTCTGAGGCTTCCAACCACATAAATTATATATTTTGCTATAGTCTGTAACATAATAAGGAATATCTCCATATCTAGTTTTTGAAATTCTGTTAATTTTTTTTTTGAAACCAAAAAGTTTATTACATAGATTAGTTAAATTCTTTAATGATAATTTTCTTGAGGATCCTCCACCAACATTAAATATATTATTTTTAAACTTTGAAAAATTAGTTATCTGTTTATTAATTAATTCAGATAAGTCATGTATATCTAATATATCTCTACATTGGTAACCCCTTCCACCATAACCAATATAATTGAGCTTCATTTTAAATAAATAACATATCATCCAATAAACTATGAAACCTTGATCTATTTTACCCCATTGCCATGGACCAGCTATCACGCCGCATCTATTTATTATATAATCAATATCATTTGCATATGAATACTCTTCTATTAAATTTTCAGATGAATATTTTGTAAAACCATAAAATGTTTTAATACCTTCAGTTTTAAATTTTTCTGATATTCCTTTTTTTTTACAATTTTTAAAATTTTTTTTTGGAATATATTGATCATTCTTTATTTTAAACTTCATATTATTTATATCTTCAAAAGGATAAATTCTACTTGAAGACAAAAAAATTAATTTAGCTTTTTTTTTTTTTGAAAATTCTAGACTGTTTAATGTTCCAATTAGATTAGTTTCTACTAAGTATCTTAAATTTTTTTTTTCTCCTGTTGCAACAGATGGGTCAGCAGCACAATCAATTATTAAATCAACTTCTGATATTTTATCTAAGTCTTTTCTAAATCTGATATCTCCTTTTACTACCTTTATTCCTTTTTTTTTTAGTCTTTTTTTGTTAATTATAGATCCTTTTCTATAAAAGTTATCAAATGCTACTATTTTATACTTTTTAAATTTCCTTTTTATGGAAATACAAAGGTTTGAACCTACAAATCCACATCCGCCGGTAATTAAAATATTCATATTTTTTGACGAAGCTTATAAGCTAATTTCTTCATAATTATTAATAAATTTTTAAAAATGTTTTTGTTATATTTATTTAAAATTTTTAAGGTTTCATAATTCGCTAATATAATATTTTTTAATGATTTAGTGCTTAATCCTCCAAGTTTCATTTTTGCGGTGAACAAATCACAATATTTAATATTAAAATTATTTAAATAAAAAAGCTTATACATAAATTCTTGGTCAGATGAAATCTTATAACTTTCATCATATGGCCCAATGATTTCAAATATTTTTTTTTTTATGTAAATACCTGTATGTGGTGGAAATATTAAATTCTGGAAACCTTGACGATTTAGATTTTCTGAAATCCAACTTCTTTTTTCTTCGCCAAACTTATTTGTAAATACAATATTTGAATATATAGCATCTATATCTTCAGAAAACTCATTACTTATATTGGTTAAAATATTTTTATTAAAAAATATATCGTCTGAATGTAGTATACCAATTATATTACCTGTACTCGTTTTTATCGCGTAATTAAGTGAAGCATATAGACCTAGACCTGGTATAACTTCAAAATAATTAATTTTTCTATATTTCTTGATTAGATTTACTGTATTATCTGTCGAACCACCATCTATTACAATTAATTCTTTATCCTGTAAATTTTGATTTAAAAAAGAATTAAGAGATAACTCTATGGTCTCTTCAGAATTTTTGCAAACCATAACTATAGAAATCTTATTTTTCATTCAAAAATGAATCATAAGTTTCTATCAATGATTTTTCAAAAAGTGTTTGTTTGAACTCTTTTTTTAAAGATAAAAACCTTTTGTAGTTTAATTTTTTTCTCTTTGTACCATCTAGTGTTTTATTAATATATTTAATTTTAATTTTCTTTTTCAGTATTTTAGCTATTAGTTTTGCTAAATGTGATATTTGAAATTCATATTTGGAACCAATATTAATCATTGATTTATATGAATATTTTTTAAATTTTTTTTTAGGAATATTGGTTAAAAAAAAAATTTCTTTTGCTAAATCGTTCACATACAAAAATTCCCTTTTTGGATTGCCGCTGCCCCATAGCTCTAATAAATTATTTTTTGGTGTTAACAAACTTATTTTTTTTATTATTGCTGGCAAAACATGAGAATTATTCAGGTCATAATTATCTTTAGGGCCAAATAAATTACATGGCATTATTGCCCTAAAATCTGTGCCTTTTTCTTTATTGTAGTAATGACATGTTTTTAAACCAACAATTTTTGCTAATGAGTAAGCTTCATTTGTAGTTTCTAAATAATCACTTAGCAAATCCTCTTCTTTTATCGTTCTTTTATAATTTTTTGGATAGACACATGAACTTCCAAGATAAATCAATCTATTAATATTGTTATTAAAAGAAGACTTAAATATATTGTTATTAATTTCTATATTATCCTCAATGAAACTTACTTTGTTATTATTATTTGATTTAATCCCACCAACTTTGGCAGCACAATTGATTACAATTTGAGGTTTGGTTTTCTTAAAAAATTTCTCAACTTTTGTTTTATTTCTTAAATCCAATTTTGAACTTGAAACTGTAATTATTTTTTTTAAACCTTTTGAAATAAAATAGTTTAATACAGCTGATCCAACCATTCCAGAGTGTCCAGCTATAAAGACTCTTTTATTTATTATTGGATTCAACTTCTTCCTTGTAATCATTTAAAACCATTTTTCTTACCATCTCTGAAAAGCTTGTTTTTGGTTTCCATTTTAATACTTTTTGGGCTTTTGAAAAATTTCCTCTTAAAGAATTTACTTCTAATGGTCTATAGTATCTTGGATCTATTTTAATAATTACTCGGCCATTTTTATTATATCCAATTTCTTTTTCATATTTACCTTTAAATTTTATTTTCATATTTAAGTTTTTACAAACTTCGTAAATAAAATTTTTTACAGTATATGATTTTCCTGTAGCAAGTACAAAATCATCAGGTTTTTTTTGTTGTAAAATTTTCCACA
>MDTG01056805.1_pt1 | contig 26441 bp, 25 predicted proteins | sample 811421 | NCBI WGS metagenome assembly MDTG01 (sample SAMN05326645, study PRJNA326480) | marine metagenome | isolation source: seawater | place: Pacific Ocean: South East | collected 2011
TATTTGTACCAACTTTTTGTTGACCAAAATAATAAAAGTTCATAAAGTTAAAAATTGGATTTGCTGAGCCTGCATAACCTAATGTCAATATTGGAATTACAATTAAAAGTGAATTTTTATAAATTTTTTCAAATTTGAAATCTTTAAAATTATTTTTATATATATATAGAAGACCATTAATTAAAAGAAAAAAATAGAGGCTCCAATAAAATGTTGAATTTAGATCATACATCGAGCTTGTTAAGCCTCTTAATTTGTCTGGCCTAAAATAATAACCTGGTCCGATAGAATCTATACACCATATTGCAGCAAGAGTAATGTAAGTTGTTGTAAATTTCTTATTTATATTTTTAGAAAAAAAAGATACAAAACCAAAAAATACAAATATTAATGAATAAAAATGTAAATTTAATCCACTGAATACACCAATAAACAAATACATGAATGGGAAAAAATATATCATTTTATTAAATCTATTAAGATAAACATCTAATAAATTATTTAAAACAAAAGCAATGATTATAAAAAGAATAAAATATGATCTCGAATCAGATAAGTCTAAAAAATAAAAAGCTTTTTCATAAAATCTAACTTCTGCAAAAAAAGAAAAAGAAAATAATGCAGCTGTAAGAAATAAGCTACGAATATAATCAAATTTCTTTATATAAAACCTTTTTTTTTCTTTAGTCAAAAAGGAAATTAATAAAGTCCAAAAAGTACCTTGAAGTAAGATATTTATTATGGAATTTGTCCCTATATTGATATAAAAGTCATAACCAATCTGAGTTATTCCTGCAATTTTTCCAAAGCATGATATTGAGGAGTAGTTGCTTGATTTAATGAAATAATGATCTTGGTATAAAACATTAGTATTTTTTAATAAGAACTCAGTTAGAGAAACTTTGCAAGGATTAATCTCATAAAACGCAAGGTCAGAGGTAATTTTTTCTGCACTAATTGAATCTGTTGTATCACTAATGCTCCAAGGAATAATTAAAATTAACAAAAGAAAAAATATCTTCGTGTAATTTTCTCTTTTTATAAAAGTTTTCATTAATTTCCAAATAGTGAAAGATTGGTTCTGGAATAAATAAATTTTATTATTACAGAAAGAAAAATTGTTCCAATTATTAGAAATTGCATGCTGGTTTCTAGATTCTGAACAGGGTTATAGTACCAACCACCAGTAACATAATGCTCACACTCAATAAATGAGTTAACAAAAACAGTATTTTCATCGATATCATATAAACGAATTGTGCTGTAGCTTGGATCATTTTTAAAAACAAAATCGGGAGTATTAGCTATATCTTGCTTAGAAAAATCTTCAGGATACGGACCACAAATATTAATTACAGTTTGGTTTTCCATTTACCCTATAATAGTAAGAATTTTATTCAATTATATTTTCAATAAGACTCTTTTTAATGGAGTACCAACAAAACTAAAATTTATCAAAAAAAAATTAATTATCGAATATAATCCTTAGGTGATTAATTTACTTATTTACTATATTAAGAAAATTGGACTTCTAGCTAATAAAAGTGCTGAAACCAAGGGAGATTACGCTTATAGATTTCATTTGTTTCAAGAGCTAATTCAGATTTATGGAGAAACTTCATTTAAAGGTAAAAGATTTTTAGAGATTGGACCTAAAGACGGAGAAGACACTACAAGGCTTTCTAGGTTGGAACCAAGTGAGTACTATTTATTTGATTTACCTGATAAATCTTCAGAAAATGAAAAATGGATAGAAAATTTAAAAGATAATCATAAACTCATCATTAATAACTTTCTCTACCTAAGCCAAGAAGATTATGATAATTTAGGATCTTTTGATCTTATATATTTTACTGGTGTACTCTATCACAATCCAGAACAGTTAAGATTCATTAAAAAACTATATGACAAATTAAATCATGGAGGTGTTCTGGTGTTAGAAAGTGCAACAATAAGGAATTCTTACTTAAGAAATAAAAACTTGGTGCAAATTTGGTATCCAGAGACCTACAGAAATACAACAACTATAAGTCACTTGCCATCAAAAAAAGCTATAAAAAGCTGGTTAAAGATGGTTGGGTTTGAAAAAATATTTGATTCAAAATGTTATGATAAAGAAAATTATAATGTAAAAAATTTAAGATATGCATGTATTGCCGAAAAACGAACTACTGATAAGATTGAAACTTACTATAAAAAGCAAATTGAAGATTCGGATTACTTTATAGGCGGGTCAACTTAATTTAATTATATTTTTAACTTTTTTCTGAAATTCTATTAAATTCAAGCTATTTTTGACTATATTTCTTGAATTATTAGAAACTTCTTCAAGTAAGTCTTCGTCTTTGTAAACTTCTATGATTCTCTTTACCCAGCCCTCTAAAGAGTTGTCCTTAACAAAAAAAATATCTTTATTGTCTTTGAATAGTTCCTTATCCCAGAAACCTTCTGTTTTAGAAATTAATACTGGTATACCTAACGACATTGATTGCAAAGCAACGCTTTGACCAGAAGGTTGGAAAGATTCCTTAAGCGGTAAAATTGTAATCTTAGAATCTAGATATAGCTTTTTTAGCTCCACGTCTTTAAGTCCTCCTTTAGCCCAACCATCTCCTAGTACTGTTACGTTATCCAAATTAATTTTTTTTACAGTTTCAAGATTAGACACAAAAATAAATTCGAAACTACAAAGTTCTTTTGCTATTTGAACAAGTAAATCGACATCTCTGTTTCCATCGTTGCCTACAAAGATAATTTTTTCTTTATCTTTGATTTTCATTTTATTATTTGAAACCCAGAAGTCTTCATCAATTGAAAATGGTACAAAGTGAAGCTTTTTATGGTTTTTTGTAATTTTCTTTGCGTTGTCTAATTCTCCTTTTCCTAGAAAAAATAAACTATCCAAGAAATAAACGAGGAGATTTATCATTAGATTATGTAGAAATCTTAATTTTTTGTATTTTAATTTTTTACTATAAAGCCCCATAACGAACATATGAACCTTTGCTTCACTTGAACTAAATAATTTCAGTACTTTTAACATTGGCAAAGCCGAAAACCCCGTACTTTCAGTAACTAAAAAAATATGATCTGATTTTTTTAAAATTCTATAATTTTTTTTATTAGTAAGTTTATGCATATAGAAAGGAAGGCTTAATAATTTATTAAAAATTCTATCAATTAGATACAATAAATAATTAGATGTAGAACTATTTTTTTGAAATTCTATTACATTGATATTATTTTCATGTTTATCGTATAGGGGAAGCGTATAATAATGTTCCCTTGCTTCTATAAGGTTTTTTTCATAAGGCTCTTTTCTTCCAGAAACAAATATAAATGTTATATTATTTTTTTGTTTCTTTAATTCTTCAGAAGCTTTAACTTTTTTCATTTTTCCGTTTATATTAATGAATTTTTAAACAAACTTATGTCTCTAAAGGGACTCACTGCAACTACTTCAAAATTATTTCTAAGTAAATAATTAAATACTTCTACAGTTGTCTTATCTTGACCAAATCCTCGTTCATCAGAATGATCAATAGAAATATACTCAATTTTTTCAAGCGTCTTACCCATTCCAATTAATACCTCTGGTTCATGTCCTTCTGCCTCTATTTTCATGAGTTTAATATTTTTTAACTCTAAAGAATCTAACGTTATTGTTTTAATTTGATTTACACTTTTTGAATCAAAAGGAGACAACGATGTATTTGCACCTTCTGTGTCCGTATATAGCTCTTGAATACCTTCTTTATTTGATAAAGCTACATTATAAAGTTCTACATCACCATCTTTTGTATTTTGCTCTAAAGACTTGAATACTTCTTTATCTGGTTCAAAAGCAACATATCTTATATTTACTTTCTTTTCTTTAAAAGCAAGGTACAACTCACCTACATTTGCTCCACAATCAATTACTAGATCATTATCTCCAAATTTAACTTCTTCAAGGCAATACGTTTTGTAAAATTTTTCAATATGTAACTTATAATCGATAAAAATATTAGATATTCTTCTGTTTGGATAAAAAACTTTCCTATCAACTGTTTCTTTTACGTAATAATTATTCTCAAAATATATTTTTCCATCTTCGCCGTGAAGGAGGTTCATTGTAGAGCAAAATACTTTTTCAGATTTGATTTTAAAGATTAACGAGATAATTTTACCTTTAATAACTAGTTTTAATTTTTGTAATTTAGTTAATGTATTTAAATCTAAATTTATATAGAGATAGTCAGGTATATTAATTAAATTATCCATTTTAAATTAATACTAACTTACTTTTTTACCTATAAAATGCGAGATAATTTCTATGGAAAAATACTTACTTCGAAAATTTTTCATCTTTTTTAGTTTAATTATGTAACATTTCTAATTTCTGAATAAATTTATATTAATAAAAAATAAAATATTATCATAGCCATGTGCACATAGGTCTTTTATTTACGTATGGATACTCATTAAATACATGGAAAGAATCCGGGACATTAACTAGAGAAATTTTATTTTATAAAAAACTTGCTAAAGAGAACAATGTGAAATTTACATTTTTTACCTATGGAGATGAAAGTGATCTTGATATAGACCTTGAAACCGAAAATATTCAAGTTATACCAATTTATAAATTGGTTAGTGAGTCTAGAAATAAGTTTTTAAATTTACTTAAATCCTTATATATTCCATTTAAATTAAAAAAATATTTTGTTTCGATAGATTTAATTAAGCAAAATCAACTTCAAGGATCATGGGTGTCTATTATATTAAAACTCTTAACTGGTCTTCCGCTCTTTACTAGAACAGGATATGATGTATTTAAATTTAGTATCCATGAAAAAAAAGGCTTTATAAAAATTTTCTTTTATTACATATTAACTCAAATAGCTTTAGCTTCTTCAAATTTCTATACTGTTTCAAATAAAACTGAATTAAATTATCTCAATAAGAATTTTATATTTTCAAAGAATGTTGCTCTAAGACCAAACTGGATATTAGATTCCGAAGTAATTGATATCAAAGAAAGAAATGAAAATGAAGTTATTTCAGTGGGGAGGTTGGAACGACAAAAGAACTACGAAAAATTAATTAACTTATTTGAAGGCTCGCAATATACAATAAAAGTCATTGGTTCAGGAAGCCAAAAAGAGGAATTAATTAGATTAGCAAAAGAAAAAAACGTAAATATAAATTTTTTAGGGAAAGTTGATAATGATGAGCTTCAAAATATATATAAGAAACATGTTTTTTTTCTTACAACATCAATGTTCGAAGGAAATCCTAAATCAGTCCTAGAGGCTATGTCAGGTGGCTGTATAGTAATAGCAAGCAACATAGAAAATCATACTGAGATAATAACTGATGGAGAGAATGGGTACATAATTCCAAATGATTGTAATTCTCTTGATCTATTTATAAATTCTTTACTTCAAAATAAAGAAAAGTTACAACAAGTTTCTTTAAAGTCTAGAGAGTACGTTTTAAATAATTATGGTATAAAATCTCTGAGTGAATTTACATTAAATGATTACAAGAGGCTTTGCAAAAACTAAATCAAACGATCTAAAGATTTTAGATATTTTTCTAAGAAATATAGTTTCCAAATTCTCTGAGCATTTATTCTAGATTTAATTTTAGATAATTTATTTAAAGAGGAAAATGCTATATCAAAGTCGTTTAATTTTTGAAACTCATTTTTAATAATTCCGATATTACCATAAGTCCACTTCTCAAGATTAAATACAAATCCCATTTTTTCTCTATTAATAAAATCTCTATCAAAGTCTTCACTTAAATAATTTTTTAAAATAGCTTTTGTATTATTTGATTGGTAATAAGTAGGAGAAGTAGAAAGTACATATTCGATTAATCTATGATCAACAAAGGGTGATCTAACCTCTAGTGAATTAGCCATAGAGGTTCTATCTACTTTAAGCATCATCATCTCAGACAGATATAACTTATACTCAAACAACATTAATTTTTTATAATCTGAAATATTCTTCTTAAATACCGAATCAAATTCTTGATTTTGGTGATTTATTTTCAGTAAGTTAAGTAATTTGTTGTCATGGAAAAAAGATCTGTATCTAGTCTCAATATTTTCTGATTTTGACAATATTTTAGAGCCTGATCCAAAAATTGAAGGATAGAGATTAAAGGTTTTTTCACTTAAATTGAATTTAAAATTTTTGTTGTCTAAAGCTAACTTTGTTCTTAAATAGCCCCCTAAAAGTTCATCTCCCCCGTCTCCAGATAAAGCAACTTTATAATTTTTTGATATTAACTTACTCAGGATAAATGATGGAAGAGTTGATGGGTCTGAATAAGGTTCGTCAAAAATATCTATAGAATCGTCAAGTGATTCATTAATCTCATGTATATATATATTTTCAGTTGAATGATTTGTTTTATATCTATCGGCTACTTGACTGGACCAAATACTCTCATCATATCTATCGTCATCATAAGATACTGAGAAAGTGTTAACGTTTTTTCCATTATCGTTTAGACATTTGATCAAAGATGTCGAGTCAATTCCTCCTGAAAGAAAATTTGCAATAGGAACATCCGAAATAAGTCGTGAATTAACTGAATCATTAAAAAGTTCAAAAAACTTTTCTGATTCAAATTTTTCTTCACCAACAAAATCTTCAATGTTCCAATAATCAAAATCTTCTTTTATAAATTTTTCATTTTGAATTTTAAATTTAATTACTTCACCTGGTTTTACTTTGTATAAATCCTTAATTATTGTTTTTGGAGAAGGAACTACACCCAAATCTAAATATGTAAATAAAGAGGTTTCATCAATTGTATAACCTTTGTTTAATGAAATTAAGGATTTAAGATTCGAGGAAAAACTTAAATTATTTTGGTCCGATTTATAAAATATTGGTTTCTGTCCTAATCTATCACGAATTAAATATATATTGTTTTTATTAAAATCAAAAAACACTATTGCAAATTGCCCAATAACTTTATCCAAGAAATCTAAACCATAAAAAGAAATTCCATTTAATAATACTTCTGTATCAGAGTGGTCTGTAAAAAACTTGATCTTCTTATTTTCAAGTTCTAATCGTAAGTGCTGATGATTAAAAATTTCACCATTAAATAAAATAAGAGAATTAAATTGTTTTGAATACATTGGCTGCGATGCGAGTTCGGATAAATCAATAATGGAAAGTCTGTTAAACACTACAGACAAATTAAAATCTACATTTGCATTAAAATCATCTTTTGCGTTTGCAGTTAGTTGTTTTTTCTGGTCAGGCCCTCTGCATTCAATAAGATTATTACAATTTAAAACTTCTTGACCATTAATTTCATTTAAAGAAACTTTACCAATAAATCCACACACACATTTAATCTTAAATATGTTTTTATTAATTAGAATATATAAATTAAATAAATTAAATCACCTTAATATAGTGATATTGGATAAATTGGTATAACTTATATGAAAATTTTAATTCTAGGCAGTACTGGGTTGGTTGGTAGTTCTTTGGTAAAGCTTCTTCAAGCCAATAAAAAATATGAGGTAATTGGTGCAACAAGAAATGACGCAGATTTATTCTCATTTAAAGAAACAAGTAATCTTATATCAAAAATAAATCCAGATATTCTTATTAATGCAGCAGCAAAAGTTGGAGGTATCAATGCTAATAATTCACAAAGAACAGATTTTATATTAGAAAATTTAAAAATAAACATAAATGTATTGGAAGCATGTATTAAATTCCCAAATATTTTCATAATAAATTTAGGAAGTAGTTGTATTTACCCTTTAGAAGCTGAAAATCCAATTAGTGAAGATAGCATTATGACAGGTGCTCTTGAGCCAACCAACTCAGCTTATGCAATGGCAAAGCTAACAGCTATCGAGCTTGCTAATTCTCTAAATATTGAATACGGGCATAAAATTCTCAACCTAATGCCAACTAATCTATATGGGCCAGGTGATAATTTTTCTGAATTAGATAGTCATGTAATTCCGGGGTTGATATTTAGGATGCATAAGGCAAAAATAGATAATCAAGATAAGTTTCATATATGGGGGACAGGTAAACCGTTAAGGGAATTCCTTCATGTTGATGATTTATCAAGAGCTATAGAATTTCTTATAAACAATCAGCCTGAATATTCTCTTTTAAATATTGGTAGTGGTTACGAGGTTTCAATTTCTGTTTTAGCCAAAAAAATAAAAGAAGTTGTAGAATTCAAAGGCGATCTTGTATTTGATAGTTCTATGCCTGATGGGAATCCAAGGAAATTACTAGATTCTTCAAAATTATTTAAGCTTGGCTGGAAACCATCAATAAGTATTGACGAAGGATTAAAAGATACTTATAAATGGTTTTTAGCTAATTCTAAATCTTAAAAAGAAGAATGTTCCCAAGTTGGGTGTAATAATCCTTTATCAATTAATAACTTTTCTTGCTTAGCTTGCTCATTGTCGCTTTCAACCATCATTGAAATTAAATCTTCAAAAGATGTTTTAGGTTCCCATTTTAATTTTTCTCTTGCTTTGCTAGCATCTCCTAAAAGATGTTTCACTTCATTGGGTCTTTTGTATTTCTCATCTGTATCTACAAATTCTTTCCAATCTAAATCTAGAATATCAAAAGCTTTTTTGGTAAATTCTTCAACAGAGTGCGATTCTCCTGTTGCTAATACCCAATCACTTGGATCTTTATATTGCATCATAAGCCACATACCCTCTACATAATCACCAGCAAAACCCCAGTCTCTATAAGCATTTAAGTTTCCTAAAGTTAATTTGTTTTGAATTCCTTGTTTTATTCTTCCAACAGCTTTTGTAACTTTTCTAGTTACAAAAGTTTCACCTCGATGAGGTGACTCATGATTAAATAAGATTCCATTTACTGCAAACATGTCATATGAATCTCTATATATTTTTGTCATTTCATGAGCAAAAACTTTAGAAATCGCATACGGACTTTTTGGAGTAAATACAGACTCTTCATTCAATAATTGATCATCCTCACCACCAAACATTTCTGAAGATGATGCTTGATAAAATTTTATATTTTTAGAAGAGTTCTTTACAGCTTCAAGTAATGAGATGACCCCTATAGTCCCAACTTGTGAGGTATATAAAGGATTTTTAAATGAAACAGCAACATGCGATTGAGCAGCTAAATTATAAACTTCGTCTGGTTCAATTAAATTAATCAATGAAGTAATAGAAGATGAATCAAGTAAGTCTGAATAATATAATTTTAATTTATCTTGTGATTCATATTTAGACATCAGAGGCTCTATTCTGCTTGTATTAAAAGAAGAAGACCTTCTAATTAAGCCATGAACTTCGTAACCTTTTTCAAGTAAAAGTTTTGATAGGTAATATCCATCTTGTCCTGTTATTCCTGTAACTAATGCTTTCATATTTATCTTTTTTCTTTTAAATATACTTTAACAAACAATTGGTTCAATATTCCATAATATGTAATCTTCCTAAAAAGAAATAATACAACAAAGGAAAATGCGCGTTTTCCATCGTAGCATCAAAAAAGGAACAGAACAAAATTGGTAAGATGTAAATTAATATATCATAATTGCCGTATTTGCTTCTATATCTATAAATAACAAAATAATAAAAACTTATGAATAAAGAAAGTTGAAGAACACCTCCCCTTGCCAAGATGTTAACAAAATTATTATGAACATTTTCATTTTTAAGATCAATACCCTGTCTTTCCTCTATGTCCATTGCGGGAATTTTATCCTTATAACCATAGCCAAATAAAATAGTGCGATTTGATTTTTTTAAATCGTTCCATACATCTTGCCAAATTTGTAATCTCCAATTTAAATTTCCATCAGCTGAATAAAGCCTACTATCTCTAATAAAAAATAATGGCAAACCTTCGTTTTGTTGATTGTATGATTGGTACCTAAACTCAACAATTGACGCGAGCCCTACTATAGAATCATCTTTATCAAGAGTCGTACTCTGTGAAATAAATATTACAGATAAGCTAAAAAATAAAATGAATAGTAAAAATAAAATTATAATCTTTTTTCTTTTAGAGAATAAAACTTTTCTATTTCTTAAAACTTCAATAATGAAAAATCCAACTGCAGCAATAAATGCTGCCCTGCTCTTAAACATAAAAAGGGGTAAGAATAGTGAAGAAATGCTAACAAAAAAATAGATATTTAAATCATTTTCCTTCAACTTTCTATTGTTTATCATAAATACAATTACATACATGATTAGTATGTCAGACCCTTTATGCATTTCAAATTTATCAGAATAAGTTCCAAAAAATTCCATAAAAAACTCTTTAATGCCATTAGGTATTAAAACAAGGAAACAATAAATTAATGGCAATAAAAATCTAAAAAATTTAAATAATATATCATCAAAATTATTATTACTATATAAATAGGCACCCAAAATCATGAAAGACATCGTCCATATATAGGAACTTGATTTATAACTATAAGTATCAAGAATGTTTGAGCCTGAGAATAATAATACTAAAAAGAAACTCAGTATTATTAAAAGATAATTAAGTTCTATTGATTTATCTATTAACTTTTTTTTGTAAATAAATAGTACATAAAATCCAGTTAATAAAAAACAAAAAAGAACTCCTAATTCTCCCAATCTAAAATTAAATATATATATTCCCATGAATGATCTAACAAATAAAAAGATTCCGATAAATAAACCCAAAATAAGATAACTGAGAGTTCTTGAACTGTTTAATTTATTTTTCATAGGACATAAATAATTATATAAAGCTTAATGCTATTGGGATTAAATTTAATTTAATAGTTTATTTATCTTTTATAATATTCTTTAAATAATTTTTAAATTTCCTAGTTAACTTTTTCTTTAATTGATTCAGTAAAAATAGTTTACCTTTTAAGCCTATCTTATAATCTACGCCTTTTCTTTCTTTAAGACATTCTTTAAATAAACTTAAGTATTCCTCTGACATATTGTCGGAATTTAAAGTATATTTCTCCATTTGCTTAACAAAGTAATCATACTCTTTAATTATTTTTTCAAGTTTTGACTCGAAATCATTAGTAAAGGCTAATCCAAATCCTTCACAATATTCAGTTGTTCCTCCACTATCTAAATATAATATTGGCAAACCGCATTGTGCAGCTTCTATATGATGGTTTCCAGAAGGTTCATTAATTGAGCCTGTAACATAAAGATGGTGATCTTTTATTATCCTTGCTAACTCTTCTCCTTCTTTTGGAGGTATGACTTCTGTATTGTTAAAATTAAAATCTTCTGAAATATTTCCAACATAGGTAAATTTAATTTTATCCTTCCACTTTTTAGTACCAATTAGGTCATCAAGAAGCTTATAAACAGCTTGACCTTTATTTATATTTGGACTCCAGTGATGGGTTATAATTTTAAGTTTTTTATCTTTATCCCAATTGAAAGAATCAACTGAATTAAATATATCTTTGTCAGACCCAGATAATATTACGGATGAATTATCCGAACTCATTCCTAAATTTAAATATATTTGTCTTAACCAGTTACTAACAAAAACTATTTGATCAGCAACCTGGCTGGCCTGTAAATAAAAATTATTCAATCCTTTGGTTTGTTTTCTTTCATCACATTCATTAATCCTATGAACTACAGCTGTGTTTGGATTAACATTTTTTACATATGATTCGATTTCATTATGGTCAAATGATGAAGAAGAAGAGTTTTTTCCTCTTGGATCAGTTAACAGTATTAAATCTATATCTTTATCAATTAGATCATAAACCACTGTATGGCCCTCTTTGATTAAATAATTTGATAAATTTATTATAAATAAATTACCGCCTCCCCAAGGCCCTTCTATGATGTGAGATCCAATACTAATCTTCATTTTTATAGTGACTCAAATAGTGTAATAAAGTTTTGAAAACCTTTTGGAATTGTCAATTCTTTTGATTTTTTATAAGCAAATTCAACATAAGGTTCCGCATCCTGAAAATTATTCATATTAAAAATTGATTTTTTTGACAAAATATCATCAGCTATTCCGACGTTTGTTGAAATTATTGGTGTCTTAGTAATTCCACATTCTACAATTGCTTGAGGCCCTCCCTCAACTCTTGATGAAACAATATATAAATCTAATAAATTATATAATTCATTAAGTTTAGAAATATCAACCATTTCAAAATAAGTAAAGTTAATTTTTTCTTTTCTTAACTCGTTTATTATATAATTTCTTCTTTTTCCTGTTAAAACAACGGATAAATTAGGTTTTATTTTATTTAAGTGTTTAACGATTATCATAAACTGGTCTGGTCCTTTAATTAGTTTTGGCAGGTCTGGATTAGAGCCCTCTGAGTCTCTTTGGAAACTTCCAACTAAATACTGGTCATCAGTGAATTTATATTTATTTCTCAGAAAACTCTTATCTTCAATTTCGAACCATTTATCTTGATTTACCCAAAAGGGAATATAGGTAATTTCTTTATCTGTTAATTTTTCTATTTGTGAAATTGTTTTTTTTGAAATTACATGATATTTGGATACATATTTATCTCTATCTTTAAATTCTTGTAGGTCTTTTTCACTAAATTTTTCTTCATCAATATGATAGATGGAACAGAGGACTTTTTTTTCTTGTAGTTGTTTTCTAGGTATTTTTTTCCAAGTCCAGGGTGAGATTATCCAAATTACATCGGATTGACTAATTCTTTTTGTGGTAATTGAATTATTATGAAAAGTCCACTCTTTTTTAAGCCTGTCTACTATCCAAGACTCGTTTAACTTGTTGATATAAATTTTCATTTGCGTTTATAAATAAAGAATAACAATAGTTAACTATAATTCTTATATTATTTTTTTAATGAAAAATAAGCAATGAAAAGATATTAAAAATATGAAAAAAGTAGTTATCACTGGAATTACTGGACAAGATGGTGTTTTCCTTACTAATACAATTTCTAAAAATAATAATGATTACATAATCCATGGAACCACTAGAGACAGAAATATTCCTGAGGCTTTTTTTCATAAATTAAAATCACTTGGCACAAATGATTTTTCAAAGATAAAAATAGAAAAAGTTAATTTATTAAATAAAAAAGATGTGAAAGAATATTTAGATTATGTGAATCCAAGATATATTTATAACCTAACCGGACCTAGTTCTGTATATGATTCATTTAAGAACCCTGAAAAAATATCTCAAGAAATTACTGGAATTTTTGATAATTTAATTAACTCATTAATTGATGCAAAAAACTTTCCAAATTTTTTCCAAGCATCAAGTTCAGAAATGTTTGGTGATAATGGAAAAGGTTACCAAGATGAATACGGAGAATTTGTTCCAAACTCACCTTATGCTATTTCTAAATTAAAAGTACATAATAAAATACAAAACTTAAGAAAGGAATACGATTGGAATTTTATATCAGGAATAATGTTTAACCATGAATCCGAATTAAGAGGTGACGAATATTTAATAATGAAAATAATAAAATATGCTAAAAACTTATCTAATAATAATGAAAAGCTTACCTTGGGAAGTTTAGATTATGTTAGGGACTGGAGTTTTGCAGGGGATATTGCTAAAAGTATGCTTTTACTAAACGAAAGTAATTTAAATGAAAATTTTGTAATTGGATCTGGTACAGGAAAAAAGATATCAAACATACTTGATGTAATTTTTGGTGTAGTAAATAAAGACTGGCAAGAATTTATAGAAATTGATAAATCTTTATTAAGAATAGGGGATCCTGAGATCCTTGTCTCTAAACCAACAAAATTAATGGAAAGTACAAACTGGGAACCTACATTAGATTTTGAATCATTAATTTTAAGGTGTTTTAATTTATCTAATTAGCCTGATCTAACTAATTTTGCATAATAATTTTGTTCTTCTCTATTTTTTGTAGAAATATTATTTTCTATATTTAAATAATATAAGAACTTATTTAGGGTGTTAACTTTATATCCTTTATTTATAAGATCCTTAAAGAGTTTATAGTCTTGCGCATAGTAAAATTTTTCATCATAATTACCTACATCATTTAATACTTTTTTCTTTATCATTAAAGATCCGTGTATAAATGGATTTTTATATTTCATCGTTAGTTTTATTGGTAAATAATAAGAAATTGCTGGTCGTGCCTTGTCAGTGCTAATAACTCTTGATCTTGTTGTGCAAGCATCTAAATTCTTACTTCTTAAGTAATCGACCTGCATTAACAATCTATTTTCTGAACTATAATCATCCGCATCTTGTCTCGCTATAAGCTCACCTTTTGATTTATTAACTAATATATTTAATGATTTAGTTAACCCAATATTCTCTTTGTTGTTAAATACTTTTATTCTTGAATCTTGATTTACATATTCATTTAAAATCTTGCTTGAGGAGTCTTTTGAAAAATCATTCATTATTAAAAATTCAAAATTTTTATAATCTTGATTCAATATGCTTTCAATACATCTTTCTAGGGTTTTAGAATTATTAAATACGGACATAATTACTGAAATCATGAATCTACCCCTTTTTTTCCTGTTGTACTAACTGCTTGATCGAATTCTTTAAATATTATCTCTTTGTCAAGCTTCTTTTTTATATGGTTGTAAGCTTTCTCAGACTCTTTTGTAAGAAAATTACTATCTTGAAGTAAGGTGATTTTTTTCTTTAAATCAGAATAATTGTATTGCTCAAAAGATAGTTTATAGTCACTAGGGAAAAATTCATCCATCCCGCCAAAAGATGGATATATTGATGGGACTCCTAAGCTTGAGGCTTCACAAAGAAGCCTTGGTTGGCCCTCATACATTTTTGTTGCAGTAATTACCGCTCTTGCGTTTTTTATAAGGTTAATAGTCTCTTTGTTTTCAAGCTCACCTACAAAATCAATATTCTTATAAGAGTATTTATTTTTAAGTTTTTTTTCTATATCTCCAGTGCCTATAATTTTTAAAATTAAGTCATCAATTTTAAGATCTATCCATGAAGATAATAGTTCTTGTACTCCTTTTGAGTCTGTTAATCTACCAGCGTAAACAACATAGGTGCTTTCTTTTTTGAAGTTTTCTTTACTAACTTCATTAAGGTTCATTGGATTTAAACCAATAAAAATTTTTTCTTTGGGAATTCCCAGGTTTTCTAAATAATTATTGTGAAACTTATTCATTACAATTATTTTCAAAGGATAATTTTTTAATATTTTAAAATATTCTTTCCCGTACCTTGTTACAAAAAATGACTTTAGATATGAATTTTTATAATATTTGTTAAAAAAACGAAGCTCTCTAGTAGATAGGCCGCACTTAGGACAAAATCTTTTACCTTTAAGATGTTTTGAAGCTAGAAAAGATTTTGTACAATCATATCTAAAATTATGAAGTTTAAGTAATGTTTTTATATTTCTATCTTTTAATATTTTAAAAATACCCAAGTTTGATTTAAACCATGTATTGTGTACATAAACAATATCAGGATTAAATTTATTTATAATCTCAGTCAGGGCATTATTTGAAGACTTATTAGAATTACTAAAAAAAGCTATAAGATCATTAAAAGTTATTCTTTTTGCATTATCAAACTCCAGATATTCTACAATAAAATAATTTTTCAAAAAATCTAGTTCATCAATAATGTTTGAGTCTTCACCTCCAAAGATTTTATACTTATTGTTTATAACTAGTATTTTTTTCATTTATTTCAACTTTTTTAATTTACGTGAATGATAAGTTATATAATCTTTCAAATTATATTTAAAATATTCAAACATTATTAATTTTTCATACATCAAGCTTTTCTTAATTTTTTTTGGAAAGTAAATTATAGAATTAGAATTTAAATTTCTTATAGAGTAAAAATTATTAGTTGATTTATGAACCCCTGTTCCATCAAAGCCTTCATTTCTCACAAGAGATCTAGAAGGGTTCAAACAAAGCCCATTATTAAGGAATATTGTCTGATACCAAAATATACCCCATGTTTTAATAATATTTTTCTCGTTAAGAAGAATTTGGTTTAAATTGTTTTTATTTAAGTCGTAAAAATTAAATGCACTTATAGCCTCTTTGTCTAAAGTTGAAATTTTGTTTGTTAAATTATTTTCAATATGTTCCCATCTATCAGACCAGGTTCCCCAGCCCCAGCAATTCATTTCTTCACCAAAATAACATTTATTTTTTTTATTAATAAGCTTTTCCATTGAATAGCCGCTTATATGCCAAACTGACTTATTTTTTTCATATTTTTCTAATGATTTATTCATGTAATCTAAAAATGTTGGACTGACATAAAGGTCTTCTTCCAATACAATTACTTTTTTATTTTTTCTTATAACCTCTGTAATTCCTTCAATTATATTTTTTCTTAAACCAAAATTCGTATTTCTAACCACAATTTTTTTACTTTTAAATTTCCAATCCCGTTCAGCTATTTTTATTACACTCTTGTTGTCTTTTAAGTCAAATTCGTTTCTACAACCATCAATATAAATGTATAGATCTGTACCCAATGATTCTTTATTTTTTTCCAAAGAATAAAGTAAATTATTTAAATGGTCAGGTCGGTTGTAACAAAATATTATAACTGGTGAAAATTCCATACTCTCTTATCTTTTATAACTTGGCTTATGTTTAATTAATCTATACATGTTTATATAACTTGAACTAATTTTATAATGCTATTTAACATAAAATTAAGATAAGATTAATTATAGGATGAAATCAATTAGTGAAAATCTAAAGGTTTCTTTGACTTGCTTGGATGGACCAAAGTATAAATTAAGTGAATTAGAGGAATATTACATAAAACTACAAGAAAACAAAGAATTTAATGTAAATCTTGTAGGAATTAAGTCGACAAAAAATTGGAGTTTCGACAAAGATTTTAACTTTGTTCATGACTCAAAAAAGTTCTTCAGTATTAAAAGGGTGAAGTATAACAAAACAGAGAATGGTATTATTCATCAACCTGATGTTGGGGTATTAGGAGTATTAACAACTCAAATAGAAGGCGTACTTCATATTTTAGTTCAGTTCAAAGAAGAGCCTGGAAATACTAACAAGGCACAATTGTCACCTACAATTCAGGCAACAAAAAGCAATTACTCTAAAGCCCATGGTGGGAGTCTTCCTCCATACTGGGAAAAATTCTTATCAATTCCTAAAAATAATTTTATAGTTGATAGCCTTCAGCCTGAGCAGGGTTTAAGGTATTGGCAAAAATTCAATCAGAACGTCATTGCAGAAACAGATTTCATAGAAGAAAAGCAAGGATTTAAATGGATGACTTTAGGGCAGGTCTTAGCATTTACTAAATTTGATAATTCAATAAACTCTTGCTTAAGAAGTGTTTTATCTCTAATTCCTTTTAATGGAGATAATGGAAATAAAGAATTAAGTCAGGATTTAGATAACTTTGTATCTAAATCAAAAAAAGAATATAAGAATTATGGAACCCTCCATAATAATATAGAAAAATTCTATTCCGAAGATACTGAATCTTTTGAATTTTTTTCACAATACGATAGTTTTACTATCCGAGGGGTTGAAGTAAATATTAAAAATAGAGAAATACCTAGTTGGTTCCAACCTGTAATACTCGAATCAAAAAATTTAATCTATGTTCTTTTAAGATTTCAAAATAAAAAATCTATATCCTATTTATGGACGCTAACTTCTGAACCAGGATATGTTAACGGGTTCGTTATGGGTCCTTCAGAAATATTAAGAACAGAAGAGTCGAATATATCAAAAATAAAATCTCAATTAATTAGTAAGTATGAGAAGTATGGAAAAATAGAAAAAATTCATACAATAAATATGTCTGAAGAAGGGGGTAGGTTTTGGAGAGTCTCTGTTCCTCATTTTATCATTGATATAAATAGCCAAAATACTAATTTACATCATAAAAACTCTTTACTGGTTAACGAGGATGATACAAACAAGTTATTGTTATCACAATTGATGGGTATGGAAGCTAGAAGTATATTTTTATTATCGAAAAGTATAGAAATTTTATAAATGAACAGTATTTTAATCCTTGGTTATTCTGATATTTCACAAAGAAGAGTGATTCCAGCTTTAAATAAAATTAATGAAATATCATCTATTGAGATTGCTACTAAATCAAGAGAGGTTCCATCGTTAGGTAAAATAGAAAAAACATTTAATTCCTATGAAGAAGCTATTGAAAAAAGTGACTCAAGTATTGTTTACATATCACTACCTAATTCACTTCATTTTGAATATGGCAAAAAAAGCTTGTTAGAGAATAAAAATATAATTATTGATAAACCGGCAGTCTTAAATGAATCTGAATTTGAAGAATTAAATAATTTAGCAAAGAACAATAATTTATTCATATCTCAAAGTTGTGTTTTTCAGCACCATAAAGCGTGGAATAATTTTAAAAAATATAGTAAAAAATATAATAAAGGAATTCTTACTGCTACTTTTTTAATTCCAGAACTAAACAGTAATAATTTTAGAATGTCTAAAAAACTTGGAGGTGGGTCAATAAACGACATGGGAATTTATGCATCTGAATCAGGAAGAAATTTTTGGGGAAATAATGCACAATCCTTTTCTCTTGTTGATATAAGTAAACCTAATAACAAAGTAAATATAGGATTTACAGGTAATGCAAACTATGGAGATGGACGGGAATTCTTTTTTGAATTTGGGTTTAATAGAGAATATAAAAATAATATAACTTTTGTGAGTGATGAATTCTTAATAAGTTACGAAAGGGTATTTAGTCCCCCTGAAGAATTTAAAACTTACCTTAAGATTAAAAATGGAGAAAAAGAAGAAAATATAGAAATTGGCTCTGATGATACTTTTAGTAATTATTTAAAAGATGTGTATGTTAAGTATAAAAATAATGAGATTGATAATATTAATAGTGAGTTTCAAGAATCAACTATGGAATTTTTAAATTTTAAAAAGGAGCTTAAATGACAAGAGATCCAATAAACGTTTGGTCTTATTTAGAGCAATACTTCGAAGAAGAGGAAGAAATTTTAGAAATAGTAAAAAATGTATTTAGGTCTGGAAATTTAATTTTAGGTGAAAATGTTTCAATGTTTGAAAAAGAGTTTTCATCCTATATTGAAAGCAGTTTTGGCATCGGAGTAGGGAATGGAACTGATGCAATTCAGTTAGCACTTAAAGCAACAGGAATAAAGAAAGGTGATGAGGTAATTACAGTTTCAAATACAGCTGTGCCAACTGTTGCAGCTATTGTTGAAACTGGTGGAACTCCTGTGTTTTGTGATATTGACGAAGAAACATATAATATTTCAATTGAAAAATTAGAAGAGATGATTACAGAAAAGACTAAAGCAATAATCTGTGTACATCTTTACGGACACCCAGCAGAAGTAGCAGATATAAAAAATATTTGTGATGAAAAAAATATTGTTTTAATAGAAGACTGTGCGCAATCTCATGGTTCAAAAATTAATAATAAAAAATGTGGAAGTTTTGGAGACATTTCTGCTTTTTCTTTTTACCCAACAAAAATACTAGGAACGCTTGGAGATGGCGGTATGTGTGTAACGTCTAATGAAAATTACTTTAAAAAACTAAAGATGTTGAGGAAGTACGGAATGGAAGATCAATATTTTTCTTTAATCGATGGTGTGAATTCAAGACTTGATGAAGTGCATGCTGCAATTTTGCGATATAAATTAAAAAATATTGATAATGATATAAATAGAAGAAGAGAAATTGCTGAATTATATACAGAAGGCTTGAAAGATACAGAATTAATTTTGCCAATCGAGAAAGAAAATTCATTCCATTCATATTATCTTTACGTTGTCAGACATCCCAAAAGAGATGAGATTTTAAATAAATTAAGTGAATTAAATATTAACTTAAATATATCTTATCCGTGGCCAATTCACACTATGCCACCGTATGAAAATTATAAAAGAGGTGATTTATCAACAACAGAGAGGGTTACTAAAGAAATTTTCAGCCTGCCAATGTATCCTGGTCTTTCAAACGATAAAGTAAATGAAGTTATTAAATCAATAAAAAAATTAATCCTTAATTAAGTACTTTATTTTAATAAAAATTTTTTTAATTATGCCTTTGAACAATAATGAAGTTTTTATTTTGCTTTTATAACTACTTTCTGGGATTAGTATTTTTAACCTATTACTAAAAATACCTTTAAATCTAATTATTGAAAATTTATGTTCTATTAAATCTTCTGTTTTATGGTCTAAAGTTACTTTAAAATGATCAATTAAGCTGAGGAAAGCAAAGAAGTTGCAATAAGAGATTCTTGACATTTTTGCATTAACCGTCAGAGAATCATCGCCTGCCCATGAGTTCACTAACGACTTGCTAAGGTAAATTGTTTTTGTTGAATCAAAAACAGAATAATAATTTATATAAAAATCAAAACCATACTGAAGCTTGCTACATTCAATATTTTTTAAAGAATTGAAAAATGCCTCTTTTAATTTTGGTGCTTTCATGAGACTTGCTGAGTCAGTGGTTGGTATAGACTTCCCTTCAAAAATAAAGTCATAAATATCAGAGAATCCAACCTCTCCATCAATTATTTCATAATAATTATTCTTTTTCTCTTCTTTATTTTTTGAACTAACTATTACATTTATATTAGATATCGTACATGCAGCATTTTTTTCGTCCATAATATATATTGATTCTTTAAGAAAGTCAGGCTCTAACCAATCGTCGTCACATAAAAATTTTGAATATTCACCTCCTATATATTCTGAGCCAACAATATAGTTGTCAATTGGATTCTTACTATTGTTATTTTTAACATAAGTTAATTTTCTATTCTTTTTATCTTGGATGTTCTCACATAGAATTTTTGTGTCATCATTTGAAGAGCTATCAATAACATAAACTTCTATATCATCTTCAAAGTTTTGTTCATATATAGAACTGATCGCTCTTTTTAATAACTTTGGCCTATTTATGGTTGGGATAATTATTGTGACAAGAGACATTACTGTTTCATTAAGTATTGTAAATTTTCAGAATATTCAGATCCTTTTATTCTGTCTAAATAATCTGAAAGTTTATTGTGATTTATCCAACCATTGCGAAAAGCAATTTCATGTGGTGAACAAACTAACAGCCCTTGTTCGTCTTGTATGGTCTTAACAAATGAAGAACATTTATAAAAAGAATTTGTTGTGCCCATATCAAACCAAGCAGTCCCCCTGCCTATTTTTTTGTGAATTATAGATTTTTTACCATAATTTTTTACTACATCTAATATCTCGTACTCTCCTCTATTTGATTTCTCAGTGTTGCTAAAGTGATTTTTAAATTCATTATTAAAAACATACAAACCGATAACAGCTCTACTAGAAATATACTCTTTAGGTTTTTCAATCAAATTTATAACATTATTATTTTCGTCAACTTCAACAATTCCAAATTCCTCAGGATTTTTTACATGTTGACTAAAAATTGCAACTTTTTCTGTTGTATTAATAATGTTTTCAAGATTTGTAAAAAACTTTTCCCCAAATATAAAATTATCACCCAAAACAGTTAAAGACTTTTCATACTCATTTTTTTCTAGAGCTAAATCAATTGCTTGAGGTATTCCCATAGGTTCGTCCTGAGTAACATAATTAAATACAACTCCAAACTCGTCACCTGTTCCGAGTAACTCAAAAAAGACTTCTTTCTCTTCTAAGTTGCATATAATAGTTATCTCTTTTATTCCGCTGAGAAGCAATATTGATAAAGAATAGTAAACCATAGGTTTGTCATAAATTGGAATTAAATGCTTGTTAATATATTTTGTTGTTGGAAGTAGCCTTGTACCATAGCCCCCACACAATAAAATTCCACCGTTAGCCATAGGGTTAATTTTAAAGGTTAAAAATTCTATAAGTTAAAGAAAAAAATAAATTATCGATTTTTTAGTAATTCTTAATATGTATCATTTAAATTATGGTTGTTTTAGTCACAGGGTGTTTTGGCTTCATTGGGTATAATTATTTAATTTATCTAAATAAACATTTTCCTGGAGATTTTAATGTAATAGGTGTTGACTCCCTAATAACAAAGACCTCAAGAGATAATCAAAAAGAATTCGAAAATAAAGAAAACTTTACGTTTCATGAATTAGATATAAACAATATAAATACATTAGAAGTTAATAATATTGACTTAATTATAAACTTTGCTGCAGAATCCCATGTTGATAACTCTATTACAGATCCTAACAAATTTATAAAAAGTAATGTTATGGGAACAAATGAATTATTAAAATTTGCTTACAAAAATGAGATTGATAACTTTATTCATATTTCAACTGATGAAGTATATGGAAGTGTTCAAGATGAGTTCTCTTTAGAGTCTGACATACTTGATCCTTCTTCTCCATATTCTGCCTCGAAAGCTTCCGCAGAAATGATATGTAAAGCGTATATAAAAACTTATGATATGAATATTAAAATTTGTAGGCCCGCAAATAATTATGGTAACTATCAACAACCAGAAAAATTAATACCTTATACAATAGCAAATTTACTTTCTGATAAAAATATTGAGCTTTATGGCGATGGTAAAAATATAAGACACTGGCTTCATGTAGAAGATACTTGTTTAGCTATATTAAATGTTATTAATAATGGAAAGGATAACTCTATTTATAATATTGGATCTGGTCAATATTTTAATAATATTGAAATTGCGAATAAAATCCTTGAAGTAATGGAATTAGATAATACTAGAATTACCTATGTTGAAGATCGCCCAGGGCATGATTTTAGATATGCAGTAAATTTTGATAAGTTAAAAAATATTGGGTATGTACCTCAAAAAAATTTAGATGATGAAATATCTTCAGTTGTAGAATGGTATAAACAGAACAAGTCTTGGTGGGAAAAAGACTACTTAAAAGTTCTTGAGAATCGATTAAAAAGAACAAAACTAAATTAAATGTTTACATTTATTTATTGTTTTGATGAAAACTACAATATTCCAGCTGTTGTTTCAATAACTAGTCTTCTTGAAAAAGTTGATGAAAAAATTAATATTCTTATAGTTCATCAAAATAAAGAATCATTTAATAAATATGAAAATACTATTAAAGAATATAAAAATCTTCATAGCTTAGAGGTAAAAACGATCAACACCGAAGGGCTTTCCTTCCCGAATGTAAAAAATAAGCATATATCTGAAGCTACTTATTATAGAATGTATCTTGATCAAGTAAGTTTTCAAAATGAACCTAGTAAATGTGTATATTTAGATGCAGATATTATTTGCATTAATAATCCGATTAATTATTTTAAAAATGTATATTCTAAATTGGAAAATCAAAAGGTACCTCTAGCTGCGAGGACGGAACATGTTGCATTCAGAATACATGATATTTTTGATAGAAATAACTTACCATCTGTAAACTACTTTAACGCAGGTGTGCTTGTATTTGATTTTAAAGAATGGTTAGAAAAAAAAATATTTTGAGAAACTTCGAAATTTACAGAAAAATTATTCTGATACTCTAAATTACTGGGATCAAGATTTATTAAATATATTAATAAATGGTAACTATATTGAGATGAACAACTTTGCAAATTTTCGTGTAGGAGCCGATGAGAATTTTCCATCAGATGTGACTTCTGATTTAGCTTTATTTATTCATTATCAAGGAAAGCCAAAGCCATGGGAAATATCTTGTATTACTGATTCAAGTACAAAGTTTTTTCAAAATAACTATAAAAATATTTTTAATAAAAAAGTTTACCTAAGAAAAAGTTATTTTTCTAGAGACCTTAGGGGAATAAGTAAATTGTTATTTTATTTAGATATTAGAAAAGTTCCGTATCCACTATCAACATTGATAGAGAGTATCAAAATTATTTTTTCTTATTTAAGAAATTAAAAAATTTAAATAGAAAAAAATAATTCAATTTATATTTATATTTTTACATAAAAGCTATAGTTTATTAAATGTCAGAAGAACATTGGAATAAAAGTTTATATAAAAAATTTTTGGAAGCAATTTTTGGTTTTGAAAGTAGAGTTTCATCGAGATGGGCAGGGTCAGCACATAAAAGATTGCTATGGTCTCAATGGGCTGTAAAACCAAACCCTGAGTGGTTTAATCATGATATAGATCTCTTTTACCAGTGGAAAGTTCAAAACAAGAACTCCTTCTGGGTAGAGAGAGGTGTTTTTAACTCTTTAGCTTTAACAGGCGGAGATTTGTTAGAGTTGTGTTCAGGTGATGGTTTTAACACTAAATATTTTTATGCTAAAAGAGCATCTAGAGTTGTTGCATGTGATTTTGATCCATCAGCAATAAAGTATTCAAAAAAAAACAATAGCTATCAAAATGTAGAATATGTACTCGCTGATATGAGAACCAATATGCCTGAAGGTGAGTTCGAAAATATAGTTTGTGATATGGCAATAGAGCACTTTACTGAAGAAGAAATTGAAATGATTATGCCAAATATAAAATCACGATTAACAAAAAATGGGATTTTGAGTGGGTGCACGGTAGTTGAAGAAGATCATGGTCATCATGGGAAAATGTTGCACCAACATGAGTATGAATTTAAAAGTAAAGAAGACTTAGAAAGATTTTTTACTCCTTATTTTAAAAATGTGAATGTTTTTGAAACTATCATTGATAATAGGCACAATCTTTACTTTTGGGCATCAGACTCAGTTTTACCTTTTGATAAAGAATGGAAGCGTTCAACTAAATAAATCATCTCATATAATTTATCTTTTCATTTTTTTACGAGATATCCAAAATTATCAAAGTTTCCTTTTTTTGTTATGTAAGCACTCTTTTCTTCCTTAATTATTAGCTCAATATAGCCATACTTATTTATTATATTTTCAACATTTTCTTTGGCCATTACGGTAAAAGGATGTTTTATTAGCTTATCTTCAATATTTAATTCTTTAGGTATCTCTCCTTCTCCATGTGCACTTAACTTTGTTACTTGAAGGCCTACTATGTTTTCTTTTCCATTTTCATTTAGGGGCATTCTCGTAAAGTAAAGAAAATCCGTATTGACTTTTAATAGCTCCTCAAGATACATATTTGGTTTATCTGTATAAGGCAATGAACTATTTGCATAAACTAAATCAAACTTATCAATATCTTTAATTGCACTATCAGTATTTGAGAAAAATTTTAATTCCTCAGACTCTAAATTATTCTTCTTACATTCATCTACCATTAACTTTGTTTCAACAACATGCCATTTAATTTTTGCTTTTTCACCCAAAAATTTCTTTAATAAATGATATTGTGATCCTGCCCCTCCTCCGAAGTCAAGAACATTTATTGTTGTCTTTTGTAATATAAATGAAAATGCAAAAAAGCTCCTAAAACTCATCAAATCTACTTCGTTACTTATTTTTAAATTTTCTTTATATTTCTTTGCTTTTTCAACAATTACTTTCACCAAAACTTCTTCACTGTATCCTTCACCACTCTCAGTTGCTTTTTCGTAATTTTCAAAAGTTTCAAATAATAATGGTTTTTCAGAAATAATTTTGAGTATTCCTCTTCTTATAAAATTTAATAACTTCATTCGCTGTCTCTACAAATCATTTAACTTGAAAGTAATAAATATGAAATAGGGAAGAACTTTTAATTTCACTTTTAAAGTTTTTTTTGATTGATGTCATCTTTTCTTATTTTAGGTTAATTTGTATAATTTTCTCTAGTTTATTTTATAAATAGACTGAAAGTAGTACTCTCATTTTATGGAAGATATCACAAACAGAATATTTAATTTTATTAAAAGTAATTTATTAATTGTTTTTTTTCTACCAGTAATTATTAATGCCTTATTAAATATTTTTGAAAAAGCTAATCTAAAAATTTTGAATGAGATTAGTTTTGCAAAATTTGGATCTTTCATTCTTGGAACTTTGTTTTTTGTTTATCTATCAAATTTTTTAAATAACCAATATTTACTTGGTGGAAAATCCATTGGGCTCGTATTATTTTTAACAAGCTATTTTATATTTGACACAGTACTTTTGTTTATTAGTAAAAATTTAAATTTTAAATTCACATTCATGATTGTCTCTCTCTTATGGTGTGTTTTGATAATTTATAAAACAAAAAGTTTTGTTGAAATTACTAAAGTTCTTTTACTTTTTTTTGTATACAGAATATTTAATTACCTCTTTTTTTCCGAAATAGCTAATAATTCCAATTATCAGGAATTGAACACTGATGTTCCAGCCCAGTGGCTTGGCATTGCAAGTATGATATTTGAAAAAAATTACTTTTATGCACTTGAAAATAATTTAATTGAGGGGCAGGGCTTGCTTCCTAGCTATATTCAAGCTCTCATGTTAGAGATAGGATTTAGTCTTGAAAAGTTTCAATTTATTCAGATTAATTCTTATCTATTTTTAACCTTTACTGTTTTGCTTATTTCTGATTTAAAAATTTCAAAAA
>MDTG01285636.1_pt1 | contig 26439 bp, 20 predicted proteins | sample 811421 | NCBI WGS metagenome assembly MDTG01 (sample SAMN05326645, study PRJNA326480) | marine metagenome | isolation source: seawater | place: Pacific Ocean: South East | collected 2011
AAAAACTAAGAAATTTTCAAAACATCATGATAATTAATATTAAACAAAAAGAAGAAATAATTATGTTAAAAAATAGGATTAAAGACTTTAAAAAAATAGAAGAAAATAAAAATTAATTATTAAATAGAAAAAAATATTTGGCAATTATTTAAACAATATTAATAAATATAGAAAAGGAAAAAGGTGATTTTGTCTCTTATTGTAAATACTGTTATCTCTGCGAGCTATTCTGCGAGCTAATCAGCTAAAACACTTGCAAAACCTAGTTATAGCTTAGTTGGTGATCTGCATGGCATGCAGGAGGTCAGGGGTTCAAATCCCCTTGGCTCCATAATTGTTTATATTAACAATATTGAATTATTTAAAATTATCATTTAACTAATCTCCTCATAATATATATCAAAAATTTAATTGCCTTCAAGAGTTATTCTTATAAAATATAGCTTTAATTATTAGTCTAAAATGATTGAATTAAATAAACACAAAACAATAGTATCAAATGTAGTGGTTATTGGTTGTGGTGGGGCAGGCCTTAGGGCAGCTATTGAAATTAAGAATAAAGGTCTTGATGTTTGTGTTTTAGGGAAAAGGCCCAAGGAAGATCCACATACTGTTTTGGCTGCGGGAGGAGTAAATGCAGCTTTTGGTAATTTAGATAATGAGGATAGCTGGCGACAGCATTTTGTTGACACTTATTTGGAGGGCTATAAAATTGGGAACCCACAGAAAGTAGAAATATTAGCAAAAGAGTCCATGGATTTAGTAAGTGAGGTTGACGAATGGGGCGCAAATTTAAAGAAATTGGAAAATGGTAAATTTGATCAAAGATACTTTGGGGCGCATAAATATAGAAGAACATGCTTTTCAGGTGATTTCACAGGAATGTCTATTTTAAAAGCATTACTTAATAAGGCAGATAGCTTAGAAATTCCTATATATGATTCGCAGTATGTTACAGAAATTCTTGTTAAAGATAATAAGTGTTTTGGAGTAATGTCTTTTGATATAAATTCCTCAATTAGAACTGTATATTTTGCTGATGCAGTTATACTTTGCACTGGTGGTCATACCAGAATATGGAAAAAAAGTTCATCAAGGAAGAATGAGAATACGGGAGATGGATTATATTTAGCATTAAAAGCAGGTTGCAAATTAGTAGATATGGAAATGGTGCAGTTTCATCCTTCGGGAATGTTATTTCCTGAAGAAATTGAAGGAACTTTAGTTACTGAGGCAGTTAGAGGAGAGGGCGGAGTCCTTCTTAATAAATTTGGAGATAGATTTATGAAAAATTATGATATTCAAAGAATGGAACTTTCAACGAGAGATAGAGTTGCCTTTGCAAATTATACAGAAATTATAGAAGGTAGAGGTACAGAAAATGGTGGTGTGTTTTTAGATATTAGTCATAAAAGTAAAGAATTTATAATTCAAAAATTGCCAACTATATATAGAAAATTCCTTGAATTTCAGATGCTTGATATCTCAAAATCACCTATGGAAGTTGCCCCTACAGCACACTACTCAATGGGAGGCATAGTGGTAGATCCTATTAACTTATCCACCTCTATTCAGGGTTTATTTGCTGCTGGGGAAGTATCTGGAGGCCTTCATGGCGCAAATCGTTTAGGAGGTAACTCTTTAGGTGAAATTCTAGTTTTCGGAAAAAGAGCGGGAAAGTCTGGTGTAGAATTTTCAAGAAAATTGAATTATCAAATTAGGTCTCATGAAACCATACGAAAAGCCCACGATAATATTGATAAGTTTATAAAAAAAGGTGATTTCTTAGCTTTGCCTTTATTAAATGAATTGCGTTCAATAATGTGGAAATGTTGTGGAGTAGTAAAAAATAAAAAATTACTTAATGAAGGCTTGATTAAAATAAAAAAACTTAAAAATAAGTTAGAAAACGTAGATGTAAGAGTAAACCATAATAGTTGTGAAGATCTTTTTAATTTTTTTGATTTGCAATCTTCTATTTTTAGTGCTGAGGCCACTATCATTTCTGCTATTTCAAGAAATGAAAGTAGAGGGGCTCATCAAAGAAGTGATTTTAAAGAACAGGATAGTTTTTTCGAATGTAATTTCTTAGTTGAATTAGATCAAGAAAATAATACTTTAAAAGTTATCAGATCACCAATTAAAAAACTATCAAATGAACTGCAGACTATCGTTTTTAATTTAGGAGAAAAAATAGAAATTAAAAACAAGTTACTTGAATAGAAACTCTAATGTGCGCAATTTTAAAAAATTTTGATTTAATTTTAAAAAATTTTTGTATAATGTTTAAAAGATATTGTGAAGCTTATTTATATGTTTGATTTTTATAATTTCAATAATTCAATTGATATTCCTAAAGTTAAAGTAAAAAAATTTATCAAAAATGGATTAATAAAAATTTCTTCTAGAAAAAATTCAAACGAAAAGATTTCCTTAGAAAAGACAAGAAATATTGTTGAAGAAATTTTTAAAAAGAAAGGTTATCCAAAGATTATTAATCTTGATGAAATAGATAATCAAGAATTTCAAGAAATAATTTTAAAAAATTTATCAAATCCATCTGTTAAAAAATTTTTTAAAGAACTTTCAAAAGAATCTGGGGAAGAAGTAACACTATTTCCTTACATACATCTAATGAGAAATTATTTTTCAGGTCCTCAAAATGGTTTACATGGTTGGCATAATGATGCAATCGGGGAATACTTTACTGATTATGGGAAAATGAAGTTATCTTCTAAAAAATACGTTTTCGGTAAAATTTCTATTTCTCTCCAAAAGAATGGTATTTTTGGCGGAAATATAGATATAGCAAAAGCAACCTTTAAAAGAAGTTCAAGAATTTCATTAAGACAAAAATTTTTAGCAAAGTCTACTGGATTATTTTTTCAAATTTTTAATAATAGTCCTTCTATTCCTTCTTTCTTCGGTGATAAATGGCTTACGGATTTTTTTTCATTTTTTGTGAAACCCAAAACTTTAAATCCAGAACCTTTTGATGTAATTGCTTTTGAACATAGGCTATTTCATAGGGGGACCCCACCCTCTCCAAAAGGATGGAATAAACTTTTAAAAAAATATCCATTATTAAAAATAAATAACCATAAGATATCAGGAGAATTTGATCTTAAGGATAAGAATAAATATATTATTTATGCACATTTTGGTAATTTTACTGGTTTAGAATCTTATCTTCATACACGTTCACTAGGTAATTACTATGCAGATGAAATTAAAATATGGAAAAATCAATACGAAGAATTAAAAATATTCAAAAAGTTCTTCAAAAACTCACATAAATTATTTAATCAAGGATTAAATAATCTTAAAATCTGAAATAGCTTAATTTATTCATTTAATCGATTTCATTAAATTTAAGTTTTAAAAAAAAGCGTTTTAATTATAAAAACAAAATCACTATAAGTAAAAATATTTATTCTATTTTTCCTTAGAAATAGACTTAATTCTCTTGATGGATAACTATAAATTTGAACTTCTTTTTTATTTTGTACTTTAGAGGGTAATTTATCTGGCTTGATTAAATAAGGGATTAGTTTTTCCCAAATAAAATCATAAGAAATTAACATTTTTTTCCAGATATTGAAAATTGATAATTTTTTTGAAATTTGTATTTTCTTTCCTTCAAAAATAATATCTCCAGCATCTAATTCTTTCACTACATAATGACAAGTAACCCATGCTGTAGATTCTTCATTAAATAAAAACCAAAAATATGCAGCAGAACCTCTATATTTAGGAAGTGGAGCCTCATGTAAGTTTATTGTCCCTAATTTTGGTAAAGAAAGTAAATCTTCTGGAAGAAGTGAAGATGCACTACTTATTAAATAATTTGGATTTTTTGATTTAATAAGTTCTATAAAATCTTTATCAACCCTATTAAAGAAATAATGCTTAATTCCAAATTCATTGCATTTATGCTTAATTGTATTTTTTGTTATTTCCCCAAAAAATTTATAAAAATATATTGTAAATAGTTGTATGAAAAAATAACCGGGCGAAGTTATTGAAGATTTTATAAATTTCATGTAATTTCTTTTATTACTAGTTCTACTATGAGGGAGAGCAGGCATTTCTATAATTATTTCAAATAATTTGGGATATTTTTCTAAAATTTCTCTATAAATCAAAAAGGATCTCATACTTGAATAATAAATTAATATATTTTTATGAGATTTCATTCCAGAAAAAATATTCTTGAGATATTTAATAATTAATATTACATTAGAATAATTATTTTTCTTTTAAAGATTTTTTTTGACTAACTATAGATTTATTAAAATAAAAATGAGTTAAAATTATAAAAAATTAAAAATTTATAATATGGTGCAACCACGATTTAAAGCTAGAAGTCTAATAAGGTTTAATTTTAGTAATTTTAAGAGGTACTTTAATAAAGAAACAGTCATAGAAAATTTTCTCAAGGATAGCACCAATAAAAATATTATTCTAAATTATTCTCAACTTAGAATTGCTTTATTGCACTTCTTGTTTAATGAAATTCCTAGTGGGAGTCATATAGCCACATCTTGTTATACGATTTATGACATGGTAAATGTGATAATATCTGCAGGCCATACTCCAGTGTTTGTGGATATTAATAAAGAAAATTTATCTCCTGATATCGATGCGCTTATTAAACTTATCAAAAGTAATAAAGTTAAAGCTGTTATTTTTACACATTTACATGGTTATAAAGTCTGTTTGAAAAATTTAAAAAATATATGTATACAACATAACTGCATCTTAATTGAAGATTGCGCCCAATCTTTATGGAATCCAAAATGGTCGAAAACAGATAATATACCAGGATTATATGCTGATGTAGCACTATTTAGCACTGGTTTTTTTAAAGTTGTAAATTCTATCTCTGGAGGTTATTTATTATTTAATAATAAGAATAATAATTTTGATAAGCTTAAAAACGATTATTTGAAATTAAAAACCAACTTATCATTTGACTTTTTTTATAGGTTTATCTATGGAATCTTTTTTTATGCTTTAACAAATCGTTTTATTTTTAAATTACTTCTATTCCCAGTCTTAAAATATTCCAGGAGAAATAACATTGAATTTGTAAATAAAAGGTCTAGAGAAGAAAATAATCCCAAATTGATAAAAAGAACAAAAAAATCTATTCTCAGAATGAATTTTTTGCAGAGATTTTTTGTGAGATTTCAAGATATTTCTTCTTTAAATAGTGATTATCAAAAAAGAAAAGTAATTGCAAATTTATATTTAGAAAATCTTAAAGATTTGCTTGAAAGAGAATTAATAATTATCCCTGGACTTTCAAAATCAAATAATTGGGTTTCTATGAATGACTTTTCTATTTATTATCAAATACCAGTTATTTGTAATTTCCCTGAAGAATTGATTACTTTCCTTGTAAATCATAATATTGATATTGCTAGACAGCATATTAAAAATTTACCCAACTATGAAACTTATAAAAGATTTTCAAATAATTCAACTAATAAAGCTGAAGAAATTTCAAAAAATTTAATACTTCTCCCATGTTATCCTGACCTAAGATTAAATAATGTAAAAAAAATAATTTACTATATCCGAAAATTTTATTCCCAAAAAGATGAAAAAAAATGTTTATGATATTGCTATTTTAGGAAGTGGTTTATCCTCTTTAACAGCTATATTAAAAATTCTTGAAACTAATCCTAAACTTAAAATTTGTGTAATTAGTTCAAATAAAAATTCAAGTAAAGAATGTTTATCAGAAAGTTCTATAAATTATCTCAAAAAAAACCACACTAAAATAGCCAAAAATATATCAAAAAAACAGGTTGATAATTTGCTACTAAAATCATCTAAAAGATATAAAACATCCTTTATTCAAACATTTAATTTTGGTGGTTTTGGATCATTCTGGGGAGGCGGTCTTTTCCCCATTCATAGAAAATCAAAGAATTTCAAGGAAATTTATGAATTTATTTTGAAAAACTTTAATGTAATAAACATAAATAAAAAAAATAATAAAAAAAAGCTAACTATACGAAACAATTTATTTGAGATTATTGAATATGATCCTAAATTTATATTTAATAATTTTCATAAAGCAGGAACTAAATATATTATTGATCCTGGTAAAGAAATTAGAAGTCTTTCAGAAAAATTTAAATTTCGGGTTTATGGAAATACCTTTTTAGAAAATTTTATTTTTAATAAAGATAATTATATTTTTACTTTAAGTAGTTCGAAAAATAAAAAAATTTATGCTAAGAACATTATAATTGGACTTGGCGTACTGAATTCTCCCTTATTTTTAAAGAATTCTAAGTTTATTGATAATGAAAATATAGAAATTTCAGAGCATAAATTATATAGAATCCCTTTCATAAATTTAAAGGCCCTATTTAATAATTATTTTTTTAAACAAACAGATAATAATTTTTTTGAAAAGTATAGAAAATTTATAAGTTTAAAAGAATCATTTTTACTTAAAGTGATCAGAAGATATTTATTTATTGGTATATATTTTTTCCCAAATCAATTTTTTATGCGAATACCAATTTTAAATAAACTTTGTAATAAAAAAATTATAGGATTTTCACAAATATATCTAGGTAATGAATATAGAACTTCAACATTAATAATAAGTTTGTCTAAAAATAAATTTAAACAAAAAATAATAAGTAAACCTAGACTTAACCTTTTTGAAATTTTCAATATAATAATTTTCTTATTTTCAAAATCTTTAATTCCTTTGCCTTTTAAATATTCTTTGAAATTTGGTTCTTCGTATCATTTTTATGGAAGTCTGAAAAATAAAAATATTGATTTTGATAAAATTAACATAACAAATAATATTGAAGTTATTGATTCATCTACTATTAGTAGTATAGGAGCTGAGCCATCGTCTTTTTTGCTTATAAAAAACTCTTATTTACGAACTAAAAAAATTCTAAAGAATTTTGAATAATCTATTTTATAATTTTTTTTTCAATAAATTATCTTAATCATAGATCCTTTTTAAGATTAGCTAGGATAATGAATATAGTTGAAAATCATGAATAAAAAAAAGATATATATATTCTTTGTTTTTTCTCCAATTATAGAAATACTAGTAACTAGAATAATTGTAAATTTGTTAGAAAAAAAATCAATTTCTAAAAAAGAAATTTTAATTATTCATCCAAAAGAATATAAACCTTGTCTGGCTTATGATATAAAAAAGATATGTTTTGATCCTTCATTAAGTAGTGAAATTTATAAAAACGATCGCTTCAATAGAAATTTGTATTTGAAAGTTCAATATTATTTATATCTTTTTAGGAGGAAATTTAATAAATTTGGCAAGAGAGTTTATGGAAGATTAGGTAAGCTACCTGTTTCTTTTTATAAAATATCTGCTTATTTTTCTTTTATTCAGAATCTAAATCTTAAAAATAAAGAACTAATTGTTTATACACCAAATGTTAAAATACATATTTTTCAAGTTCTTATTTTCTACACAAGAAATTATAATTACCATCTACTAGAGGAAGGTTCAGGTAGTTTTAAATCTTTAAAAGATACTGAACAGTTAATTAGTTTTGATATTAAGTTATTAATTGCGGATTTGATATCAGCTATTATTTTTAATTCTTTAATTATATCAAGATTATTTTATGACGTTATAAAAATGATATTCTTAAATCGTCGAATCCCAATTAAACAACTTATTAAATACCTAAAAACTCCTATTTTTTCTGGTGGGATGTTTTTTCTAAATAAGATTAAGCCATTAACTTTAAATAAAATTACAGAAGATGCATTTTCAGATTTTTATGGATTTGATTCTTTCTTTTATGAAAGCAAATCTTATTATGAAGAAATTAAGTTAAAAGAGATAAGAAAATTAATTAAACAAAAAGCAATTAAAGAGCTCTATATTTATATTTTGCCTGGAGATAATATAAATATTTTAAAAAATGAGTTTGATAAAGAAGAAATAAAAAATGTTAACTCTCATTCTTTTGTGATAAGACCACATCCAAGATTATCAAAATATAATATAAAAAATTTAGCAGAGATTTTGGATATAGAAATTTCAAATAACTATATAGATTTGTCAGAACAATTGAAAATAATTCCAATAGAACTATTGAATAATTTAAAAGAGTTTAAATTAGTATTTTTAGGAACTCAGAAAAGCTCTTTATTACTGTATTGTAATAAAAGAAAGAATTAAAAATTTTTTTTAATGAAAAATTCTTATAGCTATAGTTCTTATAAAAAAAGTCCATATAAAAGTATTAAACATTCAACTTATTTTGAAAGTTATGATCATTTTTTTTCCAAATATAGAGGAAAAAATATAACTTTTGTAGAGATTGGTATTCTTAGCGGAGGATCATTATTTATGTGGCGAGAATTTTTTGGAGATCAAGCAAGAATAATTGGAGTTGATTTTAATGAAAATGCTTTGAAATGGAAAAAATTTGGATTTGAAATTTTTATTGGCGATCAATCTAATAAGGATTTTTGGGAGGAATTTAAAAAAGATATAGGAAATATAGATATTGTTTTAGATGATGGTGGCCATACTTATCAACAGCAAATAATGACTATTGAAAGCCTTCTCGAAACAATTAATGATGGAGGCATTATTTTAGTTGAAGATACCCACACTTCTTATTTAGATGGTTTTGGACCAAGTAAATTTTCTTTTATAAATTATGTTAAAAATTTGATAGATAAAATTAATTATAGATTTGGTGAATTTTCTAGGTTTAGATCTGAAAGGAGAGTCTGGAGTATAGAAATTATAGAGTCCATGGTAGCATTTAGAGTGAATAGAAAAGCATCTAATTTAGATTCTTTTCCTACTGATAATGACGGACTGAGTGACCTTGCTAAAGATGCAAGATATAAAGAAATATCATCAATAAATTTTTTAAAAGAAATTAAAAATAAACTTCCTTTTTTAGAAAAAATTCCTTTAAGTAGAGTTCTTGCTAAGTTATACAAGTCATATCTTGTAAATAAGAATTTTGACTCAAAAAAATATTTTAATTAATATATTTGGTAAAAATAATAAATGAGATATTCTAATCTGTTAAATAAACAGAGTTTTAAAAAAGTTTTTTTAGGGAAAAATATACCCTTTAGTTGCTTTCTTATTACATTTACCATATGTTTTCTTGTTCTCTATATTAGTGCAATATTTAACATAAGGGATTATTCTTCCCAAATAGGCTTTTCTTCCCAGATCTTCGACTATAAATCATTTTCTGATGGAGAATTTTATAAAGATTCCTTAAAATATTATTCTAATTGGAATATTTTTGAAAATTTAGGTAAGAATTTTGTTTCAGGTCCAATAGTTCCACTTATCTTAACTAAATTATCTTTTGAAAACTTATATGTAATTTTTTCTATATTCAGTTTTTTAATTTCTTTTTCTGTTTATCTTTGGACAAAAATCATAGTAGATTATTTTAAACCGAATATTCTAAGTAAGCTTTTATTAATTATAATAATTTTCAATCCATATAATTATTATTTTGTTTTAAAACCTGGTTCCGAAGTTCCTTTTCAATTTTTTTATGCCTTTTTTAGCTTTTGTCTATTGAGAACATTTTTTAATTATCAACTATTAGTATTTGATAAATTAAAAAAAATTTTAAATTTTAGAATTTATTTTTATAGTACATTTTTTTTCCTTTTTTGTTTAATTTTAACAAGACCAACCTCTTTAATAATTGGGTATATTTTTGTTTCTCTAGTAACATTTTTATTGATATTTAAAAAAGCTTATATAAAGCTTTTTAAATATGACTTACTTTTAGTTTATTTTATTTTATTTCCTTTATCAATTTATAGTTCTTTTCTTTATTATGAGTATGCTAATACTGCAATAAATTGGCTTAATAATAATGCAGATGCAATCCAAAAATTTGGAGGCATAACTAATAATGCTACATATTTTGGTATACACGAATTAACAATCAAATCCAGTTTAGAAATTTATCCTTTAATTATTAGATTTCCACTTTATTTACTATGGAAATTATCTAGTTGGATTTTAGGCATATGTGGCATAAGGGATAGCTTTTCATTAGTAAATAATGATAGCTTTGAAACAATTAATTTAAGGATATGGCAAGTTATTTTAAGAGTTTCATATGGATTATTTATTTATTTACCCACTTTGATAGGGAGCTTAATCTACTTTCTTACAAATATATTAAAAGTCTTTAAATTAAGAAAAAATTCTTTAGAAAATATCTCCTTTTTAATACTGTCTTTTATCTCAATAGGAGTAATTTTCCCAAATATGTTTTTCTTTAATAACGAGAGATATATATTCATGGTTTTCCCTGCATTATTAATATCTTTTGCTTACTCGGTCAAGTCTAAAAATTTTGTTCAATATTTAACTTAAACCATTTCAATGGGTTTAGTTTTATCCAAAATATAAATGTTACTATAAGACTATTTAAGAATAGTAATGTGTGGAATATTTGGTGCTGTTTGTTTTAAGCCTCAGGAGCTGGGTAATACTTTTTTAAATGATTTAGTAAATAATTTATTTCTTTTTTCGGAAACTAGAGGCAAGGAGGCCGCTGGTATAGCAATTAGAACTAATAAATCATTTGATATTTATAAAGAGGCTTTAAGGGCTAAAGAATTTATCAAAAATAAAAAATTTAAAGCCATTTTAAATAATTCTATTTCAAAAAATACAAATCTAGATGCTGGGTTTTCTTTTATTGGACATTCGAGACTTGTTACCAACGGGGCGCAATCAAATAATATCAATAATCAACCAATCTTAACTGACAATCAAATTGGAATACATAATGGAATTATTACAAATGAATTAAAACTATGGAGTGATAATAAAGATCTTAAAAAAGAAACGGAACTTGATACAGAAATATTTTTTAAACTTCTTTATAAAGAAAATCAATCAATTTATAATTTCTCAGAATCATTAAAAAAAGTCTTTTCTTATATTGAGGGTACAGCGAGTATTGCATCTTTTTCTAGATATAATCCAATTCTTTCTTTGGCAACAAATACTGGATCTATTTATTTTTTAAGAAATATTGAAAAAGGTATTTTTATTTTTGCATCAGAGAGATTTATTTTGAGAAAACTTATAAATAAAAAAATTCTTAATTCTATTTTTAGGATAGATGATATCATCCAATTGAAAGCTTTTCATGGTTTAAATATTAATTTAAATAATAAAAAAATTTATAAATTTGTAATTACTGACGAGACAAAAAAAGAACAAATAGATTCAGATAAATTTGACCCTTTTAATATTTCTATTGTAGATCATTCAAGTAATCCTTTTAATTTGAAAAGATGTAAAAAATGTATTTTGCCAGAAACATATCCATATATGGATTTTGATTCATATGGAGTTTGTAGATATTGTAGAAATCATAAGAAATTTAAAGTTAATGGTTTAATTAATCTTAAAAAAGAATTGAATAAATATAAAAGTTCAAATAATAATCCAGATTGTATTGTTGCTCTTAGTGGCGGAAGGGATAGTTGTTATGGACTGCATTATTTAAAAAAGGAATTGGGGATGAATCCTATTGCTTTCACTTACGATTGGGGTTTTGTAACTGACTTGGCTAGAAGGAATGCTGCAAGAGTATGTGGAAAACTTGGTGTTGAACTAATAATTAGATCCCCAAATATTAATATGAAAAGAAAATTTGTTAGACAAAATGTAAAAGCTTGGCTTAAAAAACCTGAATTAGGTATGATTCCACTCTTTATGGCTGGAGACAAAGCATTCTATTATCATGCTAATCAGTTAAAAAAAGAAACAGGAATTAAGCTAGTCATTTTTTGTTCTGGGAATAGTATGGAAAAGGCTTACTATAAGTTTGGCTTATCTGGACTAAAAGAAGGAGATGATTCTGCTACCCTTACAAAACTTGGACTTTCTGGAAAAATTGGCTTATTAAAATACTACGGTAAAAACTTTATAAAAAATCCTTATTACATAAACTCCTCTTTAATTGATAGTGCTGCTGGTTTTTTTCATACATTTATTGGTAAAGAAGATTCTCTCAAGCTTTATCAGTATTTGGAGTGGGATGAAAAGACTGTTGTAGATTCAATTATTAATGAGTATGCATGGGAAACTTCTCCTGAGACAGAAACGACTTGGCGAATTGGAGATGCGACAGCAGCTTTTTATAATTATATTTACTTTACAGTTGCAGGGTTTACTGAAGATGATGATATGTTGAGCAATATGATTCGAGAAGATTATATTTCAAGAGAAGAAGCTTTGGAAAAGTCACTTTTATATGGAAAACCAAGATATGATTCAATCAAAGAGTATTTAGAAATGATAAATTTGAACTATAACGAAACTCTAAATATTATTAATTCAATTCCAAAACTTTATTGAAATATTCTCAATAAATAAATATGTCTAAAAATAATTTTATACGGACTATTGATAAAACAAAAATCAAAAAAGATCTTATTTGGAATTATATAAGTCTATTTTTCCTTGGATTAAGTGGAATAGGAATTAATATTTGTATAGGGATTAATTTTGAACCTTCAATTTTAGGTGCATTTAACCAGGTATTAGTCACTTATCTTCTTGCATCAATTCTGGCCTCAGGTGGTATTAACTATTCTGTACTTACAGCTTTAGCTCAAAATAAACTTAAAAAAAATATTAGCATTATAATTAAGGGCGCTTTAATTCCTGGGATAGTTCTCAGCATACTAATTATTTTCATTTATAGTAGCCTAACTGATTTTATATCTAGTCTATTTGGGAGTGAAGATGTCAGAATCGGTATGATAACAATTACTCCTGCAATATTTTTTTTCTCAATTAATAAAATAATATTGCTTGGAATTATAAATGGATTGGGCAGAATGAGGGGGTTCGCAATTTATCAAATAATAAGATATTTGGGCCTAATAATAAGTCTATTAATAGTTATCAATCAATCAATTAATGGACCAAATTTAACAATCATATTTCTCATTTCTGAGTTTTTCTTATTTATAATTTTGATAATAGACATTACCTATAATTATCATTGGTGGAGAGCAGAAAATTGGTTTCATTGGACAAGAAAGCATTTGTTTTTTGGCTTTAAATCATTATTGAGTTCTTTATTCATAGAGATGAATACCCGTATCGATATATTTATGTTAGGAATATTTTTAAGCGATGAAGTGGTAGGAATATATAGCTTCGCTGCTTTATTTGCAGAAGGATTCCTCCAGATTATTGTAGTTTTGCAAAATAATATAAATCCTATTTTAGCAAAGTTGATCAAAACTAATAAAGTGGAATTAAGTAAATTTATTTCTAAATTAAAATGGACATCCTACAAATTTATTTCACTAATAGGAATTTTATCTATATCAATTTATCCTTTATTGATTTCTTTAATTACAAATAAGCCTGAATTCATCAAAAGCTTTATTCCATTCTCAATAATTTTACTAGGAATTATAATTTCTTCGGGATACCTTCCCTTTCAAAATATCCTAATTATGTTTAATCGTCCAAGTGAACAGTCAAATGTAATTATATTGGTTGCACTTATTAATGTTTGTCTTAATTCAATTTTCATTCCTTTGTTAGGAATGAAAGGAGCCTCTTTGGGTACTGCTTTATCAACAATTTTTTCAGTTTATATACTTAAATATTTTGTGAAAAAAGAATTTAACTTAAAAATTTAGTCAGACTTGGTAGTTTTTTTAGATTTGTAGAAAACATCAATTGAATTAAGTTGCATTATCCTTATTAATTTTGCTTTTAGATCTCTAATCTCTTTATAAATTCCATTTAAGACTGCTAATATGAAAATCACAATAAGATAAACTATTAAATCTGAAGTTCTATTTATTTGTAATAATCTTGTTAAAGGTCCTGCAACTTGATTTGGAAATAAAGCAGTAATTGAGCCAATTAAAATTAAACTCATTAAAAATAACCTTTGATAGGGCTGTATATATACTTTTGGCGATAAAAGGTTAGAAACTAATATTGAAAATAATATAAAAATAAAAATAAAAACACTAGAATTCATTTTCTAAAGAGGAATGAAAGTAGCAGGTCTGTAATAATAATAATAGAGCCAAATATAGATTGACCACTATTTTGATATTTTATTATTACTGGATGTTCAGTAATTTTAATTTTTTTTGAGACGGCTATTTTTAAAATTTCAGTACTATGAGCCATTTTAAAATTGTTGAGCTCAATCTTTTCAGCAAAATCTCTCCTAATAACTCTCAATCCATTGTGTGTATCTGTATGTGATAATCCAGTTATTAAGTTCTCAATTTTTGTGGCAAATCTTAAAAAAAATCTCTTTTTCAGTGGGATCTCTCTTATTGACTCCTTAAATTTAAATCTTGTACCTACAACCATGCCTAAGTCTTGTTCTTTTAATTTCTTAAGCATTTGAAATGCATCAAATGCTCTATGTTGTCCATCCGCATCAAATGTAATTAGGTACTCGCACTTCTTAAAATGGGTTGTAAATGTATAGATTCCAGTCTGTATAGCACCTCCTTGTCCAGTATTAAATTGATGTCTGATTATATCTACGTTTTCTGGAAAATTTAATTTAGAAACTTTTTCATTACTATAATCATCAATAATAAGAATATATTTAAAAATAGTTTTTAAATCATCAATAGTTTTTTGCACTAGATTATTCATGTTATAACAGGGCACTATTATTAATGTCTGCTCAATTAAGTTGTTTTCTTTTAAAGTAAAATTTTTACTTTTAATCATATAAATTTTTTTCAAAAGCTATTAAATAATAGAAGTTTTTTTCTTTATATAGTGTTTTTAGTAAGAAAAATTTGTTATGCATATTTTTTATTAAAACTTTTATTAAATTAAAAATAATCTATAAAAATTCTTGCTTTGGGATACTTAATTATATAATTATAGTAAATTTTAAGTATTAATCTTTGTTGAAAATATTATATGCTCACTATTTCCGAAAAAGTAATAATTATTCTAATTTCGTTTTCTTCTCAAATTTTTCCTGAAAATAATTTTGTATTTATTCCATATTTATCAATAATATCATTAATAATTTTATTAATTTACTATGTCAAATTTAAAAAATACACGTTTCCTTCATATTTTTTAGTAGTTTTATGGTTTGTATTCCTATCCTTAATTTTTCAATACCAAGACCTTAATGCCTTTTTACGTCAATTTTCAAGACTTCTATATCCTTGGATATTATTATCTCTTTATAACTTATTATTATTGAAAGATAATTATGATCGTGATAAGATTTTTGAAATTTTAAAATTTACTTCTCTGTCAATATATATAATTTTAATTCCAGATTTTATTTCTTCAATTTATACATTTATAACCAATACGAACAATTTAATAATACTTAAATTCGCTTCAGTAGCTTATAGAGAAACAAATACAACAGCATTTTTACTCCTATATGCAATGATTTTTAGAATTGAAAATAGGTTATCAAATTATAAAGAAATATTTATTGCAACAACGGCGCTAATTCTTACTTTTTCCCGTTCAAGTATCCTATTGTTTTTGGTTTATTCAATATATAAGTTGTTAAATTCTTTTGTTCCAGAATTTAAGTTTATAAATTTTAAATTATGGTTTTCGAGATTATTCCCTATTTCGATATTAATATTTTTGTTTCTCATTTACAGGTTTTTGAATATTGATTCTTTAGCAACCAATGGATATTCTTTTTCCGTAAATGATTCAAGCTTTTTAACAAGGGTTCTCATATTTGATTATTTAAAATTTTATATATCTTCAATTGACTCTAATGAATTAATGAATTTTTTATTAGGTTATGGATGGTCAGGTTATCAAAAGGTTTTAAGTGAAATACCTTTTAATTATGAAGGTACAACAGGTCACACAATTCTTGGAATACTTCCAGAATATGGTTTAATATATACCAGTTTTTTATTCTCATTTTTTTATGTAAGAGCTTTTCGAGGATTTATTTCTGATAGTTTTTTACTTGGGTTGTCAATTCTTGCATTTTTCCCTTTCCCTTATATTGCTCCGATACTATCTCTTATACATACAAATAGAAAATTGAAGTTTTTAATAAAAAAAGATTCACTATAATCAATTTTACTAATAATCTAAAATATATTTTCTAGGGTATAGAAACTGGTAAAATAGTTCTAGCTTATTTAATACAAATAGTGTTTTTGAATAAAAAAATACAAAAATATTTAGTCTTTGGGGTTTTATCATTAAATTTTTTTGCTTCTGAATTTTCAAAAATAAAATCTGACACTATAAATCCCGAAGAATTGGAAAATAAATTATTAAATAAAGGTCAACAGAATAGAAGATATTTGGTAAGTGCTGGAGATGTTCTACTAATAGAATTCATTGGGATAACAGAATTTAGTGGAAATTATCCTGTTGGTCCAGATGGAATGCTTTTGATGCCTGAAATTAGAGAAGTTTTTGTAATGGATATGACTATAAATGAAATTCATAATCTTTTAAAAATTAGATATGCAAAATACCTCAAAGAGCCAGATTTTTACATAAAAATAATGAAATATAGACCTGTAAAAGTATTTGTTAAAGGTGAAGTAAAAAGACCAGGTTTTTATACGCTTCTTGGCACTTCAGAATCTGGTGGGATAGGGAAAACTACCGTTCAATATGATGATTCTCTTGAAATATTACCAAAAGATATTGAGCCTTTAACCTATTCTAATTTTTCTGCACTTAATTTCCCCACTTTATTTTCGGCTATAAAAGCCTCTCAAGGTATTACACCATATTCAGATCTCTCAAAGGTGAGAGTAATTCGAAAGGAAAGTATTTCAAATGGAGGCGGTTTAATATATTCTGATGTAAATTTTCTTTCATTTATAAAAGAAGCTAATTACGACCAAAATATAAGGATTTTTGATGGAGACATTATAGAAATCCCTAAGAGCGAAAAGTTGTTAACTGAGCAATTAATAGAAGCAACAAATTCAAATTTAAATCCTGCAAATTTAATAGTTTATGTAGGGGGTAATGTAGAAATTCCCGGAGAAACAATTGTACCTCAAGGCTCTTCTCTGAATCATGCAATAGCAAGTTCAGGAGGTAGAGGGGATTTAAGTGGAAAAATAGAATTTTATAGATTAACTAATAATGGTGATATGCAAAGAAGAATTTTTGACTATAGTAAATCTTCAAAAATTGGTGCTTACGATAATCCTTTATTGGTTAATGGTGATATTATTAAGGTTAATAATTCTAATTTCAAAAAATTTACTAATGTTTTTGGAGAAATAACGCAGCCTTTTTTGGGTGTTTATTCTGTTTATAAAATTTTTGGCTTGGGAGATTAATGAATTTAAATTTTTCTTTAAACAAATTATAAAATTATGCAAAATTTGAATAATAATTCTAAATATGATGTGGATATAAATTCTAATAAAGATACATTTGAAATTAATTTAAATGATTTAATAGAAACTATTTTTAGGAGAAAAAAATATTTTCTTTCTGCATTAATAATTTTTCTTGGATTAGGGTATTGGAAAACTTTTGAAGATCCAACTTGGCAAGGTGAATTCCAAATTGTCATATCTTCAACAAAAGATAAAACAAGTGGTTTAAGTGAATTGGGTACAGATATTCCTATCCTTTCTTTATTAAATAATACTCAATTATCAAATAACTTGAAAACGGAAGTAAAAATTTTAGAGAGTTCTTCAGTTTTAAATCCTATTTTTAATTTTGTTAAAGAAGAAAAAAAAATAAAGAATAAAAATTCAAATATTAAATTTAATAATTGGAAGGAATCTTTAGATATAGATTTATTTGAAGGAACAAGCGTTTTGAATTTGAAATATAGAGATAAAAATAAAGAATTGATTATTCCTGTTTTGGAGAAATTATCAAATACTTATCAAAAATATTCAAATAGAGATAGACAAAGAAGTTTGAATCAAGGTATAGATTATTTAAATGAGCAAAAGATATTATTGAATAAAAATGCTCAAGATTCTTTAGATGAGTTAATGAAATTTTCGATTGCAAATAATTATTTTGTTAATAATGATATTGCAATTAAAAATCAATCTATCAACAAGCAAGAAAATTTATTACCTTTTAATTTTAACGATTCTAAAAATTCACCTTATGCTTCGAAATTACTTTTATTATCTCAATTAGAAGCTCTTCTTTTAGAAAAATCTGCTGTTTTCGAAGATGAATCACAGGTTATTAAACAATTAAAACAAAGAATAAAGAACTTACAAGATTCAATATCAAAGCCCACTGATAAATTAATTACATTAAAGAATCTTAGAAAAAGAGCAATGAGGGATGAAATTATGGTGACAAATGTAGAAAATCAATTAGCATTTTTGAATCTTGAAAAGGCTAAAAAAGAAAACCCCTGGGAATTAGTTTCAGCTCCAACTCTATTAGAAGATCCTATCGCACCAAGAAAACTATTAATATTAGCGATAAGCTTTTTATTAGGAACTTTTTCAGGTATTATTTCTGCGATAATAGTTGATAAAAAATCAAAAATTATTTTTAATCTTAATGAAGTTAATAAAAGTATAACTTATCCATTTATTAGTAAAATCAATATAAAGGATAAAAAGAGTTTCAGTAAAATTTTAAGAATTATATTGAAAAATCACCCTAGTAATAAAGAAGTAGTTTTACTTCCCTTCGCTGATAAAGAAATTAATAAAGATTTGATTCAGGAATTAAGTTTTCTTGTCTCTAATTTAAGTGACAAAAAAGTATTAATTTCACAACAACTTGAAAAGAACAAAGAAATTCCTCATATTTTATTAATTATAAAATCTAAATCTTCATATAAAACTTTAGAAGAATATTTACAAGATATTGAATTACTGTCTATTCCTATTTTGGGATGGATATTTTTAGAAAGTAAATAAAAGAGATATATGCAAGAAAACTGCTTAAATGTTTCATTAGTTTTTTATGAAACATTTAAAAATGAGAGGAAATGTAAAACTAAGATAAAAATTTTCATAGAATTATTAGAATTTTTAGAGGATGATATTACTATAAATGAAATTCTTGTAATAGATAATAGTCCTTTAAACAAAATAAAAAAATATTTTTCAAATTTTAAAAAGGTAAAATATGTTTTTGTGAATAAAAATATAGGATTTTCAAAAGGCCATAATTTATCAAAGAAATATTTATCTAAAAGTAAATATCATTTAATTTTAAATCCTGATATTGTTTTTGAAGACAACAATTTACTAGTCAAACTAATTAACTTTATGGATTTAAATAAAAATGTTGCTATGGTTCAACCTCTTATTTATGGTTACCCTGAGAATAAAATTCAGCATTTATGTAAAAAAGATCCTACTCTTCTTATTCAGATAATTAGAGGTTTTTTAAAAAAATATATTAATAAATTTTCATTCTTTTATAATTATAATTTTAAATACGAAATGAGAGAAGTAGCTTATTCTAATAAAATTGTTGAAAGCACATATTTATCTGGAGCATTTATGTTCTGCAGGACAGCTCTATTGAACAAAGTTAACTGGTTCGACGAAATATTCTTTATGTATTTAGAAGATGCAGATATTACAAGAAGATTATCCAAGCATGGTAAATGTGTCCAAAATCCTTTCGTAAAAGTAAGACATGTATGGGCTAGGGGTAGCCATAGTAATAAATATCTAAAGCTAATTGCTTGCATTTCTTTTATTAAGTATAGTTTTAAATGGGGTTTGAAATTATATTAGTCTTAAAAATCTTTTCCTATTTAGAATTTGTATAAATTTCATAAATAAAAATATGGCAGTAATTAATAATGAATATCTATCAAATTTAAGTATCAAAAAAACTTTTTTATTACTCTTTAAATTTATTTCAGGAAAAAATAAATTAAGTTTATTTTATTTAGCTTTATTGAATGTTATTGCTGGTTTTAGTGAGTTTATTTCTCTCTCTTTATTCGTCCCTTTTATTAATCTTTTAGATTCATCTCAAAATAAATTAAATGATAGTTTTATAAAAAGCATCTCTGAATTTTATAGTATAGAAAGTTTGAGAAACTTACAAATTATTATTTGTATTATATTCATATTAGGAATTATATTATCTGGAGCTTTAAGAACTTTTGCTGCTTTTTGCAATTCAAGAGTATCAGCTAGTATAGGGACCCAATTAGGTTGCGACTTATATAAAAGCCTCTTATCTCAACCATATAATTTCTTCAGAGTTAATAATAGCAGTTCTTCAATATCCACTTGTACAATTTTTGTAAAAGAAACTGTTCTTTCAATTAATGCACTATTAAATATATTAACCTCCTTTGTTATAGTTATCTTTATTTTTCTAACATTAATAAAAAATAGTCCATCTATTACTGTTTGGTTTTTTGCCACAATAGTATTTATTTACTCTCTAATATCAATTAAATCAAATAATATATTGCGATCTAATAGTAAACAAATAGTATCATTTACTAACTTAATTATTAAGAAAATTCAAGAAAGTTTTAGTTTAATAAGAGATATAATTATGTATGATGAGAAAAATATTAATATAGATCAATTTTATGAATATACTTATAAATTAAGACGCAAAGAATCCAATAATCTTATTATTTCTGATTTTCCAAGATTTTCCATTGAATCTCTAGCTTTATGTGTATTGGTTTTTATATCTCTTATGTCTTTATTAAGTAATCCCAGTGAAGGAGTTAAATTATCTCTTATTGGTGTAATCGCTTTTGGGGCACAAAAACTTCTACCTCTTTTTCAAAGCTCTTATTTAAGATTCGCTTATATAAAAGGAAAGATATCTTCAATTCAACAGGTTTTATATTATTTAAGTTTATCTAATGCTTATTTAAAAAAAAATAAATCATTAAAGATTAAATTTGAGAGTTTAAAACTTAAAAATGTTAAGTTCAATTATTTAAGTCAAAATCGTCCTGTTTTTAATAAAATTAATCTTGAAATTAAGGCTGGAGATCGTATAGGTTTAGTTGGTAAGACAGGTTCAGGAAAGAGTACCTTAATAGATTTAATAATAGGATTAGTCAGACCATCAGATGGTGAAATTTTATTTAATAATAAAAGTATGCATTCAGATCAACCATTAAAAGAATCTTGGATGAAATCAATAGCGATTGTTCCTCAGGATATTTTTGTCATTAATGATACTTTAATTTCAAATATTGCTCTAAATGTGCCAAAAGAAAATATTGACTTAAATCGTGTTTATGATTGTATAAAAATTGCTGAATTAAGTTCTTTTTTAGAGGGGCAAATAAATGGAATAAAAACTCTTATCACAGAAAATGGTAAAAATTTGAGTGGTGGTCAAAAACAAAGAATTGGTATAGCTAGAGCCTTGTATCGAAAATGCAATTTTTTAATACTTGATGAAGCAACTAGTGCTTTAGACAGTAAAACAGAATCTAAAATAATGAGTAAAATAAGTAAACTTAATAATAAAATATGTATATTAATAGTGGCTCATAGAGAATCTACTCTTAAGAATTGCGACAGGGTATATGAAATTAAAAATGGTTGCCTAGATTTGTATCATCTTAGTTAAAACCTAAATTATTAGATATTTAAGGGTGATAACATATAGTATGCTCTGTAAAATGAATAAACATTAATATGTCTAAAAGTTTATTAATAACGGGGGGAACGGGAAGTTTTGGTAAGGCTTTCGTAGATCATCTTTTAAATAAATGTCCAGAAATCACAAGAATTGTTATTTATAGCAGAGATGAATTAAAACAATGGGAAATGCAAAATAAACTTATGAATCATGAAAGATTCAATGCATTAAGATTTTTTATTGGAGATGTCAGGGATAGAGATAGATTAGAACAAGCTTGTGAAAAAATAGACTTTATAATTCATGCGGCGGCTTTAAAACAAGTTCATACTGCTGAATATAATCCTACAGAATTTGTAAAGACAAATATTAATGGGGCAGAAAATGTAATAAATGCAGCTTTCAAAAATGATGTCAAAAAAGTAGTAGCTTTAAGTACAGATAAAGCCGCAGCACCAATCAATCTTTACGGTGCCACCAAATTATGTTCTGATAAATTGTTTTTGGCAGCTAATAATATTTCAGGTAAAAGAGATATTACTTTTTGCTCAGTAAGGTATGGTAACGTTATGGGATCAAGAGGCTCAGTAATACCTTTCTTTTTAAACAAAATAAAAACAGGAAATTTGCAAATTACTGATGAGAGAATGACAAGATTTAATATTACTCTCAAAGAAGGAGTATCTTTTGTCGATTACGCTTTGAAAAATTCTATTGGTGGAGAATTATTTGTTCCAAAATTACCAAGCTATAACATAATGGATATAGTAAAAGCAATTTCTCCAACATCTAAATATGAAATTTGTGGTATTAGACCTGGTGAAAAGATTCATGAGGAGATGATTACCAATTCAGATAGTCGCAATACTTTGGATTGTGGAGACTTTTATGTTGTTATGACTGATGAAAAATATTTAAATAGGTATTTAGAATTATTCCCAGAATGTAAAAGAGTTCCTTTAGAATTTAGTTATTCTTCAGGTAATAATGAACAGTTTTTAACTGTTGATGAAATAAGAAACTTAATAAAGGTAAATATTGATCCAAATTTTAAACATAATTAGGAAAAGAAAAAAAATTGACAAATTTCATACCTTACGGCAAACAAAATATTGATGAAAATGATATTAATGAAGTTGTTAGAGTATTAAAATCTGATTTCCTTACCCAAGGACCCTTGGTAGGCAATTTTGAAGAGAAAATTTGTCATAGATTAAAATCTAAATATGCTATTGCTGTTAATAGCGCTACAAGTGCTTTGCATATCGCATGTATGGCTATTGGTATCGGCGAAAATGATATTGTTTGGACATCTCCAAATAGTTTTGTAGCTTCAGCAAATTGTGCACTTTATTGTGGTGCAAGGGTGGATTTTGTTGATATTGATTTGAAAACTGGCTTAATTTCTATTGAAAAGTTAACAGCGAAATTGAAAGAAGCATCTGTTAAAGATAAATTACCTTCCTTACTTATTCCCGTACATTTGTGTGGAGCAAGTTGCGATATGGAGGCAATAAGCAAATTATCTCATAGATATGGTTTTAAAATCCTTGAGGATGCTAGTCATGCTTTAGGTGGAAAGTATAAAGAAAATTATGTTGGTTCATGCAAGTATAGCGATATTACTGTATTTAGCTTTCATCCAGTTAAGATTATTACTACAGGCGAAGGCGGAGTGGCTACAACAAATAATAAGGATTATGCTGAAAAACTTTATAAATTAAGGTCTCATGGAATAGAGAAAAATCATAAAAATTTTTATATGCCTACTGATAAACCATGGATTTATGAACAACAACTTCTAGGCTATAACTATAGGATGACAGATATTCATGCTGCTCTTGGAATAAGTCAATTTAACAAATTAGACCAATTTGTAAAAGAGAGAAATTTTATTTTCAAGAGATATAAAGAATTATTTGAAAGTTTAGATTTCATATCTTTTTTAGAAGTTAAAGATAATGTATATTCATCATTTCATCTAGCCGTATTAATTCTCAACGATAATGCCATTCCCTTTCATAAGGAAATATTTTTATTTCTTAGAAAATCTGGAATTGGTGTTCAAATTCACTATATACCAATACATTGTCAGCCTTATTATAAAAGTATAGGATTTACCAATGGAGATTTCCCAAATGCTGAAAATTACGCAAATAGAGCAATTTCCATTCCAATATATCCAGGTTTAACTCTCGAAAATCAAAATTATATCTTCGATAAATTTAAAGAAATCAAAAAATTTTTTAAAATACCATCTTGAATTACTTTTTTAATCTTTTTCTAATAAAAAAATTATCATCACTTAATTATTAAAATGTCAGAATGGATTATTTGTCTAGGAGGAAGTATTAATCAGGTTCCTTATATAAAAGAGATACGGAAAATGAACTACAAAATTTTGTTGCTGGATAAAAACAAAGATGCTCCTGGGATAAAACTTTCAAGTGAATATAAATGCATTGGTTATGATGAGATTAGTAAATTAGAAGATTTAATTAGAGAAAGATTTATTTTTTCAAATAAAGTAAAACATATTTTCTCTGCCGCATCACAATTTTCTCATATTGGCGTTTCTACTCTTTCTGAGTTGTTAGATTTTAAATTTATAAGTAAAAAATATATTTTGGGTTGTTTAGATAAAAAAATTTTTTATAAAGTATTTGAAAAACTTTTAGCGCCTATTCCAAAAACGGAGCTAATTTGTAACTATGAAGAGTTGAAAAATTTCTTTTTGAAAAGCAAAGGTAATTATAACTGGTACCTAAAGTCAGACTGTGGTAAAAGTCCAAATTATATTTATAGGTTAAATAAAGAAAATCTGCATGAGAAAAAAATATTTTGGGGTAAAGATAGATACCTTTCTGAAGGATATTTACTACAAAAAGAATTTCTTGGGCAACATATAAGAGTTAATATTTTTAAAAATTCTTTTTGCATGTTTGATCATTCAAACAATAAAATGATTGATGATCTTGAAATAATAAATAGAATTCGTGAATTTCAAATTTTTCAAAAATTAGTTGAAATTCAGAGTTATTTCAATTTTGAAAAATTTATTTGTAAATTCGATATTATAGTAAATAAATCAGGTTGGGTAGTTATTGATATTGGAATAGATCCTCCATCAAGGATTAAAAGTTTATATCTTAAAAATAAAATAAATTTTTTTAAATTATTTGTCCAAATAACATTTGGAGAGGAAGTTTATTTACCATTTTTCCAAGAAATTTAATGAAATAATAGTTTGAATAAATGAACAATTACAATAAGCTTTTCTACAGACCTTCATTTGTTTCCAGTAGTAAAGATAATTTATATGTATTAGCTTACTCTTATAAAAGATCAATATTTAAAATACCACTACATAATAAAAAATTCCTACCAGAAATTACATTCATACTTAAAGAAGATATCAATATTATTCAGTCTGGTTGGGATATGGAGTTGGTACTTTTAGATGAGACAAATAACTTATTAATTATTAAGGATAAATCTTTTAATACAATTTTAAAATATAGTTTTGCAGATAGTTTTAAAGTTCATTTTTTTAGTATTTCAAAAATTAAGAAAAATACTTTATTTTTAATTGGAAAAATTAATACTAATGATATTAAGATAATTGAAATTCTGCTTTCTAAGAATAAATTTGAAATAAAGGATGAATATCAAATAGAAAATATTGATAAAGTATCAGGCTTTATTGATATGTCTGAAAAAGAATTTGTGATATCAGATATTATTAATAATAGGGTTTTAATCTATGATAAATTAAATAAATCTAAAAAATTAATTTGTTCTGAAGGAAGAAATGGTCAAGGAAAAGTAAGAAAACCATGCGATATAGAATACATTAATGGCAATATTTTTATATGTGATAAACATAATTATCTAATACAAATTTTTGATAGAAAGGGAAATTTTAAAAGTCAATTGGGTGGCAAAGGCAGAGACCTTAATTCTTTTGATTTACCAGTATCTTTAGTTAAATATGCTGAAGATAATATGTTTATTATAGATATGAATAATGATCGAATAATGATGCTTAATAATTCCACAAAAAAAATGAATGCAATTTTTAAAAGAAGTTTTTCTCATGGATTATTAGTTAGACCCACTTCAATGTGCTTAATAGGCGATTTTATTTATGTTTCAGATAGAGATAACGACATGATTCAGATATTTGATCATAATTTGAATTTCAAAAAAATCATTAAAAATCAATATCTATCAAGACCAACATCTGTCGCAAAATTAAAAATAAAAAATTGTAATTTTTTATCAGTACTTACTCGAGGGGATGATCATGAAGGTGTTTTCATTTTAATAATCAATAATCAAGGAGATATTATTCAAAAGAAAAAACTTTCTGGCTTTAGAGATCCGCAGGGAATGATATCAATTAACGAAAAATATTTATGTATAAGTGATACGCTTAATAGAAGAGGAATACTTTTAGATAATAATTTAAAAATATTAAATCAAATTGATTTATCTTTTTTTTCGCATGATAAAAGATTTTTATGCAGAGTCCCATTTAGTCTTGATAATAAAATCTTTTTTACTGATTTTCATACAGGGTGCACTGTAGAAACAGATTTAAAATTAAATTTTCTAAAAATTTTTAATATTAATTTTAAAGATTTTGGATTATCAAATTTAAGAAAAATTTGTAAATATAAAAATATTTATTTATTACTTGGAAAGGCATTAAAAGGTAATTCATCCTTAGTTCTTACAAACTCTTTTATAAATAAACCAGAAACTAAATTAAATCTAGATAAAAGTTTGATTACTCCTGTAGATTTTATTTGTGTTAATAAAAAATCTATTATCTTAGATAA
>MDTG01122302.1_pt1 | contig 26436 bp, 24 predicted proteins | sample 811421 | NCBI WGS metagenome assembly MDTG01 (sample SAMN05326645, study PRJNA326480) | marine metagenome | isolation source: seawater | place: Pacific Ocean: South East | collected 2011
AATATTAGAAGGATCAACAATTTTGTCAATCTTTATGTCCTCTTCTGAGCCATATCCAAACTGCATGAATGTTTGTCCACCATTCCTTTCGACAACAAATCGTCTAGGAACAGCAAATGGCTTTAATATCATCGGTGTTGCATCTCGGCTAGCCGAATCTGAATTTGGAATATCTCTGTAAATCACATCTTGTGCTAAGTTTTCGACTTCATAATATTCATGCCCTTCAATATCAGTGCATTCTAATATTTCTGATATATTTGCATCTCCAATAAAGATTCTATTGAATTTTTTGAATTCTTCTAGATTAACATTTTTTTGTTGAAGTCTTCCAGATATCACCCTTCCTGTTGCTTTTATAATATAATGTGTTGGTAGCCCGGTTGATGAATTGACACGCCCAACAACCACCTCATTTCCTGCTTTTCTGAAATCCACATCTTCAGTTAATAAAAAGTTTTCTCCATTATCAGAGGACATTTCTGTTCGTCTTTTTAATATTGGTATATATTTGCTGTCAGGTTGAAGTCCGTTAGAGTCGGCGGGTACTAAAATGAAAAAAGAAACATATCCATGAGTCGAGGGACGTCCTCGATATTTATAACCCATTTGTCTAGTAAGTTTCACGACATTATTATATTCATTGGCAGTATCCAAAAAACATTCGTTTGTTTGGTAGTCCAAATAGAAAGATAAGATGTCTCCAGTGTACGCCACCGTGTCAAACATTAACGAACCAAAAGACGCTTCATTGAAGTCTTTGTACGAATCCGGATAGTATCTTTTTGCGTAACTTACCAAATCCTTTTTTATATTATTGAAGTCCCTGCTTGTATATCTGATTGGGATCTTTTTGTTTTTATCATCATATTTAGCCATTTATTTTCCTCTTTTAAACCGTTATATTGGCAGTTGTAGAAATTCCCAGTGGAGCAATAACGAATCTTATTGACACCATCAATCCATTTGCTCTGACATTTGAAGAGTCATCTTCGGTGCTAAAGGATATTTCTTGTATATCAATAAACGGTAAGTATTCTTTTGCCTGTCTCATGATTTTAGCCTTGATCGAAGAATGGGTGGTTGTATTATTCTGTTCGAACAAAAACCTTCTCATGCCTACGCCAAAATTAGGATCCATGACGCGTTCGCCCGGAGATGTTAAAAGTAACATTTTCAAATCTTGAACTATTGCTGAAACTTCTGTGTGGTTGTTCAAGAAGCCGTTTGTAGGATCTATGGTTAATGGCAATGCTGGGGATATGTTTGACATGTATTATTCCTCAAATATTAAATAGTATACAACAACATTTATGTTTTAAAGATATTTTACTACCATATCTATAATTTAAATTTATTTTATATCTTTATTTTTATTTTGAGATACATAATCACTCCATTTCCCCGAAGCTTGTGCCGCTGGCTTGGAGCGATTCGCCCTCTGTTGCGTCTGCTTCTTGGAATCCATCGGTAGTTCTCTCTGCCCGTTCCATATACGCTGTCACTAACATATCGAACAATGATTCGTCCTTCATCTTCTTGAAAAACTTGTCGATTCCAACACCTTTGGGACTGTGACTTCCATTCTGTCCATGCTGGCCGGTATTTTTGAAAAACAATTGCGATTCACTATAAAAAACCGTATTCATAGTTTTGACAGCGCTGCGATATGTGCCTTGAGATTCTGCAGCATCGTAAGTGCTTTCAGATGGAATATGCCCTGTATAATGGTACTTTGCTTGGTTATTAAGGTTATGAGAGAGAACACTAGAGAAGTTTGGTATGATCAGGGTGCCCCAATATTCATCGTCGGAATCGCCTTCCGAATTATCAATGACTTCTGAAGCATCACGAATATACTGGTTCCAGTATTGCTCTGAACTCCATGCCTCATCATCCCTACCGCCGAATGCGGACATGTGCCAATCCATGTTTCTATGTGTAAGAACCAGACGTCCTTCAACTGGTGAATTAATGGTATCTGCTAGTCTACGTCCGGCAGGTAATGCCTCAAAACGTGGTTGATGGACTTCACTAGTGAAGTCAATTTCAACGCTCAAGCCGGCTTCATTCATTATTTTAGAAATTCCATATGCCAAAAATGCCATGGCTCGGTTTAAGCCAAATAGTGCTTTAATTCCGCCCCTGTGAAAACTCTTCAACTCCTCAAATTTTTCGAAGCCCATGTACCTGTGCCATGAATATCCATTTGTGGAGGTAGAACTAGTGTGATCTTCCATGGCGGAAAGATATCTACAAAAATTATACATTTGGACAGCCAAACTCTTGTCACCGGACATGTCATGGGCGCCGCGAGTTTTTGTGTTGGGATTTGCAGTCAGATGATTATTGATCAATAAGCTTACTTTTGTCATGAAATCTTTAAAGTCTGCCTCTTCTAATTCTCGATCGTATGTTTGAGTTGCCATATCTACAGAAGATTGGCGGTGCGTCCATTTATCCGGATCGCTCCATGCTTGAATAACGTCCCAAACGTGGTAATCAAGCCCAACTGAGCCACCTGCGTGGGCGGGCTGAACAATTGCTGAGATATTCATGTCTTTGCCTTCTGCGGCATCGCCCAGCCAACTTATATTATAAGAGCCATGGTTTGGGATATCTAACTCATCAGTGGATTCGGCACTCCAAGTATATCTAAAACTTTCCTGTACAACTTTGTCATATAATTGTTCCAGCATGAAACACCAAGCTTTCGCAAAACTTATAATCCTAGTATGGATTTTTTCTGCATTAGCATATGCCTCGCGGGCTGCTAACTCGCGGGCTTCTAATAATTCTTCTGGTGAGCCACCGATAAAACCACCTGTTTCTGGATCGGCGCCGGGGTTGATATTCTTTCCTCTCTTCAAGTCTGATAATTTCTTTCTTTCTTTTGGCTCCAAAAATGATGTTGCCAAGTAAGTCAATCCTAATGGCGTAATTGGTGGGCCGGGGGCGAGAGGTATAACATTAAAAGGGAGAGCCATTAAAGAAGCGATTGGCGGAGGAATATCCAAACCAGAGGCATTAGCGGCTTTTCTAATCACAGAAGCGACTTTGATATTTGGATCGAACATTTCCGCCATACCTTTCACAATCATTGGCACTGTCATAAGTGCCATTTTTTTAGCTTTAGGGGAAAAATCTGGACTCGTACCAACTCCCTGAGATTGATCGCCCATAGTCGTATCTGTCTCTAGTTCTACATAATCAAACACTTCTTTTTCTTTTGAAAGGGACATTATTCCCCTTCTAATTGCATTTTTAGTATCTTGAAAAGCAAACAACACTTCCGGCTTCAATTGTTGTAATTTTACTAACATAGTTCTTCTAATCAAATCTATGTAGCTATCTACTCTCATTCTATTTTTCAAGAAATCGTGTATTGAATATTCTGCAGCGTGAGAGCCGTCTGCAGAATCGGAGACAAATTTTGCGATTGACATTGCGATGAATGTGTCATAATTATATTCTTTTTTATCGATGAAATATGGCTTATTTTGAGCTTGTACAGAGCGAAATAATTGATATCCTTCCGATCTAAAATTATCATAAGTATCTGATCCTACATCTATTCGAGTTTCAGCTAATGGCAATACAACTAGATATGGCTCCTCATGAGGAGCCCAAAAACCTTCTCGTGAAGAGTAATGCATGAGAAACGATTTTGTTCTTCTCATCTTGTAAACTTGAATAGGTAGATAAGCTTGTTTTTCCTCGTTAACGTAAGATGATCTGTAATCTCCCAAATCGTAAGCTGGTGCTGCATGATATTGCAGGCTCTCTTGTCCAATCGCTGAGTGATATACATCGTCGTCATCGCTGTAGATTACTGGATCATGCTTATAGAGCCATGCGTATTCGATGGTGGACGGAGAAACGCCGGATTCATCCGTCGTACCAAGGCTGTCAAAGCCGCCCATTTCGGCGAGGTTTTTTCGAACGTTCAAATTTACAGTATTATAGTAATCAAATACATAATTCAGCCTGATTATGATTGGCGTATCGTGAGAGCGTTCGGCATATGTACTATTGTTCAAAAATACTTCTGTACCATCGTCTCTCTGGAAAAGCAGTTGTATCAAAAATCTAGAGTTTTCATTAGGGATATTTCTGCCATACATGTATGTATCATATAATTCCCTAGGGTACTCAGATTCGGTGCCCGAAAACACTTTCATGCCCGAAACAGCGGCTCGTATTGTGCCATCCATAGCACTTGGAAATATAGTACTAAAGTAACTTCGCATATCTAGATAAATTTCTGAAACAATGGATTTAAACTTCTTTGGTGGATCTGGGAATTTTGATTCTAGATCTTCACCATATTCTTGGCTATATAAATCTTTAAAAACAGAATAATATGATTCTTTTTCTCTTTTGAGTTCTTGTACCATATATTCGAATATGAACTTTATCATGTAGTCGCTCATTTCTTCTTCGTAAACAACGCTATTTATGAAACAAGATTTCATCAAAAGATCAATTGTGTATATTCTAAAAGTTAAATAAATTAGTTGCTTTGTTGAAGAAGATTTTAATTTTGATTTATTATCATCTTTAAATTCACAGTCTTCATTGAAATCATCTTTTGCGGCGCCTTTGGCTTCTTGAACTTTAAATAAATTCACATCTTCAGTCTCAAACAAAAACGATAACATTTCATTGGTGTCGAATAATGGCGACTCACCCATAGCTCTCATCATTGTTTGTGCTATGTCTGCTGTCATGTTTGCAATTAAGTCACAATCTTCACGCTCGTCTTTGATAAAATGTTGAGCCATGGCGTCATGTCCGTCAGTGTAAAATCCTAAAAATTCTCTAAAGGGGCTGCCGGTATATAGTCCATATTCTTCGAACAGTCTTCGTTGCGTTTCATCAATCGAATCTTGAATAGATTTTGCGTAATAAGGATATCCTGTGTCAGTCTCGACATTATATTCGGAATCCAACTTAACACATTGTGGGTTAACTAATGCATCAACTGAAGGATAAGTCATGTTAGCTGAATTTGATATCGTGGTTTTGGTGGCGCCAACGTCAAATTTGATCTTGGGAGATCTGGCGATACCAGCTACAGAACTATCTTCTCCGAGAAGCAAACTTATTATTTCATCGTCACCGGAGTCGTCAGCTTCTAAATCCGCTGGTGTAAAATCTTCAGATGCCATGGTGGCTTCTGCCGAAAGACTTGGAAATTGTATCTCATATCCTCTGGCGATTCTTGCGTTAGTTATATTTCTCATTTCCTCTATTGCGCCGGCGCCCGTGGTTCCACCGCCGGAATAAACCATACCAACGCCGGAAGCACCGGTGGATCCATAACCTCTTATGATAAATCCAGAATCTATATAACTCTCTTTTAGCCTAGGTATCGGACGAAGAGATTCAGTAGCTTTTTTTACATATAAATTATCGTCAACCGAAGGTGTGTCATTTCTGTTTATAAAATATTCATCATTTTGCTTATCGATCTCAATAAGAGATAAATTTTCAACTTGATAATAGTTTCTATCATTTCCTAGGTAGTACACCGGTGTTTGTGGGCCGAAATAATGATTCGAAAAGTCTTGATTAAATGCACCGGTTTCCTTGTCAAAGTCATCACCCATGACATTACTAATAAAGTCATATTCAATGTCAAATAGTCCAGTTGCAGGATCTTGCAAAACCTCAACAGGAACAGAATCATATTGGTAAAGTCGGCACTTGACATACTCTTCTGGGGATGTAGACATTAACATCAAGTCAGGAAAGCTTGCAGCTTCTGCTTTATATTCCAATTCAATCGGATTAAAAATTGCATCAAAAGCCACATTATTTACGAAATCCATAGCTGGAATGTCTGCCGGCTTGGGCATAAAAGAACAAGGATCTTCATTAAAAGGAAGATTGTCTTGGAAATTTTCTTTCATATTTCCAATGGCATCAACTAGTGAATCTTTTGTTTCATCAACTATATCGTCTATTAGATCGCAGATTTCTGCTGGTGATAAGGAAGCATATTTTTCCTCTAATGTCACTTTTATATCTCTGAGGCAGTAAGGAACTCCATGGTTTTTGCATACCGCAACCATAACTTGCTTGTTGTCGTATGCATCTTCCAATTCTTCTAGCATGTCCACATCAACAAAATCAGCAATCATTTCCATTGCTCTATTGAACGCACTAGGATTAAAGGCTTGCTTTAAGTTTGGATCTTTGATCGAAGACGTCATATTTTCATAATCTTTTTTATTAAATTGTCCTTTCATAACTCTTGTCAGTTCTAGAGGCTTGAGGCATGCTGACATGTCATCGAACGCCGTTTTAACATCTGATAGAGATGGAGTATATCCGGAAATATCTACAGCATTTGAGTCAAAATCCGGATTGAATTTTCCAATTTCAAACTTCAAATCATCCAATATTATACTAGTCACTATGTCTGCACTAGTGCCGTCCGATGCGTCCATGAGATCATTCATATTCAATCCGCCAAAATCTGGAGAATCTATATCTGGCATATCCATGTTTAAAGAATCTAAAACGTTTTGTAATATACCCTTAAATGCATTAATAAGCCCTTTCTCGATGCCATCTACTATGGCATTTTCAATTGACTCTACCGCTTGTCCAAAGATATCGCCGATAGATTCAAATTCGAAACTAGAAAAGTCAAAACTAGGATTGACACTTTTGATAGATGGCAAGGAAAAATTAACATCTTTCTTTTTACTTTCCAAATCTAGATTAACATTTGGCACTTTATTTAACATTTTCTTCTTAGTCAAAGACAATTTATCTAATTCTATTTTTATTTTTGGTATCTTTGCAAAGCGATCAAATAGATCACCGGGAGTTATAGAAAATTTTACTCCACTATAGTCTGGGGTTGCGGTACCGGGTACATAAGACGAGGCGTTTGCGTCAATATTAAGCTGTTTTTGGTAATTTTGTGCATCAGCAAACATGTCTTTGATAAACACATCAATGCCTTTTACGAGAATACTAGCGTCAATTGATTTCAGAAAGCTCATGATATCAGCATTTAAAACGGGTGAAGATACTCCATACGAAGGAAAAGATGTTATCGAGGTGGCGGAGACAGTAGGAGTGTACACGCATATGTCAGTCAATTCTGGTAGTCCGTTTGTCAAGATTTCACATATTATAGTTTTTAGAGCCGTTTCTTGGAAATAGTCGCTAATATTAAAATTATTGTTTCGGTAGGCGCCATAAAGTGATTCACAATCAGTGATACCGTTTTCTTCTAGCTTTGCAACCAAGTCTCCAACATAAGCATCTGCCAGCATTCCTGCAGGAACGCCGGGGCTTGAATCTTTATAGTGTATCAAATAGAATTGTATCGGGTTGTCTATTGAGCTAAAGCTACCCAGAATATCATCGATATTGTTTTCTGAAATTTCTATTAAATCGCACACGCCAACAGAAAAAGCGCTTAATTGTTGGGGTGTTTCGATGAATTCTTCTATCAAACCTAATGCCATATTCGGCGTCAAAGCCTTCATTATACCCCTTAGTTTGATTTCATTGATATCCGGTACATTTAAGTTTTCTGTCATTTTTTCCATTAACAGATCAACCAAATCTTTTATCGAAACTTTATCAAAGACTAAGCCATATAATGAATTCAGATCGTCAACATTGGCTAAAATCTCTGGTAAGTTTGCTAAGAAGTTATCACCTACCACATCACGAGATCTCAACAAAAGTTCTGATGCTTTTTCTTTGAATTTTGGATCTGTTTTCAAGTTTGCTAGTTGTCCATTCTTGTCGCTATCCATAATGGTTAAGTCGTCATAATCAGCAGACACTCTTTTCATATCTGCTTCGAGTTGGCTTTTAGGTTTCTTAAGGCTTGGACTTTTTACAGATGGAGTTGAAAAATCAATTTTAAATTCTCCAGCCAAGAAATTATTACATAAATCCATCCAATTCATGCCACCTAAAGATGCAGATACGATATCTTTATGTGCTATTAAAATCTTAGATGTTGTTGCATTTATTTGAGCGGCTAATGCTTTTAGTCCAACAGTAAGAAAATTTCCATATGGACTAAAGTGTAATACATATTCTAGCCGATATGTTTCCATATTGAATCCAAGCTCAAACTTTGATTCTCCTACATTTGCTAATGAAACATTATTACTTGAAAGAAATTTTTTGAAATTAGATAAAAAATTCCTAACTTCGTTGCCGCTTTTATCAAAATTAATACCTACCAAAGATCCACTAAATTTACCCACATCAGAATTATATTTTCCCAATACCTTAACCAAATCAGACATTGACTTTTCAAACTGTTTACCTTGAATGTTTATTGCGATAAAGTTTTTATGAATATTCCTAATCGAAAAATCATCAAAAGACATATCTTCAAAAGCATCAAAATACTTTTTTCTTACAGAAAATTTAATTACGATACCCTTACAAGGACGAGTAGGGAAATATGTTTCACCCATCTTAATCAAGCCAAAAGGATTTGCAATAAACTCATTCAATTGTGTTGATGTTGCGTTCTTGCCATAAAATTCTACCATTTTAGAAATTGCTGTTAGTTTTAAATCCATCAAATTATCATCAATATCTTTCATATCGACAAAGCCTGAATCTATAACAACATTTATATGCTTTCCTTCGGCATATGGTGTTTCTAATTCAGCATCTTTAACTTTGATTGGATTCGGTACTGGCTCTTCCACCTCTTCACCAATTAATTCATATGTTTCGGGTGGAGATGAGTTACCTGCTGCTGGTGCTAGAAAGCAAGATCTTATAAAAGCCTCTTTTGTTGTTCCGCCGGTTTCGTAAGAAATCTTACTTAATTGAAAATATTTTCCCAAGTTAGGTTCAATTAAAGTAACTTCCTGATCAGAAAGTAAGGTTCCAATGGGGTTCGATAAAGACTGTACTGATTCATAAATTTCTGTATCTATCAAAACTCTAAATGTTGTTGCTGTTGCGCCGGTTGCCATATTTTATGTCCTTAGTTTGTATTATTGAAGCTACTATTGATGTATCTTTTGCCAGAAACTGAATAATAAGTTTGTTTGTGAAACTTTGTGTTTGATCTAAATTTCACTAAATCAGGTATTGTGGTTGTAGAATGATCAGTAATCACTGTGATGCCGGCTGGTATCAACGATTCAGAAGGGGCGGTAGGGGTACCAAAAAAAGCTGTTATATGAGTATGTGCCATTACTTTTGCATTGAACTTTAGCTGATAAACAATTGCAGATTGTAAAATTCCAGCTAGCTTGTCTACATAATTAGTCAATCTTCTCAAAGATCTGTTTAAATTATCACCCAATGGAATTGGCTGTAAATCGCTATCATCATTTCCTGCAATCAAATCTATTCCCGAAACACTTAAAATATCCTCACCAGTAGAATTTTTAACATCTGTCCCTGTGATTAATTTTATGCCTTCTCTTCCTATTATTCTAACGGCGTCTGACTTCAAAGCCATTCCAGCACGGGCTTTGGAATTGCCAACTTTGCCATCTGCTAAGTCAAAATTATCATCAATATCTGTTTTTTGACTTATGTATATTCTAGATGCATCTAATTTAAAATCCGGATTTGTCCGAAGTTCTTTGCCAGACTGATCGACTTGACAAGGATTGTGAGACATTCTTCCGGATACAATATCAATTGTACCTGCTCCACTATCACCCCTTCCTCCATATCCGGATAATAAAGAAGCTGGGCGATCTTTTCCTATGACTATCTGTGCGTTTGTGCCGCTATCTAGAATTTTTTCAGCCTCAGCTTGGACAAATTTGGGCTTGGGCTCTATCGTTCTAGCGTTTGCCGTACCTCTACCCAATACACCTTGCAGGTATGTCGGGGTGTTATCCAGATCTTGTCTGATTTTTTCACTTAGTCCTTCTAAGTTTAGGGCGCTTTTTAGTTTTGACACAATTTTACTCCAGAATAATTAGTTTTTATATTAAAATATTGTTATATGAACATGTTGTTGATATGCTTCGACAACTGGACTGGCGCCAACTTCTTTTGCTGCCTCAACAACTGCTTGAACAAATTTCGAATTATTCATCTGTGCGACTGTTGCGCCGTCTGAATTCATTCCTTCGGCATTGATGTGACTCCAAGTATGTACATCAACCCCTTTTCCTTTAAGGTGGGCGGAGCCACCTCCACTATTAACCCTCTTCTCAACAGCAGCAACTGCTGCAGGCATGTTGCCTGCATGATATGCATTTACAACAGCCTCAGTCCACTCTTTTCTACCATATAAACTGTAAACAGCACTATCGCCACCGCCATTTTTGATCTTATCCCACATTAGTTCGGCTTGTTTTTGGAATGTTCTAGCAGTAGATGTTAATCTTATTTTTTTCGGGTTTGAGCCTGTAAAGCTTGGAGAGTTTGCGGGCAATCTCCTGTAGACTGCTGCAGAAAACTTTTCCATAAATTCGAAAATAACATTATTTATAGCCGCGCTATTATTGGCTGTCCATCCTAGATTCTGATAATTTTCAAGAGAATCAAATCTGAATGATGGAGGATCAACTGCTGCTCCTGCGCCTCCTGCGCCTCCCGGCCCGCCGCCTTCGGCACCTGTAGCTACTGGTGTGCACTGCATACCGGGTGTAGAAGCAAATGCAGATGGGCTTGTTGCTGCAGGAGTTTGAGTGTCACCAGTCCCTTCTCCCCCATTTGCAGCGGCGCCTCCAGTGTTCGTGTCCGTAGAAGCACTGTTGAATGTAGGTTGCTGAATCGATTGATCGACTGCCGTGGAGACTTTATTTACAACGTTAGCTATATTGGTTGTTTGGGTATTCTTGTCACTACTTAGGAACCTTTGCTTTTGCTTTTCGTCTAGATCGATGGCAGATGTTGATTTTAAAATTTGAGTTGCATTATCGTTTTTAAGCAAATGAAAGTCCATAAATAAGCTTATGTGCTTAGTGGCATGAGGGCTGTCTATGATTTCAGAATGTGCTCTAATATCCTTATCTAAGATGTCATTCGATCTTTCACCGTTAACACAAGGCTCATCCGGTGTTGACAAGAAGTTAATTCCTCCCAAATGATATGCTGGAAAAAACATGCTATTCCCGTCTGTTGAAGTTGTGTGAAGCACCGAGAGTGATCCGATAGCGTCACCAGAAGAGTTAAATTGCGCATCGTATAAAGACGGTTCATTGTTCTCAATGTAGTCATAAGAGTTATCATTTAAAAACAATCTATTCTGTCGTTTGGTGCAGAATCCTGATGCTGTGTTTTCAGTTTTTTCTGTTATGATAGCGTAATAATCTATTTTCATATTTGTACTAAAATTATGGAATATCATATCGTGGCGATCAATTTTATCAAAACTATTGTTATTAACCAAGTTGTACGCTATAAAATCAACTTTTTTGGTTTTTGCAATTTCAGCCATAAAAATAAAATTGTCATGAAACTGATCCATTGATGTTATTTCTATAGAGAGTCCAACGTCAATATTAGCTATTTTTAACTTTTCTATCAGCTTTTTAACCCTAGAGACATCACTAACTTTCGTCTCTCCTTCGGCGACTGAAAAACAAACCGCTCCCACTTTTTTACCCAACAAAGTCTCTGCGGCATTATCAACATTTCGAAAATCTGACATGGTTCTCAAATCTTCTATTTTGATAAAATATAAATTCTTCTTAAACTGCTCTAAATCTGCTTGTGCGATAACAGGTTGAGTACCACCGGTGTAATAAGGATCTGCAGGATTTGTGGTTTGACTGCCAATCGATTCCGAATCTACTAGGGACTGCTCTGCAGTGGATATTGAGCCAACAGGATAGTTTATGCCTTGCGTCGAGCTTTCAGATGTTGGGCTGTTAGTCGCTGAATAATTTTGCGGAGGTGATGTTTGGCTATCTCCAGCGGGTGCTGCCATATTCAAAGGTGGCGCTGCAGAATTTGATGTATCGGTTGATTTACAATTTCCGCCAGAGTTTGGGTTTTCGTTGGTGTTAAGAGTCTCCAGAACCATGGCGCCTCTAAAGTTGTTTTTATCTTGAAAATCCAAAACAACAATGTCGCCGACAGCGGGCATTCCTTTCTCTTTCTTCATCATAGCATATGGATGAAGATTGATAGCTAGCCAATCATCAGGGCCGGAAGGCTCTGGAAGATGGGCATGCATTTCTGGGATTCTATATCGGACTTCTAAGTAATCCGGGATCTGCCCCTTAGTCATAAACTGGTACCACATCAAAGGGTTTCTCCAGAACATCGCCATAACGTCCGGTTCTCTAATCTCCAATACAACAGCATTTAATGCACCGACTTGCTCAAAGGCGTCGGCTTCAAAAGATTCTTTGATTACCTTTTTGATTTCACTAAAAATCGATTGCCCATTTTCATCAAAAGATTTTTTAGATTTTTTGGGATTAATGCTGTTGATTTGATCTGGTGGTGGTACGAATTTTGACATTCATTATTCCTCCTTATCTTCTTCTTGCTTGATCATATCATAAATATCATCTTTGTCAGTTCCGGAAAAGGAAAAAGATGAATCTTTTTTTTCATCTTTTTGTACCAAGCTAGCTAGTTTTACTAGCTGCTCGTTTGATCTTTGCAACGTTTCAACGTATTTAGCTGCCGCGATGCTAACCTCTTTGTGGTTATGTTCGCTTTGGGCAGCTATTTTTATCAAATCATTTAACAATTCTTGTGTTGTTTCGCGATCTTTCCTAATATTTTTAACCGCTTCTTCTATAAATTTATTAAGTCTTTTTGACATATTCAATCACCATTCTCATACCTAGTTTTAAAATCAGAGTATTTCACACGCATTTTAGACAACTGAGCTACAATTTGCTTAGTGTTTAAACCGGTTATTTCTCTTAGGTATAAGTAAATAGCTTTTTTATTAAATATTTCCAACTTGTCAGCATTGTCTAATAAAGTCTTTATGGCTTCATATACTTTCTTTTCATTTGGGCGCATGCTAACGGAATCCCATGAATTTATCTCTTCTTTGAGAAGGTTCATAAACTCTTCTCTCTCTTTCATCGCGTGGTACGGATCTTCGGCATATAATTCAGTGCCTCCAATTTTTTCCATGGACAAGTAACTTTCCATAGACACTTCTCTTTTGTTTTTCTTGGCATTCTTTTTAACTTGTGCGATAAACCAATTCTTTGTTATAACAGAAAAATATGAAAAAGCTTTCGAGCCTTTTGATGGATCATATTTGTGCAATATTGTAACCAACATTACCTTACAATCAGACTGCAGTTCTGCTATGTTAGGCAAAGAAGTAAATTTGTAAGTATATACTATTTTGTCCACCATCTCGTCTAAGGCTGGGTGTATGAGCGTTTCATATAACTCTGTTTTTCTTTTGAAATCTGTGCTGTTATTGTATTCAATAATGGCATCTTCGTGTACTTGAGTAAAGTACATTCTTTTAGTTCTAGGCTTTCTAGTTCTCTTCTTTTTCGTCGTCATCTTCTAAATCCTCCATATCATCTTCAAAAACAACCATGACTCTTGAATATTCTTCAATATCATCTGATAACCTCTTCATGTGTTCTATGAGCGCTGTAATCGTAGGATCGCCATAAAAAGATTCAACTCTGTTTATTGCTCGCAAATGCGTTGCAAATTCAATAAGCTTAGATTTCATATCTAAAAAACGATCTTCAATATCTATCAAATTTCGTAAAAGCTTATAAATATACCACCCCAAAACTATGTTTATCAGGACAGAAAGTCCCAATATTATTTCTATAATCATTTTTTCATTTCCTTGCTTAACTCCTTCTTAAATTCTTTCACCTCTTGTCTAGTCTCTTCAATCGTTTTATTAACAATGTCACCTACTCTTTCTGTAGAATTAACGTGGACTTCTCCCAATAAAGAAGGGATGCGGATGACTGAAGGTTCATCGCACACAATGCAATTGATATGCTCTTCAGTCATCCCATGCCAGATCTCATACAAGCTACCACACTCTCTGCATTGATAGCTATATTTGGGCATTACTGTTCTCCTGTTCTTAAGATTGGCGGATTCGTGACAACCAGCCCTTCTTGGGGATGATTAACAAGTTTCAAGCCCTTAAGTACAGGGACAATATCTGTTTGATTCAAAAGACTATTTTGCAACGCCATCATGATCGCACCTAGGGCTTGATCTGATAGTTCATACACAGATAGCTCTGCTTTTTCATTTATTTTAATTGTTTCCATTTTGTTCTCCTTATTTACCATTTAAAATTATTTTTATAGTATTCCACTATGTTTATGATCTCTTCATCAAATTTTTTCTTTGGCTTCCATCCTAATTCTTTTAATTTTTCGTCATCTAGGGAGTATCTAACATCTTGCCCTTTTCTAACATGTTCCAAATTGAAAAAACTTGATATATTTCTTTCTTCAATATTTGGATGGAAGGCTCTTACTATCTTCACTGCTGTCGTATAATTTTTTTGTTCTAAGTTGCCAGCGACATTGAATATTTCATTCACTTTTCCAGACTCAATAATCCTTACAACGGCTGAGGCTGTGTCATCAGAGTGTAACCAATTTCTTACTGGCTGTCCTTTATCGTGTAAATTTATTTTACGATTGAGAGTTAACAGTTTGCACGACAAAGGTATCAATTTTTCACAATACTGCCCTATTCCATAATTGTTGGTTGGGCGCAATATTATATATTCTATATCATATGTTCTAGCCCAAGCTAACACTAACATATCAGCGGCGGCTTTTGATGCCGAATAAGGGTTGCTTGGCTTTAAGATATCAGTTTCGGTATGAGAGCCATTTCTAATATCTCCATACACTTCATCGGTGCTAAAATGAAAAAAGATTGGACGCTTAAAAACATTTGCATGCTTATCTTTGATTATGTTTAATAAGTTTTTAACACCCAGAACATTTGACTGCATGAAGACGTCAGAATCTTTAATACTATTCTCGACATGAGATTCTGCTGCGATGTTTATAACATAATCGCAATCAGGTAAAGTTGATAAATTGCATATATCTTCTTTTTTGAATATAAAATTTTTGTGTGCTTGAAATTCCTCTAAAGCCCATTCGTTTGCTGCATATGTCATCTTGTCGATTCCCATAACTTTCCAGCCTTTTTCTAAACATTTTCTGGTGACGTGACTACCAATAAGCCCTAAGCAGCCGGTGATAACTACTAATTTCATTTTCTCACCTCACAATTTTTAAACAAAGGAAACTCTGTTAGGCGGCGGTATGGAGGATCTTCTGGTATATCTGGAACATGTTCCGGGTAGTTTTGCATTAACATAAGCCCACGGGCGGCTTGCTCTGGTGACATATATGCATTCCAACCATTGATCTCGATCTCGTCTTGGTGATACATAACCTCGCCTCTACCTTCATACCTGCCTTTGCGAAACCATTTCGCAGCATCCAGATCATCAGTCAAAATCATGCCGCCTTTACCAATTTTTAAATGCTTTTTGATGTGAAAAGACAAACACATAAACGTACCGGGAACATACATATTTGATGTCAGCCTCTTTGCAGCGTCGTAGATTGGATAAGGCTTGAGTTGATATATGCCTTGCCATTCTCTGCCATCAAACACAACTTTTCCGCCGGCATGTATAATTGATTGCGGGACTGATAAATAAGTCCTCTCTGGAATCACAACTTCTTCGACTTTTAAATATTCACAACACAACAATAATGCGTCGGTACAATTATCTGTCGATACGGCATACTTAGAGCCGCAATAATCAGCCATTGTTTCTTCAAACATTTTTACAATTTTATATGGATTATGTCTCATTTTTCTTCTCCAAAAGGTAATATTTCTTTTCAAATCCGCACTTTTCGAACAAACGTAAGCTAGCAAGGTTATTGATCTTCACTTTCGAAACGGCGTTAGGTTTTTTCTTCATTATTTCATTTAACATAAAAGATGCCACACCCTTTCCTTGATAATCGGGAAGGGTGGCGATACGAATATCTAAATCTACAACACCGATATATCCAATTGGCTTGTCTTCATCGAGGCAGATCCAAAAAGAATGGCTATTCTTTTTCATATATTCTTCATGCTTTGTCGGTAAAATTATATCTTGCTGTATGAACCCTTCTCTTACTCCGTCCATATTTCTAAGATTTCTTATAAATTCCCAATAAATATAACTATTTTTAATTAATTTCATTTGTTCGCCCCTTTGTACTCTTCACTGACTTGTGCTAACACATTCCTAAACGCAGCAAAGTTACTCTGTAGATCCCACTTTTTACGAGCGGTGGTTCTGATGTCTTTTGGTGTCAAATTCTCGATGCCCGTTACTGCTCTACACATATCTTCGATGCTATCACACACAAAACCAGTTTGTCCATCTAAAGTATGATGTTGTGCTCCAGAGTGTGTAGTTGTTATAACAGGTGTTCCCAGTGCGGCAGCTTCTAATAGAACTAATCCTCCAGCATCATTTCTAGAAGGACAAAAAATAGCCTTGGCGCCGCCAACAAACTTACAAAACTTTTCATGTTCAGTTATTTCGCCGATCCAATTAGGTAATCCTTCAGCGCTTTCTGGTTGCCAGTGAACTTGTGGGCCGGCGAGTATTAATTTAATTCCAGTGCGCTTGGCAACTTCTATTGCAATATCATATCCTTTTCTTTTTTCTATTTTAGCGCAAAAGCAAAAATAATCTTCTTTCTCTTCGATCAAAGGATACCTTTCAAATTCGATTCCTATATCGATCATAAATCGATAATCTTTATATCTTTTTTTCTGATGATCGTTACAGATAAGCATGTTCTTAGGTTGATAATTGCATTCTTCATCCAGCATAAAATTTACTACGGGCATATTTTCGTAAGCATAAATGTTGCTCAATATTTTTAAATGACTACAATCCAATATTACATCATATTTTTCTTTTCTGCAGATATTATGCACTCTTCCTATATCAATTGGCTCATGAGCCCAATAATGACTGCGTACACCTTCTGGCAATATAGATCCTTCACGGCAGAAGACTGTGACTTGATCCCCTTCCATGGATGCTCTATGTGCATAATCATATACCAACCTTCCCAGCCCATTAGAGCCAATATTCACAGTTGGTTGATACGGTGTACTAATCATCAGAATTTTCATGCAGTTCCCTCTCTTGATAAATCTGCTTCATACATTTCTAAAGCTAAAGTCTCAAAATCATATTCGGGTACCCACCCAAGTACTGTCATTGCTTTACCGGGATCACCCCAAAGTTTTGGAACTTCACATGGGCGATAAAATTTAGGATCAATGACAACGTGCTTCTTGATATCTAATTCTGCAAATTCAAAAACATGTTCTAGAAATTGTTGTACAGAATTTGTCCTACCGGTTGCTAAAACAAAATCATCAGGCTCTTCACGCTGAAGCATCATCCACATACCCCTAACAAAATCTTGGGCATGCCCCCAATCTCTTTGTGCTGATAAATTTCCTAATCTCAATTCGTCTTGAAGTCCTAGTTTAATTCTGGCAGCAGCTTTTGTTATTTTTCTTGTTACAAAATTTTCGCCCCTTCTGGGAGATTCATGATTAAACAAAACCCCTGAGCATGCATAGATGCCATAAGATTTCCTATATGTACCAACCATGTGATGTGCAGCTAATTTTGCGCATGCATAAGGAGACACTGGTGAGAATTCTGTTCCTAGTCCTTGAGGGCACCTAGTATTATCACCAAACATTTCACTTGTAGAAGCTTGGTAAAACTTGCAGGATGGCTTCTGAAGACGTATTGCTTCCAAAGCATACATACACCCCATCAAATTAATTTCAGTGGTACTAATAGGCGTTTTGAAGCTCGTACCGACATGTGACTGTGCAGCCAAGTTATAATATTCATCTGGCTGGTGCTCATGAACCAAGCGATACAAAGAAGCAGAATCTGTTACGTCTGCTTCTTCTAAAATGAAATTTCTATTATCCAACAAGTGTGAAATGTTTTGCGTCTTATTGGCAAAATCAGAAACTGATCTTCTATAAGTTCCTACAACTGTATATCCTTTCTCAATCAATAAGTCAGACAAATAAGAACCATCTTGTCCAGTGACACCGGTAATAATTGCTGTCTTATTCATATTAACTTTCCTCAGTTGTTTCTAAACCTAAAGCTTCAATAAACTTATTGTAATAATATTCCTGTCCTTTAAAAGTTTTAGATAAGCTTTTTGCCTTCTTCTGCCATTTAGAGTAATTTTTATAAACGTCTCTCATTTTCTTCTTGGCGTCTGCTTGATCTGGTACTGCCCATCTAGATTCAGGATGCAAAACTCCTTCCCACACAGCATGCGGTGGAATTTTTTGAAGTTCATATTTTACAGGAGCAAAGTGAATTTTCTTTTTCTTGCCAGTCCCAGTTGTGAGAAAGTCTAAATGCCCACTCCAGTTTGTAGCAATCACAGGTAAATTATTGTATGCTGCCTCATATAGTGGCAAACCATACCCTTCTCCGTGTGTCAAAGAAACTGCGGCTTTTATTCTGGGATCGTTATATAATCCTGACATCTGTTCGTCTGTCAAGTTCCCGTGCAAAAAGTTAATAGAGCATTCCCATTCTTCTTGTTTAGCTGCTTTCGAAATTTCTGTGAACATTGTTGAAGTTGCATGGTAATCCATAATAGAATCATTGGCTCCATTTAGCTTCAACAATAGTCCCACTTTTTCATTCTTAAACTCTTCTATAAAAGCATTTATAACACCAAAGACATTCTTTCTAGGGCCGATCTGAGCTACACATAGAAAATTAAAGTCATGCCTTAAATTCAATTCTAGTTCCTGAGATTCAATATCTTTTTTAGGGAATCCAACATATTCAACTGCAGTCGTGCATTTATATTCTGGTATGTGTTCCCCAGTGGTTTCATTTCTGGCTTGCCATGTAGTTTCCTTGATTACATCTGCACTGTGTTTTGAAATTGTTATAACTTTGCTCATTCCATTAGATTTATTAATCCATTCCGGATCTATCTTATCTGTTTCAATACCAGCGGTATATCCTACATCATATGGCGTGATTCTTTGCCATTCATTTGCGATAGTACATTGTATTGACGCGTCAAATGTTCCACCGTTCTGTCGATACAAAACTGTCTTTTGTAATAATGAATCAATCAATTTTCTTTCATTATCATCTTTCCAAATCCATCCACTTTTTCCCCAATTAATATTGTGAATGTACAAATCAATGTCTGTGTTATTGATTAATGAGCGCATGGCAAACCTGCCCATTTCGCCATAACCAGAACGTGACATCACTGGGGCTATTAATAATACTTTTTTCATGCAACCTCCAATAGTCTATAATTTTTGTGAACTCTTGTTTCCCAAGAGCCTTCTTCTTCATGAATTTTAGTCATCAAATCAACCCATGTCTTTTCAAAAGTATCAAAATTGTAATTGTCAATTACATGTTGTCTTCCGCTTCTTCCATAGATCTCTAAATTTTCTTTAGGCATCGAATACATGCTTCTCAAGGCACTTACAACTTTCTTTCCATTCAATCTATCTTCATAGATCCAAGGGACTCCTTGGGAACCAATAATTGCTTTTGAATCTGGTTCAAGTCCAATACCAAACCATGATTTACCATCTGTTACTTGTTCCTGTAAGCCGCCTGTCATGTTAACGATAATCGGAGTACCACAAGATAGAGATTCTAGAGTTGCCAATCCAAAACCCTCTGCATCTGAAATATTAATTGTACAATCAACAAAGTTGTACATCATTCCCAATTGCTTCATATTTACTTTCTGAGTTGAGAATAAGACTTCTCCATTTATCAAACCCAATTCATTTATAATTGCTTCCAAATCTTGCCCATAGCTATCTCTAGGGTTTGTGTGCATAATCAAGCTAGCTTTGTCATGTCCAACTTCATCTAAGAATTCTTTGAACCAATAAACTAACGAGCCACTTTGTTTTCTTCGAGCATTTCTGTTATTCCAAAAGAATAAAAATTTACCGGCAGTATTATGTTGGCTATCAAAATTATCTCTAAATTCTTTTATTTCTTCTTCCGGTAAAGGCTTGAAGAATTCTGAATTTACAGCATGGGGTACATACTGCTCTGTCACATTTGGTGTTACACCGCGTACAATATCACTTGTTACTTTCGAAATTGTTGCAATATAATCATTCGACTCATAAAATGGACGATTATATGTTGGTAGAGGGAAGTTGTCCCAAACATGATAATAAATCATAGGTATCAGAGATCTGATTTCAGATTCTATTTCCCACAGCCATCCATAAAATCTTGGATCTGTCATAAAATACAAAATATCAGGACGTTCATTCCTGATAACAGATCTTACGATATCCTGCGTTCCGTACCCATCAACAGGAAATATTTTCCACCTTTCTCCCCATTCTTCGGTTACTTGAGGCTTAGTGCTCTCATGTTTGATTGCGCCTCCTAAACTTACAATATCAAACTTATCTGATTTAAGTAACGCTTCAATAACATACTTGGTTTGCGTTCCAACACCTGATGGGGACAAGGGGTGATCTGATATGGTTAATACTTTGATTCTTTTTTCTTCCGACATTTATTCTCCTTTTTTTACGGACAGTGCACTGTACCCTTAAACTCGCACATTCCACAAGCTGTCTTGTTCTTAAGATAAACACCATTATCAATATTGTGAAGTGCGTGTACTAAAAGTTTCATTGCGTTTTCTGTTCGTCTCTTTCCAGACGTAACTTTAAAAATTTCAATTTCATTTCTTTTTGCTGTCCTCTTTAGCAAGCCAAAATGACATTCAATTTTGTTTGGATCAATTCCGTGTTTTAGGGCATAATAGTGCTTATAATAAATCAACTGATAAACTATCATCTTATCAGCCTTCTTCTTAGCATCCCAGCCCCAAGAACAACTCTTCCAATCCAAAATATGATATGTATCCCCCTTCTTTACAACCAAATCAATGTATCCTTTAAATTTAAAAGGATTGCCATTGTATTCGCTTACGTTTTCATATATCTCTTCTTCACACTTTACTATTTCATAATCATTGCCAAAATATGAATCTAGTTGTTTTTTGTATTTTTTAATCAAACCCATTCCTTGTACAAGAAATTGATTATAATGACTGTCATTTATTTCTTCATTAAGAGATTCGCGCTCTGTTTGAAATGAAGATGCAAAATAATATTTTAATTCGTCATCATTAATTTTATTCTCTAAATGGTTTTCAATAGTTTCATGAAGTGCACTTCCAAATGCAGTATAGATATTGCCCGAAAAAGCTCCATCTACCTTATCAATGTTAGACAACTTGTGGTAAAATGGGCACTTTGCCCAATTCCTAAGTTGTGAAAAAGAAATATGTTTAGACATTAATCCCCCGTCTTTTGTGTATCCTTACTCTTATTATACGCACGGGTTTTTGTTTTATTCACTTTTTTTGTTTCGGTGGTACTTTTTTTCTTAAAAGTCCATGTACCTTGTAAAATTGGTTCATTCTTTTTATCTGAATAAGATGTTAGATAATTTGGCGATGAAGATACTTCATAATCTTCAACCTTTATTCCTTCATTGGCTAGATATTCTACCATTTCAGAATTAGAAAAATTTATAATAGGATCTTTTTTCCATTCTCTTCGAGGTAGCTCCACGTCTACAATTATTTCATTACCTTTAGTTTTTTTATTAAATTTGATTTCTTTCATGTTTAACTCCTTTCAAAATCTTCGTTTTTTTCAAATGATAATATTTTATTATATAATATTGGCGATATAAACTTTAATTGTTCGCCGCCATTAAGATAAAAATCTTCAAAGCCAGTAGCAAAATATTCTCTAAGAGAAGTCGCAGCATACGGGCGTATAAAAAGTGTTGGGGCTATATTCCTGATTTTTGTATAGCCAACTTTTGTATGTAATAGATCATCGAATTCTTTTTCATAATCAGTGTTAATAAAATCGAAATAATTTAATTCTTCATCAACTTCTTGCCTAAGAAGATCATATAATCTATTTCTTTTACCTAAAAATTCATTCGCTATTACGCCATCTTCATATATGGCTTCAGAATTGTTTTCTTCAAACCGGTGAGCAAATTCATGAATAATATCATCTAATAAATCATCTTCATCTGTCAATTTATCACTAGCAATGTATATATTATCTTTATGATGCATCGCAGTTAATTTTCTTTTTTCTAAAGAACCGAATTGTCCAAAGTAAACATTTTTCAACCCCTCATATGAGGATACGGGTAAATTTGCTCTTAATAAGCCAATTATTTTTTCCATATTTATATTATCAGGTATTGGATCCTTTATAACAAATTCAATACCTCTATTAAAATAGAACCTTTTCTTTTCAGAAAGAATCCTATTGACTGATTGTTGAATCAACTTCGTTATGTTGTTTCTGTTCTTTTGCAAGCTTTTCTCCTACTTCTACATCTGTAAGTGCTTGGTGATAACCACGGATCCAATTTTCTTCAGCTAATGCTAACAAAAACTCAGGAAATTCTTCAGCCATAACATCAATAATGTTTTCAACTGTTACATTTCCGCTTTTCGGATTCGTTTTTTCTCCAACATAATTTACTAACCAACTTTTCATTGCAGACTCATTTTTATCTACAGTCGATTCCAATAATGGACTTTTATCTTCCATTTAATTCTCCTATTTATTATTTTATACGTCTATAAATAATGTTTTATTCATTATTTTTTTATTTTTTATTATAATATTTTTGCAGCCTCTGTAGCTAATCTAGAACGTTCACCTTTCTTGAAAGATACATGCCCAGCTATTGTAGACTCTTTAAACTTCTCTATTGCGTATGTAAGCCCGTTTGATGTCTCATTGGTATACACGTTGTCTATCTGTTCAATATCGCCTGTAAGGACGATTTTGGTGCCTTCTCCGGCTCTTGTGATAATAGTCTTGACTTCGTGCGCAGTAAGGTTCTGAGCTTCGTCTACAATTATGAAAGCATTGGAAATGGAACGTCCTCTGATATATGTCAGAGCTTCTAATTCGACTGCCCCTGATTCCATCAATTGTTGAAGTGCCAGCTTATCGTTGCCCATAATGAACTGTATGTTGTCTTGGATCGGTTTGAGCCATGGTAGCATCTTTTCTTCCATAGTACCGGGTAAAAACCCAATGTCGCGCCCCATGGGCTGTACGGGGCGAGATACAACCATTCTTGCGAAGGCTAAGTCTTCACTAGGCGAAGAATACTTCATATCTTCGAATGGGTGCCTGTCTTCATTACGGTGCCCTCCGTACATTCTTCCAAACGAAATCGCTTGTTCCATGCCGGCGGCGATTGCACAAAGTGTTTTACCTGAGCCGGCTTGCCCAGTCAATGTTACCAAGTGAATGTTTGGATTCATCAACAGATCAAACGCAAATGTTTGTTCTTTGTTTCTAGGTTGGACACCCCAGTTTAAATTCCTTTTACAATCCAATATTCTTTTAACAGGGTTATCATGGTTCATGAATCTACATAATGCAGTTTTCTTTTCGTTTGAAAAAGAAACCAGCATCAAATATATATTTGGATATAAAAGCAACTTTTGTTCTTTTGCCAATTCTTTTGGAATAAATATATCTTCACCATCATAAAATTGATCGATCAATTCATCATCTACTAAAACAGTAACCATACCACTGTACAGTTGTTCAGTATCTTTAACAACTTGTGATACTAAATAATCTTCTGCAACAACACCAACAGAATCTGCTATAACTCTTAGGTTTACATCTCTAGAGACAAGGATGACTTTACGACTCTTAGGGCTATTTTCCTTGACAGTCAAAGCAGTTTCAATAATCATATGATCTGCAATGCCTGATGTAAGATCGGGTGGTACCTTCTCAGATACGCTATCGTATGTGACAACTTTGACGATTCCTTTGCCTTTTGAAAGTCTCACGCCTTTCTGCAATGATCCTCTTTCTCTAAGAGAATCTAAAATTCGTATAAAGTTTCTCGCATTCGAACCAACAGAATCTTGCCTTTTTTTATGTCTGTCCACTTCTTCTAGAACTTTTAAAGGAATAACAATATCGTTATTTTCAAATTTATTGACACTATTAAAGTCACTTAGGAATACACTAGTGTCAATAACATAGGTTTTTTTTGCCATATATCCTCTCCATATCAGAATATCTTGTACAATAAATAGAACTGTATCATAGTTATTTATGAGATGCGAAGGATGATTAGTAATTTTTTATTTTTTTCTTATTTGGTTTTTATGAGTTGTTCAATACCGATGTCAATCGGATTACAACATTCTTATAAGAAGAACAAATCTGCATGGGCAGAGTCTGTTGTATTTGTTGCTACCAGACAAATACAGTTAATTTGTGCTAATGACTCGGATATGTGCATGCCTATGGGGCAAAGCTTTGGTGCTGGTACTTCATTTGTAATTGACAAAATTGATAACAACTCTGTGATAATGACTGCTGCTCACTTATGTTATGATTACGCTGGTGGGTATCCTCAGAGCGTAATGGATGGCATGGCTACAATCAAAACTAAATTTGACATGTCAATAATAATCGGCGAAGAGATGATAATTGTTGACAATATTCTATTAATAGATGTCGAAAAAGACATATGCGTCTTTACGGTGCCGGGTGATGTTGGAAGAAAGATGCCAATATCTAGAAGCAATCCTAAATATGGAGATAACGTGTGGAGCATTGGGGCTCCAGCAGGATATTTTCCTGAGTCTGCCAAGCCAATAACAAAAGGAATATTTGCTGGAGAAGCAGAGCGTGTTTATGAAAGTGGCAATAAGATTGAATTCTATAATTTTTCAATGCCCACTATCGGAGGAATGAGTGGCTCTCCTATTATTAATGAAAGTGGTGAAGTCGTTGGGATCGTTTCTGCAGTTAATGTGGATTGGCATATGGTTTCCTACAGTCCAACACTAGATCAAATTAAAGAAGCTATAAAAATTGCAATTCTAAAGTTAGAGAGCCAGAGCCTTTAATTACTCTGTGATATGTCATTTTGGGTATAAAATAAGTCTTACCTTTTCTCAGTTCTATTGGCAGTTCGTTATCCAATTGTAACTTCCAGTTGTCACTTTCTATGATTGTTATAAGTCTATCTTCTCTATCCATGTGCCAAATTAATTCTGAGCCTTTTACGGTTTCTTTGAAAGTCCTGAGTGCTCGATTTTCATCTAACTTTGTTTGTACAAATGGAAACTCTTCATTCATTACAAATCCCTAAAGGCGCCGCCTTCTTTCTTGTTGGCATCTCTAATCTTTTGTTGCATTGACTTTTCTTTATCTTTCTTAGGCTTCTTGGTAGGTGGTGGTGATTTTTTGTCGCCTCCAAAGCCTAGTTTGTCTGCCAATTGTTGAAAAAGATTTTTTTGTGTTTCAGATTCAGCACCCACACCTTGCGTTGCTGGTAATTCTGTTGGTTCTGCTAACATTTGTTTCATTAATTCAGTCTCATCATAGTCAAGCCCAAGTTCTCCCAAATCTAAACTACCACTACCGTCAAAATCTCTGCCGCCTTTTAGTGCGTCAGTTAACTTTTGGGCGATCGCGATTGCTTCTGGACTGCCATCTGCTTTCAATTTTGGTGCTAGTTGTTGAACGGTGATTGTTTGCCCAGAGCCAACATCAATATCCATGGCTTGGGCGGCATTTCCCATGCCTGCCATTGCCATTAGGGTACCGAATAGTACCTCCTTAAATCCTTCATCAAGTTGCTCTTGTTTTTTGATTACTTTCTTTTTGTTTTCTCTTAATATTCTTACTTTAATAGCCATGGTTTTCTCCTTTTACCAAAATCTACCCGGTACATTAGTACCAAAGTCTTTATGTGCTCTACAAGCCCAATATCCAGCTTTAGTGCGATCTTTCTTTTCTGCGCAGTTGTGACGGCTTGCAAAGTTTTTACGAGCTTCAGCGCTGTTCCAATTACCTTTAAGCCCGCCTTTAGAGTCGCCATAAGATATCTTTTTAATTCTACCAGTCTTTTTGTTACGAACATAGACTTGGTATTTCTTTCCACCAGAACTTTTCATTGGCTTTCCAATTGGTGGATCTTTCTTTTTCTTCTTTTTTTCTTCTAGAGTCTCTGTATACATTGGAAAGTCAAGAGGTACACGCTCGCCTTCAAACATTGCCCATTCACCTAAATCTGAATTTAACAATTGTTCTTCTTCTTCGTTCAGGGGCTTATAGATACCTTTCTTGTAAGCTGTTTTTGCTTCTTTAATGATATTGAAGTATTTTTTTGAGCCGACGCGGTAGATATTATCAGTTAAAGGTGTTGCCGTGTCAATATGATGCTTTAATCCTTCAGAAAGGTTTATGATATTAATTCTTTTTCCAGTATCAGGATCAATCTCGTTGCTTTTTTCAATGAATGTTCTGAGGAATAAAGCTTTTGGCATTCTAAACTTTTGTTTTGGT
>MDTG01336368.1_pt1 | contig 26433 bp, 22 predicted proteins | sample 811421 | NCBI WGS metagenome assembly MDTG01 (sample SAMN05326645, study PRJNA326480) | marine metagenome | isolation source: seawater | place: Pacific Ocean: South East | collected 2011
AAAGATACAGAAAATTTAAATAAAAATATAATATCTAAAAGTCTAAAAAGTATTAATCAAAAAGTTTCAGGAATGTAATTAGCCCTTCCAAAGTGAATTACAAGTGAAATTTAACATAAAATACTATTGCAAGTAATCAAATTATAAATGAAAAAATTATTTTTAGATCCATTTCTTAGTATATTTTATCATCAAGACAAAAGATATGATATAAATTTTTTTTCTACGCTAATTATATTACTTCCTATTGCTTTAATTACTGGCCCAGCGATACCTGATATTTTAATATCACTTACAGGTTTTTATTTTCTTGTTATCTCCATAAAGTATAAGTTGTGGAATTATTATAAAAATATTTTTGTATTTTTTTTTATTTTATTTTGTGTTTACTCTATATTGAGATCAGTCTTTTCAGAGTTTCCGATTGAGTCATTAAATACAGAAGGAAGTTTTTTTTATTTTAGATACTTATTTTTCTCTATAGCTATTTGGTATTTAGTTGATAAGAGGCCTAGCTTAACTAAATGTTTATTTATTATAATTATAATATGCTGTACCGTTGTAGTTCTAGATGGTCTTTTTCAATATTTTATTGGTAAAAATTTATTTGGTAATCCGAAGTCGAGCAATTCAAGGTTAACAGGTCTATTTGGGGATGAGCCAATAATAGGGAGATATGTTTCATATATGGCCTCATTTGCTTTTCTATTATTTTATCAAAACTATAATTTTGATAGAAAAATGACAATCATATCAATTTTTATACTAGTTATAGCTGAGGTTTTTATATTTTTATCTGGAGAAAGAGCACCCCTTTTTTATATTACTTTTTTTAGTTTACTAGTTTTGATTTTTATTCCTAAATTTAGGATATATAGGCTTTTAGGTTTTATCATTACTTTTTTTTCTATAATAATAATCATGCAGATAAACCCAACTGCAAAACAACGGATGGTCAATGTTACATTAGAGCAAATGAGTCACACCCATTTTCCTCTATTGCCGTATAGTTATTTGCATGAAAAACACTATGTTTCTGCTTTGAAAATGTTTAAATCAAGTCCTTATTATGGAGTTGGAACAAATTTATTTAGGTATAAATGTGAAGAAAAAAATTATCAATATAAAACACTGTCTTGTACAGCACATCCACATAACTATTACATTCAATTATTAGCTGAATTGGGTATTATTGGTTTTTTATTTTTGTTAATATTTTTTTCATTTATATGTTACGTAATTTCAAAGCAATTTATTTATTTGATATTAAATAAAAAAAATCGACTTATTTCATTTGACTCACTTTTAATCTTTTTAATCTTATTTGTTTATTGGTGGCCTTTAATTCCACATATGAGTTTTTATAATAATTGGAATAATATATTTATGATGTTACCTTTAGGTTTTTTGATGAAATATTTATACAGTGTTAGAAAAAACGGAATTAATTAAAATCTTAAAAAATAATTATTTGATATTTAAATTAAAATTTTTACAAATATAAATGATTGATCAAAATATATGGCAGTAAAAGAGGATCTAGCATTTTTTTTAAAAAATATAGTTAAATTAAACTATAGCTGATTTGCTTTATCTTCACAATCTATATACATAGAAAAAAAATATTTTATTTTTTTGTATAATTTGGAATCGAAATATAAAAAAATAAATAAATTATAATCAAAAATATTAAAACAGAAATGGACCAAAGAGGATATTGAATAGAAAAGGGAAGTAAAGCTAGAGGGCTGAGCCAAATTATGCCTAAGAATGGTGTTACTAGAGCATTAAACAACCTACTTTTTGGTTTATCTTTTGATATTAAATTATAAATTTTGTAATGGAGGTGTAAATTATCTGCGAGGAATGGTGATTTTTTATTTAAAATTTTTCGAAAATAAGAAAATGTTACTTCGAGAGCTGGGTAAAACAAAATGATCACTGCAGACCATGAGGGGAGTTCGGGATTACTGGCAAAAACCTTAATAACCATGTAGCTTGATAATAGACCTAAAAAATAACTCCCCGTATCTCCTAAAAAGATTTTTCCGTAGGGATAATTAAAAACTAAGAAACCTATCAATAAGGTTATAATTATAGAACAAGTATCAATAATTTGTTCGTCGTTTAAATAAAATCCTAGAAATAATAAACTTCCAAAAATAGAAGCTGACGTCATTGCTGATAGTCCATTAGTGCCATCAACAATATTTTGGCCATTTATTACTGCAGACATTGCGACGGTAAAAAAAATTATTTGAAATATGTGATTATTAAAAAAAATGTTCAAATAGCCAAAATTAAAATAAGGTAAAATTTCAAAATTTATTATAATTATCAAACTAGAAATTAATATGGCTAAAAGTCTAAAAAACGGATTAACAGAAATTCTTAAATCTTCAAAAAGTGCTGGCAAAATTATTATCAGTGAAGCCCAAAATAAGGTATATAAATTTCCTAAATAAATAAATTCATATAAAAAAAATAAAGAAAACATAACTAGTCCACCAAGTCTAGAGGGATTACCAAAATGAATATCTTGAATTTGTTCATTAATATTTTTCAATTTAAAAAATTTAGATTTAACTAAAATAAAATTCAGTCCAATTGAAATTATTAAAAAAAATAATAGTGAGTTATAATTTATATACATTATTAAAAATTGGCTAAATAGCTTTGCCAAGAGTCTATCATCATATCTTCGTAATTATCCTTCGGTCTCCAGTTCAAAAGATCTTTTGCTTTTTGATTATTTGCATAAGATATATCAACATCACCCTTTCTTCTTTCAGAAAATGAATATTTAATCTTTACCTTATTGGCTTTTTCAAAAATTTTAATAAACTCTAAAACACTTATGCCTTTCCCCATACCTAAATTAATTGCAGTATAAAGTTTTGTTGATGATAGTTTTTTTAAAGCTAATAAATGTGCATATGCAAGGTCTTTGACATGAATATAGTCACGTATACAAGTGCCATCTTTTGTATCATAGTCATTTCCAAATATTTTGAAGTTTTTTTTATTTTTAACCGCTCTAACTAATATTGGCATTATATTCTGAGGATTGCCAAGAGGCTGATCAGCTAACCCACTAGTTAAATCTGAACCCAAGGGGTTAAAATATCTCAAACTAATTGCTTTAAAATTACGATTACTACTACAGTAGTCTTTTATCATCTGTTCTATAATTATTTTACTACTTGCATAAGGATTGATGCTATCTAAAGAAAAATCTTCTTTGATTGGGCTTTTATGAGAATTTCCATAAACAGTAGCAGAAGAAGAAAAAATTAATTTTTGAATATTATAGTTTTTCATGCATTCTAAAAGCTCAAGAGTTGAATTAAAATTATTTCTGTAATATTTTAATGGAAATTTAGTAGACTCATTAACTGCTTTTAAACCGGCTAAGTGAATAACACCTCCAATTTTATGTTTTGAGAATATTTGCTTTAAGTTTTTATAACTTAAATCCAACTTATACACTATTGAGAGTGGTAATTTTCTTTTGTAATCCAGGGAAGAATTACTTAGATTATCAATTATAATAGTTTCATTTTTTAATTGAGCGGCAATATGAGACCCTATATATCCCAAACCACCTGTTATTAAAATTTTCATTTCAGAATTGCTATAAGATTGTTCTTAACCCTATCAATATATCTATTATCATGATTTAAAAATTTTAAGAAACAAATTTCTTAAGTATTAATAAATTCTTGAAGATAATTAAATCACTTAATTGAGAAAAAATTCAATTCACTTCTGCAAAAGTATAATTGAAAAATATATAAAGTATTAAACACAACTAGCACCTATGAAAAAATATTGTTTTTTAATATTTACTTATAATTTTGTAATATATCAGATTTTTTTTAAATATAGATGAATTAACTGTTTGTATTCATAAATAAATTGTATCAAAAATAAATTGCTTTTATTACCATAATACAAAAATAGTTAATGACATAGAGAATATTGAACTCTCAAATATTGATTGTGTTATGACCTATATTCTTATCAATGAACGATAAAGATAATAAAGATTAAATTAAATTATTAGAACCATACAAAGTAACTTCTGAATTAATGAAAAAAACATCAAAATCATCTAATTTTATGCACTGTTTGCCAGCAAATGTTGGCAATGAGGTAATCAAAGAGGTTTTCACTGGATCAATATCAATAGTCTGGAAACAGGGATATAATCGTTGGTAGCCCAAAAAAATTTATTAGAGCATTTATATCAAAACCCTTTTAATGTATAATAAATTTTAAGGATTTGAGTCTCTAATTTTGTATAATTTATCTAAAATTATTAAATGAAGTCATAATTCAATCAGGTATTTTATGAATTCAAAAAAAGAAAGTATTCCTCTATTAATAAAAGGTATTTGGAGTTATTTTGAAAATAAAAGAAAAAAACAAATAATTTATTTATTTATCCTTACAGTTTTTACTTCATTTGCAGAGATATTAAGTTTAGGTGCATTATTGCCATTTCTAGCATCTTTAACAAATCCTGAACGTTTATTTGAATTATCATTTTTAAAACCATTTTTTTCATATCTCAATATTACATCACCTAAAAATTTGGTTTTACCGTTCACTATATTATTTTGTATAGCAGCTGTTTTTTCTGGTTGTATGAGATTGTTACAAACCTTAGCAAATATCAGAGTTTCTTATGATACTGGTGCAGACTTAAGTATTGAAGTTTATAAGCGTACTTTGTATCAATCATACGAAACTCATGTATCCAGAAATAGTAGTGTGGTTATCAACGCAGTTTCATCAAAAACTATGGCTGTGATTTCTGCTGGTATACTTCCTGTGATAACTATATTAACATCATTATTTGTCATAGCTTCAATTATGACAACTTTATTAATAATTGATCCAATAATAGCATCAACTGCCTTTATAGGATTTGGTTTAATTTACATATTTATCATATCCTTAACTCGTAAAAAACTAAATGATAACGGTCAATTAATTGCAAATGAGTCTAACCAAGTCATTAAATCTCTCCAAGAGGGCCTTGGAGGAATAAGGGATGTAATTATTGATAATAGTCAAGAAATTTATAAAGAGATATATCAAAGGGCTATTTTTCCATTAAGAAGAGCTCAAGGAAATAATCTTTTTATAGCTCAAAGTCCAAGATTTATTATCGAATCTCTCGGAATGGTTCTAATAGCAATACTTGCTTATTGGATTGTCGAAGGATCAGGAAACTTCATTGAAGCCATTCCTGCAATTGGTGTTTTAGCATTTGGCGCACAACGTATGTTGCCAATTTTCCAACAAATTTATGCTGCCATATCGACAATAAGGGGCAGTAAGGCATCATTGATAGATGTGATGACCTTGCTTGATCAAAAAATAAATAATTTTGACTTTAATTCGAATATTAATTTTAGTTTCAAAGATAAAATTGAATTAAAAAATTTAAAATTTCAGTATCTATCTAATAAACCAATAGTGCTGAAAAATATAAATATTAAAATTTTGAGAGGAAGTAAAGTTGGAATAATTGGAGAGACGGGTTGTGGAAAAAGCACACTTTTAGATATTATAATGGGTCTACTGAGCCCAAGTGAGGGATATGTAAAAATTGATGAAATTAAATTAGAGAATAATAAGAGAGCCTGGCAGAGCAATATAGCTCACGTCCCTCAATCAATTTTTCTCTCAGACTCAACAATAGAAAAAAATATTTCTTTTGGCTCTAATCAAAAAAAATTAGACAAAAAAAGAATAGCATGGGCGGCGAAATTAGCTCAAATTCACGATACAATAATTAAATGGCCAAATAAATATCAAACTAATGTTGGTGAAAGAGGTGTGAAGCTATCTGGAGGTCAAAGACAGAGAATCGGAATAGCAAGGGCTTTGTATAAAAAAGCTAATTTAATTGTATTAGATGAAGCTACTAGTGCTTTAGACTTGCATACTGAAGATAAGGTTATGAACGCTATCAATAATATTAATGATAATCCAACAATAATTATAGTAGCCCATAGATTGTCGACTCTTAGAAACTGTGATGAAATTCTAGAAATAAAAAATGGCTTAGTAAGTAAAATTACAAATATAAATCAAATATCCAATTCATTTTTAACAAAAAATTAAATAAATTATTAAACATAACTTAAAATTTTAATGCTTTTATTTCAAATATTAATATGTAATTTAAAATAATTATAAAAACTTCCAATAATGAAAAATTTTATAGAAAAAATCTTATCTAACAAAAACCCTTACGTTATTGCGGAAATTGGTATTAATCATAATGGTGATATAATTTTAGCAAAGGAAATGATTGATGCTGCGCTAGAAAGTGATGCAGATTGTGTCAAATTTCAAAATTTTATTGTTGATAAATATATCTCTCCATTAGCTGGAAAAGCTGACTATCAAAAACAAAAATTTTTTTCTGATAAATCACAAAATGAAATTATTAAATCCTGCGAAATTACTATAGATCAAGCAAGCGAACTTTTTTCTTACGCTAGCAAAAAGGGAATAGACTTCTTATCCACGCCATTTGAAGTTTGGAGTTTAAAAGGTCTTTTATCATTAAAAGTGCCTGCTATAAAAATTAGTTCATGTAACTTAACGAATATTCCTTTTTTAAATGAAGCTGCTCAAAGTGGAGCTCCAATTTTACTTTCAACTGGTATGGGCAATTTAGAGGAAGTAACCAGAGCTGTTAATATTTTTAAATCAACTAATTCACCCTTACTTATTTTTCAATGTACATCAAACTATCCATCTGATCCTAGAAATGCTAATTTACGAGTTATTAAGACTTATGAAAAACTTTTTGAAATTCCTGTTGGGCTGTCAGATCATACCATTTCAAATACTACATGTATTAGCGCTATTGCATTAGGTGCTGTAGCAATTGAAAAACACTTTACCATATCAAGAAATTTACCAGGGATAGATCAAAAAGCATCTTTAGAGCCTAAAGAACTAAAAAAACTCATAGCAGAATTAAGAGAATGCAAAGTAGCTTTGGGCTCCCCAATCAAAACCAGAACTGATGAGGAAGAAAATACAGCTATCGCCCTAAGAAGAAGTTTAATAGCTTCAAGGGATTTAGAAAAGGGGGACATATTAACTGATGATTGCATCATGATAATGAGACCTGGAAATGGTTTGTCTCCAGAATTTTTACCATCAATCAAAGGAAAAAAACTTACAAAATTTGTAAAAAAAGGATCTCTAATAAATCTTTATGATTTCCTTTTAGACTAATTTGAAAAAAATAAAAATTTAAGGAGGAAAAATGAAATTTTTATGTATAGGCTCAGGCTCAATCGGTAAAAGACATATGCGAAATTTAATATCAATAGGCATCAAACCTGATGATATATCTGCATTAGATCCAAGAGAGGATCGTCGTCAAGAAATTACAAATTTAGGGATCAAAAATATATATCAAAATTTAGATGAAGCATTATTAAAAAAATATGATGCAGCTATTATTTGCTCTCCAACTAATTTACATATTTCTCAAGGAATACAGATAGCAAAGAGAGGTATCCATATTCTTATGGAAAAACCTTTGGCTGATGACCTTGAAGGAATAGATGAACTTAAGAGTGAAATTAAGAAAAATAATGTCAATCTTCTTATGGCATATATATTCCGCTTTTCACCTCTTACAGAAAAAGTTAGAGATATTCTTAATACTGGAGGTATAGGAAAAGTTCTCCGTGTTAGAGGAGAGTTCTCTGAATATTTACCAGATTGGCATCCCTATGAAGATTATAGATCTTTTTATATGGCAGAAAAAAAACAAGGTGGTGGTTCTATATTAGACCAAAGTCACATTATGGACTTAATTCATTATTTATTTGGTGGTTTTGACACAGTTTTTGCTTTGAATGGTAACTTAAGTAATCTTGAAGTAAACTCAGATGATTATTCTGAACTTATAGTCAGACTTAAAAGTGGAGTAATAGCATCAATTCATACAGATATGTTTGGAAGAGACCATAAGAAAGAAATTGAAATAAAAGGCGAAAAGGGAAATATATATTGGAGCTCAACAGATAATTATGTCAGTCACTACGACTCAAAAACAAAAGTAAAAAACGTTTATAAAAAATTTCCAAACGACTTTAATTTAAATTATATAACTGAAATAAAACATTTTATTGAATGCTGTAAAGGAAATGAGTCTCCAAAAGCTTCATTACAAGATGGTATTGAAACAATGGAGCTTATATTAGGAGCCTATAAATCTGTAGAGTTAAAATCTGAAGTTAAACTATAACTTTAATGTACTGTTATTTATCTACTAGTTGTTTCGGTAACACTTATGTATCTGAAGCTATATTAAAGTGTAAAGATATATCAGAAAAATATGTTGAAATTTCTGCACCTCATTTTTTTCAACCCTTAGATAAATTAAAGGATACACTTAAGAATTTTAGAGACTTAGATTATCAATTTACCCTTCATAATTATTTTCCCCCACCTAAGAACTCTTTCGTTTTGAATATGGCTTCAAAAGATAATTTAATTAAAGAACTGTCAAAAAAACTTGTTGAAGATGCATTAAATTTATCGATTATAGCTGAATCAAAAATATATGGCATTCATGCAGGATATTTAGGAAAGCCTTTTGAAAAACAAGGTGGAATTTTTGAGTTTGAGGATAATAACTGTTCTTATTCCAAGGCTCTTGATTTGTCAGTAAAATTTGTAAATGAAGTTGCTCCAAAATTTGAGAAGAATGGAGTCAATTTTCTAATTGAAAACCTTTTTCCATCTCAAGATATTAATCACTCTCTTTTCTGCTCGTTAGAGCAAATTAAAGAATTCATTTCACAAGTACCAAAAACTGTAGGTTTTCTTCTTGATTTGGGTCATCTAAACATTTCCAGCAATTTGATGAATTTTGATCGAGCAAAATTTTTAGATTTATATTTAAATGATTTTTCAGAACGTCTCTTAGAAATTCATATATCTGAAAATAAAGGTATTAATGATGATCATTTAGCAATTAAAAAAAATAGTTGGCAACTAAATGCTATTAAATTAATTCAACAAAATAAATTAAAATCTGATTTTGAGAGAGTTTATTGTTTGGAAGCTAGAAATTCATCTATAAATGAACTTAAAGAAAGCATAAGTCTTATAAATGAGTGTATTGCTTAAGTATTTTTTATAAATTAGAATCAAATATATGAACTTTATTCCTATTGCATCTCCAAGAATACAAGAAGAAGAAGCCAAGGCTGCTTATGAAGTTGTAAAATCTGGATGGATTAGTATGGGAAAAAAAGTTCAAGAGTTTGAAAAATCTTTATGTGAATACACAGGTGCAAAATATGGAATAGCAATGAATAATGGCACTTCAACTCTCCACTCTATTTTAATGGCACTAAATATTGGCCCAGGCGATGAAGTAATAATTCCTAGTTTAACTTACATATCCTCTGCAAATGTAGTTCTTTATCAAGGGGCCACGCCAATATTTTGTGACAATGATCCTCTTACATATAACGTTACCACAGATCATATTCGTAAGAAAATAACTCCAAAAACTAAAGCATTTATGACAGTTGATTTAAAAGGGCTACCTGTGGATTATGACTCTTTTAACGAATTAAGTGAAGAGACAGGAATACCACACATATCTGATAGTGCAGAGTCTTTAGGGTCTATTTATAAAGAAAAAAAAGTTGGAACGCAGGCTTTCGCACATTCTTTTAGTTTTTTTGCAAATAAGAATATTACTACTGGTGAAGGAGGAATGGTTGTAACTAATAATAAAGAGTTGAATGACAAATTAGTAATTATTCGAAATCAGGGGCAAGAAGGCCGTTACAATCATACTTTACTTGGAAATAACTTTAGAATGACTGATATTTTGGCAGCTATAGGAATAGAACAAATAAAAAAAATCGATAGCCTTTTAAACAAAAAGGTTTCCATTGCAGAAAATTATAGCAAAGCATTTAATGAAATTGATGGTATAGAACCACCGTTTGTGCCTAATTATGTAAATCGACCAAGTTGGTATATGTATTCAATTAGAGTTAATCCATTAATACAAAAAGATTTAATTGATTATATGACAAGATGTAAAATTGATACCCGTCTCTCATTCCCACCTATACATATTCAGCCTTTTTATAAGAATAAATTTAATTTTAAGGTTAATAGTTATAGCAAGGCTTATGACTCTTTCAAAAGTTTCATAGATATCCCGATTTGGGCAGACATGGGAAATAAAAATCAGTCATTAATAATTGATAAAATTAAAAACTTTATGAATAATAAGGTTTTATAAAATTGCCCAATGGTCAAAAAGGCATAATTCTTTTTTGTGCTAATGAACCGGGTATATGTGTCTTAGAAGTTATATTAAAAACAAAATTATCTATTTCTTGTGTTATTACTGAGTCTAATAGAGCTACTTCTAGACTTAAATACTTAGCAGAAAATAATAAAATTCCTATTATTATAGACCCCAATCTAGATAATATCAGTATTTTTAGGGATATTATTGAAAAAAAAGATTCAATAATATTAAGTGCTTCTTATCCAAAAAAAATCCCAATAAATATTCTCAGTATTTTTAATGGTATGGCTTATAACTTGCATCCTGCCCGACTTCCGCAGTATAGAGGATGTTTGCCTACTATATGGCCTATACTCAATGGAGATGAAGAAGCAGAATATACTTTACATATAATGAAAGAGGATTTCGATAAAGGAGGTTTAATAGATCAAATTTCAGTAAAAATTCAAAAACACGATAATGGTTTTACTTTATATAAAAAGCTTTTAGATATTCTACCTAAACTTGTAATTAGAAATTTAAGTTCTCTTTTAAAAGGGGAATTTAAATATACTGAACAAAACGAAAAAGAGTCTCGTTATTACAAGAACACTTTACCAAACAATGGTATAATTAATTGGAGTTGGGATAGTGTAAAAATACATAGATTTATTAGGGCTTTATATCACCCACTTTACCCATCAGCAAAAGCAATCATCAATGATTATGAAATTGAGTTTCTTGAGATAAATACACCAACAAAGACTATTTCCCCAACAAAACCGGGATTGTTAGAAATTCTAGATAATAAATTATATATATCTTGTTTAGATGCATGGATATCTCCAAAAAAATTGAAAATTAATGGAGAAATAATTAGTCAAAATAATTACAATACTGAAATATTTAAGCTTCTTTTATAATTCTAAAAAATAAACTATAAACACGACTAAAAGAAAAATATCTTTAAAATTAAAAATGTTTAATATCTTGATTATTCAGCAATTTACTTAGTTAGGAGATAATAAATATGGATATAAAAGAATTCAAAACTAAATATATAAAAAAACTCAATTCACTAGGTACAAGTGGATTTGCTCTTGCTACAAGAATTATCTCGACAATTTCATTACACCGTGGTTATGACTCACATATTTTTACTAATAAAGATCCAAATATTTATATAAAAGAAATTTTTGAAAAACAGTTTGTATATCTAGATTACGCCTATGAAATGGTAAAAATACTAAAAATTCAAAACTCAGGATCTTCACTTGATGGATCTGGTAATGATTTGAATTCAAATGATAGCCTTCATATAAACTTATTTAATAGCACCTGGAAGACACTAAAAATCAAAAACGATCCTTCTAATGATTATCAAAAATGGATAAATATAATTAAAAACAGATTAGAACTTAACAATCTTGATAAAAATTTTTTTAATGACAAAAATTGTTTAGACGTAGGTTGTGGTACAGGTAGGTTTAGTTTTTGTATGGCAAACCTTGGTGCAAATGTTTGGGGAATTGATCCTGGTGAGGACTCTATCTCTGAGGCAACCAGTTTAGCAAAAAAGACAGGTTTAGAGAACATTACGTTTTTAAAACAAAATGCTTATGAATTAAAATTTAATGATAATTTTTTTGATTTTGTAACTTGTAATGGAGTTTTACACCATCTAGATAAACCAAAAGATGCCCTTAAAGAAATCTTTCGCGTATTAAAAAAAGGTGGAAAATTTTGGTTATATGTAGAGGGAAGTGGAGGTATTTATCATGATATGTGGGATTTGGTTTATTCCTCTTTTGAGGATGTGCCATATCGAAGATCCTTAGAAATGTGTAATTTATTAAACATATCAGATTTACATTTCTGGATGGATAGATTCTACGCCAAATATAATTTAGTTAGCTTTAAGGAAAATGATGATCGACTTAAAGATGTTGGCTTCACTGAAATAAATAGAATGAAAAGCTCAGAATTATTTGATATGGACATTAAAATGTTCGATGATGATGATAGTGCCAAATTTAAATTTGGAGATGGTGGAATAAGAATATTGGCAACAAAATAAATCTTAAATTTTTAAAAATTTCTAAATTATTTTAAAAAATGTGTAGTATCTCGGGCATCATAGACTTTACTCAAAAAAAAATACAAAAATTTGAGATAGTATCAATGAATGATGCTTTATCTCATCGTGGCCCTGATGGAGAGGGAATTTATTTAAATGGACCAGTTGGTTTAGGTCATAGACGCCTTTCGATATTTGATTTATCTGAAGCAGGAAGTCAGCCTATGTATTCTAATGATGAGAGATTTGTAATTATTTTTAATGGAGAGGTTTATAATTGGCCCGAAATTAGAGAGAAACTAAAATTCAAAAATTGGAAGTCTAAGACAGATACTGAGACCATAGTCCAAGCATACCATGAATTCGGTAGTGATTGTCTAGAAATGTTTAATGGCATGTTTGCCTTAGCTATATGGGATAATCTTGAAAAAAATCTTTTTTTAGCTAGGGATAGAGTTGGTATAAAACCGCTTTATTACGGAATTAAAAATCAGCGTCTTATTTTTGGATCTGAGATTAAAGCATTATTTGCATGTAATTATCCAAAGAATACAAATTACAATATAGTTGGTGAATTTTTAAAATATGGACTTATAGATCATTCAAATAAAACTTTCTTTGAGGGAGTTGAAAGCTTGGATCCAGGATGTTTTATGAATGTCAAATTGGATGGAAATTTCGAATTAAAAAGATATTGGAATTTAGAGGAAAAAATAAATGAAGATCATCAGACTCAAGAAATAGAGTCAATATCAATATATAAAGAGTTACTCCAAGACTCGATTTCTCTAAGATCTAGAGGTGACGTTTCAATAGGAGTATTTTTAAGTGGAGGAATAGACTCTTCAATTTTAGCATCACAGCTGAAAGAAAATAATTTAGTAAAAAGTTTTGACTCTTACACTTATGATTTTGATATAGGAAAATTTGGTGAAGAAAAATATGCCCTTGAAGTAGCGAAATGGGTTGGGTCTAATCATAAAATATCTAAACTCTCAGCTAATGAAGTTCCTGATTATTTTAATAAAGTTCTTTATTACGAAGAAATGCCTATTACTTCATTAAGAGTTCTTGCCTCTCATAAATTATATGAAAAATTTTCAAGAAATGGCTCAACTATAGTTTTAGAGGGACATGGAGGTGATCAACTTGGAGCTGGGTTTGAATACTATTTTTTAGCTAATGTTATGGATCTAATCGAAAAAAAAGGATCAATTGAGGGATTAAAATTAATTCTAAAATTTATGAATATGTATAAAATACCAAAAACTGCAAGATTAAAGAAACTTTTATATTTGATAGGTGCTAACCTTAGAGTTGGTTCATCTACGCAAGACGGGGTTCCTTTTGTATTAACAAAATGTTTTCAAGAGGATTTTTTGAAAAAAGTTGACTCAGAATGCTTCAAATTCAAAAAGCCATTTAAATCACATTTATTAAATGCACAATATACTGACTTATTTCATCATAATTTACCAAGAATTTTAAGGTATACTGATAGAGGCTCAATGTCTGTAGGTCGAGAAGCTAGGGTTCCAATACTAGATCATAGAATAGTTGAACATTGTCTGAATACTTCTCATAACTCTAGAGTTAAAGATACATCTCAGAGATTCTTCATGAGAAAGGCCGCAGATAAGCTTCTGCCCAAAAATATTTTAAATAGTCCCAAAAGAAGTATTGTTGATCCTCAAAAAACTTGGCTTCAAAATGATTTAAAAGAATGGCTCATGGATATATTTTTATCTAAATCCTTTAAAGAGAGAGGTATTTTCAATCAATCCGAAGTAATAAAAGAATATGAAAATTTTTGTAAACAGAAGGAACCTGAGACAGGTTTTCATATTTTTCAGTACTTAAATACGGAAATTTGGTTCAGGGAGATAATAGATAAGCAATATTAATTTATTAATATTAATATATTTTCTTTATTTAGGTTTTTATGAAAAAAAATAAAAATATTAACAAATTAGAAATAGATAAAAACTTTAAATATTTATGTGTCAGTCATAATTCACCTATATCAATGGCTATGAAAATAATTGATAGAGGTAAAGAAAGATTGTGTTTTGTCGTTGACTCTAATCAAAAGCTTAGAAAAGTTGTGAGTGATGGTGATATTAGACGAGCATTAATTAATGGAAAAAAAATTTCTGATAAAGTTGATACAATTCACAATAGACAGCCAGTTTTAGCTAGAGATACACATCCAGAATTAGCGTTACAAAAACTCAGCAAAAGTGTAATGCTCATGCCAGTTGTCAATATTAAAAATGAAATAGTTGGTGTGATTAGGCTCAATGATTTCCCAAATGCTTATAACATAAGAAATAGAAATATAGCCGTCATAGGTTTAGGTTATGTCGGTTTAACACTTTCCTTAGTATTAGCTGAGAATGAATTTTCAGTAGTAGGAGTAGATAAAAATAAAGATTTAATTAAAAAACTTGTAAACAAGAAACCACCTTTTTATGAAAATGGTCTAGAAAACCTCTTGTTAGCTCAAGTGAATAATTTTTTCAAACCCACTATATCTGTAGAAGATGTCCATGCAGATATTTATATCATTACTGTCGGAACACCAATCAATAGCTCAACAAAAAAACCAAATATAAATCATATAAAAAAGGCAATATTGGTTATTGCAAAAAAATTAAAAAAAAATGATTTGGTGATTCTGCGCTCTACTGTTCCTATTGGGCTAAGTAGAAATTATGTAATACCTTTATTAGAAAAAGAGAGCAAGTTAAAAGCTGGTGATGACTTCTTTGTTTCTTTTTGTCCTGAAAGAACCTCAGAAGGAAGAGCCTTAAAAGAACTTCGCGAACTGCCTCAAATTGTTGGGGGATTTGATCATAATAGTCGTCAGATGAGCATGAGATTTTTTAATGAGATTACACACACAGTTATAGATGTTGGCTCACTCGAGGCATCAGAAATGTGCAAATTAATAGACAATACATATAGAGATACAATTTTTGCATATTCAAATCAAATGGCAACTTTAACTGAAAAACTTGGTTTAAATTTAAATGATTTGTTATCAAAGGTAAATTTGGGTTATGAAAGAAATAGAATTCCCTTGCCCTCACCCGGAGTGGGAGGCCCATGTCTTTCTAAAGACCCATATATTTTAAAAGAGAGTTTTCATTCATTTAATTTGAAATGTCCTATTACTATTTCGTCAAGAAATATTAACGAGTCCGCTCCAAGATTAATTTATAACAGGTCTAAAAATATGCTTTCTAAAGTTGGTAAAAATATAAAAAAAGAGAAAATCTTTATTATTGGTTTCGCTTTTAAAGGAGAACCAGTAACTTCTGATTTGAGGGACTCTACAACAATTTGGTTTTTGAACTACTTAAAATCGAAGGGAGTAAAAAATATTTTTGGATATGACCCTGTAGTCGACATAAATGATATAGAAAAATTAGGTGTGACTTACTGTAAAATAGAGCAAGGTTTCAAAAACTCAGCGGCGGTTTTTTTTATGAATAACCATAGGTCATATTCAAATTTAAATATTTATAAACTTCTAAATTCTATGAACAAGCCTGCCATATTTTATGATGGTTGGAATATGTTTTTAGATAAAGAAATAAATAAAAATCCTGGAATAATTTATTCTGGAATTGGTGTGGGATGATAAATTGACTTTTATTAATTTGAAAAGAAAATTGATATGTCTGAGAAAATTGTAATTACAGGAGGGTCTGGTTTTATTGGTAGTGCTCTTGTCAAGCGACTAGTAAATTTAGGCCATAAAGTCACTATTATAGATAATAATTCAAGAGGAAATGTTAATAGATTAGAAGGGTATTTAGATAAAATAGAATATATAAAAGGGGATATTCGTGATAAAGATTTTGTGAGTAGGGCTATGGTAGACTCGAACACAATTTTCCATTTAGCTTTTATCAACGGTACAAAATTTTTTTATGAACAACCAAAACTTGTTTTAGATGTTGGTGTAAAAGGTATCATTAATACTTTAGAAGCTGTTGAATTAGGTAATGTATCTACCTATATTCTTGCCTCGTCTTCAGAGGTATACCAAGAACCCATTAACATTCCGACAGATGAGAAAGAAAGATGTGTTATTACTGATACTTATAATCCAAGATTTAGTTATGCAGGTGGCAAATTAATAAGTGAATTATTAGCTATTAATTTTTTTCGAAACTCTGCTGTAAGAGATATCATATTCAGACCTCATAACATATTTGGCCCTGATATGGGATTTGAACATGTCATCCCTGAAATCATAAAAAAATTATATTATGCATCAGATCGTTGGAAAAAAAATAAAGTTGATCTAGAAATTCAAGGAACAGGAATGGAAACAAGAGCATTTTGTTATATTGAAGACGCAATAGATCAAATTATTGTCTTATATAATAAAGGAAAAAAAGGTGAGACTTATCATATTGGTATTGACAATGAGATAACGATATCGGATCTGATAAATAAAATTTCTGAGTTTCTGAAATTAGAAGTTAATATAAAACAGGGTAAATTAAAAAGTGGAGGTACAAACAGAAGGTGTCCAGATATATCAAAAATTAAAAAATTAAATTACAATAGAAAAGACCGATTTGTTGAAGGTTTAAAAGAAACTGTTTTTTGGTATAGAGATAATTTTACAAATTCTTAATAATACTCTGCATTCATTTTTAAAAAATTATGTATAAAAATAAAAAAATTTTAGCTGTTATTCCTGCAAGAGGAGGTAGCAAAGGCGTTCATAAAAAAAATTTAAAAAAAATTAATAATAAACCTATTGTAGCTCTTGCCGGATTGTGTGCTAAAGAAATCAAAGAAATAGATAGGATTATAGTTTCAACTGATGATAAAGAAATTGCCGATACAGCTCTTAAATACGAAATAGATGTTCCCTTTTTTCGCCCAATTGAAATATCAGGTGATAAAGCTGCAGATTTAGAAGTATTGGCCCATGCCATTAATGAAATGGATAAGATTGATAATGAAAAATATGACATTATCGTCCTACTTCAACCAACCGCCCCTCTGAGAAAGTCTAATGATGTTTTAGAGACTATAAAAATACTTATAGATAATAACCTTGACTCAGTTTGGACTATAACTAAAACTGATTTAAAATATCATCCGATTAAACAAATAAAGTTACATAACAATTTAATCTCATACGTTATTCCAGAGGGAGAGACAATTCCTCGTAGACAAGATTTAATACAAACTTATCATGTTAATGGTGTCGCATATGCTTTAACCAGAGAATGTGTATTAAATCAAAAAAATAGACTTGGAAAAAAAGCTGGAGCTCATGTCATTGACGGACCATCAGTAAGCATAGACACCTTAGAGGATTTTGAGATAGTTCAAAGTATATTCGATAAAAATTAATTTTTGATAAAATATAATTGAATTTATTTTAAATTTTAAATGAAAAGAATATTTAATTTTTTTAAATTATTTTTTGGCTCTATAAAATCATATAAGAAGCCTTTAAACTCTAATATCTTGATCTATGATAGTTCTGGATTAGATGTATTAAAAGAATACATAAAACAATATGATTATTATCTTTTACATGTAAGAGGAGAAGAAATAAATTTATTTTGCTTTTTTAAGAGTATTTTTCAAAAAATATTCTGGAAAGGTAATTTTCTCACAGCTTATATTAATCAAGTGATTATTGAGGTGAAACCAAAAATTGTAATTACCACTATTGATAATAATCAGTTTTTCTACCTCATAAAAGATAATCATAAAAATATTAAAACTATTTTTATCCAAAACGGATGGAGAGGAGGTGGGGTAGATATATTTTCTTATTTAGAAAAAAATTCGAAATTTAAAGTAGATTATATGTTTGTTTTTAATAGGTCTATTGCATTAAAATATAAAGAATATATTAAAGGTGAGTCCTTATTGTTAGGTTCTCTTCGAAATAATCATCACTTAAATACTAATTATAATCTAATAGTAAACTCAGTCATGTTTATTTCAAGTTTTAGAAAAAATGATAATAATCCTATAATGATGTTTAATAGTAAAAAAGAACCAATAAGTTGGGAAAAATTTTACAGCTTAGATGAATTAGTTTTATCTTGGTTGAAGAAATGGTGTTTTGAGAATAATAAAACTTTACTAATATGTGGACGCAGCTCAGGTAAAGATATTATTGAAGAAAAAAATTGGTATGAAAATCTTTTAGGTCAAAATAATTTTAATTTTTTACCCCGAATAAATCGTGGATCCTCATATCAAAATATTCAAGAAGCAGAGTTAATAGTATCCTTAGGCTCGACTCTTGGATATGAGGCTTTTGGCATTGGAAAAAAAGTTGCTTTTTTAACTGGTAGAGGAATTTGGCTCGATGATAAACAACGTAATTTTGGTTGGCCTTTTTTCAACTCAGATAAAGGCCCATTTTGGAGTAATATCCCTATTTTTGAGGAATTTCATCGATTACTGAATTTTTTAAACTTAATTAGTGACGCTGATTGGGCTGAGGTGCATAATAAATATCGCAAAGAATTAATGGTTATTAATCCAGGTAATAAAAAATTAGTTTATTTATTAGATAAACTTTTGACAAATAACAAATAACTTATTTAATAATATTTTGAAAAACTTAAATTCTAAAATCAATTCTATTTTATCAACAGGAATAAAAAATGTTCATAATGTTGGAAGATGTTTATTTGGCAATGGCTCAATTCTTGAAATAAATGAAATAATTAATAGTCGGAAAAAAAAATTACCCGGCAGAGTGATTTTTTTTATTGATATATTTTTCAAAGATAAAACTAAATTGATACAATCTTTAAATATAGAAAATAATGATAAAACTATTTTTGTAGACACAATAAAAGAACCTACGACTCTACTTATTAATCAAATTAGGGATATTATTTTGAATGAGTCAACTAAAAAGCCATCTGCTATAGTTGCAATTGGAGGAGGAAGTACAATGGATGTAGCTAAAGCAGTAGCAAACCTATTGACTAATCCAGGTAATGCTGAAGACTATCAGGGTTGGGATTTGTTGAAAAACCCTACCGTTTATAAAATTGCTATCCCTACTATCTCTGGTACTGGTTCCGAATCAACAAGAACTTGCGTAATGATAAATCCCTCTAATGGTTTAAAATTAGGTATGAATAGTGATTTCACAGTTAATAATCAAATTATATTAGATCCTGAATTGACAAGCACGGTCCCCAAAGATCAATATTTTTGGACTGGCATGGATGCATACATCCATTCTTTTGAGTCCTTAGAAGGTGCGTACAGAAACCCCATTGGAGACGCATATTCAAATCAGGCCATTCAAATTTGTAGAAATGTTTTTCTATCTAAAGATATGAAAACTGAAGAAAATAGATCTAACTTAATGGTTGCCTCTTATTTAGGTGGTTGTGCTATTGCAACAAGCTATGTTGGGATTGTTCATCCTCTATCTGCAGCATTAAGTGTGGTTTTAGGCACTCATCATTGTTTGGCCAACTGTATAGTGATGAGAGCGATGGAAGAATTCTATAAGAAAACTTACAAAGAGTTCTGGAATATGGTTGAAAAACAAAATGTCTATATCCCCACTGGTATTTGTCAAAACCTCAATGAAGAGGTATTAGATAAGTTGTATGAGTCAACAATTATTCATGAAAAACCGCTAACTAATGCCCTGGGTGAGGATTATAAAAATATATTTACAAAAAAGAAAATTATTCAAATATTTTCGAAAATGTAATTATTCTAATTTCTTTTATATTTGGGAATAATTGATGTATAAATCATTTGACAAACTTAGCAATCAATGAATTTTAAAATACCTTTTATAGGAAGATCAATTAAATATACAGAAGAAGAAATAAAATTAGTATCTGAGGTTATGCGATCTGCAGTTCCTCTCACCCAAGGCACTCATTTAAATGAATTTCAAAATAGCTTTTCTGACTTTATTAAATCTAAATATGCTTTTGCAATAAACAATGCTGCTAATGCTTTAGAGATTTCAGCACAACTTTGTCAATTTAAGTCAGATGAAGAAATCATTATACCCGCACACACTTATACAGCCTCCGCATATCCATTTATTAAAAAAGGTGCAAAAATTGTATGGGCAGATATTGATCTTAAAACTAAGGTTATCAATGTTGATACCATCGAAAAATGTATAACTTCTAAAACCAAAGCAATTGTTGTGGTTCATCTATATGGATATGGTGCAGACATGCCAGAAATAATGAAATTGGCCAAAAAACATAAACTAATTGTAATTGAGGATGCAGCTCAAGCGATGGGAGTCAGAGTTAATGGAAAAATGGTAGGTACTTTTGGTGACTTTGGAATTTTTTCTTTTCAATCTCACAAAAACATTACCACTTTGGGTGAAGGGGGAATGCTGATTGTTAAAGATCATGAAATTGCAAAAATCATTCCAATGATTAGACACAATGGTCATTGTAATTTCAATTTCAATCGAGATGATTACTGGAAACCAGCTATGGGAAATGTAGATCTACCTGAGCTGAACAAAAAAAAAAATTTGGCCTAATAATTATTGTTTAGGTGAAGTAGAATGTGCTTTGGGAACAAAATTATTAAAAAGAATTGACCCTATAAATGAGCAAAAAAGAAAAAGAGCAATATATTTTATAGACTCTTTAAACAAATATTCAGAAATACAATTTCATAAAGAAGAAACAAATCGACATAATTATCATCTTTTAACAGCACGATTTTTAAATAATAAACGTGATAAATTTATAAAAAACATGGCTTTAAAAGGCATACAGTGTGTTGTGCAATACTACCCTCTTTACAGATATGATCTTTATAAGAAAGCAGGACTTTCAAAAGCAAATTGCCCCAATACTGATTTATTTTTTGATAATATGATTTCCTTTCCTTTCCATCATATGTTAAGTGAAAAAGATTTAGATTTTATGCTAGAAACAACAAAAAAATGTTTAGACAAATAGAGTCATGCTGAATTTAAAAAAAAAAAAATTATAAAGAAAAGATATCCAAAAATTTCTGTTATAGTACCTGTTTATAATCAACAACGATTTATTGGTCGATGTATTCGTTCTTTAGTTCATCAGACTATATCCCAGTCAAATTATGAAATTATAATTGTAAATGATGGAAGCACCGATCTCACTAAATTTGCTATAAATTTATTTGATGATCCCTTTGATTCATTTATAAGAATTATAAATAACAAAAAAAATATTGGTCTTCCTGCCTCACTTAACAAAGCCATTAAAATCTCTAGATCAAACTTTATCATAAGAGTTGACTCAGATGATTTTGTTAATTCAAATTTCCTAAACTTTTTATATAATTATATTGAAATGAATTCTTGTGATGCTGTTGCCTGTGATTACCTTTTAATTGATGATAAAGAAAATGAAATATGTCGTCGTAACTCAAAAAAATTTCCTATCGCATGTGGTATTTTATTTCGAAAAAATGATTTATTAAGTATTGGGCTTTATGATGAAGCTTTTTTATGTAATGAAGAGATAGATTTAAGAATTCGATTTGAAAAAAAATATAAAATAGAACACCTCCCCTTACCTCTTTACAGATATAGAAGACATGATAAAAATATAACTAATAATGAAAAACTGATGAGTCTTCATAAAAAAAATTTAAATAAAAAATATTCTAAAAAAGATTAATAAAATTATTTAATTTTAAAATTTTTTTAGTGTGTGACATAATTTAAAAATATAATTTGCATATGAAAATATTAGATTTATTTGAAACAAAGCCTTTTGATAATACTAAAATTAGAGATCCCTATATAATTGCTGAGGCAGGTGTTAATCATGAGGGTGATTTTAATATAGCACGCCGTCTAATAGCTGAAGCAGCTGAAGCAGGAGCTGATGCTATTAAATTTCAAACATATAAAGCTAATACTATTGCATCAGTTAATTCGCCGGCTTACTGGGATCTATCTAAAGAGTCAACAGAAAGTCAATATAAACTATTCCAAAAATACGATAAATTTTGGAAAAAAGAATACGAATTACTAAAAAAATATTGCGATTCAGATAATATTGAGTTTCTCAGCACCCCTTTTGATATAGAGTCTGCTAAATTTTTAAATGAATTAATGAATGTCTTTAAAATTTCATCTTCAGATATTACCAACAAACCATTCATAGAATATATTTGCAATTTCAATAAACCTATTATTTTATCTACAGGAGCCTCAACTTTAGATGAAATCAAACAAGCAAAAAATTGGATAGATTTTAAGAAAATACCATTAGCAATTTTACATTGCATTTTAAACTATCCAACAGAAGACGATAATGCACACTTGGGAATGATTAAAGACTTACAAAAAGAATTTCCATTGAATATTATTGGTTACTCAGATCATACACTGCCAAAAAATATGAAGGTTTTAGAAACAGCCGTTATGCTTGGTTCTGCTATTCTAGAAAAACATTTTACTCATGATAAGTCGCTTAACGGCAATGATCATTATCATTCGATGGATAAAATTGATTTATTAAAATTTAAAAAAGAATTGAAAAAGATACTAAAAATAATTGGTTTCCAAAAAAAAAATTTTTTAGACTCAGAAATAATATCTCGTAAAAATGCTAGAAGAAGCATAGTTGCCTTTTGTAATATACCAAAGGATTCAGTCATATTAGAAAAACATCTTACTTGGAAGCGTCCAGCCACAGGTATCAGCCCCAAAGATATAAAGTTAATAATAGGTAAGCGAGCTAAAATTAATATTAGGGAAGATGATTTAATCCTATTTGAAAACATTTATTAAGTTAATTTAAATTATTTAAATATTTTTTTAAAAAGAGTAATATTTCACTTTTGAAGCTTAATTTAAATGATTAAATCAAAATATCTTTTCCATCTTTACTCCTACAATGATACAGATCATATTACTCCAATAATTTTTGAATTTATAAAAAATAATGAAAATGTAGAAATACTTTACTTATCAAATTATAAATTCGAGAATGACTATAGGATTAATTTTTTAATAAAAAATAAAAAAGTAAAAGTATCAAGATCTTCAAAACTAATATTTTTATTAAATAAAATTTTTTACGGTAGGTTAGCAACTTTTTTTAGAACGATTTTTTCAAAAAGACTCAACGTATTTTTGACTAAAATATTTCATCCTAATCTTAAAAATACCTGTTGTGTTATATATTGGTGGACGGGCCCATATCAAATTAATTTTCAACCATCAAAATATTTATCTATTCCAGTTATTTGCATACCTCATGGATTAAATATTTTTAAAAACAGAGATATAAATAATCATATATCGCAAACCAGGCTTAAACATGGGGATTGGCCAGATTTATCTGATCGAAATTTATTTGATTATTATATTTTACAATCTCGTAGACATTTAGAAATTAGTTATGATTTTGGACAAAGTTATGAAAATCTCAAGGTTTGGGGTAGTGCTAGATTTGATCCATTGTGGTCTAAATTAAACTTATCTTTATTAAAAGATTTTTCGCCTAAAATACCAAATTCAAATTTATTGAAGGTTGTTTTTTTTTTACCTCACTGGTCTTACAATGTAAATGTCAATCAATGTATAAAATCTATTGAGAAAATATCGATGATAGAAAATATTTTTATTGTTGTTAAAGGTCATTCTCGTGGTTCAAGTTCAATAAACAATAATGAAAGTGAAAATTTCAAAAAAAATAAAGTAATATTAAACTCTGAAGCCCATAGCTCATCTATAATCAAATGGAGTGATTTAGTAATTAATTTTGGTAGTTCAATTGGAATTGAGGCCTTTTTGCAAAAAAAAATAATGATTAATCCAACCTATCTCCATACAAATCAAACAATATTCGATGATAATAAACTTACATACGTTTCAAAAAGTATTGATGAAACTGTTGAACTAATTCAAAAAGCAAAAAAAAACAAGCTAAAACTTCCCAATAAATCAGATTTAGAAGTTTTTTTTAAAAAAGAGATATATGGAGATAACGATGCTTATAATGTTCCTTTATCATATTTTAAAAAAATAAAAAAAATTTCTAAGAAGTGGACTCTAAGTGAATAAGCCAAACAAAAATTTATCTAATGAAATTAACTTTTATCTTTCAAAATTATTTCCGATCAATAGATCAATAACTGGTGATGGAAATAGAAAAACATTAAGAATCCTAAATGAAATTATTAAATTTGATATTAAAGAATATAAATCAGGTTCGAAAGTTTATGATTGGACTATCCCTTACGAATGGGAGGTTAAGGAGGCTTGGATTAAAGATCAAAAAGGAAACACTCTAATTGATTATAAGGATAACAATATACATTTGGTAAGCTATAGTAATCCTGTTAAAAAATTTTTATCTTTTAACAAATTAAAAAATCATCTGAGTTATATCAAAGATAAACCTGATGCTATTCCTTATAGAACTGCTTATTATAACAACGATTGGGGTTTTTGCTTAAGTCAAAAACAATATAATAAAATCAAAAATATCTCTGGTAAATTTGAAGTATTTATTGATAGTAAATTCAAAAAAAAAGGTAGTTTAACTATTGGAGAATTGTTAATACCTGGCAAATCTAAACAAGAAATACTCGTTTCAACATATTTTTGCCATCCTTCTCTAGCAAATGATAACTTAAGTGGAACTCTTTTGACTACTTTTCTTGCAAGAGAATTGTCGTTAAAAAAAAAACTTTACTATAGTTATAGATTTATTTGGATTCCAGAAACCATAGGTGCAATAGCTTATTGTTTTAAAAATGAAAAAATTTTAAAAAATATTAATATAGGATTTGTTATTTCAAATGTTGGCGGTAAAGGTGAATTTAGTTATAAGCAAAGTTGGGATAAAAAACACCCAATTAATAATTATGCTGAAAATGTTCTAAATCAATATACTACAAAATTTAAATGTTACCCTTTTGATATTCATGGTAGTGATGAAAGACAATATTCCTCACAGGGTTTCAGAATTAATACAATCACTATTTCAAAAGATAAGTACTATGAGTATCCGGAATACCATACTTCACTTGATAATTTAGAATTTGTTAATGGCAATCAAATTGCAAAAACTTACCAAGTGTATAATGATATAATTAAATTATTAGAAAAAAGAGTGATATTTAAGACTGTTATGCCTTATTGTGAAATAATGTTATCTAAATATAACTTATATCCTAGAAAAGGGGGTTCAATTAATCCAAGTTTCAGGAAAAAAAGTGAACTTGATAAAATATTATGGATTTTATTCTTATCAAATGGTGATTTGTCAACTAAAGAAATTGCAAAAAAAATTAATGGGGAGCATAAAAATATTTATAATATTTATTTAAAGCTTGAGAAACACGGAGTCGTAAAAAGAGTTTGATTACAAACTAGTAAAAATAAAGAAATATATTAATATTTATGAAATGAGTTCAGATAAAATAAAAGCATATAATTTCTTTAATGAGGCAGAATCAATCTCAGAATATAATGATATATATAATTCATTAGATTTTAGTAATGAATATCCTGCTAATAAAAAAAGATTAGAAATATTCCTACAAATAATTGAAAAAATTTCTCCAAATAAAATTTTAGACGTAGGATGTGGCAATGGAATGCCTCTCTTGGCAATCTTGAAAAAAGGATATGATGCTATGGGTTTCGATAAAGCCCTAAATATGGTTAAAGAGGCAAAAAAAAATCTCTCTGAGAATGGATTTAATGAAGATAAAGTATTTACAGGAGATTTTGAAAATTTTCATATCTCTGAAAATTTTGATTGTATATTAGGTATGGGAGCTTTTTATTATTCAAGCGACCCTTTAAAAACTATTAAGAGTGTGTCAGATAAATTGCCACAAGATGGCAACATAATTTTTTCTTTAAGAAATAAATTATTTGATTTAATTTCTTTGAATTCCTACACTTCAAAATTTCTAAAAGATTTATATTATTCTGAAGAAGCTCCTTTTCAAGATAAATTAAATGAACATTATGCTAAAATTTTTGATGATGAAATTAAAATAAATTCCATTGACTCAAAAA